>Ga0126312_10002982_pt1 | contig 11384 bp, 10 predicted proteins | sample Plot104A_FD_92537 | JGI IMG/M metagenome (GOLD analysis project Ga0126312, IMG submission 92537) | Serpentine soil microbial communities from UC McLaughlin Reserve, CA, USA - Plot104A | ecosystem: Environmental > Terrestrial > Soil > Grasslands | place: USA: UC McLaughlin Reserve, Lake County... | reverse complement strand
TCCGTCGGGGCACTGCTTCTGATGGAGGCCCTGCCGGAGAGCCGTATGATCCTGCTGGTTCGTGATCCGAGGGATGTGGTCGCTTCTATCCTGGACGCCGCCAGAGAGGGGGGCTGGCTATACGAGAGCAGGGAAGGAAGGACGAGCAAGAAGCTTCGGAAGATAGAAAGGAGGCCAAACTCCTTCGTAAAGGAGAGGGCGAATACGTACCGGCGGGGCGTCGAGAACGCCTGGCGGGCCTACGAGGCCCACGAGGGACCGAAGGTGCTTGTCCGCTACGAGGAACTCAGGGCAGATACGTTGGGCGAGATGAGGCGCATCTACTCGGTTCTGGGCGTCCCTGTGGAAGAGGAGGTGTTGAGGCGGGCGGTCGAAAAGCACTCGTGGGAGAACGTGCCGGAGGAGGAGAAGGGCAGGGGCAAGTTCTACCGTAGGGGGACGCCGGGCGGCTGGAAGGAGGACTTGACCCCGAGGCAGGTCGAGGTGGTAGAGAGGACGACCGCTTCCCTGCTGGAGCGGTTCTACCCCGAGGCCTGGGCACACCGAAAGCTTCGATCGTAACCCCTACCTTCCAGGCGGGCTACAAGCTCGTGTACGAACCGCGCTCGGCCGTACGCCACTCCCACGAGCGCGGCTCCGTCTACGACCCCAGGCGCCACTACGCGGGCTGATAGAACTCTATGGTACGCTTCGGAAGGGCTGTTGGCGAGACCGTGCAGAGAATCCGAATACACAGAGGAGTTTCGCGTGAAGCCGTGCTCGATGACGCTCGAGGCTGAGGTCTCCTCAGAACGATGACTACTGGTAGAAGCAAGACCGTAGAGACGCTTCGGTGGGCGAAATCGTACCTCGATGCTGTGGTGAGCTCTCTGCGGTCGAGGGTGAGCAGGCAGACCCGCAGGCGGATCGCCATCAAAGACGCGGAGATCGCCGCGCTCAGGAAGGAGTTGACCCGGACGCGGGGCGGAGTGGCACAGCCAGCCCTCGGGCCCACGCCCGTCTTCTTCGTCGTGGGCCAGCAGAAATCCGGTACCACGTGGCTCATGCGCATGCTCGACTCCCACCCGGAGATCCTGTGCAAGGGAGAGGGCCGCTTCTTCGGTAAGAACTGGAGGCAGGAGTCCGTAAAGCAAACGGACCCGAGACGACCGCCCGCCTCGCTCTACAATGCCATCCTGGACGCGGAGTACCTGAGGCTCTGGATCGAGAGGTCCGTCTGGAGCAGGGACGACGCCGCCGACGAGCATGTGGGCAACCTCCTTCGCATGATGATCGGCTACTTCCTTATGGGGGAACTCTCCAAGACCGGAAAGCGGATGGTGGGTGACAAGTCGCCGCTCCTCACCCCCGACACGATAACGGAGATCTCCAGCATCTACCCCGAGGCGAGGGTAATCCACATCATCAGGGACGGCCGCGACGCGGCGGTCTCGGCGGTGCACCACTCCTGGAACTTTGGGAAGAGACAGGGCGTCAGGATCTCGGCGAAGCGCGAAGCGCACCACGAGAAGGCCGGAGGACTCAGGGAGACGCGCGAGAGCTTGTTCGCCGGGAACTCGCTGAGGAGGATGGCCGCGGAGTGGGATGCCAGGGTAGGTCGAACTATCGAGGATGGCCCCGCCCTGCTAGGGGACAACTACACCGAAGTCAGATACGAGGACCTCCTCGTGAAGCCGGAAGAGGAGATGGCGCGCCTGCTCGGGTTCCTCGGGGCCGAAACGGGTGAAGAGACCGTGAGACACTGCGTTGATTCGGCCAGCTTCGAGAAGCTCTCCAAGGGTAGGAGGAGGGACGAGGAGGACGCCACCTCCTTCTTCAGAAAAGGCGTGGCAGGCGACTGGAAGAACGTCTTTACTGCGCGAGACAGGCGGGTCTTCAAAGAGGAGGCCGGGGGGTTGCTCGTCAGGCTCGGCTACGAGGCGGAGGACCACTGGTAGCGTAGTTTTGCGGCTTGTGGCCAAGAATGTGCCCGCTCTTACACGGAGTATTGGGTCACGGGCGTACGGTCTGGCTTGGGCTGCCACGTGGTGGAGGGATTTGCTCCCTAGGGTGTTATTCACCCGACGTGACCTGTATATTTCCGGAACTGGAGATCTGTCGAGGGGCGGTCTCTGTAGAGAACCTGCGGCGTGTTCTACAATGAGCGGTTGGCGGCGAGCGATGCCGGAGGGTAGGTTGACCGATCAATTAATCGTGGCGGGTTTTCATCGGAGCGGGACCTCGGCGACCGCGCAGCTGTTGCACCGGGCCGGGCTGTTTCTGGGCTACGAGCTGCTTGAGGCGCTGCCGTCTAACCCTTACGGCCACTTCGAGGACAAGGAGGTCGTCGACCTCCACCACCAGATACTCGCAGACAACGACCTGACCTGGCTCGTCGACGAGCCGTTCATTCCCGTGGTGGACGAGCGCCGCTGGCAGCAGATGCGCCAGCTCGTGGAGCGCCGCAACACCGAGCACAGGCTCTGGGGGTTCAAGGACCCTCGCGCGTGCCTCTTTCTCGCGCTCTGGAAGTACCTGCTGCCAGACGCCAGAGTCCTGCTCGTCTACAGGCACTTCTCGGGCTCGACCTACTCACTGGCCCGCCGCCACTCAGCGCTCCTGTTCGCGGGTACGATCAGCGGCTTCCTGCACCGGCGTTTCTGGGAGGAGCCGGACCTCGCCCTGCGGATGTGGCTCACTTACAACAAGGCGCTGCTCGCGTTCGCCCGCGCCTATCCCGACGACACTCTGGCTGTCTCTATGAACATGATCAGGGACGGCTTCCCGCTCGTCTGGGCCATAGAGCGGCGCTGGAACCTCGGCCTCGAAGACGTACCCGTGGGCGAGGTCTTCAACCCCGCCGCGACCATCGAAAGGCCGCGCAGGCAGCCGGTATCCGACCAGCGTCTGATCGGGGATGTGGAGCGTGCCTGGCAGGACCTGGAGGAGCTGGGCGCCAGGACCGAGCGAATGCTGAAGGAGAGGACGGTTGCCGGATAACGAGTTCTACACGCCGGACGACATTGACCTCCTGAGAATGGAGAACGAGTTGCTGACGTTCGAGGTGCGTTTCCTGAAGGCCCGCCTGGGCCAGCCGGCGAAGATCACGGGCTCCTCGACCTCGCTGAACCGGCTTGCGTACCTCGAAGATGCGGAGAGAGACCTGGTCCTCCTGCTCAGGCGCCTTTCGGGGAGCCCCGTCGGTCCCGTGCTCAGGCGAAGCCAGCGCTTCCGCACCCTGGAACAGAAATATATCCACTCGCCGCGCCTTCAGGGCTCGTCTTCTCCCGAACGTCTGGCTTACCTGGAGGAAGCCGAGAGGGACCTGATCCTCCTGCTCAGGCGCATGTCCTCGAAGCCCTTCGGCGGGGTGCTGCGGCGCAGAAAAGCCTTCCGTACCCTCGAACAGCGGTATCTCTAGGCGCCGTGATCCGAACTCCAGAAGACACCACCGCTAGTCTTCGTACGCTAGTCTACGCCGGGCGCTTCACGGATAAGGTCTCGTCTGCAGAGCTGCCCGAGGGTTGTAAGGTTCTCACCGATTGGGACGTCCTCCCTTATCAGTTGGCCGCCCTGGAGCGCGCGACCACGCTGGTCGTACTCGACCTTTTCTCTTTCCCTTTCGAGTCCATGACCAGAGGGCAGTGGGACGTTCCGCTCGTCGTGACCCTGCCTGCGGGGTTCGACGCCCCGTTCTTGAGCGCCGTGTTCGAGGAGGCCGTCCTGGGACGGCTTGGCTTCTTCGACCGCGTCGCCACGGCAGACCGGGACCTCTGGGAGGAGCTCCGGCTGAGGTACCGCTGGGCCGGAAGCCAGCGCATCGAGCTCCATTGCTCTCCCCCCGACGAGGCTGCCGCAAAGATCTGCGGCCGGCTCGAAGAAGAGGCCGCGACGCCAATCTCCTCCGGCGAGGACTACGAGACAATACGGTACTGGAGGGGGCGTGGCGACGCGCTGGCCTCTTCGGCACCGCAAGGCGCGATCCACGTTGCGCACCACGATCCCGCCTTCGACAAGGCCGTCTTCCGGGTGCAGTCGGAGGCGCTGGGCCCGCAGTTCGTCGCCGCGCGCGGGGCGCGGGCCGAAGACGTCCCGTTCGAGGTGCTCGAGGTCGGTGTAGGAGTAGGCCGCTGGGCGTCGAAGCTAGATCCCGCGAACACCAGGCTCACCGGGCTTGACGTGAGCGAGAGTATGATCCAGGCTGCCCGTGCCGACTTCCCGGAGGGACGCTTCGACCTCCTCGAAGAGGATCTTCTCTTCCCCTATGCCGAGGAGAGCTTCGACCTCGCCTTCACCGTCTCCGTCCTGCACCACAACCCCGCGTCCGCCAAGCGAACCCTCATCTCCGAGATGTGGCGCGTGACCCGCCCGGGGGGGCGGTTGATGTTTCTCGAAGACTTCGTTTCGGAGAAGCGTACGCCGGGATCGCCCGTCTACCCGATGTCGATCGGCAGGTTCGTGGATCTTGTCTTCGAAGCTACGGCAGGGCGGGTGGTGTTGGAGCACGTCGAGGCGCTCAGGTACCCGCACGACCCTTTCTTCAGGGGCGGTTTGCTCTCGCTCTCGAAGGTCGGGACGCCTCAGGTATGGTAGACGCAGGCAGGCAGGTCTTCGTTATCTCGAACGACATCGTACCCGGCCTCGGGATGCCCGTGGCCGCCCCTGGACTGCGGGCCTTCGGGCTCGCCGAAGGTCTGCGCGCGAACGGCGTGAGGATGAAGATGCTCGTCACCAGGGGGTTCGTGGAGCGTCAGTGGATGCGTCTCGGACGTTCGGTCCTCTACCCGACGGCTCATGACACCGAGATCGTCGGCGCCAGCTCGCTAGCCCGCTACCTGAAGGCTCACGCACCGGCCGTAGCCATCCTGATCAACAGCAACCAGGTGGACCACCTCAGGCCGATCGAGGGCGTACGCTATGTTCTAGACTTCTTCGCGCCGAAGATGCTGGAGGAACTCTACCATCACGGGGAAGGCTACCCCGGCGAGGACCTCAAGCGGCTGCGCGAGCGCAAGCTCCGGGCTATAAAGCTGGCCGACGCCTTCATCTGCAACGGGCGGAAGAAGGTACCTTACTTCCTGGCCTGGATGCTTCAGGCGGACCGCGACGTCCGCAGCGTGCCCCTCGACGTGGTCAGCATGTGCGTGCCACTGTCGTGGTCGGGGGAACCGGGAGGGGATGAGGGCGTCAGACTCGCCGTCGCGGGCTACCTCCATTTGTGGAGTACGCTCGGGAACTGGGTGGAGGTGCTGGAGCGCCGTCTCGACAGGCCGGGGGTGAGGCTCGATCTTCTCGTTCCCTGGCATTGGGGCGCGGGGCGCTCCCACGCTTCGAGAGACGACCTCGACCGGATCTCGCGCCACCCCTCGGTGACGACCCACGGGACCATGAACTTCTCAGGATTTCAGAGGTTTCTCTCTACGGTAGACGTTACCATCGACCTCTTCCAGCATAACCTGGAGAGGGAGTATGCTATGGTCACCCGCTCTGTCGTATCTCTGGCGTGCGGGGTTCCTGTCATACACCCCCCGTTCACCGAGGTCTCGCCCATGATCGCGGAGTACGACGCTGGATGGCTCGTCGACCCGCTTGACAGCAGGACGCTCGGGGTCGTGCTCGACGAGATTATCGAAGACCCCGGAGCCGTGCGGCGGAAGACGAAGAACGCCCGTACCCTCGCCTCCGCTATCCTGGACCCGGCCGAGGCCGTGAAGCCGCTGGTCAAGATACTGGAGACACTTTGAGCGTCGTGGACAGATGGCGCAGAATTTACTTTCTCACCCCCACGTTTCGGCCCGTAGGCGGGGTGATCAAGATCTTCGACTATGTCAACCACGCTAGCACCGTCGGTCTGGAGCCCGTGATCTGCTGCCCCGAGCCTTTCAAGGAGGGGTTGCCCCTGTTCCAGATCTCCCGCTTCTCCGGCATATCTCCTGCAACAGGTTTCAGGTTCGTCGACCTGGAGAAGGTCTCGGTCGGTCCCCACGACCTCGCCTTCGTCTCCTGGCCAACGCAATATGAGATCCTGGGACCCCGCCTGAGCCGATGGACGCATCACGAGCAGGTCATCTGCATCGTGCAGAACGTCCGCTGGGCGAACCCGACGTTCACGAACGGCTACGCCATACGCCTGCTCTCACGTCCTATGGCGCGCATCATGACGAACGACGTGGTCCTCGAAGCGGTCAGGCCTTACCTGAACGAGTCGTCCATGACAGAGGTCATAAACCTGGGCCACGAAACCGCGTTCTTCGCCAGGGAACGGACCGGGGGACTCGGTCCGCGTATCAGAGTGGCCTACACCGCCTGGAAGTCCGACGTTGGCGACAGGGTGGCCGCAAGGCTACGAGATCAGGCGTTCGAGTTCCGCGCGATCAGGGACCCCGTGGGTTGGGAGGAGCTTCGCGAACTCTACCATTGGGCCGACGTCTTTCTCGCCGCCCCCTTGGTCGAGGAGGGTTTCTACCTCCCCGGCCTCGAAGCGATGGCCGCCGGGGCGATCGTACTCTCCCCTGACGCCGGAGGCAACCGGGCATACTGCGAGTTCGGCGGAAACTGCCTGCGGGTGGAGTTCGACGATCCTTCGAGCTACGTCGAAGTCTTGTCCTCGCTCAGGAAAGCCGATCCCGCCAAGATCGACCGTATGCGCCAGCGAGGGTACGAGACGACAGAGCGCCACACTCTCTCAGGGGAGGAGGAGCACTTCGGCGCTTTCCTCGAAAGGCTGACGGACCGCCTTGAGGGTCTCGGTCCGAGGCTCTGACGACAGTCTGGATCGCCGCCGACCGGGGCGCTTGAAAAGCGCGAGTCGAGGCCCCATCATATGTTCCGCTCGCACCGAGCACGAAGTCGCCAAGAGCGCATGGAAGGATCCCGTTGTCCCCTGATTTCATCGGCATAGGAGCCCAGAAGGCGGGCACCACCTGGCTGCACCGTAACCTCAGTGTGCATCCGCAGATCTTCATGCCCAGAAAAGAAGTCCACTACTTCGACAGGAAGATCGACGACCGCTCCAACGCCATCTCGAGGCTCCTCGGCAAGCGCCCTTCCGACAAACAGTGGCGCCGGCAGACCAGACACTGGCTGGGGTTGCACGCGAGGACCCTCTCCTTGAGGGAGCTCATCTGGGACCTCAAGTTCCACATGCGCTCATACGACGACGACTGGTACGCCTCGGTATTCGAGCCGAGCCGGGGGAGGGTGACGGGCGAGATCACACCGGCCTACTCGGCCCTGGATAAAGGAAAGGTCGCCAGGGTCCACGGGCTGGCCCCTGATGCGAAGATACTCTTCATGATGCGCAACCCTATAGAGCGTCTCTGGTCGCAGGCCGTGATGAGCTTCGACAAGAGGGAGAAAGGGTCCGCGCCTTCCGTCTCCGAGAAGAAGCTTCTCAAGAGGATCGGACAGGCCAGCTTCGGGTCTCTGACGGATTACCTCAGGACCCTGGATACCTGGCGGCTGTACTATCCCGGGGAACGGATCTTCGTCGGTTTCCTGGAAGATGTCCATTTCTTCCCAGAGCTCTTGCTACAAACCGTCTACGACTTCCTGGACGTCGACCCTTCTTTCAGGCCCTCCGAGCCGGAGAAGAAGGTGCACGTCCGGTCCGAGAACAGCATGCCGGGCAGCGTGGCCATCCGGCTGGCCAAGAATTACCGCCGGCAGATAGAGCGCTTCGAGGAACGCTTCGGGGGCTACGCCTCGTTCTGGCGCTTCTGCGCGGAGCGGCTGGTCGCGGACCCTCCGGTCGGCGGACGCATCGCCTACCCACTGTGGAACTCGCACCTCTGGGAGGAGTGGGTTAGGGGCCCGGAGGCTGACGTTCGAAGGCCTCGATTCCAGAGTGGTACCCTATCCTCCACGGAGCTGATCCGAAGGAGCGAGTGAGGCGCGGCGACTGCCCGAGGATGCCGGTCACCTCTCCCGATGATATGCTCCCGTGCGTCGTTCCTACGTCCCGTCAAGAGCAACAGGGGGTTGGATGTTTCCGGATTTTCTCGGAGTAGGCGCGCAGAAGGCGGGCACCACCTGGCTGTACCGCAACCTGCAGGCGCACCCCGAGATCTGGATGCCGCCGATAAAGGAGCTTCATTACTTCGATGAGAAGACCCGACTCGAAGGCGGTCTCGTCTCCAGACTTCGTGGCGACCATCCGGCGGATGTGCGCTGGCGCAGGCAGTTTCGGGCCCGGTTTCGCCATCCGCTTGAGAGGCTCTCTTCGCGGGACCTCTCGTGGGACTTGAAGTACTTCTTCGGGACGCCGGGCAATGGATGGTACGCCTCGCTCTTCGAGCCGGGACACGGGAGGGTCAAGGGGGAGATGACCCCCGACTACGCGATACTGGAGAAAGAAGGGGTAGCACGGGTCCACGAGCTTATGCCTGACGCGAAGATAATCTTCATGATGCGCAACCCCGTAGAGAGACCGTGGTCGGTAACGACCATGGGGATCAGGATCCGGGGGAGATCCATGGAAGACATGACCATCAGGAACTTCCGCCGGCAGTTCGATAGAGGGCGAGTGCGGCGGATGACGGACTACCTGCGCACGTTGGACACCTGGAGCGCATTCTATCCCGAGGAACGCATCTTCGCCGGCTTCCTGGAAGACGTACACTTCTTCCCCGAGGAGACGCTGCGCAGCCTGTACCGATTTCTCGGGATCGACCCGTCCGCGGCGAGAGGGGCGATCACACAGAAGATACATCCCGGCTCCGTGAGCGAGATACCGCTGAGGCTCGCCATCTACCTGGCCCGCTCCTACCTGGAAGAGACGGAGCATCTGGAAGAGCGCTTCGGGGGTTACGCCTCGTTCTGGCGCTTCTGCGCGGAGCAACTGGCCCAGAGACCGCCGAGGAAGGGAAAGACCGGGCACACAAGATACCCACTGTGGGAGTCGGAGCTGTGGGAGCTGTGGGAGGGGGCGCGGAGGATCTCGCCCCAGAGCGGAGTGCTCTCCTCCCTGCCGAAGGCCTCGTAGGTAGGAGAGGGTTGTACCCAGATTTTCTCGGGATAGGCGCGCAAAAGGCGGGTACGACCTGGTTGGGCCGCAACCTGCAGGCGCACCCCGAAGTGTGGATGCCCAGGGTGAAGGAAGTCCACTACTTCGACGAGAAGATCCACGAGCCTACTAACACCACGCTCAGGTTGATCCGCAGGATCTTCGGCACCTCCAGCGCCAACCGCCGGTGGCGCTGGCAGGTCAGGCGCCGGGCGAGAAAGCACCTGAAGAGGTTCTCCAGGGAGGACTTCTCGTGGGATCTGAGATACTACTTGGGCGCCCCGGGTGACGGATGGTACGCCTCGCTCTTCGAGCCGGGCAGGGGAAGGATGATCGGCGAGATCACGCCGGCCTACTCCACGCTCGGAGCGGACGCCGTCTACCGGGTTCACCGACTGGCCCCTGATGCGAAGATAATCTTCATGATGCGCAACCCGATGGAGCGCACCTGGTCGCAGGCCGTGATGAGCTTCGATAGAAGCAAGGGCAAGTCAATAGACTCCGTCACGGAAGAGGAGCTTCTCCGGATGTTCAGCGGTGAAGGTTTCAGACGGAGGACGGACTACCTGCGGACGTTGGACGCCTGGAGCTCTTTCTACCCCGAGGAGCAGATATTCGTCGGCTTCCTGGAAGACATACACTTCTTCCCCGAAGAGCTCCTGCAAGCCGTGTACGGGTTTCTAGGGGTGGACCCGGCCTTCAGACCTCCGAAGGCGGGCTCGAAGGTCCACACCAGGTCCACGGGCAGCGCGCCCGTCGCGCCTCTGGCCCACCTGGCCCGCTCCTACCTGGAAGAGACGGAGCAGTTGGAGGAGCGCTTCGGGGGTTACGCTTCGTTCTGGCGCTTCTGCGCGGAGCGGCTGATCGCGGACCCTCCGGTCGAGGAGCGCCTCCCGTATCCCCTGTGGGGATCGCGGTTGTGGAAGCAGTGGCCGGGTTCGGGCCAGATCCGACTCCAGAGCGAACCGTTACCATCCGCACGCGCCGCGAGATAGTGATACGCGCTTTCAACACCCGGCCATCAGCCCTCTCTGTTCAAAGCAACCCTGGGTCTGATGCTGTATTCTTGCTACGCTGTAAAGCCGACGACCCCAATCGGTAACTTGCCGCAGATGATAATGAAAAGCGTGCATAAACAAGATACGAGAACTCGTAAAGGGCCTCATGGAAAGCGGCGTCCGCGCTACCGCAAGTGGCTGCTCCTGGTGGGTGCTCTCCTGGTCGGCCTCTTCTTTGCCATCGGAGCCTATACCGGGATCTTCATCCGGGACGATAAGGACTCTACAGCGACTCATCCCGTAGCCCAGGTAGGGGACGTGCGATCGCCTGACGAGGTGCAAGAGCCCCTCGCGCCGTCGGCAGCCAAGGCGGCTCAGAACAGCGAGGCGACACGCGACCTTGCGGACAAACCAGCACCGAAGGGCTCCTCGAAAACGCTCGACATCCTCGTTCTCGGAGTAGATCGGCTACCGAGTGCGGCTGAGGAGTCGGCGACCCGCTCCGACACTATCATGCTCGCGCGGGTAACCCCCTCTACTGGAGACGTCAAACTCCTCTCCGTACCGCGGGACCTCTATGTCGAGGTCGAGCCTGGAGTGAAAGACAGGATCAATACCGCCTACACTAATGGCGGCGTCAAGCAGGCCAGGGCAGTGATAGAGGGCCTCACTGGCGTTCAAGTGGACAGCTACGTCATCGCGGATTTCGAAGGGTTCGAGAAGATCATAGCCGCCATAGGTGGGGTCGAGGTCGACGTCGGACACGGCGTGTTCCCCGAGAAGTGGCACATGGGCGAGGGCGTACAGCGGCTCGGCGGGCGCAAGGCGCTCTTCTACGCCCGTTACCGCGGGACCGCCTGCGGCGACCTCGACCGTATAGATCATCAGCAACGCTTGCTGGCCGCACTGCGCGAACAGGCCCTCGGGTGGAACACCGTCACCCAGCTGCCCCGGATCGTACGAATCACCAACGAGAACGTCGACACGGACCTGGGCGTCCTCCAGGCGATCTCGCTCGCCCGGGCGTTCGTGCTAAACGGCGAAGACGGCGAGATGTCGACGGCCGAGTTGAAGGGCTCCCCGACTTACCTGCCCAACGGCGCGCAGGTGTTGATGCCCGAAACAGAGGCCAACGAGGCCATCCTGCAAGACTTCCGCAACGAGGCCCCGAAAAAGGACCAGTCCGATCGGGCGCCACACCCCGGAGGTTCGCCCTCCGAGTGCTAAAGCGTTTTGGAAGGAAGACCTTCCAAAACCGCGCATTTCAGCAAATCAGCAAGTCAGCATTTCAGCTTCTTGGTTGCTGACATGCTGACTGGCTCGTTACGAAAACTCCTCGAGGAGCGGCGCGGTGATGTCTTCCACTATCCTCGCTTGCTCTGGGGTAAGGTCCTCTCGCCAAC
>Ga0126312_10002981_pt1 | contig 11386 bp, 10 predicted proteins | sample Plot104A_FD_92537 | JGI IMG/M metagenome (GOLD analysis project Ga0126312, IMG submission 92537) | Serpentine soil microbial communities from UC McLaughlin Reserve, CA, USA - Plot104A | ecosystem: Environmental > Terrestrial > Soil > Grasslands | place: USA: UC McLaughlin Reserve, Lake County... | reverse complement strand
TTGCGCCACATCCGCTGCCAGTGGCGCTCCAATATGTGGGGATGCGCGTGCAGGAACTCCCAATCCAGCTCGTAGAACGGATGCGCCGAGTCGTCACCGATCCCGCCTGCCAGCCTTCGCTGCGCTGACCTCTCAGAATGCCCCGTCAGATGCGATGGGGGCGCGGGCCTTACCGGGCCCCGGCTGCTCACGTTCGCGATCGTCGCCGTCAACTACGGGTTCGCGCTCGTGCTCGCGCGCGGCCGTCCCGTCCTGCCGAGACTGGCCCTAGCGGCGGCGCTGGTGGCGGCCGCCGGCGTGACGCAGGTCGGCGGCCAGAGCCGCGGCCGGACCGAGCCGGTTCACGGTCGCCGCCGTGCAGCCGGGCTACGACACGGCGGAGGAGGGGCGACGGGGGCTCCGCCACTTTGCGCCCGGGACCTACGACCTGGCGGCGCTCGACATGATCCGCGATCTCGGCGGGCTGACGCGGGCAGCGGCCGAGCGCGGCGCGGAGCTCGTCGTGTGGCCGGAGGCGGCCCTCTGGGTCAACCCGCGGGTCGACTCGCGCGTGCGTCCGGCGTTGCGCCGCCTCGCCACCCAGACCGACGCGGCGATCGTGGTGCCGTTCTTCCTCCCCGAGCGAGCCCAGGGCGCCACCGTGCTGGCGACGCCCGGCGGCGCGTTGAGCCCGACGCAACCCAAGCAGCGCCCGATGTGGTTCCTGGGCGAGGACGGTGGCAACCGGCGCGAGCCCACACCGGTTCGCGCGCCCGGCGGCCTCCTCGGGACGCTGCTCGGCGTCGACGACCAGGACCCCGCAAGCGGACGTCGCCTCGCCGGGAGCGGCGCGACCGTGCTCGCCACGAGCACTCACGACTGGGAGCAGCTCGCCGTACACCACCGCGCGCACGCGCGGCTCCATGCCCTTGCGACGGGTGCGCCGCTCGTGCGCGCCGACTGGCGGTACGGCTCCGCGATCTACGACCGCGACGGGCGGCAGGTCGCGAGCGCCCCGGGCGCTAAGCGACGCGTCGTCCTCTCCGCACAGGCGGAGACCACTCCTGCAGCGGACGAAGAGGGGGAGCCCCGTGCGAAGCCCGGGCACGGTTTCGCATTCCCATCGAAGCGGCCTCTCAACGCTCACAGCAGCTCGCTACCGAGGAAACAGGAGTTGCACGGGAGAGGGGCCAGGTCCGTCGGCGAAGCATCGCGTCGTCGGTCCAATTCTCGGACCAATATGAGCGAAAGCGAGGGGATCTCAGGGCAAGAGGACCGGATAACCAATGGGGAATCCGACCTCAGCTGAGCTGTATCCCACTGGTTCTGGTCCAGGCGGTCGCGGGTTCGAGTCCCGTCGCCCACCATCAGAAGGCTGCTTTGGAACGCGTTCGTGATGGCGGGGTTGACCGTAGGCATCGGGGGGTCGAACATGCGTCGTAGGCCTCGGATCGACCCGAGCGCCTGTAATGGCCCCCCCGCTATCGACACCAACAGCGCGACTGTCTCGTCAGTCGTCGCGAACGCTGACCTTCCTGTTCACCGACCTGGAGGGCAGCACGCAGCTCTGGGAGCAGTTTCCAGGGGCCATGAAGGACGCCCTGGAGCGCCACGACGCGATCCTAAGGGCCGCTGTGGAAGGCTCGAACGGGCAGGTCGTCAAGACGACGGGTGACGGGCTCATGGCCGTCTTCGAGTCCGCTTCTGATGCCGTCGGCGCATGCCTTAGCGCGCAGCGGGGTCTGGCCAACGAGCCGTGGGGCGAGGCGGGAGCCCTCCGCGTACGCATGGGCCTGCACACCGGGGTGGCCGAGACGCGCGTGGGGGACTACTTCGGCCCGACGGTCAACCGTACTGCACGGATCATGGGGGCCGGCCATGGTGGCCAGGTGCTCCTCTCGTCGGCGGCGGCCGCGCTGATCCTGGACATGCTGCCGGCTGGGGCCACGTTGCGCGACCTCGGCGAGCAACGCCTCAAGAGCCTGGGTCGCCCCGAGCGTGTGTTCCAGCTCGTCCATCCAGGCCTCGCGAGCGACTTCCCGCCGCTGATGACGCTTAGCCGCCAAGCCGGCAACCTTCCGACGCAAGCCTCCGCCTTCGTCGGCCGGGAGGCCGAGTTGGAGCAGATCGAGAAGCGCCTCGACGACGAGGCGGTGCGGCTGCTAACGCTCGTCGGCCCCGGGGGGACGGGCAAGACGCGATTGGCGCTTCGGGCTGCCGCCGACCAGGTCGATCGGTTCGAGGACGGCGTCTTCTTCGTCGACCTCTCGCCCGTCGGCGACGCCGAGTCCGTGCTCACCGCGATCGCACGCGCCATCGGCCTGAGCGAGACGAGCGACCAGCCGATGATCACGGAGCTCACCAGGCAGCTGCGGGAACAGCGGGCGCTGCTGGTGCTCGACAACTTTGAGCACGTGACCGCCGCGGCGACGACCGTGGTGCAGCTCCTCGGGGACTGTCCCGGGCTCCAGCTGCTGGTGACCAGCCGCGAAGCCCTGCACGTGAGCGGTGAGCATCTCCTGCCGGTCCCCCCGCTCTCGCTCCCTCCAGACGCCCCAAGTCAGCTTTCCGCTGATCAGCTCGCGCGATTTGAGGCCATCCAGCTCTTCGTCGAGCGCGCGCGGGCAACCAGGCCCGACTTCCGTTTGACAGATGACAACGCGCCGGCCGTGGGTGAGATCTGCCTCCGGTTGGACGGCCTGCCGCTGGCGATCGAGCTGGCCACGGCACGCATCAACCTCTTCTCGCCGGAGGCCCTCCGCGACCGTTTGGGCAGCAGACTGCAGCTGCTCCGCAGCGGAGCCCGTGACCTTCCGGCACGGCAGCAGACGCTTCGCGCCACGATCGAGTGGAGCTATCGGTTGCTCGAGCCCGCCGAACAGCGGCTCTTCGAGCTGCTTTCGGCCTTCTCGGGCACGGGCTACGAAGCCGTGGAAGCCGTTGTCGGGGAGGTCGACGGCGCGGGTGAGCCTGGGGTAGACCCGCTCGATGGACTGGCCTCGTTGCTCGACAAGAGCCTGGTCCGGTTCGCGGACCAGGGAGACGGCGAACCTCGCCTGACGATGCTCGAGACGATCAAGGAGTACGCGGCTGAGCGGCTCCGGGACCTGCCTGAGTTCAGCGCCGCCGCTCATCGCGCGCACGCTGCCTACTTCGCGGACTTCGCGCAGCGGCAGTGGCAGCACCTCACCGGCGAGCGCCGTGAGTCCGCGCTGGCGGCGATGGCTGCCGACGCCGAGAACCTCCGCACGGCTTGGCGCTACTGGGTCGGGGAGGGTGATCTCGACCAGCTCAACCGCCTCGTCGACAGCGTCTGGCAGCTCTACGACGCACACGGCTGGTACCAGGCCACGATCGAGCTCACGACCGACCTCTTGACCGTTCTGTCAGCTGCGCCGTCGACCCCCGAGCGCATCACCCAGGAGGTCACCCTGCGGGCGAGCCTGGCCCGGGCGCTGTTGGCGGTCAAGGGCTACACCCCCGAGGTCGAGGAGGCCTACGCCCGCGCCCTCGAGCTCCTAGAGGGGCACCCGGAGCTCCCGCAGCTCTTTCCGGTTCTGCGAGGGCTGGCCTCCTTCTACAACTACCGCGCCGAGTTCGACAAAGGCGCCCACGTCGGGCGAGAAATCCTGCGCCTGGCCGAGCACCAGGACGACCGGAGCATGCTGGCTGACGGCCACCTGGTGCTGGGATACAACCTCGCGTTCCTCGACGATCTGCATGGGGGACTGGAGCACCTCGACCAGGGAATCGCGTGCTTCGACTCGGCCCAGCAGAGCTCCCGCCGCTTCCGGCTCGGACACAACCCCGGCGTCGCCTGCCTCACGACGTCCGCGTTCATCCTGTGGATGCTCGGCTTCCCGGACCGGGCGCTCGAACGGGCCAACGCCGCAGTCGCGCTGGCCGTCGAGCTGGAGCACCCCTTCACGATGGCCTATGCGCTCTTCCACTCCGCGTTCCTCCACCTCTGGAGGCGCGAGCCGGAGCTCGTTCGGGACCGGGCGGTGGGCGTGCTGGACGTCGCGGAGGACCACGACTTCCAGATCTGGAGGGCAGTGGGGACCTGCCTTCTCGGGGCGGCCAAGACGGGGATGGGTCGTCACGACGAGGGGTTGTCCGAGATCCGCCAGGGCATGGACCTGTACCAGGGCCTGAAGACTCCGCCCGTTTTCTGGCCGCTGCTTCTCTACGTCCAGTCGGGAGCGTGTGCCCGAGCGGGACGAGCCGCTGAAGGGCTCACCCTTATCGATGGGGCGCTCGAGGTCGCCGGCGGGGGCTCGGGAACGACGCTGCTGCCGGAGTTCCAGCTGCTCAAAGGCGACCTGCTCTCAGTCGGCTCCGAGGCCCACGTCGCCTCCGCCGAGCCCTGTTTCCAGCAAGCGTTCGAGGTCGCTCGCGACCTCGACGCGCGGATGTCGCAGCTGCGGGCCGCGACGAGGCTGTGCCGTCTGTCGCTGGAGCGGGGCGACGCGGAGGAAGCGCGCCGCTTGCTGAGCGGCGTTCATGAGACCTTCACGGAAGGCTTCACGACACCCGACCTCATCGAGGCCGGGGAACTATTGGCGACAAGTTCTCATCGCTGATAAGCCGACCAAAGACCCGCGGCAGAGAAGATCTCCATCGGGCCGTGGACCGTCGGGGGTGAGACGTTGCTCCAAGCGGGACAGTCTCGATCGAAATTCTGCTTGCCGGCAAGCCCCGCGCGAAGCTCGAGCTCAGCGAAGGTCCCTCGGCCGACGGGCCCGAAGTCGAAAAGCGACGCCCGGACGGAGTCCGCCGTGGATATGGAGTTCTAGGCTCTCGCGCTCCAGGCCATAGTCGAGGACCTCAGGTACTCATGCACCTGCTGGATCACCACGGAGCCCTCTCCTACGGCCGAGGCGACCCGCTTTACCGAGCCGTGCCGCACGTCGCCCACGGCGAATAACCCGGGGACGTTCGTCTCGTACGTGAGCGCAGGTCGCTCCGGTGACCGGCCCTCGTCTCGGGCGAGGTCAAGACCCGTCGGCAGAAAGCCCCACCTGTCCCGCTCGACCACCTCTGGAAGCCAGTCGGTGTGGGGGCGGGAGCCGATCAAGATGAAGAGCGCCGCGGCCTCCACCTCGGAGGCCTCGCCGGTGACGGAATCGAGGAGGGTCAGGCGCTCCAAGCGCCCCTGGCCGCCGCCGTCGACGACCCGGGTGTTGTGGCGAACCTCGAATGTTTCCCGCGGCGGCAATCTCGTCTATCAGGTAGCGGCTGAGGCCGATGAACATGGCGGGCGGCACCCAGCCCCTGACCGGCGCGGCCTGGCGCGAGCTGCCATCGACCCTGGTGCGCGGGACGCTCGACCGGATGCCCGAGGCGATCGCGCCGGCGTTCTTCGGGCGCGGGCCGGAGGTGGTCGAGATTCCCGCCGGGCACTGCCCGAACTTGAGCCGGCCGGCGCTGGTCGCCGAGATCCTGGGCTCGCGGGCGGCCAGGCTGCGCCCCTGAAGAGCGGCGGCGGGGTAGGTCAATCGGCTCCTGCGGCCGGGGCGCGAGCGCCGTTGGATGAAGGCGTGCTCGATGGAAAGCGACGAAAGGAGGGGAGTAGCGTTGGCGACGATGAGCGAGTCGCTCCGGTTCACCGTCATCTACGAGGACGCCGGCGATGGCTGGACGATGGCCCGGATCGCCGAGGTGCCCGAGATCATCACCCAGGGCGCCACCGTCGAGGAGGCGCGCAGGATGGTGCAGTCGGCGCTCCGTGACTGGCTCGAGTTCTACGTCCGCGACCAGGCGGGAGGGAAGGCAGTGGAGGTACCGCCGGGGGCGCGCAAGGAGTTGCTTGAGCTGACGATCGCGGCGTGAGGCGCCGGGACCTCGAGCGCCACCTCAGAGCGCACGGCTGCGCGCTCGACCGGGAGGGCGCCAGGCACTCCTGGTGGGCGGCGCCCGGCGGGCGGCCGCGCGCGGCGCTCCCGCGCCACCACGAGATCAAGCCCGGGGTGGTCCGGGCCATCTGCCGGCAGCTCGGCGTTCCCGAGCCGCCGAGCGTGACCTAGCAACCAGGGATCGGTGCGAGCGCTAATCGCGCTCCTCCGACCCAAAGTACCAGGCGGGGCCTCGAGTCCGATTGGGGTCGGCCCGAGACCACCGCCCGGCGTCGCTCAGCGGCGCCGCCTGCCCCCGTTGGCCATAGCCCGGCCCGCGGGGCTTTCGCGTTTCTGCATCTCAACCGCCGGCTTGCGCCGGCAGGAAGGAGACGCCGTGAGCGTCATAAGCGTACAGCTCGACGACCTAGGCCCCGCCCGGATTCGCGTGCGTCAGCGCGACCGGCTGGGCCACGAGTTCCGGCTCGAGCGGGAGGACCCCTACCTGCTCGACGCCGAGGAGCGCGCCTTCGACCGGCTGCTCGAGCAGGGGCTGCGGCTGCCGCGGGGGACGATCGACGTGCTGGTCTGCCAGGACGAGTTCTGGAGCTTTCCGACGAGCGCCGAGGTGGGGGCAGCGATCGCGGAGCGGGCGGCAGTCGCCACCTAGGGCGAGCACCCGATCTCGGCCCCCGGGCCCCGGCATCTGGCCCTCTGACCACCTGGGGTTGGTCACGACGTTCCAGGTCAAGTAGGGACAGCGACGCAGCGATGAGTTTCGGGCCTTCGAGCCCGATGTGCCGGACGAGCTTCGCGCTGCGAGGCGGCTTCGGCCACCGTATATCGAGGACGACCCCGCGTTAGAGGCTCGCGAGGCAGACCGGCGGCGCCGTCAGGAGGGCCGAGCTTGAGTCGCAGCGCCACGAGTGCCTCAGCTCCCAGAACCTCCTAAAGCCGTCGTGCCCCCGATAAACATGGCTCAAGACCGCGGAAGAGGCCGAATTGCCCTTATCGCTGCGCTCTCCGGCTTGCGCTCACGGCTTGCGGCGCCAGAATCGTCCGGCGGCTTCACCAGGCCCGACGCCGATCCGGCGGCGGCACCGAAGGTCATCGCGTGGACGTTCGGCATCGCGCCGCACGGGGCGCTGGTGGGGGACGGTCCAGGCGGCCTGAGCGAGCGAACGACGCCTACCCGCGGCCGATTGCCTCGAGGAAGGGCACCAGGTGCTTCACGAACGCGTTGCGCGGGAACGCGGCGCTGGGGTCGTTGTGGGCGTAGGTCCGGTGCCGGTCGACGATCGTGAGCTTCCGCGGGGGCAGGTGCGACTGCCTCGCAAGCGCCCGCGCGGCATCGATCACGCGGCCGTCGCCGAGCGCCGCCGCGAACGCGTAGATCGGGACGTGGACGTCGTCTCCGTGGATCGCGTTGACGTGGAGCACCTTCTGCGCGGGGTTCCGGTTGCCGTCGGCGACGGCACCGGAGTCGATCGTCAGGCGCATCGGGTGGTACCAGGCGGTGCCGACGACGTCCTTCAGGCGCCAGCCCGAGATCATCCGGGCGTAGCGCTGGATCGGGGTGATCGCGCCATCCCTCACCCAGCCACATGGGTTGCAGTTCCCGCGCTCGAGGTGACCCGCGTGGACCTGGTACGCCATCAGCGCGATGGATGAGGTCGTCCTGACGTGCGCGCCGTAGCCGAATTGCGCCTCATTCGTCACCGGAACCGGTGGCTTGAAGTAGGTGGGAAGGCCGGACCAGTCCTGAACGAGCGAGGGCGCGTCCGGGGCCATCTTGGCTCGCAAGGCTCCGGCGGTGGCGGCGACTCCCGTGTAGGGCGCCGGGAAGCCGAATGAGAACCACGGCGACGGCGCCTTGCGCAGATCGTGGAGCGACTCCTTCGCCTCGGCCTCGCTGACCGCGTCGGGGGTCGAGCCGCCGTCGATGAAGACGAGGCCGGAAAGCCCCTTCGCCCCCGGGTTGCCGTGGAAATCCCACGTCGCGTAAGCCGTCATGATCGACCCGCCGAGGGAGTGGCCTCCCAGGACCACGTGGCGCCCGCGCCTTTCGGCCCGCTTGACCACCTTCCGCAGATCGTGGACCTCAACCCGCATTCCCCACCTCTTGGCGAACTGGACGTCTTCGTCGGGCACCGGCTGGACGTGGTTCGTGATGCTGGGGTCGGTAAGCCATTTCTGGTAGTAGTCGAACACCTTCTGAGGCGATGCCTTCCCGCGCTTCGCCCGGTTGAACACCGACTGGTCCTCGAGCAGGTTCTCGCGCCGCTCGACCGACCACACCTGCCAGCCCTTTGTCTCTCTCACGACCCGCCGCGCGAGCGGGGCGAAGTACGCGGAGCCGGAGGACGTTCCCGGGCTCAACCTCGAGCGCCCTCCGGAATGAGCCAACCGCGCCAAGCGGAGCCAGGTCATCCGCACTTGCGGATATCCCTTAAGCCTTCAGTGGCGAGCTGACGGCGGGCTCGACTCGACCCTGCGACCCCCGCTTTACGAGAGCGCGCCGGCGAAAACGACGCGTGACGACGGCCGACTACTTTCCCTGCTAATCGCCACATTCTGTGAGGACCCCTAGATGCAGCACCGCTCAGGAATGGGGAGCGTGGCGCGGACGTTTGGGCGTGGATTGGGCGTGGGCCGGGTGGCACAACGACTTGCGGGCGGATACCTCGGTTTGGCTGTTTGCATCACATGTTACGAATGAAGGCGCTTGGGTAGGACCTCTCTGCAAGGCTCGCAAACGCGGCGTTGAGCCATAGAGAAAAGGGAGGCTTCAATGACCAGTCGAGCAGCGGTCGTTGTTGCAGGTGTCGTAGCTGTCGCCGCGTCGCTGGCAGCTGTGGCCTGGGCTGGGGGACCGCATTTCTCGGTGTGGGCACCGGCGCAGAAGATCGACGAGATCGCCGGCAACAGTGTCGAACTCAACACCGTGGCGCTGGACGGCTGTCCGATCGAATCACCAGATGGGCTGAGCCTGTACATCGCCTCGAACCGGCCAGGTGGGCTGGGTGGCATCGACATTTGGGTTGCCCGCCGTGCGAGCAGGGCTGCTTCGTGGGGGGCGCCTGTGAACGTAGGCGCGCCGGTGAACTCGGCGGCCAACGACTTCTGTCCGACGCCGATCGCTGGGGGAGGGCTTTTCTTCGTGAGCACGAGGGCTGGCTTCTGCGGCTCCGTGGCGAACGCGGACATTTACTTCACCCGCCGCAACCCCGGGGGTGGCTGGGGTGCGCCAAAGCACCTCGCCTGCGCACCTGGTGGCCCGAATAGCACCATCGACGAGATGGCGCCCTCGTACGCGCAGGCGCGGCTGTACTTCTCGCAGAGCTCCACGAGCGTCGCCGGCGACGTCTACGTCAGCAGGAAGCGCGGAAACATGAGCTTCGGACCCGCGAGGCCAATCAGCGAGCTCAACGACGCCGCCGCGAACGACATTCAGCCGAATGTCCGCAAGGATGGGCGCGAGATCGTCTTCTCCTCCAACCGCGCGGGCACCCTCGGCGGACAGGACCTCTGGATGGCGACACGTCGAAGCGTCGCCCATCGTTGGTCGGCGCCGGTCAATCTCGGCAACGCGGTGAACACGGCGGCGGCGGAGACGCGCCCTTCCCTCTCATGGCACGCTCAGACGCTGTACTTCGGCCGCGCTCCCGGCCCCGAGGGATCGACCGACATCTTCGTCAGCGCGCGCAAGAAGAACAAGAACAGGTAGCCGCTTCCGCGCTGCGCGGACGCAAGGCACGAGAGGGTCGCACGGGCCCTCTCGCTGCCAAGCCGCTGCGCTGCTAGATGTGGCTCGCCTACACCGCGAAGCCGGACGGGCAATGGACCGCCCAGCAAGCGGGCAACCTCGTCATGCAACTCGGGGATGAGCAGCCGTTTCTCATCCACGACCGCGACACGAAATCACCCGCGCCTTCGACGAGGTCTTCTGCACCGAGGGCATCAAGGTGATCCACTCGCCCGTCCAGGCACCGAACGCAAACGCCTACGCCGAGCGTTGGGTACGCACGATCCGCGCCGACTATCTCGACCGGATCCTCATCCTCGGCTGGCGTCATCTCGAGCATGTGCTCCGCGTCTACCGCCGTCACTACAACGAGCACAGGCCGCACCGCTCTCCAACTGCTTCCGCCCGACGGGCGAAACCCACGTCCCCGACAGCGCCCGCCGGCCTACACCGCCGCGACCTGCTCGGCGGACTCATCCACGAATACGAGACCGCTTGAGTTTGCGAACCCTACGGGCCCGGCGTTTCTTCGGGCGTGCTAAGCGTTCGCGGCTTGAGTCCTAGTGGCCGCCGTTCCCTAATACCGGACAATGGGTTTGGGACGGCTTTGCTGATTTCCGCCACGGTCTTACCGCTCTCGTACGAAGGGTGGGCCTGCGAAACACCATAAGCGGCTCGTGCAGCGATGCCCAGCGCTTCCAGATCGTCCCATCGCTCCAGGCGCCGGTGGACACGTTCACCGAGGGATTCACAGGAACTTGCCTTCCATCCGAGTCATCGCGAAGCGTCCGAGCTCGCGCCCGCGGAAGGTCGCGCGGCCGTGGTAGCCCTCGCGTTCAGGTACGAGTTCATCCACAAATGCCGAGAAGAGACCGCGATAGTGCAGGCGCAGGCCGTCGATGTCGAACGGAAGACCTGGAAGACGGCCGAGCCTGGTCACTCCTTGCTTCCCCTCGATCTCCTTGCGGACGCCGACGAGTGGCGGCAGCGCGCCGCCTGTCCTCCTGACCTTCCACATGCCGTCGAGCGTCGCCATGGACATCCTCTTCCCGCCGGCGGTTCGCGACAATCTCCGCGTTTTCGGGTAAAGGAGGGAGCGATGGATGCCGCCGTGCAACCACCCGTGGCGCCGATGCTCGCCAAGCTCGAACGCGAGCTTCCCGCCGACGGCTACCTCTACGAGCCGAAGTGGGACGGCTTTCGCGGCCTCGCCTTTCGCGCCGGCCAGGAGCTCGACCTGCGCAGCCGTAACCAGCGACCGCTGGCGCGGTACTTCCCCGAGCTCGTCGAGGCGCTGCTGGCGCTGCCGACGGAGCGGTTCGTCCTGGACGGTGAGATCGTCGCGGTCTCGGAATCCGGCGCCGATTTTCCGGCGCTGCTCGCGCGCCTTCATCCCGCGCCCTCGCGAGTGGCGCGGCTGAGGTACGAGACACCCGCGCTCTTCATCGCCTTCGACCTGATTGCGCTCGATAAGGACGACCTGCGTGGTCGTTCCTTCCAAGAGCGCCGGCTGCTCGGGATCGGCGGCGCGGCGGTCACGGCGTGGGACATCGCCAAGTGGCCGGTCCTCCTCCTGATTGTGAGCCTGATGTTCTCGATCCTCTACTACTCGGCCCCGAACGTTCGCCAGCCCGGCTTCCGCTGGGTCACGCCCGGCGGGATCGTCGCCGTCATTACCTGGATGATCGTCTCTGCCCTCTTCGGCCTCTACGTCGCCAACTTCGGCTCCTACAACAAGACGTACGGTTCACTCGGCGCGGTGATCATCTTCCTCGTCTGGCTTTGGCTCACGAACGTCGCCATCCTCTTCGGCGCCGAACTCAACGCC
>Ga0126312_10002979_pt1 | contig 11387 bp, 12 predicted proteins | sample Plot104A_FD_92537 | JGI IMG/M metagenome (GOLD analysis project Ga0126312, IMG submission 92537) | Serpentine soil microbial communities from UC McLaughlin Reserve, CA, USA - Plot104A | ecosystem: Environmental > Terrestrial > Soil > Grasslands | place: USA: UC McLaughlin Reserve, Lake County... | reverse complement strand
TGGCGTGCAGCTGCGGCACCGACATGATGGGCCTCGGCTACGACCTCATCCGCCGCGGCGACGCCGACGTGGTGATCTGCGGCGCTTCCGAGGCCACGATAACCCCCGTCATCGTGGCCGGCTTTATCGCGATGCGCGCTATGAGCCGCCGCAACGACGACCCGGAAGGGGCCTGCCGCCCCTACGACGCGGACCACAACGGCTTCCTGATCGGCGAGGGTTCGGCGGTGGTGATCCTGGAGAGCGCCGAGTCCGTCGAGCGCCGCGGCGCCGAGCCCTACGCCAAGATGACCGGCGTGGGACGCACCACCGACGCCTACAACATCACCGACCCCGACCCGAAGGGCCTCGGCGTCCTGCGGGCTATGCAGCTTGCCATAGGGAACGCGGGGCTCGAAGGGGAGCGGATCGGCTACATCAACCCCCACGGGACCGGCACCGTCGCCGGCGATGGCCCGGAGTCGAGGGCCATCGCTGAGATCAACCCCGACGCAAAGGTCTCCGCCACGAAGTCCACCCTTGGCCACTCCCTCGGGGCGAGCGGCGCCATCGAGACCGCCATCTGCGCGCTGGCCGTAAAGGAGCAGAGGATCCCCCCAATGCGTAACCTGAACAAGCTGGCCGAGGACTGCGCCGAGCTGGACTACGTGGTGGGCGAGCCGAGTGACGCCCCCGACCTCGAGGCGGCCCTCTGCGCCAACCTAGGCGTCGGCGGCCACAACGCAGCGGTCGTCTTGGAGAGGGCCTAGAGATCGTGGCGAGAGCACAGAACCCCCACGAACTCCCGAACGACCTCCCGGTCCCGACCGACGACGGGGCCGCGGACCACCTGCAGGGGATGCGCCTCCCCCCTGTCGCCCTGTCATCGACGGCGGGAGAGACCGTAGACCTTTCGGCCCTCCCGGGGAGAACCGTCGTCTACTGCTACCCGATGACGGGCCGGCCCGGCGGCGACCTGCCGCCGGGCTGGGACGAGATCCCGGGTGCCCGCGGCTGTACGCCGCAGTCGTGCTCCTTCCGCGATCACCACGTAGAGCTCCAAGGTCTGGGTGCCAGGGTGTTCGGGCTCAGCACGCAGGACACCGAGTACCAGAGCGAAGCGGCCGGGAGGCTTCGCCTGCCCTTCGCGCTCCTTAGCGACGCGGAGCTGGCTTTCGCGGAGGCGCTGGGCTTACCTACCTTCGAGGTCGAAAGGACGGTGCTGTTGAAGAGGCTGACGCTAGTCATCGAAGGCGGGCGGATCGAGAAGGTGTTCTATCCTGTCTTTCCACCGGACAAGAGCGCAGCACAGGTCGTCGAGTGGCTCGAGCGGCCAAACGTTGAGAGGGTGGGCGATGGATAGAACCGAACTACAGCTGAGGGAACTGGAGGCCATAGTAGCCCCTTACGGCAGCGCGCTGGTGGCCTTCTCCGGCGGGGTGGACTCCTCGCTCGCCCTGGCGGTCGCGGCGCGGGCGCTCCCCGGGGGCAAGGTCCTCGCCGTCACCTCGAATAACGAGACGTACCTCCCCTCGGAACTGGACCTGGCCCGCGATTTCGCCGCCTCTTTGGGGGTGGAGCACCTGGTGGTAAACACGCGGGAGCTCGACGACCCCAACTACGCGAGCAACCCCACCAACCGCTGCTACTTCTGCAAGAGCACGCTCTATTCGGACCTGAGCAGGCTCGCCGAGGAGCGCGGCTACGGGTGCGTGGTGGACGGCGCGAACAAGGACGACGAGGGCGACTACCGGCCCGGTAGAAAGGCGGCTAAAGAGCTCGGGGTTGTCTCGCCGCTCTCGGCGGCTGGGGTGGGCAAGGCGGGGGTGCGGGAGCTCGCCAGGCACCTCGGGTTGCCGAGCTGGGACAAGCCGGCCCTGGCTTGCCTCTCGAGCCGGTTCCCGTACGGGCAGGAGATCACACCGGAGAAGCTCTCCCAGGTGGCGCACGCGGAGGAGTTTCTCCGGAGGGAGGGTTTTCGCCAGGTGCGCGTCAGGCACCACGGTGAGATAGCCCGCCTCGAGGTCGGTCCCGAGGAGATGGAGAGGGCCTTCGCCTCCAGGGGCAAGATCTCCGCCGAGCTCAAGGAGGCGGGCTTTCTCTACGTCGCCCTCGACCTCTCCGGCTACGAATCCGGCAGCCTGAACGCGGCGCTCCCGCGGAAGGGCAAGAAGGCGCGCCCTACGCTGCCGGTCGTCTCTTAAGATCTCTTAAGGCGTGGAAGCGCCAAAAGAAGCGATACTCTGGATTACGCTCATCGTCATGCTGGCGGGGCTCGCCGGGAGCGTCCTGCCTGGCCTCCCCGGCGTGCCCCTGATCTTCATCTCCGGGCTCGTCTACGCGTTCGCGACGGACTTCGAGTACGTCGGCGGCCTTACCGTCGCTTTTCTCGGTCTCTTCGCCGCCATCGCCCTTGTCCTCGACTTCGTGGCCACCGCCTACGGGGCGCGCAGGTTCGGCGCGAGCAACTGGGGCACCGCCGGCGGTGCCATCGGCGGGATCGCCGGCGCGCTGCTCGGGGCGCTCTTTCTGGGGATCGGAGCCCTCTTCGGCCTCGTGCTCGGCGCCATAGGCGGGGTCTTCCTCGGCGAGTACCTCAGGCGGCGCAGGGGAGACCGCGCAGCTGGAGAAGGACAAGTGGCACCCCGGTTCGGTCGAGAAGACTGGCGGCGGACGTCTCGGGCGGCCAGCGGGGTCTTGATCGGGTACGTGGCCTCCGCCATCGCACAGGGGCTCCTCGGCCTGCTGAGCGTCGTGGTCTTCGTGCTCGCGCTGTTTAATTAGGAGGCTTAGGCAAACGGCCTAGCGCCTAAGGTCTGATGCCTGAACCTATTCTTCCTCGCGGCGCTCTTCGCGCAGGTAGCTCTCCAGTTCCCGGGCGAGATCGTCGCCAGTGGGGAGGTTCCTGGGCCCCTGATCGACCTGGGAGTCGAAGCGGTCTTCGAGCATCCGCACGTAGGAGGCGAGGTCGGAGTCTTGGGAGACGGCCGCCGAGACCTGCTCCTGGTACGCGGCGGCGCCGCGTTCGAGGTCGGAGGTGTCCACCTCCACCCCGAGCAAGCCCGAGAGGCTCTCCAGCAGGGCCAGGGCGGCCGGGGCCGAGGGTATGGCCGGCAGGTAGTGGGGCACCGAGGCCCAAAAGCTGACAGTGGGTAGCCCCCCTTCGGCGCACGCGCGGTGCAGGACGCCCGTGATCCCCGTCGGGCCCTCGTATCGCGAAGCGGAGAGGCCGAGGCCCTCGATCAGGGCAGGGTCCTGGGAGTTGGCCGCGACCGAGACGGAGCGCGAGTGGGGCACGTCGGCGAGGAGGGCCCCCATGGTGACCACGAGCTCCACGTTGAGCTCCCTGGCCAGTTCGATCACCGCCGCGCAGAAAGAGCGCCACCGGAAGCTGGGCTCCGGCCCGGAGAGGAGTACGGCGCCGCGCCCGCCGGCGGCCTCCAGGTTCGACGTGGTCGCGTAGAGGTGGTTCTCCGGCCACTCCATCGTGCGCGTAACCCCCTCGACCAGCTTGATCTGGGGTCTGGTAGCCTGGTAGTCGAAGAACTCCTCGGCGTCAAAGGCCCCGAACCTCTGCGCCTCCCAACTGTCCCTCAGCGTCGCGCTGGCGACGCTCGCCGCCTCCGCCGCGTCGTTCCAACCCGTGAAAGCCGCGATCAGAACCGGCCGCTCCAGCTCCGGCCGCCGCTCGAGATTTACGTACCTGTTGTCCATGCGGCTAGCTTACCACGCGCCGCGCCCGAGCCGTCATCGGCGGCCGCCCCCCAATAAAGCCGTCTTACACGAAAGAGCGGTCGAGGGTCAGGGCAAATTCGAGGCGCCTCAGGTACTCGCTCTCGGGGATCTCGACGGCCCCGAGCCGGGCCAGGTGGTCGTTCTGGATCTGGCAGTCGAGCAGCACGTAGCCCCGCTCTTTGAGACGCTCGACGAGGTGGACGAGGCACACCTTCGAAGCGTCACGCCCGCGGCTGAACATGGACTCCCCCATGAACGCCCCGCCTAGTGCGACGCCGTAGAGACCGCCGGCGAGGTCGCCGTGCGCGGTGTAGGCCTCGACGCTGTGGGCCTTGCCGAGCTCGTGGAAGCGGACGAAGGAGCGGATGATCTCGGCGCCGATCCAGGTGTCCCTGCGCTCCGCGCACCCCCGGATAACGGCCTCGAAGTCATAATCGAGGCGAACCTCGTAGGTACCTTTGCGGACGACCCGCGCGAGCGATTTGGAGACGCGCAGAGCGTCGAGCTCGAGGATGGATCTGGGATCCGAGTGGTAGAAACCTATGCGCCCGTGCCCGTCGTCCATCGGGAAGGCGCCCGCCCGGTAGCACGCCTCGAGGACCTCCGGCGTCAGCCACATGCCCTAATACTAGACCGACCTACCTCGACCGTTAACTGATGGCAACAGAGCACCGTCCCCACGTCGTTCACTCTCGCCGATCTTCAGAACAAGGGGCCTTTCTCTCCGACCACCTCACCGTGCAGATCGTGCACCGGGGAAGACTCGGGCTCGTCCGGGACCTCCACGCCCCGGCGGGAGAGGGCGGCGAGGGCCGCAGGGCGCAGGGCGCGAGCCCCGCCGTCGGAGACCTTCAAGGCTAGACCCCAACCGTCCGGGCTTCCGGCGCCGAAGACTATCTCCGCCCCGCTCTTGCAGACGAGCCCCGTGCCGCCCATCACGGCCGTGTCGAAGCGCTCCGTCCCCCCGACCATGTACGGATGCTCCCGCATCGCCCCCCGAACCCTCTCCGCGGCCGCAGCAAGGTCGCCGGGGAGCGAACCGGTGGCGAGCCGGGCAAAGCCGGTGGCGAGGCTCCTTAGCGGCATGCCGAAGCTGGGGACGCCGCAACCGTCGCCGCCGAGCAGTATCTCGTCGGTTTCCACGCCGCATACGCGACTCATGATCTCCAGAATCCACGACTGCAGGGGGTGGTTCGGGTTGCGGTAGCCGCCGGTCGCCCAACCTTCATGTACGCACACGGCGAGCATCCCGGCGTGCTTGCCGGAGCAGTTGCCGTGGACGGGCCCCGGCTTCTCGCCCTGGCGGACGAGCTGCATCGCCGCCGGGGCGTAGAGCGGCGGGTGCGCGCCGTTCTGGAGGTCTTCCTCCGAGAGCCCGACCTTCCCCAGGATGGAGCGGACGGCGCTCAAGTGCTGCGCCTCGCCGTTGTGCGAGGCGCAGGCCACGGCGAGCTCCTCGCTCGTCAGACCGAAGGTTTCGGCGGCGCCGGAGAGGACGAGCGGCAGCGCCTGGAAGGGTTTGGCCGAGGAGCGCGCGTATACGTAACCCTCGGGGTCGCCCAAGGCTTCGACGATTCCACCTTCCGGGTCGCTGACGGCGACGCGCCCGCGGTGGACGCTCTCGACGAGCGCCCCGCGCCGGAGGGCGACGAGCGGCGCGTCCTCGGGGAGCCCGGCGGAGAGGTTCTCCCGATCCACCGCTACCCTTCGGCGAGGGCCACGATCCGCAAGTCCACGAGGTCCTGGGCGACGCGCAGGCGGGCCATCGCAGCCGGGGAATCTCCGTCGGCGTGGTGGACGCGCGCCTCCCCGACGAGGGCCCGCAGCCGTACCAGCAGGTCCTCGTCCTCTCCTCCCGGGCCCTCACCCCGCACGCTGGCCTCGGCCATGCCCATCGTGACGGGCACGCGGGGGCTACCCGTCCACAGCGAGATGGTCGCGATCTCGAGGTAGCCGGTGATGCGCAGCAGGTGCCCGACCCGGAGGCCGGTCGTCGCCCGCTCCTCCCCCACACCCCTCAAGGGAACCACCGCCGGATGTTGCCGCAGACCAAGCCCGGGATCTGCGCCTCCGGTACCCCGGCGGCCTCCGCGGCGGCGAGGGTCGCGTGCAGCGTCGAGGGGAAGTCGCCGTAGGGGATGTCCGAGCCGTAGCAGACGCGCCCGGCATCCACGGAGCTAAAGAGTACGTAGAGGTCCTTGGCGTTCACTACCGAAGTCTCGAAGAGAACGTTGGGGTGGTCCTCGAAGGTGCGTGCGGCCTCGAGCACCTCCACCATAGACGCGTGGCCCAGTATCAGGCGCAGATCCGGGTGTGCCTCGACGGTCGAGAGCAGCGGCTCCACCACCCGCTGCATCGCGAAGCCCGTGTGGATCAAGACCGGCAACCCCGCCTCCGCCGCCATACCGAGCAGCCGCGCCACCCGCTCGTCGTCGAGCTCGAACTGCTGGGAGACGGGATGAAGCTTCAGGCCCATAAAGCCGCGCCCGACGCACCGCTCGAACTCCTTCTCGTAGTCGCGGTGTGGGTTCAGGCGAAAGAACGGCACGAAGAAGCCGGGGGTGTCCTCGTGGGCCTGCCAGACCACATCGTTCGGACCCGAGTAGTCGTCGCGGGCGTTCGGGTCGTTTAGGGGGAAGACGATGCTCCTCGTCACCCCCGCGGCCGCCATCCTCTCGCGCATGCCCTCTGCCGTCATCGTCCGACCGTCCACGTCGGCCCCGATGTGGGCGTGGGCGTCAAAGACCTCGACCCCGGAGGGTATCTTTCCCAGGACCCACCCCCAGACCTCCGCCATCGCCCCGCTCGTCAGGGCCTGGATGCTGTGCTTGCGTTCGGTCTCGGTCGTCAAAGGGTGGCAGATCCAGTGTCCTCGGGAGCAACGGTCGTGGAATGGTAGCAGGGCGCAGCCAGCGCTGCCGCGCGTCGCCGGTTCGGAACCGCGGAGATCAGGCGCCGCCGAAGAGGGCAAACAGCACAGAGGTCGCCACCGCAACAAACAAAGGCCTCTGGCTCAACCGGTGTATTAGGGAGCTCAGAGGACGTGGCCTGAGGTCAGGCGCCAGGAAACCCCTGGGCCTCGGCCTCCGCTTCTCGGCGCAGGGTGAGCATCGAGACGCGGGGGCCGTCCACACTCTTGACGTTGAGGGTGGCACCTTCGGCCTCGACGGTGTCGCCGGGCTCCGGGGGGCGTCCCAGCGACCCGAGGATGTAGCCGCCGATGGTGTCGAAGTCCTCGTGCGGCAGGTCGAGGTCGAAGTACTCGTTCACCTCGATGATGGGGATGCGGCCGTCGATGGCGTAGACGCCGTCTCCGATCTCCTCGATCGCCGCCTCCCCCTCGTCGAACTCGTCCTGGATCTCCCCGACGAGCTCCTCGAGGACGTCCTCTATCGTTATGAGCCCTTCGACGCTGCCCCACTCGTCTATGACGATCGCCATCTGCAGCTTGCGTTGTTGGAACTCCTTCAAGATCTGCTCTATGGGCTTGTTCTCCGGGACGACGAGGCACTCCCGGATGAGGGACCGGACGTCGAAGTCGTCCGGGTTCTCGCGCCCCGCGCGCAGGAGGTCTTTCACGTGGACCGCGCCGAGGACGTGGTCGAGGTCTTCCTCATAGACCGGGTAACGCGTGTAGCGCCCGAAGACCGCCGCGTCCACCATCTCCGGGAGAGGAGAGTCCATCCTGAGCGCCTCGATGTCCGGCCGGGGGACCATGATCTCGCGCGCCACCCTGTCCCCGAAGTCGAAGACGTTGTTGAGGTACTCGCGTTCTCCTGGCTCCAGCTCGCCCGAGGCGGTGGAGGAGGAGATCATGATCCTCAGCTCCTCCTCGGAGTGGGCCTCCATGTCCTCTCCGAGCCTTATGCCCCAGGGCCGCAAGATAAAGTTGGTCGAGGCGTTGACGATCCACACCAACGGCCTGAAGAGGACCATGCAGACCCTGAGCGGACGGCTGATCCAGAGCGCGGTCCTCTCGGCTCTCTGGATCGAGAAGTACTTCGGCGCCTGCTCTCCGAAGACCAGGTGCGCGTAGGTGATGATCGCGAACCCGGCCACGAAGGCGATGATGCTCACGGCCCTCTCGCTCGTTACCCCGATCGCCCCGAGGGCCGGCTCGATTAGGTGGGCTACCGCCGGCTCGCCCACCCACCCGAGGCCCAGCGAGGCCATCGTGATCCCCACCTGGCACACGGAGAGGTAGGCGTCCAGATCCCTTAGAGCATTACGGACCACCCCGGCCCTGACGCTGCCCTCTTGCTCCAGCTGCTGGATACGCGAGTCCCGCACCCGCACGAGGGCGAACTCGGCCGCCACGAAGAAGCCATTGAGGCCTACTAGCACCAGGGCCAATAAGAGGTTAAGCCAGGATAAGAAGGGTTCTTCCAACACTAGAAATCCACGCCGGTAGCGCAGCGGGACCGCGTGCGTCGGGGAGTGGTCGGGCGAGGTTCGTCCATCACGTTACGATCGCTATTATACCGTAGCTGCTCGCCAGCACAAACCCCCGCGAGCCGGCGCTCTCTGAGCACAATAAAGAGGCCCGGTCGGAGCGGCCGGGCCCTCCTTCTCGTACTTTCGTCTGGCCTTAGGCGAGCCCTTCGGCCTCGTACTCGCGCAAGAAGCCCTCGAAGAGGCGCCGGTGGCCCTGCTCGTCGTGCAGGATCTGGATCACCATGTCCTGCGTGACCGGGTCGACCCTGTCAGTCTCCTCGACCATCCGGGTGTAGTGCTGTATGGCCCCGTCCTCCGCGTCGATAACGCCCTTTATGACGTGCACGACGTCGATCTGGTCTTCGGCCGGCTGCAGGGTGGTCTGGCTTGCCTTAAAGTCCATCGAGCCAGGCACGACCCCGTAGAGCTCTTTTATGCGCTGGGCGAACTGCTGGGCGTGCGCGAGCTCTTCCTGGATGTCCTCTTCGATGTTCTCCTTGACCTCCTGGGCCCGGACGCCGTCGGGGTTTATGGAGTTGGTGACATAGTTCATCACCGTCTCGAGCTCCATGAAGTACGACGTCTTGAGGAGCTCGACGATCGCCTCGCGCTTCTCGCTCAACTCCTCCGAGAGAATCCCCTCGCTGCCCCTGTTGGTCTCCACGTTGTAAACCTCCTGCTCGGTCTTTCGACGTTACGTTTCAACTGTACCCCCGCCACCCGCCGCTAAACGTGAAGGGGGACAGACGAGGCCGGGTAAGCAGCTCGGTCCTCAGACCGTCGCGGTTTCCTCACCCCGCATGCTCTTCGGCTTGTAGCGCTCGACGTACTCCCGGTACGCCTCGACCTCGCTCCTCGCGCGCTCTTTGCTCCAGCCCAGATGCTTTACGGCTACTTGGGCTGCGGCCTCGTCCACGTCGAGGCCCACGCTCGGCCCCATCCCGACCATGGTGCGCCTTAGCAACACGTCGGAGAGCGTCTGGGCCATCTCGCGCCGGAAGGCGTAGAGCACCTCGGCGCCGATGATGCCGCTCTCGACGGTGGCGGAGGGCCCAAGCGGCATCCGCAGCGACGGGTCGTCGCCGGCCATCTCGAGCACGTCCGGTGCGCGGACGCCGTAGAGCCTCAGGAGCCTCTCGGCCAGACCGTCGGCGAGGCCGCTGGTTGCCTTGAACTCGGCGGCGAACACCCCAAAGTCGTGTGCCACGCCCCCAGGGAGCGGAACCTTCGCCGTGCGGCTCTCCGGCGCCTCGCGGCCCAGCTTCTTGCGGACCATGTCCACCGTCTGGCGGGAGAGGTTGCGGTAGGTCGTCAGCTTGCCGCCGACGATGGAGATCAGGCCCTCCACCCTGGCGACGCCCTCCCCGATGCTGCTCCTCTTCGTGCCTACACCCTTGCCTTTAGCGTGGTCGTAGACGATGTGGCTCCTCGAAACGGAGCCTTCGGCACCCTCCGGCTGGAAGGGGAGGGGCCGGATGCCGGAGTAGGTAAACAGCACGCTCTGGCGCGTAAGGTTCGCCTCGGGGATCACGTGGTTCGTCTCGTCAATGAGGTATTCGATCTCCTCCTCGTTAGCTACGACGCGGTCGAGGTCCCCCTCGTAGCGGAGGTCGGTCGTCCCGATGAGGTACCGCCCGTTCCACGGAACGATAAAGTAGGGCCGCCCGTCCCTGCGCGCCTCGACGTAGAGGGCCTCGTTCTTCGGAGCCCCGGGGAAGGGGTCCACGATCAGGTGGCTGCCCTTGGTTCCCCCGACCATGCGCCCCCCGAAGCTCTCCCCGAGCACCTCGTCCACCCAGGGGCCCGCGACGTTGACGGTTACCGGAGCGCGAGCCGAGTAGCCGCCGCCACCGAGGACGTCGGTGAACTCCACGCCGGTCACGCGACCGTCTTCGCGGGCAAGGTGGTCGACCTTGCAGTAGGTGAGCACGACGGCGCCGTGCTCACGGGCGGAGATCGCGTTCTCGACGGCTATCCTCTCGGCGTACTCGACCTGGGCGTCGTAGTAAAAGGCCGCGCCGAGGAGGCCCTCGGGGTTAAGGCCCGGCTCGCGCTCCAGGGCCTCTTCGACGCTCAGCATGCGGTGGTTGTCCAGGCTCTTGTCCAGGGAGAGGGTGTCGTAGCCGATCATGCCAAGCCGGATCATGAGCGGACCGTGCTTGGCGCGCTCGTAGATCGGGACGAGGAAGCCCAGAGGTTTGACGAGGTGCGGGGCTATGCGGAGGATTATCTCCCTGTCCCTCAACGACTCGCGCACGAGGAACACCTCGTAATACTCCAGGTAGCGCAGGCCGCCGTGGATCAGGCGCGTAGCCCACTGCGTCGTCCCGTTGGAGATATCTCCCTTGTCCAGCAGCAGCGTCTTGAGGCCGCGCATCGCGGCGTCCCGGGCGATCCCCGCCCCGTTGATGCCAGCCCCTACGACGATGAGGTCGAACGGGTAGTCCCCGATGTCCTGCGGTATTCTGCTGGGCATACCAGCCCCTCCTTAGTCCCCGTGCAGCTTCGACTCGGTGCAGGCCTCCATCGCCGCCTCCACGCATTCCTCTGCGTCGGCGCCCGCCGAGGCCACGACCCCGGCCGCGAAGGCGCCCTCGACGAACGGCGCGTCCACGAGCCGGACCTGCTCTCTTCTCTCCGAGGATAGCATCTCCAAAACCGTCTCGGCGGAGAGTACGGCGGACCCCAGGTCCATGAAGACGAGCACCTCCTCGGCGCCCAGACCCTCTATGGCGCCCTGGATCCGCTCCGTATCCGTCCCGAAGGTGCCCTCGGCGTCGCCCCCGACCGCCGCGACCTCGACCTCTCCCGCCATCTGGCGCACCAGCTCGGCTGTTCCCTCGGCTATCTGCGGGCTGTGCGAGACGAGCACCAACCCGACCATCAGGAGGACCCCTCCAGGGTGCGGGCCGCCGCGTCCAGGAGCAGATACGTCGAGCGGGCGCCGGGATCCTCGTGCCCGGCGGCGCGGGCGCCGAGGTAGCTCGCCCGGCCCCTCCTCGCCGAGAGCGGGACCGTGGACTCAGCGCCTTCTTTGGCGGCGGCGGCGGCGGCTCTGAAGACCCCTGCGACGCCCCCCTCGGCGGAGCCGGCGGCCTCTTTTGCGGCCTCGGCCGCGGGGGCGAGCGCGTCCACCATCGTCTTGTCCCCCACCTCGGCCTTGCCGCGTTGCTTGATCCCCTCGAGCGCAGCCTCCAGCGCCTCCGCGGCGTCCTCCGCCGAGACCCCGCTCTTGTCCT
>Ga0126312_10002977_pt1 | contig 11388 bp, 14 predicted proteins | sample Plot104A_FD_92537 | JGI IMG/M metagenome (GOLD analysis project Ga0126312, IMG submission 92537) | Serpentine soil microbial communities from UC McLaughlin Reserve, CA, USA - Plot104A | ecosystem: Environmental > Terrestrial > Soil > Grasslands | place: USA: UC McLaughlin Reserve, Lake County... | reverse complement strand
CCCAACGCCCAACGCCCAACGCCCTGAGCACTAGCCTTCGTCGGCGGTGCCCAGCGGTTTCCGCATCGCGCAGGTCTCGCCCTATGCCTGGGAGGACCGGCATGACGTCAACGACTTCGTCCGGGAGGTCTCCGAGGGGCTTCGCTCGCGCGGCCACGATGTGCTCGTCTTCGCGCCGTCGCACTCGCTCGACCTCGTCCATACGTCGCGGCGCGCGGTCCGTTCAGGGTCGGTGGACGGGATGGGCGTCCTCGGGGTGGGCGAGGTCCTGCCGTTCCGGTCCGCGCGGCGCCCCGCGTCGGTGCCCGTCGATGTCGCCCGCACGATCGAGGAGCTGCTGGACCGGGTCCCGTTCGACTTCGTCCACGTGCACGAGCCGTTCGCGCCCAGCGTGCCCGCCGCTGCCCTGCGGCATTCGCGCGCGCTCAACATCGGCTCGTTCCACGCGCCCACCGAGCGGCTGATCTCCACCCAGGTCGCGCGCCGCGTGGTCGAGCTGTTCTTCGGCCGCCTCGACGCCCGCACCGCGGCGTGGCCGACGACGCGCGAGCTGATGGGGCGGTGGTTCCCCGCCCCCTACGACCTCGTCCGGCCCGGGACGGCGCCGTCGGCGCCGCACGCGCGCTCGGGGCCGGTCGAGATCGCGTTCGTCGCTGCGGAGGAGCGCGCCGCCCAGCGGCTCTTCCTGCGGGCGGTGCGGCGGCTGCCGCTGTCGGCCGCGTGGCGGGCGACGCTCGTCGCCGACGAGTGGCGCACGACGCCACTCGTGCGCCGCGACGTCGCCGAGCGCGTGCGCTTCCGGGCCGGCACCGGCGCCGAGGCGCTCGACTGGGCCGACGTCATCGTCTTCGCCTCGGGGGGCATCGCGCCAGCGCCCTCGCTGCTGCAGAGCGCGGTCGCCGCCCAGGCGGTCCCGGTCGCTTCCCGCCTGCCGCTCTACGAGGACATGCTCGAGGACGGCGAGCGCGGCCTGCTGTTCGAGCCCGGCGACGTCGACACCCTCACTGCGCAGCTGACCCGCCTCGTCGAGGAGCCCGAGGAGATCGACCGCCTGGCGGCGGCCGGGACAGCCCGGCCGTGGGCCGACGTGGTCGACGAGCTGGCCGCCCTCTACGACCGCGTCGCCGCCCGTCGCCACGACGGCCGCGCCAACGGCGCCCTGCGCCGGCGTCTGCAGTCGCGGCGGCTGATCGACGTCGACCTGCACATGCACACCGACCATTCAGGCGATTGCGCCACGCCGGTGGAGGCCCTGCTGGGCGAGGCCAAGGCGCGCGGCCTGGGCGCCATCGCGATCACCGACCACAACGAGATCTCGGGGGCGCTCGAGGCGCGCGAGAAGGCGGACGGCATCAAGATCATCGTCGCCGAGGAGGTCAAGACCGGCGACCAGGGCGAGGTCATCGGCCTCTTCATCGAGGACAAGATCCCCCGCGGGATGACGCTGCAGGAGACGATCGCCGAGATCAAGCGCCAGGGCGGCCTCGTCTACGTGCCCCATCCGTTCGACCGCCTGCACGCCGTGCCCGACTACCCGCACCTCCTCGACGTCCTCGAGGACGTCGACGCGATCGAGGTCTTCAACCCGCGCGTGGCGATCACGTCTTTCAACGAGGAGGCGGTGCGGTTCGCCGAGAAGTACCGAATCGTCTGCGGCGCCGGATCGGACGCGCATGTCACGGCGGGGCTGGGCTCCGTGCGGATTCGCATGCGCGACTTCGACGGACCCGAGGAATTCCTCGAATCCCTGCGCGACGCCGACATCATTCGCAAGCCCGCTTCGCTCGTGTACGTGCAGGCGCTCAAGTTCCTCCAGACCAAGGCCACGCCGACGTCGGCCCGGCGCGCCGCCAAGGGGCGGCGCATTCGCCGAGCCGAGCGGCGCGCCGCCCGCAAGTCCTGATGCACCCGCAGGAACAGCCGCCGCACGAGTGGAAACCAGGCTTCGCCGTGCCGGCCACCGACGACGAGATCCGCGAGAAGTACCTCGAGCGCGCCATCCGCGAGCTCAACGCGCTCACGCGCGAGCTGCAGGGGTGCGACCGCTGCCCGCGGGGCAATCTCATGCCCGTCCTCGGGTCCGGCCACCCGCAGGCCGACGTCTTCCTGCTCAAGCTGGCGCCCAAGCCGGCGGAGGTCGAGGAGGGCGTCGCGTTCTACGGCCGGGCCGGCTCGGCGCTGATGAAGTCGTTCAAGCGGCTCGCGATCGACCCGCTCGCGGTGTACGGCACGTTGTGCGTCAAGTGCCCGGTGTCGGACCCCGCGCTCGCCGACCCGGCGTGCGTGGCGCGGCTGGTCGAGGAGCTCGCGATCGTCCAGCCCAAGATCGTCGTCGTCATGGGCGAGGATGCGCTGGCGGTGCTCAACGACCTCGATGTTCCGCTCGCCCGCTCCGTGGACGCCGTGCCGGGCGAGGTCCAGCGCTACACGCCGTCGATTGAGGCCCTCTACGTGCCCAACATCGACGAGGCCCTCGACGACGAGGCGGCCAAGCGCGCGTTCTGGAACGCCTTCCGCGCGCTGGGCGACTGGTACGAGGCCCTGCCGCCGTACTAGAGCGGCTCGTCGCCCGCTTCGGACGGGTCGGGCAGGATTTCGGCGGCGTGGATCTTGCACAGCACGGGCCCGCCGGACTCGAGCACGGCCCGCTGCTCGTCGGGGGTCAGGCGGGCGCCGCACTCCTCGCAGCGGTCGCCGACCGTCTCCAGGGTTCGCTCCTCGAGATCCACGCTCTTCAGCCTAGTCGAAGGTGACCACGAGCTTGCCCACCTTGCCGCCGGCCTCGAAGCGCTCGTAGGCCTTGGCCGCGTCGTCGAGCGCGAAGGTGCCGGCGATCGGGACGGTGAGCTCGCGCCGCGCGACCAGCGGCAGGACGTGGCGCTCGACCCGGCGCATGGCCAGCGCTTTCTCCTCCAGCGGACGCGCGCGCAACGTCGACGCGCTGATGCGCCCGCGCTTGCCCATCAGGGCGAGCAGGTTCAGCTCGGCTTTGAAGCCCGCGCCGACGCCGATCACGACGATGCGCCCGCCGGTATGCAGCGCCTTGAGGCTGTCGGGCAGGTTTGGTGCGCCGACGAGCTCGAGCACCACGTCGAACGGGCCGTGGTCGGCAAACCCGTCGGGCGCGACGACTTCGGCGCCGAGGGCGGCGACGGCGGCGCGCGCCGCCTCGTTGCGGACCGTGGCGACGACCTGCGCACCGGTCGTGGCACCGAGCTGGACGCCCGCCGTGCCGACGCCACCGGCGCCGCCGTGGACGAGCAGCCGCTCGCCGGGCCGGAGGTTGGCCTGGGCGAAGAGGGCGTCCTCCGCGGTGGTAAAGACCTCGGCGAAGCCGCCCGCCGCCGGCCAGTCGAGCGCGTCGGGGACCGGCATGAGCTGGCGCTCGTGCACGACGGCAAGCTCGGCCTGCCCGCCGCCGCCGACGATGGCCATGACCCGATCGCCCTCGCCGAAGCGCTCGGCGTGACGACCGAGCCCGACCACCTCGCCCGCCAGTTCGAGGCCGAGGATGTCGGGCGGCGAGCCGGGCGGCGCCGGGTAGCCGCCCTTGCGCTGGAGGATGTCGGCGCCGTTGATGCCGGCCGCGCGGACGCGAACCAGCACCTCCGCCGGGCCGGGCTCCGGATCGGGATGGTCGGCGACGACGACTTGACCGTCGCGGGCGGTTGCGGCGCGCATCGGGCGGGGAGTCTATGGCCGTGCCAAACGCGGTCGCCCAGCTCGCCGCCTTGCGGCGGCCGCCGGCTCGGCCGCTCTCCAAAACCGCGGTGGCCCAGTTGGCCTTGCCTCGGCGGCCGGCCCGGCCGCTCGCTGTAGGGTTTCGGGGGCGATGCCCTTGACGCCGCTCTGGAACGAGGGTCGGATGGGCTTGGAGGCCGCGGGCCTGCTTCGCAGCGAGACGTGGCGCGAGGCGGGCGCGCTCGACGGCCGCGGCCGCGGCGTGCTCCTCGTCCCCGGCTTCATGGCCGGCGATCGCACCCTCGGCCTGATGACGCACTGGCTGCGCCGCGCCGGCTACCGGACGTGTTCGGCCGGCATGCGATCCAACGTCGATTGCGCCGGGGCGACGCTCGACGTGCTCGAGCAGCGGCTGGAAGGGCTGGTCGGGCGCTCGGGCCCGGCTGTGCTGATCGGCCAGAGCCGCGGGGGCAACCTCGCGCGGGCGCTCGCGGCGCGCCGGCCGGAGCTCGTCGCCGGCCTGATCACCCTCGGCGCCCCCCACCTCGATCCGCTGGCCGTCCATCCACTCACCCTGCTCAGCGTCCGGGCGGTCGGGGCCCTGGGCAGCCTCGGGTTCCCCGGCCTCCTCACCCGGCGCTGCCGGGACGGCGAGTGCTGCGCGAAGTTCCGTGCCGGCGTGCAGGCCGATTGGCCGGCGGGCGTGCCGTTCGTGTCCGTCTACTCGCGTCGCGACGGCGTCGTCGACTGGCGCGCCTGCCTGGAGCCGGCGGCGCAGCAGGTCGAGGTCGACTCGAGCCATTGCGGCATGGCCGCGCACGAGGGGACCTACGCGGCGATCGCCAAGGCGCTGCGCGACTTCGGGCAGCGCGACGACGGCTTGGCCCAGGCAGCGTGATGCCCCCGATCCCGGGGCCCGCGCGGGCCGTCCTCGAGAGCGGCCGTCTCGCCCACCTCGTGACCGTCGCGCCCGACGGTGCGCCGCAGGTCAGCTGCGTGTGGGTCGGGATCGAGGACGACGAGATCGTGTTCGCGTCGCTGGGGCCGCGGCGCAAGCTCGACAACATCGCGCGCGATCCGCGCGTGGCGCTGTCGATCGAGACCGACGAGGCCGGCCAGCTCGGGCTCCTGAACTACCTCGTCGTCCACGGGACCGCACCGATCACCGAGGGCGTCTAGGGCCGATGGCTACCGCTCCAGCACCGCGACGCACTCGATGTGGGGCGTCTGCGGGAAGAGGTCGATCGGGCGGACGCGGCGCAGCGCGTAGCCCGCCTCGGCGAGCTGGGCCGCGTTGGGCGCCAGCGTCGTCGGGTTGCACGAGACGTAGATCACCTTCGTGGGCGCCGCCTCGATCAGCCTGCGCACGGCCTTCTTGCTCAGGCCGGCGCGCGGCGGGTCCACGACGACGACGTCGGGGCGCCCGGCGCGCTCGACGAGCTCGGGCAGCGCCAGGCGCACGTCGCCGGCGAAGAACTGCGTGTTGTCGATGCCGTTGCGGCGAGCGTTGGTAATCGCATCCGCGACCGCCTCCGGGACGAGCTCGACGCCGAAGACCTGTGCCGCGCGCGTGCTCAGGACGAGGGCGATCGTGCCCGATCCGCAGTAGAGGTCGTACAGCCGCTCGGTCCCGCGCAGCTCGGCGAGGTCGGCGGCCACGCCGTACAGCCGCTCCGCCATCTCCGTGTTGGTCTGGAAGAAGGCCAGCGGCGAGATGCGGAAGCGCAGGTCGGCGAGCTCCTCGTCGATGAACTCGCCGCCCGCCACCAGCTCGGTCTCGCCCGCCGCCGTGGTCTCGCCGGCGGCATCGGTGGTCGTGACGAGCAGCGACTCGGCCTGCACCGCCTCGGCTAGGGCGTCGAGCGGCAGGTCCGCCGGCGCGGCGACGAGGCGCACCTGGAACTCGCCGGTGCGCCGGCCCTCGCGCACGACGAGGTTGCGCAGCTCGCCCTCACGCGAGCGGCGGTCGTGCGCGCGCAGGCCGTGGGCGCGAGCCCACGCGACCACGTGCGCGCGCACCGCGTTGCTCCGCTCGGAGGCGAGCAGGCAATCCTCGAGCGGCACGATTCGGTCCCAGCGGCCGGGCGCATGGAAGCCGCACACGAGCTCCCCGCCGGGCGCGTTGCCGAATGAGTACTCGAGCTTGTTGCGGTAGCGCCACTCCTGCACCGCCGGGACGATCGGCAGGAGCTCGAAGCCGTCGAGCTTGCCGATGCGCCGCAGCGCCTCGTCGACCTGGTCGGACTTGACCGCGAGCTGGCGCTCGTAGGGCAGCACCTGCCACGGCGCGCCGGGATGGTCGGCGGCCGGCGGGATGCGCTGCGCCGAGGCCTCGAGGACCTCGACCGCACGAGCGTGGCCGTAGGCGCGCTTGGCCTTGTAGACGTGCGCGCGGACGCGGTCGCCCGGCACCGCGCCGTCGACGAAGACGACATACCCGTCGGCGCGCGCGACGCCGGCGCCGCCGAAGGCGAGCGCGTCGACGTCGAGCACGAGCTCCTCGCCCGGGCGGGGGCGGGTGCGGGTCGGCTGCTGGGCGGGCGTGGACATCGCCCGCAGGGTAGGCGGCCCTACGCCAGCTTCTTCTCCACCGCGTTGAGGACGCTCTTGCGGTTCGCGTTGCGGCGCTCGTAGTCGCGCACCTTGCGCAGCTCGGCGGGAGTGAGATCGTCGAGTGACCCCGTGACTTGGCCGGCGGTCAGGTCGTCGTACCCGAGGATCGGGAAGGTCGGGCCCACGCCGGCGGCCCGGCGCGCCTTGTCGACCTCGCGCCGGGCGCGGTCGGCGACCGGCGTGCGGCCCGCGGCCTTCGCCGCCCCGGTCACGCGCTGGCGCGCCGTCTTGCTCGCATCGATGAGCACGCTGCGGCCGATGAGCTGCTCCATGTCGGAGCGCACCTCGTCGGCCTGCTTGCGTCCGCGCTGGATGAGGTCCTGGACGAGCTGCTCGGCGTCGTCGCGAGTCATGCGCCCGCGGTCGACAGCGTCGTCCATCGCCTCCTGGATGCGGTCGCGGGTGAGGACGGCGGCCCGCTCGAGCAGGTCGCGCGCCTCGCCGAGCCGGCGCAGCGCCTCCTCCTGGCCGCGCGCGCCGGTGGCGGCCGAGGAGCGGGCTGAGCCGCCCCCCCGCGCGCCGCTCGCACTGCGCGCCGACGTCCCGCGGCGCGACGTGCCGGTCGAGCGCTTCGCGGTGCCGCTCTTGGCGGCGGACGAGCGCCGGGAGGTACCGCTCTTGGCGGCAGTGGAGCGCTTGGCCGGCGAGCGCTTGGGCGTGCTGCTGCTGCCCGTGGAACGCTTCGCGGTCGAGCGGCTACCCGAGGACCGCGACGACGACGAACCGCGCGACGACGAGCTCCGGCTTGACTTCGGCTGCGGCATGAATCTCTCTCCCTCGTCGGACGCGCGGCACGCTATCGCAGAGGACAAGCGCGCAAGTTTCGGGCCGCTAGCTCACCAGCAGCTCGAGCAGCGCCTTCTGTGCGTGCCGGCGGTTCTCGGCCTGGTCCCAGATCCGCTGGCGGGACCCGTAGAGCACTTCCGTGCTGATCTCCTCGCCCGGGTGGGCCGGAAGGCAGTGCAGAGCGATCGCGCCAGGCGCCGCCGCGTCGAGCAGCGCGTCGTCGAGGCGGTAGGGCGCAAGCGCGCGGCGTCGTTCCTCCGCCGTCGCCTCGTCGCCCATCGACACCCACACGTCGGTGTAGACGGCGTTGGCGCCGGCGACCGCCTCACGCGGGTCGGTGACCGTCGCAGCGTCGAGCTCGTACCTGGGCGGCGCCGCCACCACGACCTCGACCCCCGCGCGCGGCCCGAGCAGCGCCAGCGAGCGCGCGACGTTGTTGCCATCGCCGACGTACGCGAGCTTGAGCCCCTCGAGCCGGCCGAACACCTCGCGCAGGGTGAGCAGGTCGGCGAGCGCCTGGCACGGGTGGTGCTCGGCGGTGAGCATGTTGAAGACCGGGACCTCGGACCACTGCGCGATCTCGTCGATCAGCGCGTGCGACCCGGTGCGCAGCCCGACGGCGGCGACCTGGCGCGAGAGCACCAGCGCCGTGTCGCGAACGGACTCCCCGCGCGTGAGCTGCATGTCCTCGGTGCGCAGGACGATCGGGTGCCCGCCGAGCTCGGCGACTCCCGCCTCGAACGACAGGCGCGTGCGCGTGGACGGGCGCTGGAACATGAGCGCGACGGAGCGACGGCGGAGCGCATCCGACGAGACCGGAGCGTCCTTGAGGTGCAGCGCCCGCTCGAACAGGCCGAGCAGCTCGTCGCGGGAGAGCTCCTCGCCGGTGAGAAAGTGGCGAGCACGCGGCAAGCAGGGCAGAGTACGACGTCTTCCTGCCATGCGGCCGGTCCTGAGCACGGTGGCTCCCCTCGGCATCGCCCTCCGGCGGGCCCGTTCGGCGGTGGATGGAGACGCCCTCTGGACAGTCGTGGCGGTCGCCGCCACGGTGGGTCTGTCGACCCTCGACACGGTCGCGGTCAACGTGGCCCTGCCGACGCTCGAGCGCGACCTGGACGCCCCGGTGACGGAGGGGGCGTGGAGCGTGTCGTCGTTCTTCTTGGCCGTGCTCGCCTTCGTGGTCGTCGCCGGCCGCGTCGCCGACCAGTTCGGGCGCCGGCGCACGCTCATGTTCGGCACCGCCGTCTTCACCGGGGCGTCGCTGCTGTGTGCCATCGCCCCCGATGCCGGCTGGCTCATCGCCGGCCGGGCCGCGCAGGGTGTCGGCGCGGCCTTCATGGTCGCGCCGGCGCGCGCGGTCATCGTCAATGCGTTCCCGCGTGCGCACTGGGGTCGGGCGCTCGGGGTGACCACGGCGCTGGCCTCGGCGACGGTCTTCGCCGGACCGATCGTCGCGGGCGCGGTCATCGACGCGGCCAGCTGGCGGTGGGTGTTCCTCATCAACCTGCCGCTTGCCGCGCTTGCGCTCTGGCTGCTGGCGTCCAAGGTGGCGGAGTCACGCGACCCCACCGCGAGCCGCGTGCTCGACGTGCGCGGCGCGGCCGTGCTCGCCACCGCGATGACCTTGGTCGTGCCCGGGCTCCTGGGTCTTTCAGGCGAAGCCCCCGCGGGCCTCTGTCCCGCCATCGCGCTCGCGGGCGGCGTCGTGCTGCTGGCCGCCTGTTGGGGGCTCGAGCGGCGAACGGCCACGCCCCTGATCGACTTCGACCTGCTGCACCGCCGCAACTTCGCCCTCGGATGCATCGTCGAGCTCGCCAGCAGATTCGCGCTGCTGGGCCTGCTGATCGTCGTGCTGCTGTTCGAGCAGGACGTTCTCGGCTACAGCGCGCTGGGCGCGGGCGCGAGCATCATCCCGCTGATGGGGACAGCGCTGGTGGTGGGACCGGCGGGCGGCCTCGCGGTGGACCGCTGGGGGACGACAGGCACGCTGTTCTCCGGGCTCGTCCTCATGGCCGGCGGGCTCGCGCTCCTGCTCGGCACGGGACCGGCACCCCCTACGGTCGCTTGCTGTTCGCCTTCATCGCCGTCGGCGTCGGCTGCAAGCTGCTCTCGATGACGACGAACGTATTGGCCCTCGACGCGGTCGGGCGCGAGAAGGCCGGGCAGGCCTCGGGCATGCTCTCGCTGTTCCGCCGGGCGTGGGCCTGCTCGGCCTCGTGCTCGCGGCGCTGGTCTTCTCCCTCGTCGCGCGCGCCGAGCTCACCGCCCGGCTCGATCGCCCGCCCCCGCTGCCGCGCGCCACGCACGTGCGACTCGAGGCGGACCTCGGCGCCTATGCCGCCGACGCCCAGTTCTCGCGCAGCCACCGCGGCGTCGGCGCGCGCGTCGTGGGTCAGGGCTCGGCGACCGGCTTCCGCAGTGTCGTGCTCCTGTGCCTGCTGGTGGTGGCCGTGACGACGCTCGTCACGCTCGTGGCGTGGTTGCGCTGACCTGGAACCTCTTCCACGGGCGGGCCGTTCCCGGGGCCGGGCGCCCGCTGCAGCGCGAGTTTGCCGGTGCACTGGCAACCTGGGCGTGGGACGTCGCGCTCTTGCAGGAGGTGCCGCCGTGGTGGCCGGGGCCGCTGGCGGAGGCGGCCGGTGCCGTGCAGCGGCGCGCGCTGACGTCCCGCAACTCACTGCTGCCGCTGCGGCGGTGGGCGGCCGAGCGGTGGCCGGATGTGGTCAAGTCGCAGGGGGGCGGGGCCAACGCCATCCTCGTGCGTGGCGAGCAGATCGTCGAGTACCGCGCGGTCACGCTCCGGCGCCGACCCGAGCGCCGGGTCGCCCACGGCGTGCGGCTGGCAAGCGGCGTGTGGGTGGTCAACCTCCACGCCAGCGCCCACTCGCCGCGGTGGGCCCAGTCCGACCTCGACCGAGCGGTCGACGCGTGGGGCGGCGCGAACCCCCTCGTCCTCGGGGGCGACCTCAACCTGCGTGACCCGCGCGGCCTCGAGCGGGTCGCCAGCCGCGACGTCGACCATGTCCTCGTCCGCGGTCTCGTCCCCGCGGGCGCGCCCGAGGTGCTCGACCGCGGCACGCTCTCCGACCACCCACCCCTCGCCGTATCGTTGGCGCGGCCATGAGGGTGACGCCGTTGATCGCCGCCGCCGTCCTCCTTGCCGGGTGCGGCTCGAGCGACGACAAGGAGGGCACGACGGCGCGCAAACCCGCGCGCGGCGGCGCCGCGACGGTCTCGATGAAGAACATCAAGTACGTGCCGCAGGACCTCACCGCCAAGCCGGGTCAGAGGATCACCTGGACCAACGACGACGCCGTCGCCCACACCGTCACGGCGCGCAAGGGCGCCGACTTCGACTCGGGCACGGTCAACGCGGGCGGAACGTTCTCGTTCACGCCCCGCAAGGCGGGCACGATCGACTACGTCTGCACGATCCACCCCGGCCAGACCGGCACGATCACCGTCACCGGCTGAGGTCGATCAGGAGCTGCGAGCGTACCTGCGGGGGGAGCGGCCGACGGCGGCGCGGAAGTCGTTGATGAAGTGGGCCTGGTCGTAGTAGCCGAGCTCGACCGCCGTCGCGGCGGCGTTCTCGGCTCCCGCCTCGTCGACGCGCTCGGCCGCTTCCTGGAGGCGGAAGCGCTGGAGCACCCACTTCGGGCTCACCCCGACCCAGCGGCGGAAGAGGCGCTGCAGCGTGCGCACCGAGACGCCGTGCCGGGCGGCCACCTCCTCGACACCGAGCGCCGGCGAGGCCTCCATCGTGGCGACGACGGCGCCGATCCGCGCGACGGTGGCGTCCGGCTCCGGCAGGCGCGCGCGCAGGAACGCCTCGGTGGCCGCGACCTGGTCGTCGACGCTCTCGCGCTCGGGCACCTCGGCCCCCAGCGCCTCGCCCGCCCGCAGCGAACGGTCGGTGTAGCGCCAGGCCGGCTCGCGGAGCAACGGGTGGGCGCCGCCCGGGCGGAACTTGGTCCCGACGACCCGCCCCCGCCCGGCGATCCGACGCTCGAAGCGCGCGGCGCCGACGCCGTAGAGCCACGTGCCGCCCTCCTCGACGACGAGGTGGAAGGTCGGAGCCGGCAGGACCTGGGCGGGGTAGGGCTCGCTCTCGGGCAGGTCCCACTCGACGATCCAGTGGCGCTCGAGGCACCAGCTGAGGTCGGCGGCGGGCTCGCGACGCGTGAGCCGGAAATGCCGGAAGCCCTCGCGCGGGTTGAGGATGCCCCGGTAGTCCTCCGCCATCGCTCAGCCGTCCGGCTCGGCCCGCGACCGCAGCCCGTAGCCCCGCAGCGCCAGCAGCGCCTT
>Ga0126312_10002975_pt1 | contig 11391 bp, 13 predicted proteins | sample Plot104A_FD_92537 | JGI IMG/M metagenome (GOLD analysis project Ga0126312, IMG submission 92537) | Serpentine soil microbial communities from UC McLaughlin Reserve, CA, USA - Plot104A | ecosystem: Environmental > Terrestrial > Soil > Grasslands | place: USA: UC McLaughlin Reserve, Lake County... | reverse complement strand
TGCCCGTCTGCGTTCTCCCGAGTGCCCCTCGTTCCGGTGGCGGCGACAATATGTGCGCCGTCGGACGCCCGGCCGGGGCCCCGGCCGCAGTTTCATGCCCGGAGTAGGCGACGATGGCGAGTTTCGCCAATCGTTTGGCCAACCCCTCCTAGGGGCGCGTGGCGGGCGTTCTCGCGGCCTCCTCCAGAGCCCTGAGCGACTCCTCGGTCCAGGTGCGGAAGTAGCGGCGACCGAGCGCGGCGTCGAAGAGGCGGGAGCCGAGACGCCTTGGGTCCATGCCCATCTCCAGCTCGACGAAGGTGCCTCCCTGAGCCGGTGTCAGAAGCCAGTGGGCGTAGGTGCCCATCAGCTGGCAGCTCATGCGGAGCTCGCGCAGGTTCTCTCGTCGCTCGAGCAGGAAGCTCGACTCCACATGCCTGGTCGGGCCCTTCGTCACCTGCACGAACTCGTCCCCCTCCTCGAAGCGCTCGCCGTGGACCTCGACCACGCGAGGCCACCACTCCGGGTAGCGGCCGGGCGTGCCGACCAGCTCCCAGACGACATCCAGCGGAGCATCGAGATGGGCCTGCTGGCGGTGTTCGGACACAGGGGAAGTGTCTCAGCCCCGCTCCTCCGGGCCGTTCGGGCCGCGCTGGCGGAGGAAGCGCTGGAAGTCGCTCGCGATCGTGTCCGCCGAGGGGATCCTCTCCTCCGAGGACGTCTCGGCCTCGACCTCGTCCATCGCCGACTCCAGGCGCTCGACGAACGCCTTGACCTCCGGGTCGCTGGCCACGGCGGCGCTGACCTGGCGCTCGTAGCTCTCGGCGGCCTCCTCCAGCTCGGTGGCCTCCACGGCGACGCGGGCGGTGCCCTCGAAGCCGCGCAGCAGCGCCAGGGCCACCTTCGGGTTGGGCGCCGCGGCGACGTAGTGGGGCACTGATGCCCACAGGCTCGCGGAGGAGACGCCCGCCTTGGCGAGCGTGTGGTGGAGCACGCCCACGATCCCGGTCGGGCCCTCGTAGGTGGTGCGCTCGAAGCCGAGCCGCTCGACGAGGGACTCGTCCGACGCGATGCCCGTGATGCCCACGGGGCGGCTGTGGGGCACGTCGGCCAGCAGCGCGCCCAGCGTGATCACCATCCGCACTCCGAGGTCCTGGGCGACCTGGACGATCGCCTGGGTGAACCGCCCCCAGCGCAGCGAGGGCTCGACGCCCTGCACCATCACGAGGTCGCCTTCGGCGCCGGGCACCTCGGCAGCGGAGATCGTGTTGGCGGGCCACTCGATGCGGCGCGTGCGGCCCTCGCTCAGCCGCACCGTCGGGCGAACCGCCGTGAAGTCGAAGAACTCCTCCGGGTCGATCCGCGCGACCTCGCTCGACTCGAAATGTCCGTGGATGAACGACAGCGCCGCAGTGGCCGCCTCGCCCGCGTCGTTCCAGCCCTTGAACGCGCAGACCATCACAGGTGCGCGGAGCTGAGGCCGCTCGCTCCAGATGACGTCCGGCATCTCCTCTCACCGTACCCGAGTGAAGAAACCGGCACACCGGGGCGTCCGGCTGCGTGCTCAAGATTGACCGCGTGGGAACGGCCGAGAAGACGAGAGCGACTGTGGCCGAGCTGCGGGCCGGGGCCGAGCTCGAGGGCGTCTTCGCCTGCTCGCGAAAGGACCGGCTGACGGCCAAGAACGGGACGCCGTATCTGGCCGTGGAGCTGCGCGACCGCACGGGAGCGATCCCTGCCCGGGCCTTCCGCGACGTGGATTTCCTGTCGGGACAGTTCGAGCGGGGCGACCTGGTCTGGGCCACGGGACGGGTGGAGCGCTTCCGCGACGAGCTGCAGGTCGAGCTGCGCGCGATCAGGCGAGCTGAGGGGGAGGCCGACCCGGCCGACTTCCTGCCGGTGACCTACCGTGATCTCGAGGAGCTAGACGGATTCCTCGAGCACCTCGCTCGCGAGGTCTACGACCGCGACTATCGAGCGCTGCTCGACGGGTTCCTGGGCGACGACGGCTTCCGTGGGGAGCTCCGCCGGGCCCCTTGCACCCGGTCCGGCCATCACGCATACCTCGGCGGCCTGCTGGAACACACGGTGGCGGTGACCATGCTCGCGAACGAGGCCTGCGGCCTGCATCCGCGCCTCGACTCCGACCTCGTCCTGACCGCCGCAATCCTCCATGACATCGGGAAGGTCCGCGAGTTCGAGCTCGGCGCGGAGATATCGCTGAGCGAAGAGGGGGCCATGCTCGGCCACCTGGCGCTCGGCCAACAGCTCGTGAGCGCTCGAGCTGCGCGGCTCGAGTCCTTCCCCGGCGCCAAGCTGCTCTCGCTCTCCCACTGCGTGTTGGCCCACCACGGCAGCGACTCCCTCCCAGGGCGCCGCTTCCGCTCCGCCGAGGCGCTGGCGCTCTACCGCCTGAACGCCGTCGACGCGGCGGTCAAGGGCGCGCTGGAGCACGGCCTCCCGGGGTGACCGAGTTCGAGATCAGGGAGCTAACGCCGCCGTCACTTCGCTCCATTTCACGCGAGCGCTGGGTCACTAGCGATCGACGGATGTCCGAGACGAGGCGTCCGCTCGTGGCGGGTCGCGGCCGGCGTTCCGATCGGGAGAGAGTGGCCGACAAGGCGACAACGGCGGCCCCTGGAGGGGACGTGCTCGAGCGGGTGCTCGCATCCCTGCTCGACCTCAGCTTCGTCCTGACGGACCGCGAAGGCTTCGTCACGAGGTGGACCGGCCGCGCCGAGCGGCTGTTCGGCATGGACGCTGCGGACGCGGCCGGCCGGCCGCTCCTCGAGTGCGTCGGGGCCTCGGATGACGAGGCGCCGGCTGCCGGGCGAGTCCAGTTTTCCGCGCGCCATACCGAAGGCGGGAAGTTCGAGGCCGAGCTCACCTTCATACCCGTTCCGATGAGCCACAGCCTCGAGTTCAACGGCTTCCTGGAGTCGCTCGAGTCCGACCGGCCCACGGAGTCCGTCAGGCGCCGCGTGAACTCGCAGCACTCCGACGTGCTCGACTGGATCGGCTCCGTGGTCACGGACGGCGTGCCCCTGCACAGCGACGAGCTGACGGCAGGCACGATCGTGGCCTTCAGGCCTCTCGACAACGTGCCCTGGCTTGCGTCCGCCGGACCTACCCAGGCCGGTCCCGCGACCGCCGAGCCCGGGTTGGAGGACGCGGTGGATCGGGCCACGGAGGTGCTGGCGCGATCGGACGCGCTCGAGCGCACGCTCGACGAGGCCGGCGTGGCCGTCGACGAGGCGCGCGCGATGGCCGACGCCGCCCACGAGGAGGCGACGGGCGCGGCGCGGCGGGTGTCCGAGCTGGCCGGCGAGAACGAGAGCCTGCGGAGCGAGCTGGAACGGGCTCACAGCGAGCTGGGCGAGTTGCGGACCAGGGTCGACAGTGCGGCGTCCCCCGTGAGCAGCGACGAGCTCGCGCGATTGCGTGCCGAGTTGGAGGCGCTGCACGGCGCAGCTCCTGGCGTGACCCGCGAGGACCTCGACGAGCTGAAGCACGATGCCGCCGCGGCCTCCGAGCAGATCGAGGCGCTCCGGGGAGAATTTCGCGAGATGCGCGGCCAGGCGGCGGGCGGCGGCGAGGCCGCACGGCGCGCCGAGGAGGTTCTCGAGACGGTCCGGTCGCTCGCCGACGAGCTGCGCGCCGAGGTGCAGGAGGCGCGGGACGCGGCGGCAAGGGCGCGGGAGACCGCGAACGACGCAGCCGACGCCGCGGCGGTCGAGGCCAAGGTGGCGCGTGTGCAGGCCGAGGCGGCGCGGGTGCACTCCGAGGAGGCCGGGAGCCACGCCCAGTCGGCCCGCGAGGTCGCGGAAGTCTGGGCCAGCGCTGCCGAACGTCATCGCGGCCGCCCGGAGGAGAACGGCCGCGAGGCGGCCCCGCGCCGGGCCGAGAAGAGGGGGAAGCCGGAGACGCCGGCGCGAGAGCCTCGGCCGGGCTTCGACGACGCCGACCGTCCCATGGCCGTGATCGGACTTGAGGGCCGCTTCCGGGAGCTCAATCAGAAGTTCACCGAGCTCGTGGGCTACAGCGAGCCGGACTTCCAGAGCGCAAGCTGGCCGCCAGTGGCCGACCGCGCCAAGCTAGAGCATCACAGAGAGCAGATGCGGGCGATGGCGGATGGCGAGACCGAGTCGGTGGAAGTCAACACCGGCTACGTTCATGCCCAGGGCCTGCTCGTACCCGTTGCCGGCGCGCTGTCGCTGGAGCGGGACGAAGACGGGGAGCCGAGCCACTTCCTGCTTTCGGTGCAGGCACCGTCCGGCGCGCTCGCGTCGTAGAATCGAACATGGAGCGGCAGGGGTCTGGTGGCCCACGCGGCCTTCAAAGCCGTTGGGGCGGAGCAGCCCTCCGCTTGGAAGGTTCGATTCCTTCGCCGTTCCGCCACGCGAAATCCCTGCAAACTCCCGGGTTTCGCTCGGCGGGGCGGTTCGAGGGCGGTGCTACTGCAGCCCGGCGGCTTCGAGGGCGGCCGCCCTGTCCGCGTGCTCGAAGAGGTAGACGATCTTGTCGTCGCGCACCTTGAAGTGCAGGTGGAGGCGAGTGTCGACTTCGACCCCGCTGGTCTTACCGCGGGCCGTCACGTGGATTGAGGCGACGACGCTTTCGCCTTGCTCGATCACCTCTTCCAGATCGATTCGGTGCTCGTCCCACGTCTCGATCCACTAGTTCCTGATCCGCAAGGCGCCCTCGACGCCGTAGGACGGCGTGTGGCTTTCCTCAAACGGGGACCATTCGATTTCCGGATGGATGTGTCCCGGAGGCGTCAGTGTCGTTCTCGAACGCCCAAAGCCACCTTCGTACAACATCGTCGACGGTCTCCTGCGACATCCGTTGCCCAGTATCTCCCTCGCCGTAGGCTCTGCCAAATGCCGAGCGGCGGCACGGCGAAGACGGGGGATATGGTGCTGCCCGGGGCCTCCGAGCGGGTGGACCGGGGGTCGAATCGTCGCCGCGATCCAGGCGTGGGCACAGCGAACTGGGGGGCCACCGACGGCGCGCGGGCGCGGGTTTTGCGCTGTTTCCGGCACGGAGGTTTGGCGGTCGGTCGGCGGTCGAAACGAGCGTCGCGCATTGCCTGATACTGGCCGTTGGGGGACCCGCGTTATGAGCCAGGATGTTGAGACAATCCGGCAGTTCTTCGAGGCGATGAGCCGCCTAGATCCCGATGCGGCGTGTTCGCTGGCGTCGGAGGGCTATGAGAGCAGCATTGCTCGGAGCGTTTCGCTCGGGCTCGTGCAGCGCCGGGTTCGCGGTCGCGATGGCCTCCGCGGCAGGATCGAAGAGCTGGCGGAGGGCTGGCCGATTTACGAGATCGACTTCACGGTGGAGCCGCGAGGAGCCGTGTTCCTAGTCAGGGGGCGGTATGCGGCGTATCAGGACAGGCACGGCGGGCACGACGCCCCCTTTGTGTCGGTCGTACGGCTCGATGACGAAGGCAAGGTGAGCACCATCCTGAGCTGCGGGTCTGAGCGGGAGGCCGGCAGGGCGCTGGCCCTTTAATCGGCTTGTCATCGGCGGGTGGCCGTCCCGCGCGTCTGCGTCCGCCATGTGCCCTCGGTGAGTCCTCTGAGGCCCAGCGCGGGCTGCGGCTCCAACGACGAGCGACCGCCCAACTCGAGGGTTCGCCGCTCCGCCAGACGTCAGCTGGGCCGGATCGTCATCGCGTTGTGGAAGACGTTGGCCGGGTCGTACTCGTCCTTGGTGGCGCGCAGGCGAGCGAGCTTCTCGGCGCCGAAGGACGCCTCGATCTGCTCGGCGGACGGGTCGCCCACGAAGTTCACATAGAGGCCTTCCTCCGCGAACCTGGCCATCTCCCGGTCGAACGCGCGCGCCCACTCGATGTGCTGCTCGCTCTGTGCGGGATCACTCCACTGGGCGAGCAGGTGATAGTTCCACTTGGCGTCCCGGAAATGGAGTGGCGTGGCGTCGCTGTCGACGCGGGCCGAGGCACCGCCGAGGGGCAGCATCAGGGTGGCCGTGAACGGCGAGCTGGGGTTGGTTGCCTTGCTCACGAACGTCTCGATCGCCTCGTCCGTGAGCTCCCGGAGGAAGCCGGCCTTCCAGTAGTGATGCATCCCGGGTGGGTTGCCGGGCGCAATCAGCTGCTGCATGACCGTGTACGGCATGGGCCCGGTCATGTCCACCGCAGGCCCCCATTCGCGCAGAGGCCGGAAGGCCGCCTCACCGGCCTCCACCGGTCCCACGTAGCAGGCGATCACGCCGAACACGGGCTTCCCGCGCACGGGCTCCGGAACGAAGTCCTCCGGCGGGGCGCTGAGGATCGCGGCGCAGCCGCAGATCTCGTCCGGGGCGTCCTCCATGAACGCGCGGTAAGCCTTCATCAGGTCGACCGCAGCGTCGGCGGAGAACATCATCATGCCGCCGAACACGACCGGTCCCACCTCGTGCAGGGCGAACTGGAAGGCCGTGACGACGCCGAAGTTGCCGCCGCCGCCCCGGAGGCCCCAGAACAGCTCCGGGTTCTCGTCCGCGCTCGCGCGCACGAGGCGGCCGTCGGCGGTGACAAGGTCGACGGCGAGGACGCTGTCCACCGTGAACCCGTACTTGCGATCGAGCCAGGCGCTGCCGCCGCCGAGCGTCAGGCCCGCGACGCCGGTGTCGGGGATCCGGCCCCCCGGCACTGCTAGGCCGAAGGCCTGGGTCTCGCGGTCGAGCTCTCCCCAGTTCAGTCCCGCCTGGGCCCAGGCCGTGCGCGCGCCGGGATCGACCCAGACGCCCTTCATTGGCGACATGTCGATCACGATGCCGTCGTCGCAGACCGAATCGCCGGCGACCGAATGTCCGCCGCAGCGCACCGCGACCTCGAGGTCGTGCTCCCGCGCGAGCGCAAGCGCCGCCATGACGTCGGCGACCCCCGAGCAACGCGCGATGACCGCCGGCCTGCGGTCGATCATCGCGTTGAAGACCTTGCGGGCGTCTTCATAGCCGGGGTCGTCGGGCGTGAGGAGCGAGCCCCCGAAGGAGGCATCGAGGTCGGCGAGCGTCGAGGCTGCGAGTACGGCTTCAGGCATTTGGAGCCCTCCCTGGGCGGCGTTGCGAGACCGAGGCCACTCTAAGCCCGCTTGCGCGGGTCGCGCAAGCGGGCGGCTAATCTGGCTCGATGTTCTCGGACGCGCTGATCCGGCCCTGGCTCGATCGGCTGCGCGAGGAGGTTCCGGGGATCGAGCCGTTCGACGTGCACACGCACATCGGCGAGAACGATCCCGACGAGTTCCGTTGCACGCGCGAGCAGCTCGTGGAAGCCCTCGGGGCGGTGGACGCGCGCGGCGTGGTTTTCCCCATGCACGAGCCGGACGGCTATTCGCTGGCCAACGACCGCGTGCTCGCGGCGGCTCGCGAATCCGGCGGCCGGCTCACGGCTTTCTGCCGGCTCGACCCGGCGGCAGACCCCGTCGCCGAGGCGGAGCGCTGCCTGGAGGCCGGCGCCGCGGGAATCAAGCTCCACCCGCGCGCGGAGCGCTTCACACTCGACCATCCCGGGCTCAATGGCGTGTTCGCGCTCGCGGACGAGCGCCGCCTGCCCATCCTCTGTCACGCCGGGCGCGGGATACCGGCGCTGGGGCGCCACGCGCTCGAGCTCTGCGGGCGCTTCCCCGGCGCCCGGCTCATCCTCGCCCACGCCGGCATCTGCGACCTGGCCTGGATCTGGCGGGCGGCCCCGGACCACCCCAACCTCTTCTTCGACACCGCCTGGTGGTCGCCGGCCGACCTGCTGGCGCTGTTCAGCCTCGTGCCGCCGGGCCAGATCCTGTTCGGAAGCGATGCGCCCTACGGCACCCCCGCGTTCGGGCTCACGATGTCGATCCGTTACGCGCTCCAGGCGGGGCTTTCACCCGAGCAGGTGCGCGGCTACACAGGCGCGCAGCTGGAGCGCCTGCTGGCGGGCCAGGAACCGCTCGATCTCGGGCCCCCGCCCGGCGGAGCCGAGCTCTCCTCGGACGCCCTCCTCGACCGCGTCTACGGCTTCCTTATCAGCGCCACCGGCAACATGATGGCCGGAGGCGACCCGGACGAGGTGCTCGGCCTCGCCGGGCTTGCCTGCGAGGTCGGCGACGACGCCCCCCAGGCCGACGTATGCAGGTCCATCCTCGCCCTGCTCGAGGAAAGGCGGCAGTACGTGGCCGAGCGCCGCACCGACGGGCGCCCCTCCCGCTTCACGCCGGGGCTCCACCTCGTGGTCGTCGCCGCGGGCCTTGCGCGCACGCCGGACGTGCCGCTGCCGCCCGATCCGGTGCCGGTGGACGTGGCCGAGCGGGCGGCCCAGGGCTGACACCAGTTTCGTCCCAGCACGACTCCGGGTAGCGCCGCATGAGGGCCTCCGGAGCCTTTCGGCGGATCGGAAGGGGACGTCGATTGGAAACGGCGGTCCCCCAAAAACCCTCAGGCGGCGGCGCTGTCCTTCGGCTGCAGCACGAAGATCTCGAAGCCCAGGGGGGGATGGAAAGTCACCTGGCTGTGGTACGTGACGACCTTGCGGCCGGTGATCTTCTCGACAGCCCCCTTGAACCGGCCCGCGACGGACTCCTGGAAGTTGAGCCGCACCTCGCGGACCAGATCCTCCTTGCCATTCTCGACGAGCGTGTTCTCCACCGTGGTGAGCAGGTCCTCCAGCACGGTGAAGACGTAGTCGTCCAGCATGTACGTCTTCGCCTTCGTAGGCCCACGGCCGTAGCACTCGCGGTGGATGCCGACGATCTCATTCGAGATCTCGGCGAGGATCTCACCTTCCACGCTCACGACGGGACTATATGCGGCCGCCAGGCAGGCTGGGGCCTACGCCGCCTCCCTCAGGGCCTCGATCTCGCGCCGGGTCGCGAGCCGCTCCAGCGCCTTCGACTCGAGCTGACGTACGCGCTCCGCGGACAGCCCCAGCTGGCGGCCGGTCTCGCGGAGCGGCTTGGGATCGACCGCGCCGTTGATCCCGTAGCGCAGCTTGATGACGTTCCGCTCGGTCTCCGGCAGCTCCTCGATCGTCCGCCTCAGCGTCTCCTCCCGCAGACTCACCTCGACCTCTTCGTCCGGCGGGCTCTCGCCGCTCTCGAGCAACTCGCCGAGCGCCGTCTCGCCCTCCTCGCCGACCGGTCGGTCGAGGCTCGTCACGGTGCGCGCCGCAGCCCGCACCTCCTCGACCTGCTCGGGCGGCAGCTCGGCCGCGCGCGCGATCTCCTCGACCGTCGGATCGCGACTCAGCTCGGTGCTCAGCTCGCGCTCGACGCGCGCGATCTTGCGCTCCCGCTGGCCGATGTGGACGGGGATGCGGATGGTGCGCGCGCGGTTCGCGAGCCCGCGTTGGATGGCCTGCCGGATCCAGAACGTGGCGTAGGTCGAGAACTTGTAGCCCTTGCGCCAGTCGAACTTCTCGGCGGCGCGGATTAGGCCGAAGATCCCCTCCTGAACCAGGTCGAGCAGGCTGAGCTCCTGCCCCTGGTACTTCTTGGCGATCGAGACGACCAGGCGCAGGTTGGAGTTGATCATCCGCTCCTTCGCGTCCAGGTCGCCCTGCTCGATCCGCTTGGCCAGCTCGACCTCCTCCTCGGCGGTCAGCAGCGGGTAGCGGCGGATCTCGTTGAGGAACAGCTGCAGCGCGTCAGTCGTCGTTCCCGCCAGCTCGTCGTTCTGGTAACGGGTTGGCTCGATCCCGGCGCGACCGCAGTCGTCGCTCAGCTCGATGCCGCGCTCCTCGATCCGGTCTTGGAGGACCGCGGCGTCGTCCTCGGACAGCTCGAGCCCGCGTATGACCTGGTCGTAGTCCGAGAGGTTCACGCAGCCCTGCTCCTCACCATGGCGGAGCAGTGCCTTTATCTCCGGCCTGGCAAGGGCTTCCACCATCTGGATTCAACCACGCGTTACGCCGCGGCAGCGAAGGCCTCGCCGGCGGCGGCCAGACGATCCAGGGAGCGCCGCAGAAGCCGCGAGACATGCATCTGCGAGACCCCGACCCGGTCGGCGATCTCCGCCTGGGTCATGTCGTGCTCGAAGCGCAGCCGGAGGATCATCCGCTCGCGATCGGGCAGGGCCTCGAGCGTGCCGCGAAGGGTCTCGCCGATCTCCACGAGCTCGTAGCCGGGCTCCTCGCACGACACGGAGTCGCCCCAGCTCCAGCCGTCGTCGTCGTCGTCGCCGGGTCGCGGCGCGTCGAGCGACGTCGCCTCGTAGGCGGTCGCCGCCTCCATCGCCTCGAGGACGTCCTCGACCGGGACGCCCACCGCCCGCGCCACGTCGCGCGGGCGCGGCGCGCGCCCGAGCTTCGCGGGGAGGACGCCGAGCGCATCGCTCACCTTGAGCACGAGCTCCTGCGTCGCGCGTGGGACGTGGACCGACCAGCCCTTGTCGCGGAAGTGCCGCTTGAGCTCGCCGAGCATCGTGGGTACGGCGTACTTCACGAAGCCGCGGCCGCGCGACGGGTCGTAGCGATCGACCGCCTTGAGCAGCCCGACGCATGCGACCTGTACCAGGTCCTCATACGGCTCCCCGGCGTGCTTGTAGCGCGCCGCGAGCTGCCGCGCCAGCGGCAGGAAGCGCTCGATGAGCTCTTCCCGGGCCGCCAGGTCGCCATCGCGGTGGTACCGCTTGAGCAGACGCTCGTCTTCGGCGCGCCTGCGTTCCGGTGACTCGGCGGGGACCGGTGGTTCCGTGACCGGGGTATCGGTCACCGACATGTTCTTTTCCTCCTCGCAGATCGGGTGCCTGCGGGAGATCCGGTCTCCGACTGCTCACACAACCGGAGTTCGTCCCTCGACCTCTGCTGACGAGATTAGGGGGCCGCCTGACTACTTCCCCCACGTCCCGTTCCTAGGGGAGTTTCACCCGTTTACGGCGGATTGAAACCCGAGTTGGGTCAGGTCTGTTCGACGGCCGAGACGTCGTCGACCATCTCGAGTCGATCCTCCAATCGGGTGATGGAGAAGACCCGTTGGACGGGATCCGGCCCACGCACGACTACGAACCTGCGTTCGGCCTCGCGCGCCCGCTCCGCGGCGGTGATGACGCAGCGCAGCCCGGTGGAGTCGAGGAAGCTGAGGTGCGAAAGATCGAGCACCACAACCCGCGGCCCGGACGCCTCGACGCGCCCGAGCTCGTCCTGGACCTTGCTCACGGTGGAGAGATCGAGCTCACCGCGGAGAGCCACATGCGCGAGTCCGTCCCGCTCCTCGCTCTCGACCTCGAGGATGGTCACCGCGACGGAAGCTATCAGCCCTCGGCCGGACGCATCGCCCTTTTCCCGAGCTGCCATGCGAAGTAGAGCTGTACGCCGGCGAAGGAGAGCTCGAGCAGCCGCTCCGAGACGAGGTTCGCGAGCCCGGTCCCGGCGGCCACTCCGAGCGGCGACAGCAGCCCGACGATCAGGCCGTCCCGCAGCCGCACGTTGCCGTACCC
>Ga0126312_10002974_pt1 | contig 11393 bp, 14 predicted proteins | sample Plot104A_FD_92537 | JGI IMG/M metagenome (GOLD analysis project Ga0126312, IMG submission 92537) | Serpentine soil microbial communities from UC McLaughlin Reserve, CA, USA - Plot104A | ecosystem: Environmental > Terrestrial > Soil > Grasslands | place: USA: UC McLaughlin Reserve, Lake County... | reverse complement strand
GCGCTCCTCGGCGCTCAACCCGATCTCATAGGCGGCGCTCCTCGGCATCGCCAACCAGGTTCGTCGTCGGGAACACAACTCCTTCCCACCCCGTCAGACCGAACTTGCGGCCGGGAGTACTAGTCGTCTCACACCCGCCGGATACGTACGCACGTCCTACGCCTCTGACGAGATCGACGCGGTCGGCGTCTATTGCGGCGAGCTCGACCGTTGCTACCTACTGCCCGCGGCCATTGTCGTCGATCGCAACGCAATACACCTGAGGCTCACGCCACCCCGGAACAGCCAGCGGGCATGCATTAACCTGGCTTCGGATTTCGAATTCGCTGGGGCTGTAGCTCAGCTGGAAGAGCGCCGCCATGGCATGGCGGAGGCCGAGGGTTCGAGTCCCTCCAGCTCCATTCACCGCGGACGCGCGAGCGTGGTCGGCGCCCACCTGTTCCGTAACCACCTCGGCTACTACATGGAGCGCGCCGCCGCCGGCCAGGAGATCCTCGTCACGCGTCGCGGCAGGCCGGTGGTACGGCTTGGGCCCGCGCAGAAGGCTTTGCCGCTGGTCGCCTAATCAGGAGTGAATGCGCCAGCGTCCGCCCGTCCGTGCCGCCGGGCTCGCGCCGGCGGGTCCGGCCCGAACGCCCTTGGAGGTCGGATTCGATGTTCTTCAGGATGCGGCCTTCCGACAGCCCCAGGATCCCGGCTCTCCCTTGCCTTGCTCGCGCACGAACGAGCCGGCCCGTCCGCCTCAAGCGCCCGCCCGCGGCTTCGTGCTGCTTGGTTCCGGGTCGGACGCCATTTGCGTGGCGATTTCCGGCGCTATGGTCAGAAGGGTGAACTCGCATCGCGCCGCGCTCGAGTGGCTCGACGAGGGCCGGAGAGTCGTCGCGGCGGCGCTCGTGGAGACGGTCGGATCCGCCCCGCTCGACCCCGGCGCCGTGATGCTCGTGGACGACAGCGGCCGGATTGAGGGGTCGGTTACCGGGGGGTGCGTCGAGGGCGCCCTGGTCGAGGAGGCGCAAGGGGTGCTCGCCGGGGCCCCGCCGCGCGTGGCGACCTACGGGATCAGCGACCAGCAGGCGGCCGATGTCGGGCTCATGTGCGGAGGGACCGTGCGGGTCTTCGTGCATGAGCTCGGGGAGCCACAGCGCGCCATGCTCGAGCTGACGAGCGACGCTATCGAGGCGGAGCGGCCCGTCGCCCTCGCGACGCTGCTGGAGGGCCCCGGCGCCGGGGCGATGATGGTCGTGACGAAGGACGGCACGGTCGGCAGCCTCGGCATGACCGAGTTGCTCGACAAGAGCGTCGAGCGCGAAGCTCGCGGGTTCCTCGACCAGGGCCGGTCGGCTCTTCGCCGCTACAGCCGCCGGGGCGAGGTCATGGGCTCCGAGATCGGGGTCGCGATCCAGTCGTTCTCGCTGCCGCCCACCATGGTGATCTTCGGCGCGATCGACTTCAGCGCCGCACTGGCGAAGATCGCCGACGACATCGGCTACCGAGTCACGATCGTGGATGCGCGAGAGGCGTTTCTGCAGAGCCCGCGGTTCAGCGAGCACGCGGAGGTGGTGGTCGACTGGCCGGACCGCTACCTCGCGAGGAGACTGCTCGGACCCAACGACGCCGTGCTCGTGTTCACGCATGACCCGAAGTTCGACGAGCCCGCGCTGCTCGCCGCCCTCGCGAGCGATGCCGGCTACATCGGTGCGCTCGGCAGCCGGCGCACACAGGCGGACCGCGAGGAGCGACTTCGCTCACAGGGTCTCACGGACGAGGAGCTGGCCCGGGTCAACGCTCCCTGCGGCCTGGACCTCGGCGCGCGCACCCCCGCAGAGACTGCGGTGGCGGTCCTCGGCGAGATCCTCGCCCTTCGTGCGGGAAAGCAGGGCGGGCGGTTGACCGACTCGCGCGGGCCGATCCACAGCCGCCCCGCCGAAGCGACGACGACCTAGCGGTTAGGCCGGGCGCGCGGGCGGGCACCAGGGCTGCATGGAAGGCAGCGAGAAGAAACCGAGCGAACAGCGCGGCGGAACCACCCCGGACGACGCGGAGGCCCGCGAGAAGGGCGAATGGGGGGAGACGGCCGCGGAGGGCGTCGTCCCGGCGGAGCTCGGCGGGTCTGACGCAGCCAAGGAGATGCTGGACGAGGACCCCGAGCTCGCCAGCGACGTCCTCGGTCATACGACCGGCTCAGATCAGCCGGCCACGGACGAGGGCATCGATCCGAGCGGCGGTGACCGGGCGGATGCGGTGACCGAGGGCGGTCCCGACATGCCGGAGGACGCCGAGCCGGACCTGAAGGACGCCGGCGCCGCATCCCGCCGCGACGACCAGTAGCTCGCGCGAGGCAGCACCCGCACCTCTGGAAGCCCAGAGGCTCACTGAGCTATGGTGAGCCCGAGGGAATTTCAAGGAGGAGGAGACGCTTGCTGGGCACCTTCGCTTCGTCCACGGGCTGGGTTGTGGGGCTCGTGCTCGGCGTCGTCGTGATCGCGGTCGCGGCGGTGATCGTGATCATGATCGTGGTCCTGGCGCGCAGGATCGCGGGTCAGGCGGCGACGGCGGAGGAGGGCGTCGAGGCGGTGCGTCGGCAGACGGACGAGCTCTCCGGGATTCCCCGCATCAACGACTCGGGCGTGAGGATCCTGCACTCCGCCCGGGCGCTCCGGAAGGCGGCAGTGGGGAAGTGAGCGTCATCGCCACCTCGGCGCACACCTACTGGTCGATCGCCCTGATCATCGGCCTCGTGGCGGCGCTCGTCGTCGCGGCGCTCCTGGTTGTCCTCCTCCAGCAGGTTGGGCGTATCCAGCGGTCGGTGGAGTCACTGCTCGACATCGCCGGCAAGGTGGGCGCGAACACGGCGAACATCCCGCAGCTCGAGGCCACGGCGCCCGTGCTGGCGCAGATCGGGGACGAGGCCGTGGTGCAGGACGCATACATGAGCGCCCTGACCGACGGCTTCGGCGAGACGGCGGAGCGGGGGGAGACGGCATGAGCACTGACGCCTACATCGTGCTCAGCGTTCTGCTGGCGGTCGTGGTGATCGCGGTGCTCGCCACCGCGCTGATCCTGGTCCGGCGGCGACTCGAATCGATCTCCGAGGGGCTCGCGACGCTCTCCTCGGCGCTGAGCGACGTCGAGTCGCAGCACCTCCGGCCCCTCGAGCCCGCCGTCAAGGCGATCAACGCACAGTTCGACGTCATCCTGGGCGCGCTGCCGGGCATCGCCCGCAAGGCGGCGATCGTGGCGGAGCGGAGGCCGCGATGACCCTCTGGTGGATCGGCGACGTCGTCCTGCTCGTCGTCGTTCTGCCCGTTGTCGTGTACCTCCTCAACGGGGTTCTCCAGGCGGCAAGGAGCATCGTCCCGAGCGTCAACGAGATCGCCGCCACGGCGGCGGCGGGGTCCAAGGACCTGGACGCCGCCGCGCTGCTCTTGACGACCGAGCAGCAGGTAAAGGACACGGTGGCCGGCGTGGCGAACTACGGCGGCTCGCTCGACGTGATCGTCGACGACGCGGAGGAGCGATGAGCGGCGCCGCCGTCGTGATGATCGTCGCGGTCGTGCTGATCGTCCTGGCGCTCGTGTACTTCCTCGTCGCGACGATTGTGGCGCTGCGACAGGTGGCCTCCGGCCTCGACCAGGTCATCGCGGGCGTCGGGGAGATCGTGGAAAAGAGCGCCCCGGTGGAGGCCGTCGTCAAGTCGATCAACGAGGAGCTCGATGCCGGTGTCGACCTCCTCGAGGGGCTGCTCGTGAAGAAGGCGGGACTGAGCGACTCAATGGGGCTGATCGAAAGCGTCTATCCCGGCGCCGCCGCGGCCGGCCTGCGCGGCTTCCCCGAGAGCACGGAGGTCGATGCTCCGCGCATCGGCGAGGTCTACACGAAGGGCACGCTCACGCTTGCCCGGCTGGGCCGCGAGGCCCCCATCGCCGCGGCGAGCCCGGCCGGCGAAGTGCTCAGGAACATCCAGGGCGGCAGCCTTGCGGCGCGGCAGCTCTACCCCTCGGTGCGCCATGAGCGACCGGAGAACCTGCCGAAGTCCCCGGTGATCGGCCGCGACGCGCCCGAGCAGTACGAGCGGCGCGACGACATCGGCTCCCCTCGCAAGCGGCTTCCCACCTGATCGAGAGGAGAGGGGTTGCAGACACCCGCGCCATTCGACTACGAGCGGGCGACGAGCCTGGACGGCGCGCTGGCGACGCTCGACCGGCTCGGCTCGGATGCCCGGGTGATCGCCGGCGGGCACAGCCTGCTGCCGATGATGAAGTTACGGCTGGCCAAGCCCGCGGCGCTCGTCGACATCAACGAACTGCACGAACTCGAGTACATACGCGAGCAGGCCGGGCAGATCAGGATCGGCGCGCTCACCCGGCACGTCGACCTCCAGAAGTCGGACCTGCTGGCGCGGCACTTCCCGCTGTTCCGGGACGCCGAGAACGTGATCGCCGACCCGCCGGTTCGCAACCGCGGCACGATCGGCGGTTCGCTGTGCCAGGCGGATGCAGCCGAGGACCTGTCGGCCGTCTGCTCCGCCGCCAAGGCGCAGGTCGTGATCCAGGCGACGGGTGGCGCTCGGGTCGTGGACATGGCGGACTTCCACGTCGGTCCCTATACGACCGCGGTGGCCGCGGGCGAGATCCTGGCCGAGATCCGGCTGCCGCTCCGGCCGGGCGGAGGCAGCGCCCACGAGAAGGTGGAGCGGCGTGCCGGCGACTGGGCCATCGCCGCGGCGTCGGCCGTGCTGTGGATGGACGGCGGGAGGATCAGCGAGGCAGGCATCGCGCTCAGCTCGGTCGGGCTGACCACGATTCATCTCTCACGGGCGGAGGGGCTCCTGCGTGGCAAGGAGGCGGCGCCCGAGCTGTTCGCCGAGGCGGGCGAGGTCGCTTCGGCCGACTGCTCGCCGATGCCCGACGGCCGCGGCGCGGTCGACTACAAGCGCCACCTCGCCGGCGTCCTCACCATGCGCGCCCTGAGCCGTGCGGCGGCGCGCGCGATCGACCAGGAGGCCTGAATGAACGTTTCGATGACGGTCAATGGCGAACAGGTCTCCCGCGACATTGAGCCGCGCCAGCTTCTCGTCCACTTCATCCGCGAGACGCTCGGACTGAAGGGCACGCACTGGGGCTGCGACACATCCAACTGCGGCGCCTGCGTGGTGCTGATGGACGGGAAGCCGGTCAAGTCGTGCACGGTGCTGGCGGCCATGTGCGAGGGGCACGAGATCCGCACGGTCGAGTCACTCGAGATGAACGGCCGGCTCGACCCGATCCAGCAGGGCTTCCACGAGAAGCACGGGCTCCAGTGCGGCTTTTGCACTCCGGGGATGCTCATGACCGGGCGTGCGCTCCTGGACGAGAACCCCGACCCGAGCGAGCAGGAGATCCGCACCGCGATCTCCGGAGCAATCTGTCGCTGCACGGGTTACAAGAACATCGTCGCCGCCGTTCGCTGGGCGGCGGAGAATTCCGAGACAGCGAGGAGCGCAGACCGATCGCCGATCGGTCGAGCACCGGAGCACGATTACGGACAGGAGGTCTGAAGATGGCTGTCGTAGAGGAGCGGCCGATCGGCTTTGGCCGGCTGAAGCGCAAGGAGGACGAGCGCTTCATCCGCGGCAAGGGCAACTACCTCGACGACATCGAGTTGCCGGGGATGGTGCACGGCGCCGTGCTCCGCAGCCCCTACGCCCACGCGAAGATCGTCTCGATCGACACCTCTCGGGCGCTGGCCCATCCCAACGTGGCCGCCGTCGTCACCGCCAAGGACCTCGAGACGCTCGGTCTCGCCTGGATGCCGACGATCTCCTATGACACCCAGGCCGTCCTGGCGGGCGACAAGGTGCGCTTCCAGGGCCAGGAGGTCGCCTTCGTGATCGCGACCGACGAGTACTCGGCCAACGACGCGCTCGAGCTGATCGACGTCGAGTACGAGCCGCTGCCGGTGGTCGTGAACGCGCGCAAGGCGCTCGACCCGGACGCACCGCTCATCCGCGACGACAAGGCCGACCAGGTCGACAACACCGCCAGTCCGACCTGGGAGGCCGGCGACGAGTCCACCACCGACAAGGCCTTCGCCGAGGCAGACACCGTAGTGAGCCGGGACATCATCTACCCGCGCTGCCACCCGGCGCCGCTCGAGACGTGCGGGATCATCGCCGACTTCAACCCGGAGACTGGGCAGCTCGACATCTACAACGGCAACCAGGCGCCGCACGCCCACCGCACGGTGTACGCGCACGTCGCCGGCCTGGCCGAGCACATGATCCGGATCAAGACGGGCGACATCGGCGGCGGCTTCGGCAACAAGGTGCCGGTCTATCCCGGCTACGTCTGCGCGATCGCCGGCTCGATCGTGGCCGGTGTTCCCGTCAAGTGGGTCGAGAACCGCTCCGAGAACCTGATGTCGACGGGCTTCGCGCGCGACTACGTGATGCACGCGGAGATGTGCTCCAAAGACGGCAAGATCGCCGGCCTGCGTGTCGACGTGATCGCCGACCACGGCGCCTTCGACAGCACCGCCCAACCGACCAAGTTCCCGGCGGGGTTCTTCCACATCGTCTGCGGGTCGTATGACCTCGATGCCGCGCACGTGAAGGTCAAGGCCGTCTACTCGAACAAAGCCCCCGGAGGCGTGGCCTACCGCTGCTCGTTCCGGGTGACCGAGGCGGTCTACCTGGTCGAGCGGATGGTCGACGCGCTCGCCATGGAGATGAAGGTCGACCCGATCGACCTGCGCATGCGCAGCTTCATCGCTCCCGAGCAGTTCCCCTACGAGACCACCACCGGCTGGACCTACGACTCCGGCAACTACGCCGAGACGATGAGGGTCGCGATGGATATGGCCGGCTACGAGGACCTGCGCCGTGAGCAGGCCGAGAAGCGGGCCCGCGGCGGGCTGATGGGGATCGGCGTGTCGTTCTTCACGGAGGGCGTCGGGGCCGGGCCGCGCAAGCACATGGACATCCTCGGCCTGGCGATGAACGATGGAGCCGACCTGCGGGTGCACCCCTCGGGCAAGGCGACCGTGAGCATCAGCGCCCAGACGCAGGGCCAGGGGCACCAGACCACGTTCGCGCAGATCGTGGCCGAGGAGCTCGGAATCCCGCCGGAGGACGTGGACGTTCGCTACGGCGACACCGACCAGACCCCCTACGGCCTCGGCACGTACGGCAGCCGCTCGACGCCGGTCTCCGGTGGCGCGGTCGCCGTCGTCTCGCGCAAGGTCCGCGACAAGGCTCGCATGATCGCGGCGACGATGCTCGAGACCAGCCCCGACGACCTGACCTGGGAGAAGGGCCGCTGGTACGTCAAGGGCGACCCGGAGAAGGGAGCGATGATCGAGGAGATCGCCAAGCGCGCGTACAGCGGCGAGCCGATGCCGGAGGGCCTTGAGGGCGGCCTCGACGGCCAGACGATCTACGACCCGCCCAACCTCACCTACCCGTACGGCGCCTACATCGCCGTCGTCGACATCGACCCGGACACCGCCGAGGTCAGGGTGCGCCGCTTCATTGCCGTCGACGACTGCGGTGTCCGAATCAACCCGATGGTGGTCGACGGCCAGATCCACGGCGGGCTCGCCGAGGGAATCGGCATCGCCCTGATGGAGGTCCTCACGTTCGACGATGAGGGCAACTGCCTGAACTCGTCCTTCATGGACTACCTGATCCCGACCGCGCTCGAGACGCCCGACTTCGAGCTGGGGCAGACGGTCACGCCCTGCCCGCATCACCCGCTCGGCGCAAAGGGCGTGGGCGAGTCGCCCAACGTCGGCTCGCCCCCGGCGATAGTTAACGCCGTCATCGACGCGCTGCACGAGACCCATGGCGTCGACCACCTGGACATGCCGTGCACGCCCGCTCGCGTGTGGGCGGCGATGCAGGGGAGGCCGGAGCCGCCCCAATGATGCCGGCGGCCATGCAGCGGTGGGCGCGCCGGCTCGCCGACGAGGGCGAGCCGTTCGTGACCGCAACCGTCGTGCGGGCGCAGTCGCCGACGAGCGTCGTGGCGGGCAATGTCGCCCTCGTGCTCGGCGACGGGACGGTCGAGGGCTTCGTCGGTGGCGCCTGCGCCGAGCACAGCGCGCGCGCTTATTCCCTGCAGGCCATCGAAAGCGGCGAGCCGGTGCTGCTGCGGATCCTGCCATTCGGCGACGAGTCGATCGGCCCCGAGGGCCGCGAGGTCGAGAGCGAAGACGGCGCGGTGACCGTCCAGAACCCGTGCCTTTCCGGTGGCGCGATCGAGATCTTCATCGAGCCGGTGCTTCCCGCCCCGCGCCTTCTGATCCTGGGCGACACGCCCATCGCCGGCGCCTTGCTGCGGCTCGCGGCCGAGGTCGGCCTCGATGCCGTGCCCATCGACGCCGACGCAAGCGACGTGCGGCCCGGCGACCTCGCGCTCGTCGTGGCCGCCCACGGTCGCGACGAGCTCCGGGCGCTCCGGCACGGGCTCGAGCGGGGGCTGGCGTATGTGGGGCTCGTGGCCAGCAAGAAGCGCGGTGACGGCGTCGTAGCCGAGCTGCGTGGCGACGGCGTGGCGCCGGAGTCGCTCGATCGGATCGACGTGCCCGCCGGCATAGCGATCAACGCGCTGACGCCCGAGGAGATCGCGGTGTCGATACTCGCCAAGGTCATCGCGGCGCGGCGCGCCGAGCCGCGGTCTCGCGCCGCCGGGGCACCCACGGCGATCGACCCGATCTGCGGGATGACCGTGGCCGCCGTGCCCTCCACGCTCTCGCTTCAGCGCGACGGCGAGACCGTGTACTTCTGCAGCGAGGGCTGCAAGGCGAAGTTCGAGGCGGCCCATGAGCATGCCGCCGCCGACTGAGGGGTTCGTCACCGGTCTGGTGCTCGGCGCCGGCGGCTCGAGGCGCCTGGGCCGGCCCAAGCAGCTCCTGCCCTACGGCGAGGGCACGCTTCTGGGCCACGTGGTGGGCACCGCCCGGGAGTGCGGTTTCGACCAGACGATCGTGGCGATCGGTGGCGCCGCGGACGAGGTCCGCGCGGGTGTGGACCTCGGCGGCGTCGACGTAGTCGTGAACGAGGACTACGGCGAGGGCTGCTCCTCATCGGTCGCCGCAGCGCTCGGGGCCGTGGATCCCCGCTGCGAGGTGCTTGTTCTCTTGCTGGGCGACCAGCCGGGCGTGACCGTCGCCACGGTCAGGGAGCTGCTCGCCGGACGCGGGGAGGCGCCGCTCGCCGTCTGCGCCTACGACGACGGGAAGGGTCATCCGCTCGCGTTCGCCCGGAGCGTGTTCCCCGCCCTGGCTGACCTCCACGGCGACAAGGGCGTATGGCGCCTGCTCGACCAGCGCTCCACCGAGGCGGCGCTCGTGCCCGTCCCGGGCCGGATCCCGCGAGACGTGGACACCGAGGACGACTACCGCGCCGTCATCGACGCATGAACGTGCTCGTCCCCGATGTCGAGACGCTGGCCCGGCGGCTCGCCGCGGTCGACTATCTGGTCGACGAGGGCCTCGCGACGTCGATGTTCCTCAGCCTGCGGCTGCCGCAGCCGCTGCTGCTCGAGGGGGAGGCGGGAGTCGGCAAGACGGAGGCAGCCATTTCCCTGGCGAAGGTGCTCGACACGCCGCTGATCCGGCTCCAGTGCTACGAGGGGATCGACGCGGCCGAGGCGCTGTACGAGTGGAACTATCCCCGGCAGCTGCTCAGCATCCGCCTCGCCGAGGCCGAGGACTCGAATCTGAGCGAGGAGCAGTTGTTCGGCTCCGACTACCTGATCCGGAGGCCGTTGCTGCGGGCGCTCGAGCATCCGGGCCCGCGGCCGGCGGTGCTGCTCGTCGACGAGATCGACCGCGCCGACGACGACTTCGAAGCGTTCCTCCTCGAGCTGCTCGGGGACGCCAGCGTCACCATCCCGGAGCTCGGGACGGTCACGGCCTCCCACCCGCCGATCATCGTGCTTACCTCCAACCGCACGCGGGACTTGCACGACGCCGTCAAGCGGCGCTGCCTCTACCGCTGGATCGACTACCCGACGCCGGAGCGCGAGGTGGAGATCGTGCGCCGTCGGGTGAAGGGCGCGTCCGAGACGCTCGCCGTGCAGGTGGCGAGCGCGGTCTCGCGCATGCGCGACAGCGACGTGCAGAAGCCCCCGGGCATAGCCGAGGCGATCGACTGGCTCGCGGCTCTGCGCGTCCTCCGCATCGAGGAGCTGGACCCGGCCGCGGTGGAGCTCACGCTCGGCTCGGTGCTCAAGTACGACGAGGACCAGGAGGTGATCCGCGCGGGCGGCCTGGACCAGCTCGTGGGCAGCGGTGGCTGAGCCGTTCGGCGTCGACACGGTTTACCTCGACCTGCCGGCGCTGACGGGCAGCATGGGGCAGCGCCTGCGTGCGGCGGGCGTGCCCGTCACACCGGAGCGATCGGCCGCCTTCGCAAGGGCCCTCACCCTGACCCGGCCCGTCAGTCGCCGCCGGCTCTACTGGACGGCACGCTCGGTGTTCGTCACCGACCGCTCGCAGGTGCCGGCCTTCGATGAGGTGTTCCGCTCCGTCTTCGGCGACAGCGCCGCTCAGCAGGAGCCGGCGCCGCCCGAGCGCCGGCCCACCGAGGCGGCGCCGGCCGACGAGCGGGCAGCCCAGCCGGGCCGCGCCGAGCGCGGCGCGAGCGGGGGCGCGTCGGCGCCGGGTGAGGAGGAGGCCGAGGCGGAAGTCGACGTGCCGCTGGCGATGGCGAGCGAGGAGGAGGTGCTCACGGCCAAGAGCTTCGACGCGCTCGAGCCGCACGAGCTTGCCGAGCTCTACCGGCTCATGTCGCGGCTCGAGCTGGCGACGCCGCGGCGCCGCACGCGCCGCCACGAGAAGGCGCGGCACGGTGAGCGCATCCACATGCGCCGCACCCTGCGGCGAAGCCTGCGCACCGGCGGCGACCCCGTGCGCCTGTCGCGCCGGCGCCGGCGCGTGGTGCCCCGGCGGCTGGTGATGCTCTGCGACATCTCCGGCTCCATGGAGCCGTACGCGCGCGCCTACCTCCAGTTCCTGACCGCCGCGGCCGGCAGCGGCCCGAAGGCGGAGGCGTTCGCATTCGCCACCCGCCTCACGCGCCTTACGCGCGCCCTGGCCTCGCGCCGCCCCGAGCAGGCGATCCAGCGGGCCGCCCGCGCGGCGCCGGACTGGTCGAGCGGCACCCGGATCGGCGATGCCCTCAAGGAGTTCAACGACCGCCACGGGCGCCGCGGGATGGCGCGCGGCGCGGTGGTGGTGATCCTGTCCGACGGCTGGGAGCGCGGAGATCCCGAGCTCGTCGGGCGCGAGATGGAGCGGCTGGCGCGGCTGGCCCACCGCATCGTGTGGGTCAATCCGCGCGTCGGCGCCAGCCGCTTCTCGGTGCAGGCCGGGGGCATGAAGGCCGCGCTCGAGCACTGCGACGCGCTCGT
>Ga0126312_10002973_pt1 | contig 11393 bp, 13 predicted proteins | sample Plot104A_FD_92537 | JGI IMG/M metagenome (GOLD analysis project Ga0126312, IMG submission 92537) | Serpentine soil microbial communities from UC McLaughlin Reserve, CA, USA - Plot104A | ecosystem: Environmental > Terrestrial > Soil > Grasslands | place: USA: UC McLaughlin Reserve, Lake County... | reverse complement strand
GGCTGTGCCGGCCCAGGTCGCGGAGCGCGACCCCCTCAGTTCGTCGTCGTCGAGCACCGACGCCGTCGCCTGCGACGCGAGGGCCGGCTACGAACGCGGCTCCCAGGCGGCCTCGACGACGTAGCCGTCGGGGTCGCGGCACTTGACGCTCACGTAATCCGGCTCGTCCCACTCCTCGACGATAGGGACACCGTCGGCGGCGATGCGGTCGCGGAACGCGAGCACCGCCTCGCGACTCGGGAGGCGGATCCCGAAGTGGAGGAAGCTCGGCAGCGCGATCGGCTCGTCGCTCGGACCGAATGCGAGCGAGAACCCGTCGGCGTCGTAGAGCATGAGGACATTCCCGGCGTAGCGGCGCGGAGGGCGAGCGTCGAAGCCGAAGTACGACTCGTAGAAGCGGCGCGAGCGCTCCTGGTCCCGGACCGCGAGCGCCAGGTGCTTCATCGCCGCGCGCTCAGTCGCCCAGGTCCGCGAAGAGCACCTGGAAGCGGCCGCCCATCTCCATCGCGTCCTTGCCCGTCGCCATGAACTCGGGCGAGCGCGCGGCGTTCTTGAACGCGTCGCGGTCGGCGAACTCCCACTCGGCGTAGTAGCGGTACGCGGGCTCGCCCATCGGCGCGCCGAAAATCTTGCCGTGGCGGAACGTCCCCCCTGGCACCTGCCGGCAGAGCTCGACGTGCTGCTCGTACCGCTCCTGATCCGGCTCCTCGTCGTACAGTACGAACGCTCTGACCATCGCTCCCTTTCGTCGACCGGAGGAGACTAACCATGGCCGGAAAGCTCGTTCATTTCGAAGCGCCGTCACAGGATGGCGACCGCGCGCGCAGCTTCTGGAGCGGCGTGTTCGGCTGGGAGTTCCAGGACGCGGGCATGCCCGACCTCGACTACAACATGGTGCGGACCGGCGAAGACCAGGGCGGCGCGGTCTACACGGACACCGACACCGGCGGACAGGGTCTCGTCGTCTACTTCGACACCGACGAAATCGACGCCTCGATCGCGAAGGTTCGTGAGCACGGCGGCGGGGCCGAGGACAAGCAGCCGATCCCGAACGTCGGCTGGTTCGCGCGCTGCAAGGACACCGAGGGCAACGCGTTCAGCCTCTTCCAGAGCGACGAGTCGGTCCAGATGCCCGCGTGAGCGCGGCCGCAGCCGCGCTCGCGGTCCTGGCCGGGCTCGCGGGCTCGGTGCAGGTCGCCGTCATGGGCCGGTTCGGCGACCGGATCGGCGTCCTCGAGGCGCTCGCGTTCGCGACGGCGATACAGCTCGTGCTCGCGGTCGCAATCCTGTTCGCGGCCCGCGTCGGCCCGGGCCGTTTCGGGGAGGCGTTCGACGCGCCGCCGTGGATGTGGGCCGGCGGCGTCATGGGCCTCGTCGTCGTGTTCACGATCACGTTCGCGCAGCCGCAAATCGGCGCGACGGCGACGATCGGGATCCTGATCGCGGGCCAGCTGGTGATGGGAGCGGTTATCGACCGGTTCGGACTCTTCGGCGTCGACGAAATCGCCATCTCCTGGCCGCGCGCGCTGGGGATCGCGCTGCTCGGCGCCGGCGCCGCGCTGTCGCTCGTGCGTTAGCGTGAGCGTCGTGGAGACGGTGGTGGGACGTGTGGTCGCCGCCGACGACCACCCCGGCGCGCGCGCCCCGTCGTACCTCCTGCGGATCGAGGTCGGCGGCGGTCGCGAGGTCGAGGCGTCGGTCGAACGCGGCTCGTGCGAGCGCGACGCGCTCGTCGGGCGCCAGGTCGTCGTCGCGCTCGAGGGGAACGAGGCGACGCTTGTCGCGGCCCACTCGCACGCCTCGGGGCGGGTGCTGCTCGCGCCCGACCGCGACGTGGAACCCGGCACCGTCGTGTCGTAGCCGCCTCCGTCAGTCGAGCGCCTCGAGGATCGGGTACTCGGTGCGCGCGTCGAGGCAGTCGGCGGCGAAGAGCACGACGCCGAGATCGCCCGTCCACAGCGAGTAGCGGCCGCGGCCACGCTCTCGGCGCGCGCGCTCGACCTGGCCGAGAGCGTGCACGGCGAACGTGCGCGCACGGTCGAGCCAGAGCTCGTCGCCGGTGCGCTCGAACAGCTTCAGGAACGCGTACCCGCTCCCCGCGGTGCCGTGGCAGATCGACGGTCCCTTCTCCGGTCCGTGCGGTCCGGCCTGCCACGCGAGCGCGCCGCCGGCGAGCAGGAGCGCCTCGTCGAGGTAGCCGGCGGCCGAGGTGACGATCCCGGGTGCGCCCGCGCACCACTGCGCCCGGACCTCGCCGTCGGCGCCCGCGAGGCTTTCTCCGACGGCTCCGGGCCAGTTGGCGAGGCCGTCGTCGCGCACCGCGGTCCGCTCGAGGATCGCCGCCGTCTGCGCGAGCAGCGCGCGGCGGCGCTCCTCGGCCAGAAGATCACCGCCGCCGAGGAGCGCGAGCGCGTTGCCGGCCAGGCCGTGCGCCGGCGCAAGGCCCTCGTAGGTCTCGCCGTAGAGGCGCTGCGTCCACAGGCCGCCGCCGCTGCGCCGCGCCCACAGCACGTCTGCCAGCTCGCGCCACGCGTCGGCCCAACGCGCCTCACCCGTCCAGACATGCATCGCCCGCGCTGCGAGCAGCGTCCCGGGCGTGCCCCACATCACGTCGTCGCCCTCGCTCGCGCGGCTCTCTCGGACGCGGCTGAGCAAGTCGTCGGCGAGGTCGGCGCCGCCCATGACGCGCCAAGCCGTGAGCAGGACGCCCGTCTCGCCGAGCAGCAGCCCGGCGTGCGCCGCCGCCGGCAGCTCGACTCCACGCGGCAGGCCCGGCGCGACGCTCCATCGCTCGCGAACGGTTCGTGCGACTGCGGCGCGATCGAGCCGCGTCTCCGCGTGCCCGCGCCGGCGCAGCACGTCGAGCGCCCAGACGACGCCCGCCGCACCTGCGTAGAGGCCCGTCAGCGGCTGCGGAAGCGTCCATGCGTCCCACTCGTCGGCGCGCCAGAGCTCGTCGCCCGCGAACGCGTCGTCGACGTCGGCCACGATGGCGCGCATCCCGTGGGCCACGCGCACCGCGTCCCAACGCTCCTCCGTGAGCGGCTCGAACGCGTCGGGCCGGTAGAGCATCGTCAGGTGCGCGGCGCCGCTGGCCGCGCGAGCCCGACGATCTCGTCCGGCCGCACCGGGACGCGGTTCAGGTCGAGTCCGGTCGCCGCGCGCAGCGCGCCCACGACCGCCGCCGTCGAGACGACCGTCGGCGGCTCGCCGACGCCCTTCGCGCCGTACGGCGCGTCGGGCTCGGGATCCTCGATCAGCACCGACTCGACCGGCGGCATGTCGAGCGCGGTCGGGATCAGGTAGTCGGTGAAGCTCGCGTTCGTGATCAGCCCGCCGCGCGTCTGGATCTCCTCCATCAGCGCGAGCCCGAGCCCCTGGGCAGTGCCGCCCTCGATCTGTCCCTCCACCTGCTGCGGGTTGATCGCCTTGCCGACCTCCTGCGCAGCGCCGATCCAGACGACGCGCGTCAGGCCGAGCTCGACGTCGACCTCCGCCACGACCTTCATCGCGCAGCACGCGAACGCGACGTGCGCGCGCTCCCCCGTGATCTGCCCGGTCTCGGGATCGAGCGGTGTCGTGCGAGGGTGGCGGTAGATCCGCTCGACGTCGACCTCGCTCATGTCGGCGCGCCGCACGCGCTCCTCGAGCGCTGCCCGGCACGCGTCGCGGACCGCGCCGGCGGCCATCCACGTCATGCGTGAGGCGGACGCCGAGCCGGCGGAGTCGACGGTCGCGGTGGTGTGCGGCCCGAGGCGGACGTCGTCGATGCCGAGCTCGGTGCGCGCGACCTGGAGGATCACGCCCGTCACCCCCTGCCCGACCTCGGCGGCGGCGCAGTGCACCTCGGCCGAACCGTCCTCGAAGAGCTTGACGCGCGCGGCGGTGTAGTCGTCGAAGCCCTCGGAGTAGCAGATGTTCTTGAACCCGACCGCGAAGCCGACGCCGCGCCGCACGCCCTCGCCGCGCGTCGTGTTCCCCGAGCCGCCGGGCAGGCGCAGCGGGTCGCGCGGCAGCTCCTCGGCCGGCGGCGGCTCGAGCGCGGCGGCTGCGCGGATCGTCTCGGCGATCGGCACCGAGCCGGTCAGCGGCTGCCCGGTCGGGAGGACGTCGCCCGGCTTCAGCGCGTTGAGGAGGCGCAGCTCGACCGGGTCGATGTCGAGCGCGGCGGCGAGCTTGTCCATCTGCGCCTCGGTCGCAAAGCACGTCTGCACAGCGCCGAAGCCGCGCATCGCGCCGCAGGGCGGGTTGTTGCTGTAGACGGCGGTCGACTCGATCAGCGCGTTCGGCACCTCGTACGGGCCGCAGGCGAACGAGGCCGCGTTGGAGCACACGGCCGTCGAGGACGAGGCGTAGGCGCCGCCGTCGAGCAGGATCCGGTAGCGGGCGGCGACGAGACGGCCGGCGCGCGTCGCGCGGTGCTCCGCCCAGACGCGCGCAGGGTGGCGGTGGACGTGGCCGGTGAACGATTCCTGGCGGTTGTAGACGATCTTCACGGGCCGGTTCGTGTGCAGGGCGAGGAGCGCGCCGTGGATCTGCATCGACAGGTCCTCGCGCCCGCCGAACGCGCCGCCGACGCCGGCGAGGTGGATCCGCACCTGCTCGAGCGGCAGGCCGAGGCACGGCGCGACCTGCTGGCGGTCGACGTGCAGCCATTGCGTGGCGACGTAGATGTCGACGCCGCCCTCGCCGTCGGGGACGGCGAGCCCCGACTCGGGGCCGAGAAAGGCCTGATCCTGGATCCCGATCTCGTAGAAGCCTCCGACCGTGACGTCGCCCTCGGCGTCGGGGTCGCCGTGGCGGATGACCATGTGGCGAACGACGTTCGGGCGCGGGTCGTCGAAGTAGCCGTGGCCGCGGGTGGGTGTGTCCTCGTGGAGCGGCGGCATCTCCGTCGCGCGCTCCATGTCCGTGATCGGCTCGAGCGGCTCGTACTCCACGCGGATCCGTTCAGCCGCGCGGCGCGCCTGCTCGGGGTGCTCCGCGGCGACGATCGCCACCGGCTCGCCGAAGTAGCGCACGCGGTCGATCGCCAGGACCGGCTGGTCGGGGAACTCGAGGCCGTACTTCTTCTCGCCGGGGACGTCGGTGTGCGTGAGGACGGCGTGGACGCCGCGCATCGTCACCGCCTCCGTGACGTCGATCCCGAGGATGCGCGCGTGCGGGTGCGGGCTGCGGAGGGTATGGCCCCAGAGCATGCCGGGCGCGACGAGGTCGGAGGAGTACGCAAACTCGCCCTTCACCTTCGGCGGCGCGTCGAGCCGCTTCACGCGCTCGCCTACGCGCCCGCGCTCGAGCGGCTGCGCCGCGGGCCGCGGCTTCGTCTCGGGGCGGGCGATGCTCATCGCCGCTCCAGAAGAACAGCCCCACCCTGGGTGGGGAGCTCCACCCGCCACCCACTGTCAGGATCGCCCGCGGACGCCGCGCTCCGCAAGCCGTCCTTCGTGAAAAGTCGGTGACGATTCATCCACCACCGCCCGCCGCCGCGGCCGCGGCCGCCCGCACCGCGTCGAAGATCTTCGCATAGCCCGTGCAGCGGCAGAGGTTGCCCGACAGCGCCTCGCGGATCTCGTCGTCCGACGGCGAAGAACTACGCGCCAGCAGGTCGACCGTCGCGACCACCAGGCCCGGCGTGCAGAAGCCGCACTGGACGGCGCCCGCGTCGACGAACGCCTGCTGCACCGGATGGAGCGCGTCCGCGCCCGCCTCGCCTGGTCCGGCCAGCCCCTCCACGGTCGTAACCTCGTGCCCGTCCGCCTGCGCGGCCAGCACGAGGCACGCACACACGAGCGTGCCGTCCAGGAGCACCGAGCACGACCCGCATTCCCCCTGCTCGCAGGCGTTCTTCGAGCCGGGGAACGGCAGCTTCTCCCGCAGCGCGAAGAGGAGCGACTCGCCCTCCCAGCAGTCGGCCTCGTGCTCCTCGCCGTTCACGCGCAGCCGGACGATCACGCGCGCCCCTCGCCGGCGGCGCCTCCCGGCCGGCGGAGCCGGCCTGCGGCGACGCCTAACGGCCGACGAACCCGCAACGCGGACGCGCGCGTCATGCGGCCAGCGTCCTCTCGAGCGCGCGCTCGGTCAGCACGCGCAGCGCGTGGCGACGGTACGCCGCCGTGCCGCGGACGTCGTCGATCGGCGCCGCCGCCTCGGCCACGCGCTCCGCGAACGTGGACGCATCGTCGCGCGCGGCCGTCACCAGAACCGGCCGCGGGGCCGCCGATCCGAACGACGCGCGCAGCTCGTCGCCCGCCGAGACCGCGAGCGAGACGACGGCGATCACCATCGCGTTCCGCGGCCCGATCTTCATGAACGTCTGCGGCGCCCGCGACGGCACGAGCCACACAGCGGTGATCAGCTCGTCCGGCGCGAGCGCGGTGCGCTTCACACCGGTGACGAACTCGCCGAGAGCGAGGCGCCTCACACCACGCACGGACGTGCACTCCACCTCGGCGGCCTCGACGAGGAGCGGCGGCAGTGCGTCTCCCGCGGGCGACGCGGTCCCGAGGTTGCCGCCGATCGTGCCGCGGTTCCGGATCTGCGGCGAGCCGACCGTCCGCGACGCTTCGGCGAGCGCCGGCAGGATCTCGCGCAGCTCGCCGCGCTCGATCTCCATGTACGTCAGCCCGGATCCGAGCCGCAGCGATCCGTTCTCGCGCGACCACCCGCGCAGCTCCGGCACCTCGTTCAGGTTCAGCAGCGCCGGCGGCCGCCCGTGGTCGAAGTTGAGCGCCACCATCACGTCCGTCCCGCCCTGGATCGGCCACGCCTCCGGCTGCTCGGCCTTGAGGGCGATCGCCTCGTCGAGAGAGCGGGGAGTCAGGACGTCCACGGCGCGAACTGTACGGTTCTTCGCCAGTGGATTCACCCCTTGCACGGCGGCTCGCCGTCGCCCGCGGAGACGAGCCGGCCGACACCGTCGTCCGCGGCGGAAAGGTGCTGTCGGTCTTCACGCGCGAGTGGCTGGAGGCCGACGTTGCGATCGTCGACGGCTGGATCGCAGGGCTCGGCGAGTACGAAGGGCGCGAGACGATCGACGCGGGCGGGCGATGGATCGTCCCTGGGTTCGTGGACGCGCACGTGCACGTCGAGTCGTCGAAGACGCTCGTCGACGAGTTCGCGCGCCTCGTGCTCCCGCTGGGGACGACGGCCGTCGTCGCCGACCCGCACGAGATCGCGAACGTGCTCGGGACCGACGGTGTCCACTGGCTGCTCGATGCGTCGGCCGACCTGCCACTCGACGTGTACTTCATGGCGTCGTCGTGTGTGCCGGCCTCGTCCTACGAGTCGCCGCGGCGCGCGCTTTCGGTCGGCGACCTCGACGCGCTGCTGCGCCGCCGGCGGGTGATCGGCCTCGCCGAGATGATGAACTTCCCCGGCGTCGTGTCGGGCGACGAGGGCGAGCTCGCGAAGCTCGCGCTCGCGAGCCACGTCGACGGCCATGCCCCGGGCGTCCTCGGCCCGAGCCTGCAGGCGTACGCGGCGGCGGGCATCCGCTCGGATCACGAGGCGTTCACCGCCGAGGAGGGGCGCCAGCGCCTGCGCGCGGGGATGTGGGTGCTGATCCGCGAGGCCTCCGCCGCGCGCAACCTCGAGGCGCTGCTCCCGCTCGTGCGGGAGTTCGGTCCGCACCGGATGGCGTTCTGCACCGACGACCGCGAGCCTGAGCACGTCGCCGACGACGGCCACATCAATTCCATGGTTCGCGACGCGGTCGCCCAGGGGATCGAGCCGATCGACGCGCTCGTCCTCGCCTCGCACAACGCGACCGCGTACCACCGGCTCGACCACCTGGGCGCGATCGCGCCGGGTCGGCAGGCCGATCTCCTGCTCCTGGCCGATCTCGAGCGGTTCGTCCCCGAGCTGGTGCTGAAGCGCGGCGGTCCCGTCGGTGAGATCCCGCGCGCCGAGGTGCCGGACTGGGTGAAGCAGACGGTCCGGATCGGCGCGCTCGGGCCCGAGGTCTTCCGGATCCCGTGGCCGGACGGCGGAAGCGCGCGGGTGATCGGGATCGTGCCGGGCCAGATCGTGACCGAGTCGCTCGTCGAGGAGCCGCTCGTCCGCAGCGGCGAGGCGGTCGCCGACCCCGAGCGCGACCTTGCGAAGATCGCCGTGATCGAGCGCCACCTCGGCACCGGGCGGATCGGCAAGGGATTCGTGCGCGGCTTCGGCCTCGAGCGAGGCGCGATCGGGACGACGCTCTCGCACGACGCGCACAACCTCGTGGTGGTCGGGCTGAGCGACGCGGCGATGGCCTTCGCAGTCCGGCGGCTGGCGAACATCGGCGGCGGGATCGTCGTCGTCGACCGCGGCGAGGTGCTCGCCGAGTTGCCGCTGCCGGTGGCCGGGATCCTCTCGGACGCGCCACTCGCGGAGATCGTCGAGCGATCCCACGCGATCGTCGCCGCGGCCGCCGCACTCGGCTGCAGGATCGACGCACCGTTTCAGCTGCTCGCATTCCTCGCGCTCAGCGTGATCCCGTCGCTGAAGATCACCGACAAGGGGCTCGTCGACGTCGACCGGTTCGAGCTCGTCCCGCTGGGAGTGTCGTGATTCTTTCCGACGCGTGGATCGTCACGATGGACGACGCCGGCACCGAGCACCGCCGCGGCTGGCTGCGGATCGAGGACGGGCTCGTTGCCGAGGTCGGCGCCGGCGAGCCGCCGGAGCGCGGCGAGAGCCTCGGCGGCGCGGTCGTCACGCCGGGGCTCGTCAACGCGCACCACCACCTGTACCAGACCCTGACGCGCGCCCGGGCTCAGGACGCGACACTTTTCGAGTGGTTGCGCGAGCTCTATCCGACCTGGGCCGGGATCGATGAGGAGGCGGAGTACGCCGCGGCGCGCTGCGGCCTTGCGGAGCTGGCGCTCTCGGGCTGCACGACCGTCTTCGACCACCACTACGTCTTTCCGCGAGGCGTGTCGGGGCTCGTCGAGGCTGAGGTGCGCGCGGCGCGCGAGCTCGGCGTGCGGATCGTCGCCTCGCGCGGCTCGATGGACCTCGGCGAGTCCGACGGTGGCCTACCGCCGGACTCGCTCGTCGAGGATGTCGACGCGGTGCTCGCGGATACGGAGCGCCTGGCCGCGCTCGCGGACGGCGCGTGGGTCCAGATCGCGGTCGCGCCGTGCTCGCCGTTCTCGGTCACCACGCGGCTGATGGAGGAGTCGGCTGCGCTCGCGCGGCGGCTCGGCCTCGTGCTGCACACGCATGTCGCGGAGACCGTCGAGGAGGACGCGTACTGCCGCGAGCTCTTCGGGTGCACGCCCGTCGAGTACCTCGAACGGGTGGGGTGGATCGCCGACGACGTCTGGTGCGCGCACTGCGTCCACCTCTCGAACGACGACGTCGCCACCTTCGCGCGGGGCGGGGTCGGCGTCGCGCACTGCCCGACGTCGAACCTGCGCCTCGGCGCCGGGATCGCACCCGTGCGCGACCTCCGCGACGCCGGTGCCCGCGTCGGGCTCGGCGTCGACGGCTCCGCGTCGAACGAGCGCAGCGACCTCTTCGTCGAGGTCAAGAACGCGCTCCTCGTTGCCCGCGCGCGCGGCGGGCCCGGCGCGATGACGGCGCGCGAGGCGCTCCGCCTGGGAACGCGCGGCGGCGCGTCCGTGCTCCGCCGCGACGATATCGCGTCGCTCGAGCCGGGGAAGCGCGCCGACCTCGCGGTCTGGCGCACGGACGGGCTCGAGTACGGCGGCGCCGACGACCTCGTCGCGAACCTCGTCCTCAGCGGCCCGCACCGGGTCGACCGGCTGCTGGTCGGCGGCCGCGACGTCGTCCGCGACGGCCGGCTCGTGACCGCCGACGAGGAGGAGATCGCGCGCGAGCACCGGCGGCAAGCGGCGAGGCTGTGGGCGGCGTAGAGTCGCCGCGTGACGATCTCGACGCACGTGCTCGACACGGAGCGGGGCCGTCCCGCGGCGGGCGTGCGCGTCGAGCTCTACGCGCCGGACGGCGGCCTCGTCGGCGACGGGGTCACCGACAGCGACGGCCGCATCGGCTCGCTCGCGTCCGGCGAGCCCGGCACGTACCGGATCGTGTTCCATCCGCCCTCGCCGTTCTTCAAGCGCGTCGAGCTGGAGCTCGAGCTCGGCGACGGGCACTACCACGTCCCGCTGCTCGTCTCGTCCTACGGGTGCGCGAGCTACCGCGGCAGCTGACCGTCGACGAGCTGGCCGCGCTCTTCGAGGGCCGCACGCGCTTCGTCGAGCGGCTCGCCGAGCTGGAGGATCCGCTCGGGCAGGCGCGGGAGGTCGCGCGCGGGCTCTCCGACGAGGAGAAGAAAGAGGTGCTCGACGCGCACCCGCCGATCGGCGCCCGCGGCGGCCTTTCCGCGCGATCCGCCGCCGAGCAGGGGACCGACGAGGCGCCTGAGCTCGACGAGCTGAACCGCCGCTACGAGGAGAGGTTCGGGTTCCGCTTCGTCGTCTTCGTCAACCGCCGGCCGAAGTCGGAGCTCGTCCCGATCCTGCGCGAGCGCCTCGAGCGGACGCGCGAGCAGGAGCTCGAGACGGCGCTCGAGGAGCTGGTCTCGATCGCGATCGACCGATGGCAACAGCGGTCCTAGCCGACGCCGACTACTGGTGGGACTGGGGCAACCTGCTCTTCCGCTGGCTGCACGTGGTCGCGGCGATCGCGTGGATCGGGGCGTCGTTCTACTTCATCGCGCTCGACAATCACCTGCGCCCGCCGGAGGACGCGCGAGACGCGCGGCGCGGCGTCGGCGGCGAGACGTGGGAGATCCACGGCGGCGGCTTCTACCGGATCGAGAAGTTCCGGGTGGCACCCGAGACGCTGCCGGAGCCGCTGCACTGGTTCAAGTGGGAGGCGTACACGACGTGGCTCTCGGGCTTCGCGCTCATGGTCGTCGTGTTCTACGCGCGGGCGGATACGTACCTCGTCGACCCGAGCGTGAGCGACCTGTCGTCGGGGGAGGCGATTGCGATCTCGATCGCGGGCCTCGTCCTCGCGTGGCTCGTCTACGACGGGCTCTGCCGCGTGCTCGGCGACCAGCCGTTGCTGCTCGCGCTCGGCGTGTTCGCCTTCGTCGCGGCGTCTGCCTGGGGCGCGTCGGAGCTGTTCGCCGGGCGGGCGGCGTACGTCCAGGTCGGCGCGATGATCGGAACGATGATGGTCGGGAACGTCTTCTTCGTGATCATTCCGGCGCACTGGGAGCTGGTGCGTGCGAAGGAGGCGGGGCGCGAGCCGGATCCGGCGGCGAACGCGCGCGGGAAGCTGCGCTCGGTACACAACAACTACCTCACGCTGCCGGTCGTGTTCGCGATGATCTCGAACCACTTCCCGTTCACGTACGGGCACAGCCGCGGCTGGATCATCCTCGTCGCGCTGATGGCGGTCGGCGCCTGGGTCCGGCACTACTTCAACGTCCGCCACAG
>Ga0126312_10002972_pt1 | contig 11396 bp, 10 predicted proteins | sample Plot104A_FD_92537 | JGI IMG/M metagenome (GOLD analysis project Ga0126312, IMG submission 92537) | Serpentine soil microbial communities from UC McLaughlin Reserve, CA, USA - Plot104A | ecosystem: Environmental > Terrestrial > Soil > Grasslands | place: USA: UC McLaughlin Reserve, Lake County... | reverse complement strand
CGTGAAGCGCAAGGACGTGTACTCGGACTCGGTCTCGATCTTGCGCCAGGTCGGGCTGCTGGAGTAGGGCTACAGTTCCGGCACGTCGGCGCCAAGCGGTGAGAACGGCATCCGGTGGACCTCCGCCCAGCCCTCGGCGCGCTCGCGCAGCGCCTCGACCACCTTCCCGGTGTTCTGCCAGAACGTCCACACCAGCACGCTCGGACCGGCGCCGGAGATCGTCGCCCCGATTGCGCCCAGCTCGGTCGCCTGCTCGATGAGCTCGAGCGAGCGGGGGTAAAGGTCCGCCCGTCGCGGCTGGTGGATCCGGTCGGCGAGCCCGCGCTCGATCAGCGTCAGGTCGGAGCGCTGGACGCCGAGGACGAGCAGCGACGCCGCCGCGATGTTGGCGATCGCGTCGGCTAGCGGAACCTCTTTCGGAATCGCCCGACGCGCCTCCTCGGTGGGAAGGCCCTCGCCGGGCACGACTACCACGGTCTCGACCCCTTCTGGGGGATCGAACCGCACCGCGCTCGGCGTCCCGTCGTGCTCGGAGTAGATCACGAAGCCACCGTAGATCGCCGCCGCCACGTTGTCGGGATGACCTTCGAGCTCGACCGCGTGGGTGAGCAGCTGCTCGGGCTCCAGCGCCAGCTCGTACAGGTGCTCGGCTGCCATCAGCCCCGCGACGATCGCGGCCGCACTGGACCCGAGTCCGGAGGCCACCGGGATCTCACTGCGGATCTCGAACCGCAGGCCGTCGGCCGGGTGCAGTCGCTCGAAGGCGCGCACGCACAGGTTCGCCCGGTCCTCCGGAACCGGGACGTCGCCGGCATCGACCTCGAAGGTGCCCGTCTCGGTCACCTTGAGCTCGAGATGCATCGCGAGGGCGGCGGCCAGCACGTCGTACCCGGGGCCCAGGTTCGCCGAGGTGGCCGGCACCCGGACCAGCCGGCGGCGCTCCGTCATCGGTCGGACTGGCTCCGGGTTGCCTGCGGCATTGACCGAGCACCCTAGGCGAACGCCGGGCGAAGTACGGTTCGACCTCGTGGTGGGACTCCGGGAGCGAACGAATGGGATATGACGCCGTTGTCGTGGGCGCCGGGCTGGCCGGGCTGTCCGCGGGGCGCGACCTGGCGGCGGGGGGAGCCGATGTGGTCGTTCTCGAGGCACGCGGGCGTCCCGGTGGCCGCGTCGAGCAGACCCAGCTTCCGGACGGCCGCCTCGTGCAGCTCGGCGGCGAGCTGACGGGGCCGTTTCAGACCGCGTACCACAGGCTGGTCGAGGAGCTGGGACTGAGCCTCGAGTCGTCGTTCCCGTCGCTGCCGGGCGAGGACACCTACGTGCTCGCCGAGGGACGGTTCGTCGGCGACGCATACCCGTGGATGAGCGACGAGGACCGCGCGAGCCTCACGGCGGTCGAGGAGCAGTTCGGCAAGCTGGTCGAGACGGTCGATCCCGACGACCCCTGGTCTCACCCCGACGCGGAGCGCCTCGACAGGCTGTCGGTCGCTGCCTGGATGCGCGACGCCGGCGCGACCCGAAACGCGGTCCGCGCCGAGGACGTCGCAGCGCTGGCGCTGTCGTCGGAGTCGATCGAGCGGATCTCGCTGCTGTCCGAGCTACGCAAGCAGGCCGTCGCGGGAGTCACCGGTTTCTACGACTACGAGGTGTGGGAGGCGCAGAGGGTCGTCGAGGGATCGGCGACCGTGGCGCTGCGGATGGCCGGCGAGCTCGGCCACCGCGTCCGCTACGCGACGCCCGTCCGCCGGATCCGTGTCGAGGGGTCGGGCTGCGTGGTCACCGCCGTGAACGGGGAGCGCTTCGAGTGCGCGGCGGTCGTGTCCGCGCTTCCGGTCGGACCGCTGCGCGATCTGGACATCGAGGGGGTGTCCGAGGAGCGGCTCTCCTCCCTGCGCCGGCAGCGTCACGCGGTCGCGGCCAAGGCCGTTTTCGTCTACGGCTCGTCGTTCTGGCACGAGCACGGCCAGAGCGGCACGGGCTACGGCGAAGTCGGCCTGATCGGCGGGATCTGGCCACAGGTCGATGGGATCATCTCGACGCTCGTGCCACCCGAGCGGCTCGCGCCGCTGATCGCGACGCCGGAGCACCTGGTCGAGGAGGAGCTGACCGAGGAGATGGTCGTCCTGTTCGGCGAGCAGGCCGCCCATCCGGACGCCTTCTACGTCCGCCGCTGGGGTGTCGATCCGTGGACCCAGGGCTACATCACGGCGTGGCGGCCCGGCGACGTGATGGCCGTGGGGCCGCTGCATGGAACCCACGAGCCACCGTTCTACGTCTGCGGCTCCGACCAGTGGGTGTGCGGGTACATGGAGGGCGCGGTTCGGACGGGACGCGGCGCCGCCGCCGCGGCACTCGCCAACGGGACCTAGACCACCGCCAAGTTCGCTCGCGAACTTGGGGTCTTGCTCATGGCTTCCACTTGACCGAGCACCCCACGGGGTCGGTCTCGGGACGTGCCGGCTCCTCGCCCGCGATCACGGCGTCCAACGCCTCACGCAGCCACGACGCGTTGTGGGCCGGCTCCTGGTAGTCGGGATCGGGCGCGCCCTGGTAGCGCAGCCGGTGCTCCGCGTCGAGGACGTACACGTGCGGGGTCACCTTCGCGCCCCACGCCCGGGCCGCATCCTGCTCGGGGTCGTGGAGGTATGGAAACGGCCACTCCTCCGCGGCGACCCGATCCCGCATCGCCTCGTAGGAGTCGACCGCATAGCGGCCGGGGTCGTTCGAGTTGACGGCGAAGAAGCGCACGCCCCGGGGCGCGTAGTCCCGCGCCGCCTCGACGATGCGATCGTGCCAGGCCAGCGCGTAGGGGCAGTGGTTGCATGTCCACACCACCACCGTGGCCGGCGCGCGCTCGGCCTCGGCGAGCGAGCGGGACGCTCCCTCGGTGTCGGAAAGCTCGAAGTCCGGGGCCCGCTCGCCGATCTCGAGGCCGCCGCTCATCGCCGCTGCGCGTCGCGGGCCCTCGCGAGAGCGTCGCGAACGTCCGCGCGGTCGGGAAGCGGCGAGACGCGGCCGTCGCGCAGCCGGTAGACGCGGCAGGTGAGACCCGCGGGCTCGTCGGTCGGCTGCACGTCGCTGCCGTCGACCCGGATCGTCGGCGACCCGACGAACCCCTCGCCCTCGGCCTCCTGCGCGGTCGCCACCTCGCGGACCTCGATCGCGTCGGGATCGATGCCCAGCGACGCCGCCTCGGCGCGCAACTCCCTCAGCGCCCGCTCCCACGAGGGGCAGCCGCTCCACCACAGAAGCTCGATTCGCGGCGTATCGCCCACCTGACAAACGTAGCGACCGCCGGCTACAGGGCGCCGCGGCTGCCCGCGATCGACCCCGCGAGGATCCCGCCGGCGGGCACCTCGGCGCCCGGGAGCAGCACGGACTCCCTGATCCGGGCCCCGTCGCCGATCTGCGCGCCGGCGCCGATCACGACCGGCCCGTCCACGCGCACGCCCTCGCCCACCCGCGCGCCCTCGCCGACCAGCACGCGCCCGTTGACCGACGTGCCGGCCGGCAGGCCGGCGCGCTCGTCCGCCAGGCCGCCCGCGCCGGGGTCCTCGGGGTCGGCGTCCCCGTCGACGAGCTCACCCGCAGCCTCGAGCTCGACCGCGCCCTCGATGCCGTCGAGGTTGCCCTGCAGCAGCTCGCGCAGCGAGCCGACGTCGTTCCAGTAGCGCTCGGCGACGTGCGTGTGGAAAGGCACGTCGGCTTCGAGCAGGATCGGGAAGATGTCGTTCGCCCAGTCGACGTAGGGGGGATCCGGGAAGTAGTCGAAGATCTGCGGCCGGAACGCGTAGATCATGCAGTTGGCGAGGTCCGACAGCGCCTCGGCTGCGTCGGGCTTCTCCTGGAAGCCCTGGACGCGACCGTCGGCGTCGGTGAGCACGACGCCGTACTCGCTCACGTTCGGAACCCGCTTCACGGTCATCGTCGCGATCCCGTCGTGCGCCGCGTGCGCGTCGGCGAGCGCACCGAGGTCGACGTCGGTGAGCACGTCGGCGGCCAGGACGAGGAACGAGTCGTCGTCGTGGGTGAGATAGTCGCGGGCGTTCCACACCCCGCCGGCGGTGTCGAGGAGGGTCTCCTCGTAGCTGTACGTCAACTCGACGCCGGCGTCCGAGCCGTCGCCGAGGTGATCGCGGATCGCGTCGGGAAACCAGTGCAGGTTCACGATCGCCTCGCCGAACCCGTGGCGTCGCAGCAGCCGCAGGACGTGCTCGATCACCGGTCGGTTGGCGACCGGGACGATCGGCTTAGGGATCTCGTACGTGAGCGGCCGCAGGCGCGTCCCGAGCCCCGCGGCCATCACCATCGCACGCATCGCGCGAGCGCTAAGTGCCCTGGTCCCAGGACGCGAGGTACTTCTGCTGGACGTCCGTCAGGTTGTCGATCCGGACGCCGCGCGAGGCGAGCTTCAGCCGCGCGATCTCGCGGTCGATCTCGTCGGGCACCGTGTACACCCGCTTGTCCAGCGAGGCGTGGTTCTTCACCATGTGCTCCGAGCACAGCGCCTGGTTGGCGAAGCTCATGTCCATCACCGCCGCGGGATGGCCCTCGGCGGCCGCGAGGTTGACCAGCCGGCCGTCGGCGAGCAGGAAGATCTCGCGCGCGTCCTTCGTCCGGTGGCCCTCTACGAACGGCCGCACCTGGAAGGTCTTCTCGGTGACCGCGCTGAGCTCGTCCTTGTTGACCTCGACGTCGAAGTGCCCCGCGTTGCAGACGATGGCCCCCGACTTCATGACCTCGAACATCCCGCCGTTGATCGCGTCGCGGTTTCCGGTCACCGACACGAACACGTCGCCGACCCGGGCCGCCTCGACCGCCGGCATCACCTCGAACCCGTCCATCAGCGCCTCGAGGGCCCGCAGCGGATCGACCTCGCACACGATCACGTGGGCGCCGTGGCCCTTGGCCCGCATCGCGACGCCCTTCCCGCACATGCCGTAGCCGATCACCACCACGCGCAATCCCGCGATCAGGACGTTCGTCGCGCGGATGATCCCGTCCAGGGTCGACTGGCCCGTCCCGTATCGATTGTCGAAGAAGTGCTTGGTCATCGCGTCGTTGACGGCGACGATCGGGTAGCCGAGCTTGCCCTCGGCCTCGAGGGCCTTGAGCCGGATCACGCCGGTGGTCGTCTCCTCGGTCCCCCCGATCACCTCCGGGAGCTGCTCGGTGCGCTCGCCGTGGAGCACGCCGACGACGTCGGCGCCGTCGTCCATCGTCACCTGGGGATGGGTGTCGACGGCGGCGTAGATGTGGCGGTAGTAGGTGTCGTTGTCCTCACCGTTGATCGCGTAGACCTGGGCGCCGTAGCGGTCGACCAGCGCCGCGGCGACATCGTCCTGGGTCGACAGCGGGTTCGAGGCGCACAGCGTCACCTCGGCGCCGCCGGCGACGAGGGCGCGGACCAGGTTCGCGGTCTCGGTGGTGACGTGCAGGCAGCACGCCATCCGGATCCCGTCCAGCGGGCGCTCGTGCTCGAACCGCTCGCGGATCTGGCGCAGCACCGGCATATGCCGGTCGGCCCACTCGACCCGGCGGCGACCGTCCTCGGCGAGCGTGATGTCGGCGATGTCGTAGCTCTTCTCGGCGGTTGCCAAACGTTTCCTTTCCTCGTTGCCTGAGGCGGGAAGAATAGGCGCTCAGGGTCTACTCGTAGCTCAGCGCGCGGATCACATCGAGTCGCGCGGCCCGCCGGGCGGGGACGATCGCGGCGATCAGCCCGAGGAGGACTCCCGCCGCCGCCACCCACGCCATCGTCGTCACCGGGGGCCGGTAGGAGACCCCGGGGACGCCTGACGAGAGGCCCTCGAGCAAGGCCCACCCGAGCAGCGCCCCGACGCCGATCCCGAGCAGGGCACCGATCAGGCCGATCACGAGGCTCTCGTCGCCGATCTGGCGTCGGACCTGCCACCGGGTCGACCCGAGCGCCCGCAGCACCCCGATCTCACGGGTGCGCTCGATCACCGACATCGACAGCGTGTTGACGATCCCGAACAGGCTCACGAACACCGCCACGCCGACGATCGCGTAGAAGACGCCGAACTGCTGGTTGACGCGGCTCTCGACGTCGGACTTCAGCTCCTCGTTCGACAGCACGCTGAGGTTGGGGTAGTCGCGCTCGACGATGCGCTCGACGTCGCCCTCGAGCGCCGCTCGGGCGCCATCGGAGCTTGCCTTCAGCGCGAGCTCCGAGTCCGCGGTGACGCCGTACACCTCGCGGAGGGTCTCGAGCGACATCCCGACCGTCTGTCCCCCGAACACCACCGTCTCCACGATCCCGGCGATGCGCGCCGAGCGCGAGCCGGAAGGCCCGTCGAGCTCGATCCGGTCGCCCACCTCGAGCCCCTGTTCGTCGGCGTACCCCTCGCCGACGGTGACCCAGCCGCGCCCGATGCGGTCGAAGACCTGCTCGCGCGGCGCCCCCTCGATGTCGGTGGCGTCTACCTGCTCGTACGGGCCGGGCTGGAACGCGAGGAGCAGCCCGTCGGACTCCGTCTTGCCGCGCGGGCCGGGCAGCTCGGGGGTGAACAGGATCCGCTCCCGGGCCACGACCTCGGCCTCGGGCAGACGGGCGAGCCTGTCGCGCAGGCCGTGGGCGATCGTCTGCTGCGGGCCCTCGCCGGGGGCAAAGCCGGTCGGCTGCACGGTCAGGTCGCGCGCGAAGCTGCGGTCGAACTCGTCGGAGATCGAGCTGAGGAAGCTCGAACCGAGGCTGTTGACGGCGACGACCAGAGCCAGCCCGATCATCAGCCCGGTCGCCGTGGCGGCGGTGCGCGACGGGTCCGAGCGCGCCGAGTCCGCTGCGATCCGGCCCTCGACCGGCGCGATCCGGCGCACCGGCCACGACAACGCCGCGACGAGGGGGGCGACGACGAACGGGGCGATCAGCGCGATCCCGAAGAAGATCGCGATCGTCCCCGCCATCCCGGCCGCAGCGACGACCGTCGTCGTCTCCTCGGCCGCCCCGAGCCAGAACGCGCCCGCCAGTCCCGCGGCGATCAGCACGGCGCCGAGCGCCGCCCGCCGGGGGCGGGGCCGCGCTCGGAGGCCCTCGGCGCCCAGCACGGCCCGGATCGGGGAGGTTCGGCCGGCGCGGCGGGCGGGGTGAAGGGCGCCAAGCAACGCGGTACCGAGGCCGGTGACGACGGCGGCCACCGGCGCGATCCACGTCAGGCGAAGCTCGCCGACGGGGAAGTCGAGCACCTCCCGCATCAGCCAGATCAGGCCCACGGCGAGCAGCATCCCCAGCCCGACGCCGAGCGCCGCTCCGACCAGGCCGAGGAGAGCCGCCTCGGTGAGGACCGAGCGCGTGACCATCCCCCTGGTGGCGCCCAGTGTGCGGAGCATGCCGAGCTCCCGCATCCGCTGGAGGACGGTCATGTTGAACGAGTTGAAGATCAGAAACCCGCCGACGAACAGCGCCATCGCGGCGAAGAAGTAGAGGATCGCGTTGAAGGCCTGGAGCTGGGCCTCCACCTCGTCGCTCTTCGCCGACGGGGTCAGCACGCGCACCCCCTCCCCCAGCTCCCGGTCGAGCCGATCCCGCACCCGCTCGATCGTCTCGGGGCCCCCGTCGACGACGACGTTGACCTCGTCGAACGCGCGCGGCTTCTGAAGCAGGCGGCGCGCCTCGCCGAGCGCGAGCGTGCCGAAGCCCTCGCCGCCGAAGTCGAGCCCGGTGGCGAACTGGAACAGGCCGACGACGCGGGGCCGGGCGAGCCCGGACGGGGTCGCGAGCCGCACACGCGCGCCGACGGCCAGGTCCTGCGCGTCCGCCCAGCTCTCCTGGAGCATGATCTCCTCGCCGCGGCGCGGCCGCCGGCCCGCGACGGTCTCGGCGTCGGTGAGGTTCGCCGCGTCCGGAGCCTCCCCGGCGACGTTGAGCTGCGACGACCCCTCATCGGAAGCTCGCCCGAAGCGGTCGACGACGCTGAACACCGACGAGATCCGGCCCTCGGCGTCGTCCACGTCGCGGGTGTCGCGGACCCGGCGCAGCGTGGAGTGCGGGAGCGAGGTCTGGTCGCTGCCGGAGACGACCAGGTCGGTCCTGCCGTATACGGAGTCGAACAGGTCGGTGAAGGTGCGCTGGATCGTCGCCGCCAGGACCAGCACGCCGACGATCATCCCCACGCCCAGCACGATCCCGGCAGCGGTGAGCAAGGCGCGCAGCCTTCGCGCCCTTACCTGGCGAAAGGCGAGCGAGCCGAAGGAGCGCATCACTCCAGCGCCGCGAACCGGGCGCCGACCCGCTTCGCCGATCCGCCCTTGATTTCTCCGGCGATCTTGCCGTCGCGCAGGAAGATCACCCGCCCCGCGCGCGAGGCTGCGTCAGGGTCGTGGGTCACGAGCACGATCGTGTGGCCGTCCCTGCGGTTCAGCTCGCGCAGCAGGTCCAGCACCTCGGCGCTCGAGGTCGTGTCCAGGTTGCCGGTCGGCTCATCGGCCAGCACCAGTTCAGGGTCCATCAGCAGCGCCCGGGCGATCGACACCCGCTGCTGCTCGCCGCCCGACAGCTCGCCGGGGAGGTGGTCGGCCCGGGCGGCGAGGCCCACCCGCTCGAGGAGCCCGCTTGCCCGCCCCCGAATCGCGCTATCGCGCCGGCCGGAGATCAGGGCAGGCAGCAGCACGTTCTCCTCCGCGCTCAGGGCGGGCAGCAGATTGAAGAACTGAAACACGAAGCCGATCTTCTCGCGCCGCAGCAGGGTGAGCTCGGCATCGCCGAGGCTGTCGAAGCGCCGCCGGGCGATCGACACGGTGCCCTTGGTGGGGGTGTCCAGCGCGCCCATCAGGTGCAGCAAGGTGCTCTTGCCCGAGCCGGACGGCCCCATGATCGCGACCATCTCGCCCCGGCCCACGTCGAGATCGACGCCGTCGAGCGCGTGAACGGCCGTCTCGCCCTCCCCGTAGGTCTTGGTCAGCCGCCGGGCCCTGATCGCCGCCGAGCGCCGGGTCCGCTTGGCCCGTCCGCCGCCCGCCCCCGACGAACGCGGGCTCACGGCGTGCCGAGCTCGCCCTTCAGCCGCTCGATTGGCTCGGTCGGGGTGGGGTCGACACCGCGGCGCGCCGCGAGCTGGAGCGAGACGAGATCGCCGAGCATCACCGCCCACAGCAGGCGCTCGGTGGCGCTGTCGCCCTCGGTCTCGACCCGCACAACCGCGTCGGCCCGATCCGCGATCAGCTTCGCGGTGAGCTCGAAGCGCCGGCGCTCTCGGGGATGCTGACCCCGATCCTCGAGCAGAACGGCCGCGAAGCGTCCCGCCTCACCCGCGCCCTCCCAGCCGACGATCTCGTTGTGGTCGAGCTCGGGGAGCCGGTTCGAGAACGCCGGCAGCTTCGCGTTCTCGTTCAGCTCGCACTTCCACCGGTACGCGACCGGCTCGGTGAGACCGCCCCCGTAGATCAGCGGGGTCGCACCCTCGAGCTCGGCAGCGATCTCGGCGGCGCGTCGAGTGAGCGCCTCCCGCTGCGCCTCGAGGTGTGCGGCGGTGCTGTCGATCTCCGGTCGGATCGGCATCCCGGTCCCGCACAGGGCGGCGACCTCGACGGCGACCGTGAACATGTACCCGACCGCGGCGCGCGGCTGGAGGCCCGCGGGGAGCCCGATCACGGGCACCCTCCCCGCGCGGGCCAGCTCCGCGAGCTCGCCACCGGTCGAGGCGACCACGCGTCTGGCCCCGAGCGCCTCGGCGGCCGCGAAGCAGGCCAGGGTCTCCTCGGTGTCGCCGGAGTAGCTCGAGCACAGGACCGTGCTGTCGGGCGCCGTCGATCCGGGAAGCTCATAGCCGCGCACCGTGGCCAGCGGTCGCGTCAGACGGTCGCCGAGCGCCGCCGCCGCCAGGTCACCGCCGATCCCCGAGCCGCCCATCCCGCACACCAAGAGCCCGGAGCTCTCCCAGGGCTCCAGCCTCGCCGAGTCGACCCGCCACAGCGCGTCCCGGAGGTGGTCGGGAAGCGCCATCACGGCGTCAAGCTGATTTCCCGAGTCGACCGCCCGGACGTCCACCGGATCCGTCATTCGACCGTCCCCGTCGGCTCGACCCGGCCCTCGGCGGCCACCGCGGCGCCCTCGGCGATCCGCGCCCCCTCGCCGATCACGGCGCCCTGGCCCACGGTGGCGTCGGCGCCCACCTCGACGCCGCCGGCAAGCACCGCCCCGCTGATGCGCGCGCCGGCGCCGATGCGGCAGCCCCGGAGCGCGACGGAGCCTTCGACCACCGTGTCACGCCCGATCCGGCATCCGGGGCCGATCACGGCGCGCCCTCCGACGGTGGCGCCGGCCTCGACGGTGGCGCGGGAGTCGACAAAGCCCGGCGCCGCGACCTCGGCGCCGTCGGCCACCCGAGCCTCCGGGTCGACGAACAGCCCGTCGTCGTCGAGCCGCTCGCCGACTTCGGTCTCGACTCGTCGCTCGAGGATGTCCCAGCTCGCCTGGAGGTAGCGCTCGGGTGTGCCGATGTCCATCCAGTAGCCGGACAGCCGCCGCCCGTACAGGCCGTTCCCGACGAGCTGCGGGAATACTTCGCGCTCGATCGAAACGGCGCGACCATCGGGCACCAGGTCGAGCACCGAGCGCTCGAGCACGTACGCACCGGCGCTGATCTCGTCGGTGTCGATCTGGTCGGCCCCGGGCTTCTCCAGGAACTCGACGATCTCGCCGTCCTCGTGGCGGCGCACCAGGCCGTAGGCGGATGGATCCTCGACGGGATAGAGCGCCAGGGTCGCCCGGGCGTCGCGCTCATCGTGCAGCTCGATCAGCGCCGTGAGGTCGAGGTCGGTGAGGACGTCGCCGTTGAGCGCCAGGAAGCGCTCGTCGAGAAAGCGCTCGGCGAACTTGATCGCCCCCGCGGTCCCCCGCGCGTCGGGCTCCTCGACGTAGCGCAGCCGCGGGCCGCCGTCGCCTCCCTCCCCGAGCACGTCACGCACGCCGGCGGCGAGAAACCCACACGCCATGACGACATCGTCGACGCCGTGGCGAGCGAGCCAGTCGATCATGTAGCGGATGAACGGGCGGTCGACCAGCGGGACGACCGGCTTCGGCACAGTGAGGGTCAGCGGACGAAGGCGGGTTCCCTCGCCGCCCACCAGGATCAGGGCTTGCATCAGCGTTCGACTTGAGCGCGCTTGGGCGCGCCGCTTGCCCGGCCGATCCCCTCGTACGTGAACCCGGCGTCGCGGAGCGCCTCGGGGTCGAGGAAGTTGCGCCCGTCTATCAGCAGCGGGTTTGCCATCCGATCGCGCAGCGAGGCCCAATCCGCGTCGGCGAACTCCGGCCACTCGGTGACCAGGATCGCGGCGTCGGCGCCGTCGAGCGCGTCCTGGAGCGACTCGGAGAACTCCACCCTCGGGAGCAGCTCGCGCGCGGGCTTCTCGGCGACGGGGTCGTACCCCCT
>Ga0126312_10002970_pt1 | contig 11401 bp, 10 predicted proteins | sample Plot104A_FD_92537 | JGI IMG/M metagenome (GOLD analysis project Ga0126312, IMG submission 92537) | Serpentine soil microbial communities from UC McLaughlin Reserve, CA, USA - Plot104A | ecosystem: Environmental > Terrestrial > Soil > Grasslands | place: USA: UC McLaughlin Reserve, Lake County... | reverse complement strand
CGCCGCGTGAGATCTCCGCGGTCAGGAAGTTCACGTGCCCGAGCTTGCGCGGATGCCCGACGACCTGGTCCTTCGCCGGCCGCGCGTGCGGCGTCCAGCGCATCTCCGGCTCCCTGTAGGGCAGGACACGCACCCTGTTTCCCTCGGGGTCACGGACCTCGAGTCCGCCGTCATGCTCCTCGTAGGCGATGCCTAGGTCTTCGAAATGTTGCCTGGCGTCCTCGAGCGTGCACGAGCGCCGCAGCTCGTAGGCCACATGCCCTATGCCGGGCGCCTCGGCGGCGATGAGCTCCAGGCAGAACGGCTCGTCGTCGCAGGCGAGGCCGGCGCGAGCATCGTCGCGTTCGCGTTCGACCAGGCCGAACTGTACAGACCAGCGGTGGGCGGCATCGGCCACGTCGGTCACCAGCAGGCTCACGTGGTCGATGCGGCGGAGAGAGATCACACCGTCACCCGCACTGGCAGACGCTTGATACCGTTGAAGAAGTTGGAACGCAGGCGCTCGGGCGGTCCCATGAGCTCGAACCCCTCGACGCGTCTTAGCATCTCCTCGAAGGTGATGCGGATCTCCAGGCGCGCAAGATGGGCGCCGAGGCAATGATGTATGCCGCCAGGGCCGAAAGCCACGTGCTTGTTCGGGTCGCGGCCGACGTCGAAGGTGTCGGGGTTCTCGAAGTATTCTTCGTCGCGGTTGCCAGAGACGAGCCACGTCGCGACCTTGGAGCCGGCGGGGACCTGGGTGCCCGCCAGCTCGGTGTCTTGCGTGGTGGTGCGCCGGAAGTAGTGGACGGCCGTCGCCCAACGCAGCATCTCCTCGGCCGCCGGTGCATAGAGAGAAGGGTCGTTTCTCAGGCGTTCGAGCTGGTCGGGGTACTCCATAAGCGCCAACAACCCGTGGGTGATAGTGTGCCGCGTCGTCTCGTTGCCGGCGGTGGCCAGCAGCACGAAGTAGACGTCGAACTCTCGTTGCGTGAGGTCTGCATTGACGAGTAACGTAATGATGTCGTCCCTCGGGTTCTTGCGGCGCGCATCGGCCAGCTTGCGCCCGAACTCGAACATCTCCTGCGCTACCGGACTCGAGAACGGCAAGAGCCGGTGCGCGTCGTCGACGGGTTGCGCATATTCAGGGTCCTGGTTGCCGAGGATACGGTCGCCCATCTCCACGATGTGGCGCCGGTCCTCCTGCGGCACGCCCAGGATCTCGGCGAAGACCTGCATGGGGATCTCCGATGAGATCTCCTCGACGAAGTCGAACTCGCCTTTGGGCAGAGCCTCGGTGAGAACCCGGTCGCAGACCGTGTGCACCGCATCCTCCCACACCTTGACGGCGCGGGAGGTGAAGCGGCGTGCGATCAGCCTCCTGAGCTCGGTGTGGCGCGGCGGGTCCGTGTCTATCATGGACTTGCGGGCTTCGATCTGGTCCTGGTCGAGGTCCTCCAGGGAGGTCCCGCCGACCTCCGAGGAGTACACGGCGAAGTTGCGGTGCACCTCGCGGATGTCCCAGTAGCGCGTCACGGCGTAGAAGCCTGGCCCGTCAGGCTCGGGGTTGAAGTGCACAGGGTCCTCGCGCCGCAGGGTGCGGAACCACTCGTAGGGCACCCGCTCGACGAAGGCGTCGTGGCTGGAGAGGTCGATCTCCTCGAGCGGCACGGTCTCGGTCATCGTCGATCTCCTATAGGTGGTGGAGGTACTCGGCCAGCTCCCAGTCGGACACCCACGTGCGGTGGCGCTCGACCTCGAATCGCTTCACGGTGAGGAACGTATCGACGATCTGCGGGCCCATCGCCTCGCGCAGCACGTCGTCGGCTTCCAGCGCATCGAGAGCATCGCTGAGGGAGGCCGGCAGCTGCCCACCGGCCTCGTCTTCGGCCAGGGTGTAGGCGTCGCCGCCCACTGGCGGGCCGAGCGGCAGCTTCTCGCGCACGCCGTGCAGCCCCGCGAACAGGATCGCGGCGGCCGCGAGGTACGGGTTCGCGCTGCCATCGCCCACGCGGACTTCGACCCGCGTGGCCCCTCCCCGCTCGGGCGGGACGCGGACGAAAGCCGTGCGGTTGTCCCAGCCCCAGTTCGCGTGGGTCGGCGCCAGCGAGTCAGGGACGAGCCGCCGGTAGGCGTTTACGGTCGGGTTCAGGAACGCCATCAAAGCCCGGGCGTGGGCCATTACGCCGGCCGTGAAGTGGCGGAACTCCTCGGAGACCCCGTCGGGGTTGGAGCCGTCAGCGAAGGCGTTGTTGCCATCACGGTCGAGCGAGAAGTGGAAGTGGAATCCAGATCCACCCTGGTCGTTGAACGGTTTACCCATGAACGTTGCTATGAGGCCGTGGATCGCGGCCACGTCCTTTACGGCGCACTTGAGGCGGAAGGCGCGGTCGGAGGCCGTCAACGCCGGCGCGTGCTGCAGGTTGATCTCGTACTGCGAGTTCATGAACTCGTGGTTGGCCGCAAACGTCCCCATGCCCACGCTCGATAAAGCCTCCGCGATCTCACGCACCACGCCGCGCGGGTCCGCCTGCGGGCCGACGGTGTAGACCATGCTCAGGTTGTCCACGTAGCGGCGCACGCCGCCCGGCGACTCGGGATCCTGCACACAGAGGAAGAACTCGAGCTCGGGTCCCACGACCGGCGCGTAACCGAGTTCTTCGAAGCTGGCGACGGCGCGGCGCACGGCGCCCCTGGGGTCGGCGGGCGGGGGATGCTCTCCGACCGGGTGCAGGTCGGCGATGCAGCACGCCACGCCAGACTCCCACGGGAGCATGGTCATCGTGGAGAGGTCGGGGTAGGCGATCAGGTCGGGGTATCCCTCCTCGCCACCCACGACGGGGGTGTGGCGAAGATCGGTCCCCATTACCGCCGAACAGAACGCGAGCCCGTGTTCGATCGCGCGCTCGAACTCCCCTATGGGCACGTCTTTGCCCCGCGCCACGCCGTGCAAATCGGGGTAGAGCACCCTTACGCACGTCACGGACTCGTCGGACAGCTCGGGCGGCCTGGCCACGAGTTCTTCTCTCTGAACCACGACTACTCCTTCCCGCCGGCGTCGCCGGCAGAGTTTTCAGAACTCTCTATTGCAACCTCCGCCAGAAAAGCGTCGAAGAGACGGAACGCGGCCGCTCTAGCTGCCTCCTGACGCTCGGGCGCCGCGGCCAGCAATCGCACGCCGTCTTCTATACCGAGCGCCGCCAGACTCTCGGTATCCGCAGCCGCCCATCCTGCGACGATCTCCACGGTGCTCTCCGGGTGGAACTGGACGCCGAGGTGCGGCCCGAGCCGGAACGCCTGCACAGCGTCGACCGTGCGCGCCAACTCCACAGCGCCTGGCGGCGTCGTAAAGCGCTCGTAGTGCCACTCCAGCCAGGGACCGGCGGGGATCGTGCCGGGGTCCTCGGTCTCGATCTCCCGCCAGCCGAGCTCGGGAACCGGCGCCCGCTCCACCCGTCCGCCAAGCACAGAAGACAACACCTCACCCCCGAAGCACAGCCCGAGCACGGGGACATCTTTCTCTATAGCGGCCCCGATCAACTTCAACTCCTCCACGACCCCCGGCTCGTGCGTGTCATTGGGGCCGTAAGGGGAACCGAGCGAGGCCACGAACGAATAGTCCGCAGGGTCGGGGGCCGAGGTCCCGTCCCAGGAAGGATGAACTTCGAAAGGGATGCCGCGTTCGCGCAGCCACTCCACCAGTAGGCCCGGCGGCGTCGTCTCCTCGTGCTGGCGTACCAGGGCCGGCTTCACGCCGCGGCTCCGGCCGGTTCGTGTCCACGTGGACCGTACGGCCTCACTCGCTGCCTCCCACCACCATTCGCTCGGCCTCCTCCTCGGAGACGGCCAGCGCGACGTGCAGCGTGTTCGCCGAGGTCTCGGGCTGCACGCCGGGCCCCGACAGGCCGACGTTCCACTCCTCGACCGTGTTGCTCAGACGGCCGATGCCGTCGATCTCGACCTCGACGATGTCCCCCGGCTCCATGGGCCTGGAGTTCGCCGGAGTTCCGGTAAGGATCACGTCGCCTGGCTCCAAGGAGATGAGACGACACAGATCAGCGAGCTGGTAGGCGACGCCGAAGATCATGTCCTCCGAGCCGCCGTCCTGCACTACTTCGCCATTCAGATAAGTACGTAACCTGAAGTTCGTAGGATCGAACTCGGAGGCCGGAACGAGTACGGGCCCGAGGGGCAAGAAGCCGTCCTGGCCCTTGACGCGCAGCATCGAACCCCGGTCCGCGTGGCGGAAGTCGTGCAACCCGACGTCGTTGGCGCACGTGTAGCCGGCCACGTGGGAGAGCGCGTCATCGACGCTCACCCCGCGCATGCGGCGGCCGATCACGACGGCCAACTCGCCCTCGTAGTTGAGAAAGCGCGTCCCCACCGGCCGCCGCACAGTCCCCCTATGCCCGTTCAAGGTGGTCGGGGGCTTGAGAAAGTAGGAAGGTTGTGGGGGCGTGTTGGCCGCGTACTCCTCTACCCGGCTCCTGTACGTTAGGTGGACGGCAATGATCTTTGTGGGCTCGGCAGGCGCGAGGTAGTTTGCCTCAGACTCAGGGAAACGTTCCCCTGAATCGAGCAGGATCTCCTCCCCCTCCCGCCGTCCCCACGCCGGCACGCCATCGCGCAGCACGCGCAGCCTCCGTCCACCCTCGTCAGCCTCGATAGATCCCATGCCAGATGCCCAACTATCTAGTAGCTCCTGTGATGGATACATTATCCATTAAGGCGGCCCTTGTCAAGATACTCTGGCGGCTCGTATTGCATAATGTATCCACTACTCTTATGATCGGACCATGAGAAGTTCCCCAGATCCTTTCGCGGGCGCTGACCCCATCCGGTCCTACTCGGTCGCTGACCTTGCCTACGAGCGGATCCGCGGCCTCGTGCTGAGTGGCGAGCTCGCGCCGGGAACGAGGCTGGGGCAGGTCGAGCTCGCCGAGCGTCTAGGTATTTCGCGCACGCCCGTGCGCGAGGCGCTCAGGCGGCTAGGAGGCGAGGGCCTCGTCGAGGGGCACTCCAACCACGGCTTCCGGGTCGCTGACCTGGGGTTGGATGCGGTACTACGCCGACTGGAAGTGCGGGCCATCCTGGAACCCGGCATCGCGGCGCTGGCCGCAGAGCGCAGGACGGGGCGGGATCTCGACCTCATGCGTGAGGCCATCGCCGACGAGGAGGAGGCGCGCGACGGTATCGAGGCGCACGACGCAAGCCGCAGGTTCCACATCGCGCTCGCGCGGGCCTCGGGCAACGAAGAGCTCGTGCGGGTGATCGAATCTCTCTGGCTCGTCGAGGTAGGCCGCCGTCTCCTTTTCAGGCGAAGCGCGGAGCCCGACTGGCAGCGCACGGATGCCTCCGAGCACCGCGAGGTCCTCGCAGCCATCCACGAGGGCCGCGCCTCCGACGCCGAGCGCCTGATGGCCGGCCATGTCCGCCGCGCGGTTCACCACTGGGAGCCGGAACGTCCAGGTACCGGTACTTAAGTCGGGTGGTGCCAGCAAGAGTTCTTGCAGAGCCCGCGTTCTCCGCGCCTGCTCTCCTCGCGCCGCCGTCTCACCTCATAAGATATCTCGGGCTATGAGCGATTTAGTATCAAAAGTAGCAAATGGTATATCTTCAAAGTCTTCTTCATTGATATCCACCTCTTCGCGCCGCCCGCCACGTCCGCCTCCCTGGCGGGCCTGTCCGGCCCCGCCGCCTGAAGGAGCGCCGTCGTCGGCGTCGGCCCTGCCGCCGAGGAACTGCACGTTATCGGCTACGACGTCGACCTTGCTCCGCTTGGAGCCGTCCTGGGCCTCCCAGGTACGATACTGCAGGCGTCCTTCGAGGAGGATGGGGTCGCCCTTCTTCTTGTAATTGGCGACGGTCTCGCCGAGGTCACGCCAGCAGGTGATATCGAAGAAGTCCACTTCCTCGTTGCGCGACCTCACCCTGTTGACCGCGAGCCCGAAGGAGCATACGGGTATGCCGTCGTTGGTGAAACGCAGTTCTGGATCTCTGGTCAAGTTACCAGCCAGTACGACGCGATTGAAGCTGACCACGTCTCTTTCCTCCTTCTCTGTGCCCTACAACGGTAACAATACAGGAACATTCTCGGTTCTCAAGCTCTATAGCTTTAGAGCAGGTTTCTAGCTCCTCTGGGCGATATACTCTGCTGCGCGGTCGAGCCGACCACACGAGCGACCACGATCATCTGTAGCGGGAGGATAGCGGACGAATTCGCTATGACACGAGGCGCGGTAAAGAGAACTTCCAGGAAGCGAGGCGCGCGCACCATGAGCAGGCAGGAGGCCGCCTGGCTCGCTTGGTATATGTGTGCCGTCTCTCTGTTGATGACGGCCTTCGGGCTCCTGTTCTTGGTGGCGAGCCAGTCACGTATGGGCGCTCCCGTCTTCGACTACTGGCTACTGAACTTCGTGATAACGGTGAGCTTCTCACCGGTAGGGGCGCTGATCGCTCCCCGCCTACCTCCACGAATTCCCATAGGCTGGCTGTTCTGCGCCATAGGCTTTTGCGGGGCCCTGCGCCTCTTCGTCGCCGAGTACGCCATCGCCACATCGGTAGCGGCGCCCGGCTCGTGGCTGGGCGTGTTGCCTGGCGGTGAGGCGACTGCCTGGGTCTCTTCGTGGGTGTGGGTTCTACACTTCGGGCCTTTCATATTCCTGGCGCTGCTGTTCCCCGACGGTAGGCTACCTTCATCCCGTTGGCGGCCGTTCGCGACGCTCGTCGCCCTGGTTGTCGCAGGGGGCACCGTCGCGGTGGCGCTCTGGCCCGAGACGGCCGCACGATTCAACCCAGTCAACGATCCCCTGGGCATAGAGGTCGCAGCAAACGTTCTAAACCCGGTCGAGACGATACTTTACGCCCTGGCGCTCGTAGCGGCGGCATCGTTGTTGGTCCGGCTACTTCGCTCCAGGGGGATAGAACGCCAGCAAGTCAAGTGGTTCGCCTACGCGGTGGTAATGTTGGCCATCAGCACCACCCTCGCCTATGTAGTCTCCGAAGCGATGGACGCGCGGTGGTTGGGCTGGATCAGCTCCATTCTGGTAATAGCGAGCATAGTGGGCTTGCCGGTTGCGATGAGCATAGCGATCTTGCGCTACCGGCTCTACCAGATAGACAGCCTGATAAACCGTACCCTCGTCTATGGTTTACTCACCGTGGTGTTGGCGCTGGTGTACTTCTGCACCATCGTAGTGTTGCACCGGGTCTTGATCGTCCTCACCGGAGAGGAGTCCACCCTGACGGTGGTCGCATCCACACTGCTGATCGCCGCGCTCTTCAACCCCTTGAGGCGCACCATACAATCGTTCATAGACCGTCGCTTCTACCGCAGGAAGTACGACGCGAGAAAGACCCTGGAGGCCTTCTCTGCCAGACTGCGCAACGAAACAGACCTGAACGCGCTGAGCGATAATCTGGTGGGAGTGGTAGGGGAAACGATGCAACCGGCGCATGTATCTTTGTGGTTGCGCCAGATGCAGGAGCGGACGATTCAGTCAGAACTTCGCGAAAGGGAGGTAGAAGATGTCTGGGGTGGTCGTGATCGGTGGCGGACCGGCCGGGGTAACGGCGGCTTTGCGCGCCCGCGAGCTGGGCGCAGAAGTAATGCTCATCGAGCGCTCTGACATGGGCGGCGTCTGCACGAACGATGGCTGCGTCCCGACCCGCGTGCTGGCCAGGGCGGCGCGCCTGGTGCGCGACGCTGAGCACTTCGCTGACTATGGCCTCGAAGGCGCGCCGCCCAAGGTAGATTTCGTGCGGCTGCTGAACCGCACCGAGCACGTCGTGGACGTGATCCACCAAAAGAAGCAGCTGCGCAATCAACTCGAAGCTGCGGAGGTGCGCGTGCTCGACCGGGCGGGCGAAGCCCGCTTTCTCGACTCCCACACCCTCTCCCTCGACAACGGAAGCAGCGTGCAAGGTGACAAGTTCATACTCTGCGTGGGCGGCCACGCACGCAGCATCCCCCTACCCGGTAGCGAGCACGCCCTGACCCACAGCGACGTTTGGTCGATGAAGGGGTTGCCCGAGTCGGTCGTCGTGGTAGGTGGCGCGGCGACGGGATGCCAACTGGCTACGGTGTTCGCGTCGTTCGGCTCGCAGGTACGTTTGCTCGATGTCTCGCCGCGCATCCTGGCGGCCGAGGATGAGGCGGTATCCGTGGAAATGGCCGAGGCGTTCGGGCGCCGGGGGATCGAGATCATTTCCAGCATCGGAGGGATCGAAAAGCTCGAGAAAGAGGAGGGGCACCTCCGACTGTTCTATACCAAGGACGAGCAAGCGCACACGCTCGAAGCAGAGACCGTCATACTCGCGGTCGGCTGGCCCGGGAACGTGGAGGGGTTGAACCTGGAGGCCGCCAGCGTAGAGACCAGACGCGGCGGCTACGTGGTGGTGGACGACTCACTTAGGACCAGCGCTCCGCACATCTTCGCCGCCGGGGACATCACGGGACGCATGATGCTGGTGCAGAGCGCCACCAACGAGGGGAACCTCGCCGCCGAACAGACCGTGCTGGGTGGAGAACATGGTTACCGGCACACCATCGTGCCGCACGGCGGCTTCACCGACCCCGAGTATGCCAGCGTGGGCCTCACCGAGAGTCGGGCCCGCAGCGAAGGGCGAGACTGCGCCGTGGCGGTGGTGCCCTACGCGGAGCTGGATCGCGGCGTCGTCGACGGGCACACAGAGGGTTTCTGCAAGCTACTCGTGGATCCCCAGTCGCGTCACATCCTGGGCGCGCATATCGTGGGGGAGCAGGCCGTCGAGGTGGTTCAGATCGTGGCTACCGCGATGCGGGCCGGGATGCCCGTGGAACAGTTGGCGGAAGTAGAGTTCGCCTATCCCACATTCACGGCCATAGTGGGGATTGCGGCCCGCCGGATCCTTCGCGAACTAGGCCTGGTGGCCACCTCACCACGGTGGGGCATACCCGAACGTACGCTCGGGGCGGAGTGGGAACACAGGGACAGGGGAAGCGAATTTACTTGAGACCCCGCCGATATAGGCCCTCGTTGTCGAACTGGCCCATCCCTGCCCCGGCGCCAATATGCTTACCGCTATCTTGCAGGTAAGGCGAGCATTCACCGTAATGGTTGCCGTTATTGCCCGGAGGGATGATGGCCGACGCCGGACCGGCGACCGTCGCACTCAACATCATCGCCAGCGCTAGCAAGACCAGGAGTCTCTTCTTCAATGCTTCTCTCCTTCGATGTGGCACTTTGGCGATAGGGATAGTACCAGGGATGAGGACCGGGAGTATCCTCCAAACGGACTGTTTTTCGCTTTGCTTCGGCTCGCAAGGACACAGAGGTGGCGCAGCGTTTGCCCACCATCGGCTCTGGTAGCATGCTGGACGGGTAACGGTAGGCGGCGGACGAGCCCACTCGAAAGGCCGGCTGGCGATGAGGAGGTGCTGTGTCAGCGGAGGAAAATCTGGCCCTGGTGCGGCGTTTCTTCGAGGCGCAAGGCAGAGGGGATTTGGACGCACTCGATGAGATACTGGCTCCAGACTTCGTCGACCGCAGCGTGCTTCCCAGCGAAGACCCGGATCGCGAGGGTTACAAGAGGTCGGTAGCCGAGGATCACACCGCCTTCTCCGAGCTCCGCTTCATCGTCGAAGACCAGGTTGCGAAAGACGACAAGGTGGTGAGCCGACTCACCATAAGACGCATCCACGATCGCGGCGACTTTGTGGGCATAGCGCCCACCGGTGAGGAGTACGAGTCGACTGCCATCGCCATCCATCGGATAGTGGACGGCAAGATCGCCGAGGAGTGGAGCGAGGGGACCGGAATCCTCGGGTTGACGCAACAGCGCCTGGAGCAAGAGATCAGCGAGCGGGAGCACGTGGAGCAGGAGTTGCTGGTGGCGCGCCGTATCCAGCAGGCCTCGCTACCAAAGGAAGTACCCACCCTAAAGGGCTGGGAGATCGCGCCCCACTACCGGCCCGCGCGCGAGGTAGGGGGCGATTTCTACGACTTCTTCGAGCTGGAAGACTGCCAGTTCGGCCTCGTGGTAGGGGATGCTACGGGCAAAGGCATGCCGGCAGCCCTCGTTATGGCCACGACCTGCGGTATGCTGCGCGCCGTAGCCAAGTCCTCCAATTCGCCGGGCGAGGTACTCGAGCGGGTCAACGAGGCGTTGTCTGCCCGCATTCCGCCCAACATGTTCGTCACCTGCTTCTACGCGCTCCTGGACCCGGAGACTTGGCGCCTCACCTACGCCAACGCGGGCCAAGATCTGCCCTACTTGCGGCGTGGCAACGATGCAAAGGAGCTCAGGGCAAGGGGAATGCCCCTGGGCCTGATGTCCGGTGTGACCTACGAAGAGGGTCATAATTTCCTCAGAGAAGGAGACGCCATTCTGTTCTACAGCGACGGGCTGGTGGAGGCCCACAACCCCCGACGCGAGATGTTCGGCTCTCCGAGGCTGCGGGGGCTCATCACGGAGCATGATGAAGAGAGATCCTTGGGAGACTTCCTCCTCGAGGAGCTTTACTCCTTCACCGGGGAGGGTTGGGAGCAGGAGGATGACATTACCCTCCTTACCCTACGATCCTCGGCGACCCTCTTGATGCCCCCTTCTAAAGGCGGGTTGCACAAGGAGTGACCTTCCGCAACCCGCGCCTCTAGCTCTCAGCCGTCAGCTTTTTGCTTTGGCTGATTGCTGAATGCTGAGGGCTCCTTCCTCGGAAGGGTTCACACTTTCCGAGAAAGGCTCTAACGTTTCGTGATGGCCACCTCGAGCTCCTGGTCTTTTATGGTGGCGATTACATCCCCGTCCTCGTCGTTGCGGAAGACCTTCGCACCGGCCCTCTGGAGTCTGTCTAGGGTCTCGGGCGTAGGATGCCCGTAAGGGTTGTCGACCCCGCACTGGATGACGGCCACCCTGGGCGGAAAGCGGCTCAGGAAGAGCGGGGTCGATGACGTGTTGGAGCCGTGGTGGGTTACCTTCAAGATCGTCAGGGGACCGGTATACGGACCATTAGCCATGTACTCTTCCTCGTTCGCCTCGGCGTCGCCCGCGAGCAGCATGCGGGCGGTGCCGTAGGTCAGCAAGATGGCCACGGAGTTGTCGTTGATCTCGGAGAACAGGCCTCCCTCGGCGTCCGTCGGCGGACCTATAACATCCGCACGCACCCCTCCCCAGTACATCAGCATCCCGGCTCGCAGAACCTCCGTCTCGGCTCCCTCGTCGCGCACGCCGCGCAGAAAGGTGTTGTACGTCAGGGTGCTGTTCGGGTCTCCCGAAACGAAGACGGTCTCGACCGGGAAGGCGTCGACCACGTCGAGAAAGCCGCCGATGTGGTCGGCGTCCGGGTTGCTGACCACGATGCCATCCAGCGAGTCGACGCCCCTGCTGCGCAAGAAATCCACGACGTTCGGCCCCTCCTCCGGTCGCCCTGCATCGATGAGAT
>Ga0126312_10002969_pt1 | contig 11402 bp, 14 predicted proteins | sample Plot104A_FD_92537 | JGI IMG/M metagenome (GOLD analysis project Ga0126312, IMG submission 92537) | Serpentine soil microbial communities from UC McLaughlin Reserve, CA, USA - Plot104A | ecosystem: Environmental > Terrestrial > Soil > Grasslands | place: USA: UC McLaughlin Reserve, Lake County... | reverse complement strand
GCGCGTCGATACGCCCAATCGATTCCGACATACTGCATCCGGGCCTCCTAGCGTCTGACTGCGTTACCAAGCGCCAGTTTGTCGGCGCCTGGGGGCCCTCCGTTCATCGGATTCGCGTGAACTCGACACTCCGCCGGAGAACCGCCAGCCGCGGCGATGGACGACGAGGAGGCGTCTGAAGCAATTTGGCGGAGCGTCGACCTCCTGCTCGGGACCTCTCGGAGGTCTGTCGGGCCCGCTCGCGCTAAACGCCCGATTCCGGACTGAAACCGGACTCGCCCGAAGGATCGAACTCATGACCTTCTGCACAGCCTTCGCAAGAGGTCAACGGTTCGAGCGATCCAGAATTCCCTGCAAACGGCCGCTTTCTTCAAATCGTGTTCAGGGCGGCTTTGCGGCGGGTCCGGTTTCGGTCCGGCGCGAAGCAGACGCACAAGCCGACTGCGCACGCCAAAAAGGCCTGCAAATGCAGGCCTTTCCGGAAGCGGCTGAAGGGATTCGAACCCTCGACCTTCTGCATGGCAAGCAGACGCTCTAGCCAACTGAGCTACAGCCGCAAGGGGGCCGAGTATAGCCGCGGGCCGGGCGCCCTCGGGCGAGGCTAAGCGCCCCGGCGTGCGCGGCTAGATGTGGTCCGTCGGGTCGAGCTGGAGCTCGAACCACGCGAGGCTGCCGCCGCCCTCGACCCTGTCGCGGCCCCAGCCGTGGGCGAGGCGGTCGACCAGCAGGAGGCCGTAGCCGCCCTGCGGCTCGAGGCGGTTCCGGGGACCGGGCGCGTTCGGGCCGGGGTCGAAGACCTCGACGCGGATCTTCTCATAGGAGGACGCGATCCGGACCTGGATCGTCTCGTGCTCGCCGGCGCCGCCGTGCTGGATCGCGTTCGTGACGAGCTCGCTCAGGAGCAGCGCGAGCCTGTGCCGGACGGAGTCGGGAAGCCCCGCCTCGACCGACAGGATCGATCGGCGAGCGAGGCCCGCGGCCCGCGTGCCTCCAGGTACCCAGAACGAGACGGTCTTCGTTTCCATGATTGACGCGAGCCGACGGTAGCTTTCGACCGCCGGACCGTAACCCCTACCGCAAAAGTCGCGCCCGCCGGCACCGCTACCCTAGACGCCGCCCCGGCGCCGTGGCGGAGTGGTTACGCAGCGGCCTGCAAAGCCGTTGACACCGGTTCGATTCCGGTCGGCGCCTCTAGTCGCAGAGCGAGATGCACCATCCGTTGCGAGCACTTTGTCGCAGTTTTGTCGCGAGCGCGTTCCGGGACTCGAACCTCTGGGGGCCGGGAGGGGCCGGCCAGTCACGTACAACCGCCTAGCCCAGTGGCGAGCTTCTCGAGCAGGCCATGCGGCTGAGCCGGTCGCCGCCGAGCTCGCCGCGGCCGGCCGTCGCGCGGCTACGCGGCCGGGCCGGGGTTCTCATTAGTCGCAGCGAACTCGGCGAGGAGGTCAAGGTTCCGCGAACGCGAGTGGTCGCTCGCCCCGATCCAGCCTAAGCTCGCGAGAGTGCGAGCACAGCGCGTTTGGCGAGCATTAGGGGTTGTTGTTGCGTCGGCGGTCAGTCTTGGTGTGCCTGCCGCGGCGCAGGCGGACAGTGGGTCGATCACCGGCGTGCGAGATGTCGGGGGCGGCCAGCTTGAGGCGACGTTTTCAGCGAGCGGCACCGAGTGCACGTCCTACGGCTTCTGCGGTTGGTACGGCTACGCGAACGAGGTCGCGAGTTCGGAGTCGTGTTCGCCAAGCAGCGGCGGCGTCGTCTGGGTGGGCGACTACCACGACGCCCCCGGCACGGAGACTCGAACGGCGCGGTTCTTCCCCTCCCACACACCCGTGAAGCTTTGCCTCGTGGTGAACGGTGCCAACGGCCAGCACGTCGTTTCGGAGACGGTTTGGAGCCCGCCGCCACCGACACTTATCGCACCGATCGCTACCGCGCGCTTGACCACACGGTCCGCCGTGACCTTCCTGGCTAGCGACGCGGTCGGCGCCTACCGCGAGAGCGAAATCGAGATCGCCCGATCGTCCGCGATGGACCCGGACGGCACGTTGGCAAACAGCGAACAACTCGAATACGGCACAGAGTTCTCCGATGGGGCTGGCCAGTTCGAGTACGAGTCAACCGGTGCCTGGTCCCGCCAGCCGGGCACGTACTACTGGCAGCTACGCCGGTCCAACTGCGAGACGGCGGCCGCTTGCAATAGCGAGATCCGCCGCCTGACGATCGTGCCGCCGGCCTTGCGGCTGTCGGTCGCAGCACGCTCGCGCCAGCGGCTCAAGGCTGGTTACAACAACCTGGTCATGCGCCTGAAGTGCAACCTCAGGTGCCGAACGAAGATGACGGCCCGGCCGCACTACCGGCGCAACGGGCACCGCGTCGCGCTCCGCGGCTTCGCCTTCGAGGACGCGTTCAGGCTGTCGAAGGGCCGCGCGGTGTCGTACGGCTTTCTCTTCACCCGCCGCGAACGCGCACGGCTGGCCGATCTGATGAGCCGTTACGGCTCGATCCTGTGGACGCTCAGGTATCAAGCCAAGTCGACCTCAGGGGACGTTGATCGGGTGACCGGATACATCCGGATGCTTCCGCCCGCGAGGCCGAGGCCGGCGCCGCCCCCGCCGAGCGTCGACTGCCAGGGGTACAGCCCTTGCCTCCCACCGGGGCCAGATGTCGACTGCCGCGGCGGGTCGGGGGACGGGCCGCGCTACGTCGACGGCCCGGTTCGGGTCTACGGGAGCGATCCGTACGACCTGGACCGGGACGGCAACCACGTGGGTTGCCAGTAGGCCGCCGTTGCGCCCTCTTCGCCGCGGCCGATGCGCTCGCGCGAGCACACGCTCTACGGCCCCATCACGAGTCGCCCTCGCGCTCGACGCGATCGTCGGCCGGGATCAGGACCTAATGGCTAGCGCCCGCCTGGTCGCCACGGACCTCTTCCGCGTGTTCGGCTCGTAGGTCGGGGCTCTGGAGGCTCGACGTTGCGGCCATTCGGCTGGCCCGTGCGGAAGGGCGCGACTCCCGTCCTGGCGCCCACGCGCCGAGCATTCTGCTTGTCAGGGGAGTTCGCGGATGGGCGGGCCGATGCGCTTCCACGGCGCGCTTGCCCAGTTGAGGCGGTCGCCGGGATCCGTCGGGAGCACCGGCTTGAGGTCGAGGTCGCCGTTCGGGTGGCGCTCGACGGTGAACGTCAGCGTGCTCGTACCTGCGGCCAGTCGAAGACGATCCGGTTGCCAACGATTCCGTATGACCCGATATCGCCGTCCGTCGGATCGCTCCGGGTTCCGGCCGGTTCCATCAGCCATTTTCCGTCGGTGAGCGTCATCTGGCTTACGCTGCCGATGTCTTCATCGTCCGGTCGCGCTCCGGCGGCGATTGCGCTTGCCTTCAAGACGACGGTCGCCGGTCAGTCCAAGATCAGGCGGGGCAGAATTCGACCGGTGTGGGCCCTGCTGTGCTCGCGCGTAGCGCGGTACGCAGCCGTGGACGCGAGCCGCTGCCGTTGCGCATCTGCTACCGATGCGCGATATCGTCCACCAATGGACGGAAGTTGACCTGGCGAGGAGGTGCACGAATGGATCATCAAGAATCGACAGGTGGGCCAGCCCCCCGCGAGGCGTTTGGCCACCCCGCGGTGGCGGCACTCAGAGTGCAGTCCAGCGACGATTCACCCGGACATGATGACTACTCGCCAGTCGAAAAGGCCGCGACGGGCGCCAAGACGCAGGAGGCGTTCGCCCCCGGAGAAGCCCTACCGCCCCGAAGCGAAGCGGCCGTACCAAAAGAGTCACTGGCTCAGCGGATCGAGCAGGAAATCAGAAGGGCGTGAAATCGAGTGCAAGTCCATTTTAGGAACAACCGCGGATCGAGGATCTGGATCGCCATCATGCGGCATGATCCAGACGGCTGCGCGCAGTACGGAAACTGGGCGACCGCCGGTTGGTGGGGTATCGCACTAGGCGAGAGCGTCCACGCCTTCAACACAGACAATCGCTACTTTTGCTACTACGCCGAGGCTGAGGATGGGACTGTATGGACCGGCGAGTACGGTCCAGCTTATGTGTACGTGGGTGCCTTCGAGTCCTGCGTAAACATCGGGTCGACCGCCGCCCGGCCAGTCGGGATGAAATTGAAGGACGGTGGGGGCGCCGGTACCTTCACGGTTAACCTCACCTGAAGCACCGCTAGCACGCCCTTAGCCAACGGCGAGGTAACGCCGGCGGCGAGGTGCCGCAGAGGCGCTGCCCGTAGACCTGCCATGTCCAAGTCGTAGGTCATTGCCGAGCGGTCCGCGTGCGACACGGTCGCCTCGGCTGCCCTGTCCTTCAAGCGAGGCTGAGAGAAAGGGAACCACTCACAGACCGGCGACTGGGCGTGGAGAGTGGCTTCAGCGTCGCTCCTCTCGAGCGGTCGACGGTCAAATCACCCGGTACGAACCCCGCGCCGGCCAGCGATCGGGGCGATCGCCCTGCTGTGCTACGTGCTCGCGTCCTGCACTCAAACACACCGCGCTCGCAGCGTGCGCGGCGGCCTTCGCGGCGAGGGGGCGGCGCCACCGTGCGCCGGACCTGGACCCCGGTGCGTCGGAGGGCTGTCGCGGGGTCCCAAAGCCTCCCGCAGCCGAGACAAGCTTGCAGCTCGCGCAGGCCGCGCGTCGCTATCCGTGATCGCGTTGGGCGAGGCGGTGCGCAGCAATTCGCGTCGGTCGGATGCGGTGTCGAGGGCGGGCGGTCGCGGCTCGAGTCTTTGTGGCCGAGGCGTTCGCTGTGGGTCCTTGTCGGCGGTACGAGCCTGGCGTAGGCTCGGACCGGAGGTGGTGAGCAACTAGGGAGAAGACACCATGGCAGAACCACTCCTCAAGAAGACCTCGAAGGGCGAGGCAGTGAGGAAGTTGCAGAATCTCCTCACAGCTGTGGGCTATTACTCTGGCCCCGTCGACGGCATTTTTGGCGCTCAAACTGAGAAAGCGGTCAGGGAGTTTCAGACAAGCTATGTCCTAGTCTCCGAGGAAGACCAGGCCGAATACCACCTTGAGGCAGACGGAATCGTGGGCCCCAAGACTTGGGCCGCGCTGGGAGGCTGACGAGATCTGCCCAGACGAGGCCTGTTATACGGGACCGCGGCGGGGCCCCGGGCCTCGCCGCCCCGTCATGGACCGGAAGAGCTGTAGGGAGGCCCGGCAGGGCGGCGTCTTGCGCAGCGGAACTCACAAGCCGCGTGCGTCCGGCACCCGATCCGGCCTCCCGGCCTCCTTGTCGCGGCCGTTGTCGCCGTTTGCGACCCGCGGCGCCATGTGGCCGATCACGGCGAATTGATGAGTCACGGCCGCTCGGGTTCGTCCAGCTCGACCTAGATGCCGGTCGCGCTAACCGTCTCTCCAGTGGGCGGATGGATTCGCACAAGACGCATGTCTTCTGTAGAAGTCCCGGAACCCTCGCAGCTGCCCGAAGCCGCGCCTTCCGGGGGAGAGTTCGAACCGGTCGCGAAGCACCCCGGACATCTCGGTCGCATACACATCGCCGTCGTCCGTCTTCACTGCCTGTAACACCTCGACGGTGATGTAGGACCTGGCCTTGTATGCGTCCTCGACGATGACCTCGTCGGTGGTGAGGTTGAAACAGTCTTGCGTGTATCTCGATCGAGCCGTGTAGTCACCGATCGCCGCGTCGAATGCAAAGCGATATTTGGTGTGGCCCGTTGACTTCACCCGAAAGCTGCACGCCCCGGCTTCGCATGACGGCGTAACCGACCATGTCGTACGTGATGTTCGCCGGCGAGGGTGACGACGTGTTCGACGGCGAGGCGGGCGACGACTGCCTGATCTTGGGCAAGGGGAACGACCGCGGCAACGGCGACGAAGGCGCGGACCGCCTGATCGGCGAGGACGACAACGATCTCCTCGGCGGCGGCGACGGCGACGATCGAATCAGCGGCCAGGGCGGCAACGACCGGATCAACGGCGGCGACGACAACGATCGGATCGTTGGCGGTCTGGGCAATGACAGCATCAGCGGCGGCAATGGACGCGATGACGCCTCTGGCGGCTCGGGCGACGACTCGCTCAGCATGGGCGGCGCGGTGGACCACGGGAGTGGCGGGCCCGGCAACGACACGGTGTTCGGCGGGCCACAGGACGACCGCGTCAGCGGCGGCGGCGGCGACGACCGGGTGAGGGGTGACTCGGGCAACGACCGCGTCACCGGCAGGGCCGGCGAGGACACGCTGCTCGGTGGCGCCGGCCGTGACCGAATGGTGTCCCGCGGTGGCGGCGCGGACAGCGTGAACTGCGGCCGTGGCCGCGATATCGCGATCGTCGACGAGGACGACACGGTGTCGAGCAACTGCGAGATCGTGCGCATCGGCTAAGAGTCAGTCGCGCCTACCGGGTTTCGAGCAGCGGCACAACCGGATCGCTGTCAGTCGTTTGCTGCGTCTACTGCTTGGCCAGGCCGTAGGCCGTGTTGATCAGGGCGATGACGTACCCGCCGAACGCGACTGCGAGCGCCTTGATTGTGGGTGGCGTCTCTCCTTGGTTGAAAATGTACGTGAGCGCAACGGCAGCCGCGACGAAGGCGTAAGCCCAAATTCCAAACGTCTTGGGCCAGCTCGGCGTTTGCGTGTCGCTGGGTTCAAGCGAAAACAACTGCCTGAAGAAAGGCCGCCTGCGGTCTGCTTCAGCGGCGGCGTTGATCGCCCTGTGGAGGCCCGGATTTGTCGAGCCTTCGTCGGTTGGCGTGCCGACTTCTAGTGCGAAGGCTGAACCGAGGACACCCGCGAGTGCTGCGGCGGAAGTTACGAGCGTTGCGTCGAACCCGGGCGGCTTGCCCGAGGCCGCTGAAAAGATCTCATAGATGAAATAGCCGTACAGCACCGCGAACGTCAGGGTCGCTCCATACAGAATCAGACCCCTGAGCGCTGACAACCCTGCGATCTTGGGAGCCGGCGTTTCGTCGGTATCGCCGCTGTTCGGCTGCGCTTTCTCCGCAGGCTTCGCTGCTTGCGTACCGGCGCCGTTCGGCGGCGTTTCCTTCGCTTCTTTGGTGCCGGCGCCTTCGTCGGCGGCTCTCGAGAGGCTCATGCGGAATCTCCTTCCGGTTCCCCGCCCGTATTCCCCGGCGTGTCGTCACGTGGCGAGCGGCGCCGGGCTACGGTGGGCGAGTTCGGGACCGGCTGCGAGCGCGTCGGCGGAAGGTCGGGGTGGTGGGGCCAATGGCTGTTGCCCGGCTGCCACTTACGGGGGAAGCTACTCCGGCATTGGCTTCCGTGCAAGAGTTCTTGAATAAGTGGAGTTACGCCAGTAGCGGCACATCTGCCGTCAGCACCTCGTAGCCGTCATCGGTGATCAGCACGTCGTTCTCGATGCGGATCCCGCCGAAGCCGAGCATGGCCTCGGCGCGATCCCAGTCGACGGCGTCACGGTGTCGATCGCGGAGGTCGGCGTCGTGCAGGAGCGCCGGCACGAAGTAGATCCCGGGCTCGACGGTGAAGACGTGGCCGGGCAGCAACGGCAGGTCGACGCGTAGGCGTGGGAACTCGTCCTCCCGCGGGTCACGTCCGCGCAGAACCTCGCCGGCGTCGCGGATGCCGAGGCCGACCATGTGCCCGACACCGTGCGGGAAGAACAGCGACTGCGCGCCGCGCTCGACCAGGCTCTCCGGCTCGCCGCGCAGCAGCCCGAGCTCGACCAGGCCGTCGGCGATGACCAACGCCGCCGTGCGGTGCACCTCGCGCCACTCGGTGCCGGGGATGCAGCGCTCGGTCGCGCGCGCCAATGCCGCCGCAACAATCGCATACACCTCCTGCTGCTCCGGCGTGAACCGACCGGAGGCCGGGCACGTGCGGGTGATGTCGCTTGCGTAGCCGCGGTACTCGGCACCGGCGTCGATGAGGATCAGCTCGCCGTCGGCCACCCGGCGCGCCGTCGGCGGGAAGTGCAGCACCGCCGAGTTCGGGCCGCTTCCGACGATCGTGTCGAAGGCGAGGGAGTCGGCGCCGCCGCGGAAGAAGGCCGCCTCGAGCTCGATCTGCAGCTCGCGCTCGCTCCGTCCCGGCTCGATCAGCGGCGCGACCGCGGCGAAGCCGGCGCGAGTCGCGTGCTCGGCGGCGCGCATCCGTGCCAGCTCGACGGCGTCCTTCTGGCGCCGGACGTGGTTCAAGCCGTAGCGCAGGTCGGCCTCGAGCTGAGCCTCCGAGGCGACGTCCCGCACCGCTGCGCCGAGGCAGCCGACCGGACGGCCCTTGCGCTGCTCGAGCCATGCGCCGAGCTCAGCCACCGGCGCTCCTTCCGGCTCGTCGGCTGCCGCGCCCTCCCACAGGCGCTCGTCACGGGTGACCGGCACGACGAAGTCGACCCAGCCCTCGTCCGGGTCGAAGGCCAAGACGCCACCCGGCCGCTCGCGGTCGGTCAGGTACAGGTACTCGGAGTGGGCGCGGAACGGATACGTGCGGTCGCCGCGGCCGGGGACCGGGATCCTGCCGCCGGCACCGACGAGCACGACCTGATCGTCGAGCTGCCACTGCTCGGCAGCCGCGCGCCGCCGGCGCTCGAGCTGGTCGGCGATCGCGGCGTCGTCGGCGGCGACATCGGGCGCGACGGCGGTGGGCGTCTCGGTCATGCGCTCAGGCTACGCGCCGCCGTCCGGTTTGGCTCGGCGGGGGCGACGCTACGTCGCGCGCCGCGACCAGTCCGGGTGGAGGTCCCACCCTGGCGGCTTGCCCCGACGCTTCTTCGACGTCAGGTGCCAGCCGTCACAGACGTCACACGGGTACACCCCCGTCGGGCGCTTCGCTCCGGGCTTCGCCTTCGCCGTTATGTGCCTTAGCGCGATCCGGGCCGCAGCCTGGTCACGGTGGTAGACCTTCGTGCACTTGCGCGCCGCAGAGAGTGGTGCGCCGCCGGGCACTTTGCGACTCATGTCCCAGCTAATCGGCCCCCTTGCCCGGATCTGAAGCCGTCCGGTTCACGGTGGCACCACTCAAGCTCCGAGGGACGCTGCCGATCCACTCGGGAGTGAGCCCTCGCGCCGCAGCCGGCCTCGCTGCGTCGGTCCTCGCCGGGATCCTCCTACTCGACCTAGCGACCGCCGAGGCGGGCCCCATCGGGTTCCTGGTTCTGATCGGGCTCGCAGGGCTGGGAGTCGAGATTGGCCGGAGGAGCCGCCAGTCCGTGCCGCCCTGGTTCGTCGCCGGTCTGCCGGCCGCTGGGATCGCGCTGGTGCTGGTGGGGCGTTCGATCGAGGATTTCAGCGGCTCTTCGGGCCCGCCGTACGCTCCGCTGACGACCACGGGCAGCGTGGCCCTCATCATCGCCGTGATCGCCGCAGGGATTGCCGTTGGCGGCGCAATTCGGACCGGTGACCTCGCGGCGCTGCGAGTGGCGCTCTCCGCACGGGTCTCCCGCGTCCACGACGATCGCCGCGACCTGACGTACCTGCAGGGGGCTGCCCGTGCCGTGACCGTCTTCGTCTTCCTCTGCGCGGGGCTCGCCTCCGTGGGCGCTGCCGTGATCGGGGAGGGAGAGGAGACGTACATCACCTGGGATAGTCCGAAGATCTGGGGGCTATTGATCTTCGGCGGCGCGAACGTCGTCGCTGCGGCGCTGTCGGTGCTTCCTGGCCGCAGCGTCTCGACGCGCCTCCTCGGCGTCCTGTCGCTGGTGCCGGCCGTGCTGCTCATGAATGAACATGCGGGGGCGCCCCGGCGTCGTACCTGCTCGGGGCTCTGACCCTCATCCTCGCCGGCGGGCTTCTCGCGGGCTTGGGGCTTCCGAGAGTCGGGCGTCGAGCGTGATGCCGATTGAGGCAGATGACCGCCGCTGAGCTCTTGGCTCTCGCCGCATCCGGTGCGCCGCTCGCCGAGCAGCGGGCCGCCCTGACGGCAACGCTCGCGGACCGGGGCGTCGGCGCCGGGACGATCGCGCACCTCATGGAGCACGTCCGCGACGGCGTCATCCTCAGGCGCGCGACCGACGAGCGCCGCAGCCACATCGGGGGGCACGGGCTCCTGCCCGCGGGCGAGGACTGGCCGCGTGACCCCAACGGCCACCCGATGACCTTCATCGCCGCGCTCGACCTTGCCGAGCTCCCACCCGTGGAGCCGCTCCCCGGCGACGGCACGCTCGCGGTCTTCTGGGACTTCATGTTCCACGAGCTCCACGCGATGGACTTTGTCGCCGGTACGCGAGCGTTCTGGGCGCCGCCTGGCCAGGAGCTGCGCGAGCAGCCTCAGCCCGACGGCAGCCACTACCACGAGCTCGAGACGCTGCCGCTAAGCGGTGTCGCGATGCCCGTGGCGGGAGAGCCACAGAAGGTCGACCAAAAGCTCGGCGACGCACCCGACAAGCAGGCGCTGTTCGACGCGATGAACGAGCTCGCGCCGGCCCTCTACGGTCACCAGCTACTGGGGTCGTCCCGCGACATCCAGGGGCCCGTGCTCGACGAGATCCCGTACTGGTTCCAGCACACCCTCCCCGAGACCCAGGCGCGGTTCAGCGACGAGGAACGGACCGGGGAAGGCTGGACCCTCCTCGCTCAGATCGAGGAGGACCGCGACGTCCCGAGCCTCGCCATCGGCGACGGCGGCAACCTCTACTTCGTCATCCCCGAGGCCGACTTCCCCGCACGCCGCTTCGATCGGGTCATGGGCATCATGCAGTGCCACTGAGTCGGTAGCGACGGCTGGCCGCCATCACCCTGGCGGCTACCCGTCAACAATCTGTCGGCCCGACCCCCCCGCGGGCCCGCCCCGGCGCCATCAGCCTGGGCGGCATGAACCTCAAGCGCTTCACCAAGCACCTCGGCTACTCAAACGTCATCGCGTCGCTCGCCCTGTTTGTGGCGCTCGGCGGCGCGTCCTATGCGGCGGTGACCCTGCCGGCCAACAGCGTCGGGACCAAGCAGCTGGCGAAGAAGGCGGTCTCGGGATCGAAGATCAAGCGGAGCGCCATCACCTCGCCCAAGGTCCAGGACGGCTCGCTTCTCGCCGCCGACTTCCAGCCCGGTCAGCTCAAGGCGGGCAGCCAGGGGCCTACCGGCCCCGCAGGCCCCAAGGGCGACCCCGGCGCGGCGGGCGAACGTGGCCCGAGCGACGCCTTCTCGATCGGAAACGGCACGAGCTCTTCCAGCGACCCCCCGCTGGATCTCGCAGTGCCGGCTGGTGACTACGTGGTGACCTCCAAGGTCGTCTACGGCGGCGCCCCGGCGAACACGCTGACGAGATGCGACCTCACCGGCGGCAGCGACTCGGACGCCAGCTTCGGGAGCGTCGAGACCAGCGGCCACACACAGGAAACGCTCGTCAACACCGTGGTCACGCACTTCGCTGCGGCCGGCAACATCCACCTCAGCTGCAATCTCGGCGGGGCCAATCCAGGGCAGGCCGTGATCAACGCCGTCCAGGTTGGAGCCGCTCACTAG
>Ga0126312_10002967_pt1 | contig 11406 bp, 8 predicted proteins | sample Plot104A_FD_92537 | JGI IMG/M metagenome (GOLD analysis project Ga0126312, IMG submission 92537) | Serpentine soil microbial communities from UC McLaughlin Reserve, CA, USA - Plot104A | ecosystem: Environmental > Terrestrial > Soil > Grasslands | place: USA: UC McLaughlin Reserve, Lake County... | reverse complement strand
TACATTATATTTTTGACTGGCCAAGATTATCCGATTAAGCCAAATAGCTGGATCGAGAATACCTTACGTGAACACAAGCCAAACTCCTTTATAGAATATTTTGCGCTCCCAGATGCTCGTTGGCTTTACAACAAAGGTGGCCTAGATAGGGTGGAAAATTGGCACTTCCGTTTGTTTGGCCGACGGCTCACATTCCCAGGCCGGCGCAGCTTCAACTCTCGCATTATCTCACTGCTATGGTCAGCTGCGGTTTCCCTCCTTCCAAGCAAACGTGAGTTCCCCCAAGGCTTTAAGCCCTTCGGAGGTTCAGCATTGTGGTGTCTATCGAGAGAGTGCGCGGAATACATAAACGACTTTGTTAGAAACGAGCCTACGTTTGTCAATTTCTTTAAATATGTTCTCATTCCGGACGAGATTTTCTTCCAGACGATTATCCTGAACTCTTTCTTGAGGAGCCGAGTAATCAACCGGAGCTTGTGGCATGTCGATTGGTCCGCCCCGGATCATCCTGAAATACTGCGCAAGACAGATTTCGGGGAACTTGCTAGGTCTTCGTGTCTATTCGCCAGAAAATTTGACGTCACCGAAGACACGGATGTGCTAGACATGATCGACCATAACCTCTTGAGCAACTTTGGTAAGAATCAGACAAGTTGATCGCATGCGCGGTATGTTGCTCCGAACCTCAACTCAGCCCACCTCCGTTGGGAAGTTCCACGCCCGGCTCTTCTTCCCTGAATGCATGTCAATGTGCTCGCCGCACGCCACATCGTCTGGCACTGTCAACCGAGGCTGCCTGACCGATCCTACAAAGTGCGACCTTGCAGAAGCGCTACGTATCGGCGCGTGTTATACATCTCCTCTAAGATCGAGCCCGACCGGCAAACTTAGAGAGGACAGTAACACGTGGTCTGTAGGAAACTGTCCGAGCCTATTGCGAGTGAGTTAGAGTGAGTGACGAGCCCTCGGTGAGCGTCGTCGTCAACAACTACAATTACGGACGCTTCTTGCGGGAGGCGATAGATAGCGCCCTGAATCAGACCTATCCCGGCACTGAGGTGGTCGTAGTGGACGACGGCTCCACCGACGACTCGCGGCAGATCATCTCCGGCTACGGCGACCGGGTCACGCCGGTCCTGAAGGAGAACGGCGGGCAGGCCTCGGCGTTTAACGCGGGATTCGCGGCGTGCCGGGGAGAGATCATAATCTTCTTGGACGCCGACGATTATCTGTTCCCCCAGGCGATCGAGCGAGTAGTTGCAGTCTGGGGACCGGGCGTGGCTAAGGTGCAGTACCGGCTAGAAATGGTTGATGCTTTCCGGAATAATATAGGGTTCTACCCGCCTCTCGATGTTCGTATGGAAAGCGGAGATGTATGGCGTACTTTGCTTGAGAAGGCGAACTACCAATGTCCCCCTACCAGCGGTAGGAGTTTCAGTCGAGCGGCGTTGGACAGAGTGCTTCCCATGCCGGAGGTCGAGTGGCGCCTCTCGGCCGATGCGTATTTGCGAATCCAGGTTCCCTTTCTGGGGCAGGTAGTCTCTGTTGAAGAAGTCTTGGGAGCTTACCGCATTCACGGAGGTAATTTGTGGGCCTACGATCGAGGGGCCTCTCAAGAGGCGGTAGACGTCAATAAGTTTCGTACATACGTGCATTACGATGTACAGGAGCACGAATTGTTGGCCCGCAAGGCTAGTGACTTAGGACACAAGGTACCACGCAATCTCCAGCTATGGAACTATAGAAGCGTGCAGTACCGGATGGTTCTTCTGCGCTTAGATCCCAAAAATCCGCTGGTCTCTTTTGATCGTCGGCTGAGCTTAGTTTTCTGGGGATTACGTGCTATCTGGCGAGTTCCAGAGTTCAGTTGGAGGGGGAGGCTCGTACACAGCACGTGGTTAGTCTGGGTGAGTCTGTCGCCCTTGCCCATGGCGAAGCTGGCCATTGCCTGGCTGTTTACGCCAGACACTCGCCCTAGGATCGTAGAGTGGATACGCAAGACAATCCGGTCCTTATAAGATGGCTTTGACTACGACTGCAAAGGCTCTGTAGAATCAGCTGAAGGGATAGGGATGAACCAGCAATCCGACACCCCAAGCGACACGGCTGCCCCATATGTGAGCGTTATCGTCCCCGCCTACAACATTGCCGCTTACCTCGAACGCGCCCTCGACTCCGCCCTAGCCCAAACGAAATCTGACCTTGAAGTTATTGTCGTTGACGACGCCTCAAGCGATGCCACCTTTGAGGTGGCCAGCTCGGTCGCCGCCCGCGATGCTCGAGTTCGGCTGCTGCGTAATGAGAACAACAGAGGCCTATCCGCTAGTCGCAATCGCGCGATGCACGCGGCACGAGGCGAGTGGATAGCCCTCCTGGACGGAGATGATGCGTGGCGTCCCGAGCGCCTCGAACGGATGATGGCTTATGCAATCAACGCTGACGTGATCAGCGACGACGTCTACGTTGTAGCAAGATCGCGCACCAAACCCGGCGAGTACGTGTTTTGGAGCCTCCTTCGGGAGCGGGGATTGATCTTAACCAAACCGCGCTGGCTCAGCCTCCGCGACTTCGTCGGCTATGACATTGGCCTAATTCACCCTATCTTTCGGCGCTCATTCCTTATCTCACACCAACTCGCGTACAATCCTTCCATGCGCATCGCCGAAGATTTCCATTTTTACTTCGAGATTCTGTGGAAAGGGGCGCGATGGCTACAGTTACCGCGCGCGTACTATTTGTGGACTTCTAGTCGTGCTGGCTCCCTTACTTCCAACGAGCGTATGCTATGGCAAAGCGCAATCGAACGAACGCGGTCCCTTTGTAGCCATCCGGCTGTTGCGGAAGATGAGGGGCTCGCTGCCGCGTTGGAGCATCGTATCCAGGAGGGCCGTGATATCCTGGTTTACGATGCTGCCCGGGACCTGCTGCGGCACCGCCGTTTTGCTGAGTTTGCCAAATCTCTCCTTGAGCAACCATCCAGTCTTTCGTTGATGGTCAAACGGTCTATAAAACGCTTACACGTACAGTTGGTTCTGAGTCGCAGACTTGCGGAGATGGAGGAGTTATAGGCAACCGACCCGTCAGCGTGCGCGGATCACGGCGCACAGGGTGACAATACCTTCCGACCGGACGATACAGATCTGGGTATGGCCAAATACGTGCAAACCTGCACGCAGCGAGAGCACTTCCTTCGTTTACGCTAAGAGATACTAAAGGAGCACCTCCCTATTGAAGATCTTGTACATCAGCACTCTATACACTCCTAATCTCGTAGGAGGCGCAGAGCGGGTAGTACAATCGCTTGCTGAGGATATGGCGGCAGCGGGGCACGAAACGGTGGTGCTTAGCGCTACTCCCCAAAAGAGTACCGTCAATTGGATAAACGGCGTTAAGATCTATTACATCAACCTCAAGAACGTTTACTGGCCATATGGAGAGAAATCAAATGCTGCCGCAGCGAAAGCGCTATGGCATGCATTTGATACCTATAACCCTTGGATGACTCGTGAAGTGGCGCGCATCCTGATGATAGAACGTCCGGATCTTGTGCACACGCACGTAATCACGGGGTTTTCCTGCTTGATCTGGCGCGCGGCTACACGGCTAGGGTTGCCTGTGGTGCACACTTTGCACGACTACTATCTGCTCTGTCCCCGAACTACGATGTTTCGCGATGGAAGAAACTGCGGGACGCAGTGTGTGCAGTGTCGGGTATATGCCCAAGCTAGGAGAACGCTTTCACATGAGGTGGATACCGTCGTGGGCGTGAGCAACGCGATACTGCGGCGCCACCTAGAGTTTGCCTACTTCGACGCTACGTCGCAACAAACAGTGATTTACAATGCTTATCCACTAGCGTCGGCTACGGTCCGATCAGAGGCACCGTCCGTACCAGTACAGTTCGGTTACCTGGGGCGGCTCGCTCCTGCTAAGGGACTGGAAGTGCTACTAGAAGCGGTCGGTCGGCTCCCTCCAGGAAGCTGGAGATTGAAGGTGGGGGGACAAGGCCCCGCAAGCTACCAAAGCTACATTCGCGCCAAGTATAAGATGCCGGGTGTAGACTTCGTCGGCTATGTCGACTCCGATTCGTTCTTGCCGACGATTGACGTCCTTGTGGTGCCTTCGGTGTGGCATGATCCCTCCCCGAGGGTTATTAGCGAAGCTTATGCACACGGGGTCGCGGTGGTGGGTTCTAGAATAGGGGGTATACCGGAGTTGGTTGAAGAGGGTCGCACAGGCTCCCTGTTTACTTCGGGCAACCCCGGCGATTTGGCAAGGCAGATGCGCAAGTTCACAGACCACCCGACCATAATCGACGGCATGCGGCTCGGCTGCCTAGAGAGGGCCGAGCTTCTATCGCCTGAATCAATAGCCGAACAGTACCTCACGGTATATGCCGAAGCCTCGGCGAAGGCGTGATTCTGCAGCGCGCCAAGAAATTAGTACCGTGGCTGCTCGGCTTCGTTCTGGTCCTCAGCTTACCTGTCGTTGGTGGAGCGGAACAGCCAGTACGTGTTACCGATGTGGCGGGAGCTGTACTAGCGTTGTGGCTAGTGCTACAATTGTGCCACGCTGGCGTACACGCCAGGCCCTTCTTAACACTTCTTGCGCTTAGCGTTATACCGTTGCTTTGGGGCTTACATGCTTTCATAGAGGGCGACGTCTCAATGGTCGTGTTAAGCGTTCGTTGGCTACTAGCGATACCCTGGGGGTATGCTTTATTCATAATCTCCCGAACGTCGACACAAACAACTTTGGTCTGGGGCTTGTGGTGGGGATGCGTAGCGAATACCGTGGTGCTCGCCTTGCAGGCTTTGGGCTTCGGGGAAGCTCTGATAAACGTAGGCTTAGTGTCGCCGGATACGCTGTCCGAGGTCTATGTAGGTACCCAGTATAGACCACCAGGACTGCACGGTCACCCAAACGCCAGCGCTGCAGTCGTAAGCCTTATAGTCCCCCTCAGCTTGTACCTATATTTTGCGCAACGTGCACGTATCTGGGTAATTGTCTTAGGTGTTGGTGTTATGCTCGTGGCGACGCAGTTCACCCTTACGCGGTCCGCCCTGCTAGTCAGTTTACTGACGTGTGGCGTGGCGTTTACGGTTTACAGAAACTCGAGGAGAGCCCTTCGCTTGGCACTAATCCTCGTCTACATAGGGCTGCCGCTCGTCGTTTGGTTTGGGCCCCCGGGCGGATGGGAACGGTGGTCGGACCCAGCAAACGTCCAACCCAACCTCACCCAGCGAATAGATACTGAAACCGGCGCGTTAAAGGTGTCTCTGGAGCACCCTGCGGGGCTTGGTGTCGACGAGGGCCAGCAGGAGCTCGTTCAAATTGCAGGAGGCTTCGGCACCGCGCACAACGCGTATCTACAAACGGCAGTGCAATTTGGACTGGCGTTCGCAGCAGCGCTGGTGCTCATATCGTTGGTGCTGCCTTTGCGGATGTTGACATTGCCTTCGAGCGTGTTAATCATTGCAAAGCCACAGTGGATACTAGAAGCAATGCTCGCCATTCAGTTATTTGGTTTATTCTGGTTCGAGGAACATTTGAACTCCCCCGTTTTCATAATGCTGACAGCTTGGATCGCCGCAACCGCGGTGGCCCGTGTCAGGCCTGCTCCGGAGCAACAGGGCACCAAGCCCGCAACCTTGGCAAGCAAGCACGCTTATGATCGGGCTCTGTAATGCCGACCGTAGGTGATCTGTGCAATGTATCGTCCCCATAATGGATACAGTCGGCCAATTCCTCAGCGACGCTGCTGTGTGCTACGGGATGTACTCTCGACAGCCTGCCGGAGGACAAGTTATGTCGATGCGTCCCGAACCGATCCGTCGAGCCCTCGAAGAGACGGCTTGAAGAGGTATGCTCGAAAGTTGTGGATCGAGGACTCTCTGAGGAACGTGATGTACCTTACCCGTGACTTAGGAGAACACAGGAGGGTACACCGAACCGGACGGTACACCACGACGAGGCGCGCCGGCAGTTTAGGCTCGACCTCGACGAGATCGCCCGTCAGAGTTCGCACAACATTCTCGCCGAGGCTCTCGAAGCCAAGGTCCAAGTCTATCTCGACGCCGCCCGGAGCCAGCGCGACGACGAGCATGGCCACACCTTGGTCGTCCGCAACGACTTCCTTACAAAGATTAGAGAGGTTGTCAGCGGAGCTGGGGCAGCGGAGAGCAGCGGCTACGGTCTACAACTCCTGCCGGGCGCACCGTTCTCTGAGGCCGGCAGGGAGTGACGCCGCCGAGCACCGGCGATGGGTCGAACGAACTCCGGCTCAAGCTGCCGGGCTCACCGATCACCTCTGGTCGCTATGCGAAGCTATTGAGCTATGCCGTTCGTGCGGCTCCACCCAAGCTGCGCGGGAAGCAACCGAGATAGTTGTAGGCCGCTCATGCAGCCCGACTCCTCCACGGATGCAGGGAGTATTGTCAGCGTGAGAACCTACGTAATAAACGCACGTTTTGCGGAGAAGAGAATGACAGGCGTGCAGAGGTCGGCGCACGAGATTGTCAGTCGGCTGTTTTCGCACGACACGGGTCGATACACCCTGGTTTCTCCAAAAGCTGACACTGAAAGCGGCTCGTCATTAGCGGTCGAGCAGCGCGGCCACATTCGCTATGGGCACTTGTGGGAGCAGATGGAGCTGCCAGGAATCGTGCGACGTGCGGGAAGCGATGCGGTGCTCTACAGCCCAGAAACGTCTGGCCCTCTATCGGTGGGTCGGCAGGTGATGACGGTGCATGACCTCTTCGTCGTGGAACATCCAGAGTGGTTTTCGCAGGTCTTCAGCGCCTGGTATCAGTGGTTGATGCCCCGGCTGGTGAAAAGGGTCGCCTACATCCTGGCGAACTCCGAGTACACTCGGCAGCGGGTTATGGAGCGTTACAAGTTGCCTGATGAAAAGGTGGTACTCTGCCGCTTTGCGCACAATGAGCGGTTTGCGCCAGCTTCCGATGAAGAGGTGGAGCGTTTCCGGAGCGAGCAGGGACTTCCTGAGCGCTATCTGCTCTCTATCGGGTCTATAGAACCCAGGAAGAACCTGGCGACTCTGGCTGCTGCCTGGAAACAGACCGAGGCTAGCGGGGAGGGCGTCAAGCTGATCATCGCTGGTGGTGTCGATAAGGTTGTGCACAAGACAGGTGGCTCCGGAGCGGACGCCCTAAGAGATCCCACGATCCAATCAGTAGGCTTCTTCCAAGACGAAGAACTTCCTCTACTCTACCAGGGAGCTGAGGCTTTTGCGTTTCCCTCGCTAGCGGAGGGTTTCGGGTTGCCGATACTCGAGTCTATGGCTTGCGGTACACCGGTGGTCTGCTCGGACACTACGGCGATACCGGAAACGGCCGGCGGCGCCGCGCGCCTGGTTCCACCGCGGGACGTGGAGGCTTGGGTTGAGGCGATCGACTCGGTTCTGTCAGACGGCAAGATCCGGCGACGCATGCGCTCCGATGGGTTGAGGTGGGCAGCGCGTTTCTCGTGGTCCCGCACGGCCGAGACCGTCCGTAGTACGCTGGAAGCGGTTTAGTTCCCTGGCCGTGAAACCCTTCTCGGAAGCCCGGATCGCTCTGGTCCATGAGTGGGCGGGCGTGTATGGCGGCAGCGAGCAAGTGGTCGCTGCCATGCTGGAGGTTTTCCCGAGGGCGGATCTCTATGCGCTAGTCCACGACCCAGAAGCACTGCGCGGAACACCGCTTGAGGGAGTTCCAGTCCGGACATCCTTTATTCAATCATTACCGAAATCCAAGGAGAAGTACCGATCCTATCTGCCGCTGATGCCACTGGCCGTGGAGCAGTTCGACCTGCGGCACTATGACATTGTTATCTCCTCACACCATGCAGTGGCCAAAGGAGTACTCACCGGGACGGACCAGCTACATGTAAGCTACGTTCACACACCGGTCCGTTACGCATGGGATCTGTACCTGGACTACCTCATCGAGAGTGGTCTGGATCGGAAGATCAGAGGTTTGCTCGCCCGACTGGTGCTCCATTACATACGCTTGTGGGATGTAGGTGCCTCCTACCGGGTGGATGCTTACCTGTCTAACTCTTCTTATGTAGCGCGACGAATCGGCAAGATCTACCGACGTCCGGCTAGAGTGATATATCCGCCCGTCGGCATAGATCGTTTTCGCTCAGATTTGCCACGGGAGAAATTTTTTGTCGCGGTTTCCCGGTTTGTGCCCTACAAACGGATGGACTTGATCGCCGACACGTTTGCCAGAATGGGGAAGCCTATCGTCGTTATTGGAGGGGGTAGTGAGTTTGAGACAGTACGACGCGAGAGTGGGCCGAACGTGAAATTGGTGGGTTATCAGCCTGACGAGGTGGTCGCCGATTACTTGCAGCGAGCCAAGGCCCTCATTTTCGCAGCAAACGAGGACTTCGGCATCGTGCCGGTAGAGGCTCAAGCAGCTGGTTGTCCCGTGATAGCCTATGGTAGGGGTGGAACCCTAGAAACCGTTGTTGGGTGGCCCGAAACCAACCCTACAGGCGTATTCTTCGACGCTCAGACCCCAGGAGCTATCGAAGCGGCGGTGAAGATCTTCGAGGCACACAAGGATGAGTTCTTGCCCGAGAACTGTCGGCTGAATGCTCAACGGTTCGGTCGCGAGCGCTTCCATCGGGAGCTAACGGCTGTTGTGCAAGATCTTTGGGGTAAATTCCAGCGCAATGAGGCCTTGGAGTAAAAGGGCTACTAGAAGTAGTCGTCAGAGTAACGGCTTACCCTTGCCCAGAAGTGTCACTTCCCCAGACACTGATCTCCGATCTTACGTTCAGCCGAGTTCTGCTGGTGTGACGTTGAGCATGAATCCATAGGGTGGGGTTTTGCGGCATGCTGTTGGTTTTTGGTACTTAAGTGTAGAACGACTCTAATACCAAACTATACCTTACGATGTTTAAGGTATGGTTCCATTCTCTTGAAGGGTCGTGCTCCTTCACTCAGGTCATAAGGGGGGAGTAACCTATAAACGAATAAGGTGCAATGCAGTCTGTGTCAGTGCTCAAAAGCAACAGCAGGTGGTAATTTGGCCTTAACAGACAAGAGTGCTGCTGGAAACCAATTAGCAGAGAAGCTGTTAGCTTCGACCAGGCATGTACAGCTGCAAGTGGTCGCGGCAGTCACACGCCGGGGAGCTGTCTGGAGACAGCGGTTGGTAGTCACGAGCTTGCTCTTGTCGGATATCTTGCTGGCAGTATTGATCTGCACGGTGGCGTACGCGCTACAGACCGTTTGGGGAGAGGGTAGACTGTCGGAGGTTGCTCGCGCCGTCACTGTGCCCAGCATAGCGGTGTGGATAGGGTTGCGTGCGCTGCTGGGGCTGTATCCGGGTTACGGCTTGGACTCGGTAGAGAGGTTGCGCAGGCACGTTTATTCTGTGTGCGCTACCGTAGCCATAGTGGCGGTGTTTGCCTTAAGTCTCCAAATTGGAGGCCTACTGTCGCGCTTAATGCTGCTCCTGACATTTCTGGGACTCTTGTTCGTGGCACCCCTTTCTCAATACCTCACCAGACGAGAACTGAAAAGACTCAAGCTGTGGGGCAAGCCAGTCATAATTCTGGGCTACCCGGACACCGGCGCTCGGTTGGGGGATCTTCTGAAGCAGGAGTGGGGTTTAGGATACATGCCCGTGGGTCTTTCCGAAAGCCAACTGATCCCCGCTGGGAGCGGATTTAGAACTACCACTTACGCAAAGACCTTGACAATGGCGATGGATGTAGGACGCCATCGAAAGATAGACACCTGTATCTTGGCCACACCTCACACTCGCCGCGAACAACTAGCCGATATGGTTCACATAGTTAGCGAAGCGTTCGAGCATATCATGGTAATGCCTAACCTCGACGGAGTTACCAACTCCGCGGTAGTCGCCAGGGATCTCTCCGGAACTCTCGCGGTAGTGATCAAGCACAATCTGCTGAACCCGTGGGCTCAGAGGCTCAAGCGGGCTTTGGACCTGTTCGGAGCTGTGGTCGGCGGTTTTTTCATATGCCCGTTACTGCTCATCATTGCGGTGTTGATAAAACTCGATACCCCGGGTCCTGTGTTATTTGGACATCGGCGCTTAGGTGCGAGAGATGAGCATTTTCTCTGCTGGAAATTCCGCACGATGCATGAGGACGCGGAGCGGATGCTGAACAAGTGTCTACAAAGGTATCCTAACTTGCAGGCGGAGTGGGAGCAGAACCACAAGCTGCGCGACGATCCTCGCGTTACGCGCATCGGTCGCTTTCTTCGCAGGACCAGTTTGGACGAACTCCCTCAACTGTGGAACGTTCTTCGTGGAGAGATGAGCCTCGCCGGGCCTCGACCGATCGTGGATGCGGAGGTATCTAAGTATGAAAAGGACTATGAGCTTTACAGGCGCATAAGACCGGGAATGTCGGGATTCTGGCAGGTCGGTGGTCGTAGCGAAATAGATTACAAGACAAGGGTCGCTATGGACGCCTATTACGTACGCAACTGGTCGGTGTGGTTGGATATCATAATACTTACTCGTACAGTAAAGGTTGTTCTGTTTAATCACGGTGCCTATTGAGCGTATCTGTGGCAGACTGTATCGAAATTGCAGTGGAACAAGGTCTTCCGTTGGAAGCGGCGATCCTAAGACATTGCGACGTTATCGCAGCGATCCTACCGGATATTCCTGTGTCACTCACAGCTCCACAGTGACAACCACGACACCCTTCTTATGGTGGCGAGGATTCATTGCTCTCGAAGAGTCTCCGACGATCTTCGGGTGGCCGTAGGTTAAATACTATGCTTAGAAAAGGAGTTCGATGGCCGGAAGGTTTGAGGTAGGGGTCGTAGGAAGCGGGTACGTGGGGCTGGTGACGGGGGCGTGCCTCGCTCACCTCGGCCACCGGGTGAGATGTATCGACAAAGACGAAGATCGCGTAAGGGGACTGACCTCGGCCCGGATGCCTTTCTATGAGCCAGGTCTCGAGGAGCTGGTCTCCCGAGGCGTGCGGAGCGGGAGACTATCTTTCGCCGGGTCCGAAGGCCTAAGGCAGCTCGCCGAGGAGACCGACGTGGTCTTTATTGCCGTGGACACGCCCCAAGGACCAGATGGATCCGCCGATCTCTCGAGCGTGGCGGCGGTCGCGAGGAGCATAGGGAGAGCCCTGGCCGAACCCCCGCCGAGGTCACCTTGGAGGGAGCGTCCGCTTATCGTGGTCAACAAAAGCACGGTGCCGGTGGGATCAGGCGACTACGTCTCGATGCTTGTGCGCGAGGGCATCCAGGAGGGGGTCAGCAAAGAGGGGCACTACTACGATGGCCAGGAGGACGACGCACCGCAAGACTTTGTGGTGGCTTCAAACCCCGAGTTCTTGAGGGAGGGATCGGCCGTCTACGACTCGCTCTTTGCGGACAGGATGTGGTGGGCTGCGGCT
>Ga0126312_10002966_pt1 | contig 11406 bp, 10 predicted proteins | sample Plot104A_FD_92537 | JGI IMG/M metagenome (GOLD analysis project Ga0126312, IMG submission 92537) | Serpentine soil microbial communities from UC McLaughlin Reserve, CA, USA - Plot104A | ecosystem: Environmental > Terrestrial > Soil > Grasslands | place: USA: UC McLaughlin Reserve, Lake County... | reverse complement strand
CGAGACCGACCTCTTCGGCGAGCAGGCCGTGCTCTGCGGCGGCGTCACGGAGCTCGTGCGCGCAGGCTACGAGACGCTCGTCGACGCGGGCTACGACCCGCGGCTCGCGTACTTCGAGTGCCTCCACGAGCTCAAGCTGATCGTCGACCTGATGTACGAGAAGGGCATCACCGGGATGCGCTACTCGATCTCCAACACCGCCGAGTACGGCGACCTCACGCGCGGCAAGCGGATCATCTCGGAGGCCACGCGCCAGGCGATGCGAGGCGTGCTGGCCGAGATCCAGTCAGGCGCGTTCGCGCGCGAGTGGATCGCCGAGAACCGCGCCGGCCAGGAGAACTTCCGCCGCATGCGCGAGGAGCAGGCCGACCATCAGATCGAGCGCGAGGGGAAGCAGCTGCGCTCGATGATGGACTGGATCGACACCGAGTTCCACGCCGGATGAGTGGGTCTGGCGACTGCCAGAATGGGAGCCATGGCCGATGGCTGGCTCCCGCCTAGGGCTCCCGGAGCGAAGCCGCCTCCACGCTTCGACGTGGCGCCCGAGAGCGTCGCGCCGCCACGGCCCGAGCGGACGCCGCCGGCCGGCCCGACGTTCGTGCGCGCCGGCGCGACTGCGCCCGGCGCGCGCAACGACGCGGCGGTCTGGGCCGTCGCGCTCGCGGTCACCGGGCTCTGCCTGCTGATCCTCTCGCTCGGCACCTTCTTCGCGCTCACGCTGCCACTCTCGACCGCCGCGTGGATCCTCGCCGGGCGGGCGCGCAGGCGGATCGCGAGCGGCGCCACCAGCCACGGCGAGGGGCAGGCCGCGGCGGCGCTGTGGCTCGCCCGCATCGGCGTCATGTCCGGCGTCGCGGCGCTGGTCGTGTTCGTCGTCCTCATCGCCTCGGGGGTCGACTTCGACCAGATCCGCGAGGACATCCAGCGCGAGCTCGACCGCCGCCGCGAGCGCGAGGACGGCGCCGGGAGCGGCGGCATCCGCACGAGCCTGCAGCACGTTCGCGCGGCGGTTGCCGCCTGGGCCGGCAGGTAGTGGGCCTTCTCGCAACGTCGCGCCCGAAATCGGCGACCGCCGATCACCACCAGGCGTCGTCCTCGACCCTTGAAATCCCAGACGGATTCCTGCCGGTCTGCGTCCTAGCCTGGCGGCGCCGGCGGCCGGTCTTCCGGGCACAACGTCACGAGACGACCCACTAGGCTTGGCGCCTCCCGTGACGCCGAATCCGTACATCAAGCAGTACCTCATGACCGCCGGCCCGACCCCGGTCCCGCCGGCGGTCTCGCAGGCGATGGCCGCGCCGATGCTGTACCACCGCGCGCCGGCGTTCGACGAGCTCTACGAGCGCGTGCTCGGTCGGCTCCCCGCGGTCTTCGCGACCGCCAACCCGGTGCTCGCGTTCGCGGCCAGCGGCTCGGGCGCGATGGAGTCGGCCGTGGCGAACCTCGTGCGCCCGGGCACGAAGGCGCTCGCGCTCGCGGCCGGCAAGTTCGGCGAGCGCTGGATCGGGCTCTCCGAGTCCTACGGCGCGGAGCTGGTGCGGCACGAGCCGGGCTGGGGCACGCGCATCGACCCCGCCGACGTCGACCGCCTGCTCGAGCAGAACCCGGGCATCGAGGTCGTCTTCGGCACGCTGAGCGAGACGTCGACCGGGATCGTGCATGACATCCAGGCGATCGCCGACGTCGTGCGCCGCCATCGCGCCGTGCTCGCCGTCGACGCGGTCTCGGGGATCGGCGCCGCGCGCATGCTCCAGGACGAGTGGGGCGTCGACGTAGTCGTCGCGGGCTCGCAGAAGGCGCTCATGACCCCGCCCGGCCTGGCGTTCGCGTCGGTCTCCCAGCGCGCGCTCGAGCTCGCGGCAGCACGCCCCGGCGGCCGCTTCTACTTCGACTGGGGCCGCACGACGACGAGCCAGGCCAAGGGCGCGAGCCCGTTCACGCCGGCGGTCTCGCTCTTCCTCGGCCTCGACGTCGCGCTCGAGCTGATCGAGGAGGAGGGGCTCGAGAACGTCTGGGCGCGCCACGACCTGCTCGCGCGGGCCACCCGAGCCGGCGTGCTCGCGCTCGGGCTCGAGCTGTACGGCGACCCCGACGAGCGCTCGACCGTCGTGACCGCGATCGAGCTGCCGGGCGACGTCGACGGCGCCAAGGTTCCGGGGACGCTGCGCAGGCTCGGCATCACCGCGAACGGCGGCCAGGACGCGCTCAAGGGCCGCATCCTGCGGATCGCGCACTGTGGTTACTTCGGCGCGTTCGACATCCTCACCGCGATCTCCGGCCTGGAGATCGCGCTGCACCAGCTCGGCCACGAGGTCGACCACGGCGCCGGCGTCGGCGCGGCGCAGCGCGTCTTCGCCGAGGCCGGCGTGCTCGCCCCGGCGTGACCACCCAGCCGACTGCGTCGGCGGGGACAGGCCTGCTCGGCGGCCAGCACCGTGTCCTGGTCGCGGAGGAGATCGCGGAGTCGGGCGTGGAGCTGCTGCGCGAGCGCTTCGACGTCGAGCTCGGCCTGGGCTGGTCGGAGGAGCAGCTGGCGGAGCGGATCGGCGACTTCGACGGGATCCTGATCCGCTCGGCGACGCGGCTCACGGCCGACCTGATCGAGCGCGCCGAGCGGCTGCGCGTCATCGGCCGCGCCGGGATCGGGGTCGACAACGTCGACGTCTCCGCGGCGACCAAGCGCGGGATCATCGTCGCGAACGCGCCGCAGTCGAACATCATCGCGGCCGCGGAGCACACGATCGCGTTGATGCTCGCGCTCGCGCGCAACGTGCCGCAGGCGCACGCGTCGCTGATCGCGGGGCGCTGGGAGCGGTCGCGGTTCGGCGGCGTCGAGGTTTACGAGAAGACGCTCGGCGTGCTCGGCTTCGGGCGCATCGGACAGCTGGTCGCGGCACGAGCGCGCGCGTTCGGTATGCGCATCGTGGCGTTCGATCCGTTCGTGAGCGGTGAGCGCTTCCGCGAGCTGGGCGTCGAGCGCGCGGCGACGCCGGAGGAGCTCTACGCGCAGGCCGACTTCATCACGCTGCACCTGCCCAAGACGGCGGAGACGCGGGGGTTCCTCGACGCGCGGGCGTTCGAGCGGATGCGCGAGGGCGTGCGGGTGATCAACTGCGCGCGCGGCGAGCTCCTCGACGACGCGGCGCTCCAGCAGGCGCTGGACTCCGGCAAGGTCGCGGGCGCGGCGCTGGACGTGTTCCCGGAGGAGCCGATCAGCGACTACCCGCTGTTTCACGATTATCCGAACGTGGTGGTGACGCCGCATCTGGGCGCCTCGACCACCGAGGCGCAGGATCGCGCCGGGGTGCAGACGGCCGAGCAGGTCGTCGCGGCGCTGACCGGCGGCGTGGTCTCGACGGCGGTCAACGTGCCCGCGATCTCCCCCGAGGACATGGACGTCCTCGGCCCGTTCGTCCCGCTGCTGGACCGGCTCGCGCGGCTCGCGATGTCGCTCGCGGAAGGCGGGAGCGTCGACCGCGTCGAAGTCGAGTACTTCGGCCGGATCGCCGAGCGCGACACGCGGCTGCTGACGCTGACGGTGCTGCAGGGCGTGCTGAGCGGCCACTGCGAGGAGGACGTCAACCTCGTCAACGCGCAGTCGCTGGCCGAGGAGCGCGGGATCGGCGTATCGGAGCGCTCCGAGAGCGTCGCGCGCGACTTCACCGACCTCGTGCGCGTCTCGATCGTCTCCGGCGAGGAGCGCTACCGCGTCGCCGGCACCGTGCTCGGCCGCCAGGAGCGCCCGCACCTGCTCGAGGCCTGGGGCCAGCGCTTCAACCTCCAGCTCGACGAGGGCGCCCACATGGCGCTGTTCCGCTACCGCGACCTGCCTGGGATGATGGGCCGCGTCGGCACGCTGCTGGGCGAGCGGGGCGTGAACATCTCCTCGGCCGCGGTCGGCCGCCAGCCGCCGGGCGCCGACGGTCGCCGCAACGAGATCGCGGTCATGGTGGTGACGACCGACTCACCGGTTCCGCGCGACGTGATCGACGCGATCGCGAGCTCCGACGGGTTTCTGGCCGGGAGGGCAGTCAGCCTATAAGAGGGCGCGGCCCGGTTAAGACCGGACATGGACGTCCGGCATGGCGGTCAGAACGCGGTCCGGACGACCTGCGGAGCACTACTGCGACTGAGACTGCGCGCTGGGGTAGCAGCGCTCCATCATCTCCCAGAGCCCGGAGCGGCGCAGCTCGGCCTCGAAGTACCAGTCCGGCGCGGTCGACGGGATGCGCTCCTGGCGGACCTGCTTGATGCTGGCCTCTCCGGGCGGGTAGAGGCGCTCCACGAGCTGCACGCGCAACCGGTCGAACTCTTCCGGCGCCTGCCGCGCCCGGCGGAGCTTCGCAAGATGTTGTTCGACGATCTTCCTCATGGCCGGAGCGCCCTAACCGCGTCTCGGACCCGAGTCTCTCCGCTGAAGACCTCGAACGTCAAGCCGATCGTTCCCGGAGCGTGCAGAGTCTCACACAACACGAGCGCGACGTCGTCGCGCGGCACCGGTCCGCGGCGACCGAGCGTCGTCGAGACGTCGACGAGTCCGGTGCCCGGCTCGTCCTGCAGGCTGCCCGGCCGCACGATCGTCCAGTCGAGCGTGCTCCCCGCGACGCGCGCGTCGGCCTCGGCCTTGGCGCGCAGGTACGGCCGCATCGCCTCCGGCCCGTCCTCGGGGTCGTGCGCGCCGATCGAGGACACGATCACGAAACGGGGGACGCCGAGCGCCTCGGCCGCGTCGACGCACTTGACCGCCGCGCCGTAGTCGACCGTGCGCTTGCGCTCGGACCCCGAGCCGGGCCCCGCGCCCGCGGCGAACACGATCGCGTCGGCGCCGCCGACGTGCGGCGTCACGTCGTCGCGCTCGAGGTCGCAGAGGACCGGCACGCCGCCGTCGGACTCGATGTCCGCGGCGTGCTCCTCGTTGCGGATCAGGCCGCGCGCCGCGTGGCCGTTGCGAGCGAGGATGCGGATCAGGCGGCGGGCGATCTTCCCGTGTCCGCCGGCGATGAGCACGTCCATGTCGTAACGCTAGTCGCGCGGACCGCGCCTGAACATGCGGCAGTCCGTACTACCGCACTATGTGCAGACCGAACAATCGCGGCGCGGCGGCGACCACGGCCGTCAGCGGATCGGTCCGGCCGCCGGACTCCTCGGCCGCCTCCTTGCGCGCCAGCGCGCGCCTGATCAGCGCGGCGCCGGCTATCCGCAGTGGCTCCGGCGGAACCCGCCGCGGCGGCGGGTCGACGAACGGCAGCCGCGTCACGGGATCGCGCCGGTCGAGCGCGAGCGCAGCGAGCGCGCGGCCGAACAGATGCGACGGCCCGACGCCGTTGCCGGTGTAGCCGAACGCGGCCCAGGCGGGCAGGCCGCGCAGCCCCACGATCGCGGGGCGGTGCGTGGGCGAGACGTCGATCGGACCGCCCCAGGCGTGCTCGATCCGGCGCCCGGCGAGTTGCGGGAAGAACCGCAGCAGGTCGGCGCGCGCCCGCGCGATCACGCCGGGGTCGACCTCCATGCGCCCGCGCGGGCGAGCGCCGGCCGCCATCCTGCCGCCGGCCCAGCCGAACACGATCCGCCCGTCGCGCGTCGTCCGCGTGTAGTGCAGCAGCGCGCGGCGGTCCGAGATCGCCTCGCCGCCCTCCCAGCCGAGCTGCTCGAGCACGTCGGGCACCGGCTCGGTGCAGACGATGTGGCTGGAGGAGACCGTGAGCCGGTCGCGCAGCGGCCGGAGCGACCCGCTGGCGGCGTTGATGGCGAACACCGCGACCGGCGCGCGCACCTGCCCGCCGGCGGTGCGCACCAGCACGCCGTCGGGCACGGGGCGGATGCCGCTCGCGCGGCTGCCCTCGTGAATCCGGGCGCCGCGCGCGAGCAGCCGCTCGCGCAGCCCGAACGCGAGCCGCGCCGGATGCACCGTCGCGGCGCCCGGGACGAAGAGCCCCGAGCGGAACACGGGCGAGTCGCAGCGTGCACGCGCCGCGCGCGCGTCCTCGGCGATCACCGAGGCGCCGTCGACCGCCTCGGCGCCGGTGCCGCCGTCCTGCGCGGGCGCCGTCGACACGACGAGCTCGCCGCCCTTGCGGTACCACGCGTCGACGCCCTCCGCCTCGCACCAGGCTCCGATCGCGTCGACGGTCTCGCGCGCGGCGGCGACCCAGGCATCGGCGGCGCCCTCGCCGCACGTGCGCCGCAGCTCCGGCCGCGCGAGGTCCATGCCGGTCACGAAGCCGCCGTTGCGGCCGCTCGGGCCGTGGCCGCAGCGGCCGCTCTCGAGCACGACGACGTCGGCCTCGGGCTCCGCCGCGAGCACGTGCCAGGCGGTCCAGAGCCCCGTGTAGCCGCCGCCGATGACGACGACGTCGGCGCGCCGCTCTCCGTCCAGCGCGGGCAGCACGGCGGGACTGCCGGCCTCGGCTATCCAGAAGCCGTGCGCGTCGTGCAGCATCAGCCGAGGTGATGGCGCTCGGCCGCCGCCACCGCGGCCCACTCGACGGCGCGCAGCTCGGCCGGCACGTCGACGCCGACGGGGTCGCTCGGAAACGCCGGCGCGACGCCGGCGAGCCCCTCGAGGATCGCGAGGTTGGCGAGCGGCAGGTGCAGCAGCGAGTAGCCGCCCTCGAGCGCCGCGACTAGGCGCCCGCCGCACAGCTCCTGCGCGAGCGCGACCGCGCGGTCGGCGAGCGTCCGGAACCCGGACACCGTCACCGACATCCGCCCGAGCGGGTCGGTCGCGGAGGGATCCTGGCCGGCCCCGACGAGCAGCAGGTCGGGGCCGAAGGCGCGCACGATCGGCTCCACCACACGCTCGAACGCGTGCGCGTAGCCGTCGTCGCCCGTGCCGGCGGGCAGCGGGACGTTGACGTTGGCCTCGCCGTCGGTCTCGAGCATGCCGCGGTGCGGCGGGTAGAGGCCGTCCTGGTGCAGCGAGATCGTCAGCACCGTGGGGTCGTCGCGGAAGATGTCCTCGGTGCCGTTCCCGTGGTGGACGTCCCAGTCGACGATCGCGACGCGCTCGAGCCCGCGCTCGCGCTGCGCCCAGCGCGCCGCGATCGCGGTGTTGTTGAAGAGGCAGAAGCCCATCGCGGCCTCGCGCTCGGCGTGGTGCCCGGGCGGCCGGAGCAGCGCGAACGCGTTGTCGACGCTCCCTTCGAGCACCGCCTCGACGGCCACGAGCAGGCCGCCCGCAGCCAGCAGCATCGCGTCGCGGGTGCCCGGCCCCGTCCAGGCGTCGACACCGAGCTGGACCGGCTCGGGCCGCCCCGCGGCCTCGAGCACGCGTGCGACGTGCTCCTCGCTGTGCGCGAGCCGGAGCTCGTCCTCGCTCGCCGGCCGCGCGGCCAGCTCGACGACCCACTCGAGCGCGCCGCTGCCGGCGAGCACGCTGCGCGTGCGGCTCAGCCGCTCCGGGCGCTCGAACGGCTCGACCGTCGCCCACTCCGGCAGCGATCCGAACGCGACGCCGCCGGGCGGCAGAACGTGGCCGAGGCAGCGCTCGTCGTAGACGAGGCCCGTCCGGCGCTTCAACTACGCGGCCTCTCCGGTCAGCGAGAGGCCGCTGGGGGCGCCCTGCGTCCGGTTCTCTCGCCGCAGGATGAACGCCGCGGCGCCGAGCCCGAGCAGCGTGACGCCGAGCATCATCGTCGCCGCCGCGTTGAGGTCGGGCCGCAGGCCGAAGCGCAGGCCGGAGAGGATCCGCAGCGGCCAGGTGTCGTTGCCGGCGCCCGACGTGAAGTTCGAGATCACGACGTCGTCGAACGAGAACGTGAACGACAGCATCGCTCCGGCGACGATCGCCGGCGCGAGCCGCGGCAGCGTCACCTGCCGGAACGTCGCCAGCGCGGATGCGCCGAGGTCGCGGCTCGCCTCCTCGAGCGAGGAGCCCATCGAGACGAAGCGCGCCCGTACGACGAGCAGCACGAGCGAGGCGTTGAAGACCGTGTGGGCCAGGAACATGGTGACCAGGCCCAGCTCGAAGCCCGCGTTGACGAAGAAGATCAGCGTCGAGACGGCGATCACGAGCTCCGGCACGACGAGCGTCAGGAACACGAGCACGTCGAACGGATTGCGGATCCGGCGCGGGACGCGCGACAGGGCGAGCGCGGCCGCGGTCCCGAAGACGGTGGCGATGATCGCCGACGCGATCGCGATCTGGAACGAGCGCTCGATCGCCGACGTGATCGTGTCGTCCTCGAGGGCCCGGCCGAACCACTTCGTCGAGAAGCCGGCGAAGGAGGCGACGTTGTTGCCGGAGTTGAAGGCGTAGACGACGACCACCAGGATCGGCATGAAGAGGAAGCAGTAGACGAGCGCGCTGAACCCGCCGAGGAGCGACGGGACCGGCACCACCCGCGGCACGATGGCGATCGCGGCCGCGCCGAGGGCGAACGCCACGAGCCCCCGCCCCGACACGTCACCCGATGCCAGCCCGATCAGGAACGCGGCGACGGCGATCAGGCCGGCGACCAGGCACAGCGCGCCGGCGAACGCTCCGGCTCTGCGCAGCGGCTCACGCACCGTACTCCTGCTCCGTCCGCGTCGAGAGGTACAGGTACAGCGCGACGAAGAACGACAGCGCGCCCATCACCAGGATCGCCAGCGCCGAGCCCAGCGCGTAGTCCTGCGCCTCCAGGAACAGGCGCTGGATCACGTTGCCGATGAAGTCGACGCGACCGCCGCCGAGCACGAGCGGGATCACGTACTCGCCCATCATGGGGATGAACACGAGCAGGATCCCGGTGATCAGCCCGGGCGCCGTCAGCCGCAGCGTGATCTGGCGGAACGCCGCCCACTGGCCGGCGCCGAGGTCGGTCGCGGCGTCGACGAGGCCCCAGTCCATCCGCTCGAGCGTCGCGTACAGCGGCAGCACGAACAGCGGCAGGTAGTTGTAGACGAGCCCGATCTGGATCGCGGCCGTCGTGTTGAGGATCGCGAGCGGCTCGTCGGTGAGGCGAAGCGACTGGAGCCAGTCCGAGAGGAAGAACTCCGGCGACAGCACGATCGTGAACGAGTAGGTCCGGATCAGGAACGACGTCCAGAACGGGACGATGATCAGCGCGAGGAAGAGGCCGCGACGGTGCTCGGGGGCGTAGCGCACGATCCAGTACGCGAGCGGATAGCCGACCAGCGCGATCAGCAGCGTGCCGATCGCGGCGGAGCGCAGCGTGCGCAGGAACACCTCGACGTAGAGCGAGTCGAGCCCAGCCGAGAAGTTCGACAGGTCGAAGCCGTACTCGACCTCGCCGAACCCGACGGGCGTCGCGACGGCGAACAGCATCAGGAAGGCGAGCGGTATGAGGAAGAACGAGCAGTAGAACGCGAGCGATGGGAACGCGAGCTGGAAGGGGTAGGAGCCGTGCTCGAGCCTGTGCGCGCCCGTCGCGCGGCGGATCGCCGCGCCGCCGAGCACGAACAGCGGCAGCGTCGCGGCCAGCAGCACGACGCTCGGCGCGAGCCCCAGCCCAAGGCCGCCCAGCTGGGTGTACACCAGCACCGCCAGCGCGAGCATCACCAGCCCGGCGAGGGCGCCCGCGACGCGACTGCGCGCGCGGGCGACGTCCGGCAGCACGACGGAGGTGGCATCTGCCACCGCCATCGTCAGGCTGCCTTGAACTCCGTGTACGCGCGGTCGCGCATCTGCGTGCCGCGCGGCGTCTGCAGCTGCGTCTCGTAGCCCTGGATCTTCTCGTCCGGGATGTCGATGATCGGATCGCTGGCGAGCTTCGGGTCGACGCCCCTCATCCCCTCGACGGGGACCGGGTACTGGTGGTAGTTCATCTCGCGCCCGGCGGCGGCCGGCTCGAGGACGAAGTTGATCCACTTGTGAGCGGCGGCGGGGTGCTCGGCATCGGCAGGGATGACCCAGTTGTCGACCCAGTACTCGGTCTTGCCCTCCGGCACGAGGAACACCATCTCGCGATCCTTCTTGGCCAGCTCGACGATCGCGCGGCGGATGTCGCCGTTCCAGCCCATGCCGAAGTCGATCTCGCCGCGGCTCGCCTTCTCGATGAAGGTCGAGCTGATCGTGTCGACGTTCGGCTTGACGTCGATCAGCAGCTGCTTGGCCTCGTCGATCTCGCCCGGGTCCTCCGAGTTGAGCGAGTAGTCGAGCGCCGACAGCGCGATCGCCATCACCTGCGTGCCGCCCTCGAGGAAGTTGACGTTCAGGTCCTTCAACTTCGGCGTCTTGAGCAGCTCGAAGCACTCGCCGATCGTCTTCGGGGACTCCGAGACCTTGTCGGTGAGCCAGTAGAAGCTGGTGATGCCGTAGTCCTTCGGCACCGAGTAGTTGTTGCCCGGGTCGTACTCGGTCTGGGTGAACGCCGGCGAGAGGTTCTTGAGGTTCGGGATCAGCTCCTTCGTGAGCTTCAGCGCGAGCCCCTGGTCGATCATCGTCTTCACCGCGTAGCCGGTCGGCGCGACGATGTCGAACTTGGAGCCGCCCGCGCGCAGCTTCGCGAGCAGCTCGTCGTTGGAGCCGTAGCCGCTGACCTTGATCTTCGGCCCGACCTCGGCCTTGTACCCCTTGTAGTTGGCCGGGTCGGAGTAGTCGACCCAGTTCGCCATCAGCAGATCGCCCTGCTCGACCGGCGCGTCGGCCGGCGTCGGCGCCTTGTCCTCCTCGGATCCGCCGCCGCCTCCGCCGCCGCCGCCGTCGTTGCTCGACGTCGAGCCGCCGCAGCCGGCGATGTACGCCGCCGCCGCGACGCCGCCGCCCGCGATCAGAGCCTGGCGCCGGGTGACCAGGCGCTCGATGCCGGAGCGCCTGGACTCGGGGACAAGGATGTTCAACTCGTCGGGTCGCTCGGGCATCGTCGGGTTTCCTTTCGGGGATCAGGCCTGTACTTCGACGGGGTCGGACGTGGTCGCCGGCCGGCCGCCGTTCGCGGGGCCGAGCAGCAGCGCCGCGGTCGGGCTCCAGCCGAGCCAGACCCTGTCGCCCGCCGCGAGAGTCTCGAGGTGCTCGCCGCCCGCGCGCCGCTGGAGTGCGACGACCTCGTCGCCGTTCTGGAGCAGCGCCACGACCTGCACGTGGTGGCCGAGCACCATCGCGGTCTGGCAGGTCGCGGGCGCGCCCTCGCCATGCGTGTTGGCGTGGACCTCCTCGGGCCGCAGGCCGATCCGCACGCGGTCGCCGGGCCGGGCCTCGCGCACGACCCGACCGATCCCGAAGCGGGCGTCGCCGACCTCGGCGACCAGGTTGCCGTTGTCGCGCTGGAGCGTGCCCTCGAGGTGGTTCATGTCGCCGATGAAGTCGGCGACGAACGGCGTCGCGGGGCGGTCGTAGATCTCGGAGGGCGCGTCGAGCTGGTCGATGTGGCCGGCGTCCATGACGGCGATGCGGTCCGCCATCGCCATCGCCTCCTCCTGGTCGTGCGTGACCACGATGAAGGTGATGCCGACGTCGCGCTGGAT
>Ga0126312_10002965_pt1 | contig 11409 bp, 10 predicted proteins | sample Plot104A_FD_92537 | JGI IMG/M metagenome (GOLD analysis project Ga0126312, IMG submission 92537) | Serpentine soil microbial communities from UC McLaughlin Reserve, CA, USA - Plot104A | ecosystem: Environmental > Terrestrial > Soil > Grasslands | place: USA: UC McLaughlin Reserve, Lake County... | reverse complement strand
CGCCGGGCGCCTCGACCGACCGGATCTGCTCCAGCCGCACGTCCGCGTCCGCGAGATTGTCGAAGAGCCGCCCGCCGCCGCCGAGCAAAACGGGGACGACGTGAAGCTCGAGCTCGTTCAGTAGCCCCGCCGCCAGGTACTGCTGGATCACCTGGGCGCCGCCCCAGAGCTTCACCTCGTGGCCGCCCGCGGCCTCCCTCGCCCGTTCGAGCGCCCTCTCGATGCCGTCGGTGACGAAGTGAAACGTGGTCTCTCCTTCCATCTCGACCGGATCGCGCGGGTGATGGGTGAGGACGAAGACGTCGTGGTGGTACGGCGGGTCGTCCCCCCACCAGCCCCTCCACTCCTCGTCGCCCCAGTCGCCGCCGGCGGGGGGCCGAACATGTTCCGGCCCATCACGCCGGCGCCGATGTTCTCGGCCGCCTCCTGCATCACGCGCGTGCTCTCGTTGACCTCGCCCCCCTTCTTGCCGTGGGGCTCGCGCCAGGCGGCCAGCGGGACCACCCAGTCGTGGAGCCGCTCGCCGCCCTCGCCGAGCGGGTTCTCGTCGCTCTGCTTCGGGCCGGCGACGAACCCTCCTGAGGAGCGGCAATGAGCAGGTTCAGGTGTCATATCTCGATCTCAGTCGGCGGCCGCAGGCGGCGAGTCGAAGCAGTCGTAGGCCAACGAGCCGGACCTCGGCCAGGGAGCGCGAGGCTGATCAAGCGCCGAACCCGACCGAGTCGGCGGAGGACGTCACTAAAGGGCGGCATTCTCGCCGGGCAGTCCGTGGCGTCGGGCCAGGCGGCGCGCTTCGACCCGGCCTCGTGCGGGAGACCGGCACCAGTCCAGTTTGGTAAATAGGGGCCCGGAACGACAGACAGAGAGGAGGCAGCGATGTCGATCAACTACGACCCGTTCAACCTTCTCGACGAGCTTCGAGGCCAAGCCCTTTCCGGCGGCAGGCAGCCCTCGAGCTTCCCGATGGACGCCTACCGCCGAGGGGACAACTTCTTGGTCCACCTCGACCTGCCGGGCGTCCAGCCCGAGACGATCGACGTGACCGTCGAGAACCAGATGCTCTCCGTAAGCGCCGAGCGTTGGTTCGAGGAGCACGAAGGCGACGAGTTCCTCGTTAGCGAGCGGCCTCAGGGGCGCTTCAGCCGCCAGCTCCGGCTCGGCTCGACGATCGACACCGAGCACATCGGCGCGAGCTATGACGATGGCGTCCTGACTCTGACGCTGCCGGTCTCCGAGCGAGCGCGTCCGCGGCAGATTCAGATCGGCCGGGGCGGCGGTCAGGGACAGACCGGCGAGGGTGGCTCTTGACGCGGTAGAGGGGAGGGCGGACCGGGGCGGGAAAGACGGGCCGCTGCCGGCTGTGGCCGCTCCGGGGCGGGGAAGGCAGAAGGAGGAGCGGGCGGGGCCGCCGACCGGACCTCGCAGTCGGCGCCCGCTCCAAGCCGGCACCCGGCCCGATGACCTCGCTCCGCCCGGCCGCGATGCTGCACAGTCCGGCGCCCTGTTTCACGTTGATCGTCTGGTCTTGGGGATGGGTGTGCCAGGCCGTCCGCGTACCGGTTGTGAAGTGAACCTTAATCGCGCCAAGCCGGGAGGCGTCGGAGGGGCTTCGCCTCGGTTGCATACCCGTCGACAGCGAGCGGTGCTGACGTCGGTTCCCCAGTCGACAACTTGCGCGCTAAAGGAACCGCATCGGGTCGACAGGCCGCCCGTTCACGCGCGTCTCGAAGTGCACATGGGGGCCGGTCGAGTTGCCGGTCGAGCCGGACTTGGCGATTACGCCGCCTTTGCGCACGGCCTGCCCCTTTCGGACCCGTAGGCTCGAATTGTGCCCGTAGCAGGTCGTGAGGCGGCCCGTGTGCTGAAGGCAAATGAAGTTTCCGTAGCCGCCTTGCCAGCCGCTGATCACGACGCGGCCTGAGTCGGCGGCGCGGACGGGCGTGCCGGTGGAGACGCCGATGTCGAGGCCGGCATGGAGCCGACCTCCGCGTGGCCCGAAGCGTGAGGTGATCGGGCCTCGGACCGGCCAGATGAGCTCGCCGGTCCCCCGCCCAGAACCCCCTAGCCCGCGCAGCGCCGCCTCGATACGGGCGTTTTCGCGCTCAAGCGCCGCGAGGTCCTCTTTGACTTCTCCGATTGAGGCGACCTCGTTCATCTCGCCGCCTCGCCTGCCGTCGACGTCGACCACCGGGGCATCCGGGGCCCCCCCCGCGCCTCCGCGATGCGCGCCGAAGCGGTTCGTCCCGACGCCGATCACGGGCGTCGGCCTGCCGCGCCGCCGCACGAGCTTGCGCTCGCCGCGTCGCCCTTTCGGCCGGTGCAGCGCGTCGAGGCGAATGGGCGGCTCAGCGGCCGTCCGGTCGACCCTCGGTTGAGGGGGCGGCGGGCGCTCGCCGGCGGCACCGACCATGAGCACTGTGGTCGCGGTGGCGATGACGGCCAGGCCGACCACACCGATTGCGACGCCGACCCTCAGGCGGCGCGCCGCCAAGCTGCGCCACTCCTCCTCCGAATCTGTGGGAACCGCTCCGGGCGCCACAGGATCTTCCCCCTCGGGCCTCACGGCGGGTCAGGATACGCAGCCGCCGCGAGAGGGCCCACCGTAACCGTGCTGGTTGACGCTACGCCGACGGCCGCGTGGCGGCGCGCGAGAGCGAGCATCAGCTGTGTCGCCGCTCCATCGGGCGGGAGCGAGGTGCCCGAGTTCTCGACGGGCATGGCCTTTCTCGATCAGATAGCCGACAGCACGATTTCATTCAGGCACCGCGCCGACCGGCCTCGTCGGCCAGGGGCTCGCACCGGCGCAAATTATCCGCGATGTCGGGCGGAGGACTCGAGCTTAACGGCGGCGACCTTCATGGAATGAGGACGCTAGCGGCGCGCGGGAGGGTGTGGCCCACCAGGTTACGGCCCGAGAGCACCCCCGCAAGCGCGACCCGCACGGTGCCGGCTCCAGCGATGACCGCCTGGGGACCGTTCCTAGGGGCACCGAACGTTCCCGCGGTATGTTGTGGTCCGAGGAGATGGAGGCTTCTGCGACGCGTCGGGTGCTCATCGTCGCCCATCGGACGGCGGCCTCTCCTCGCCTGATCGACGCGGTTCGAGTGCGCGCCCTTGAAGGCCCTTTCGAACCAGTGCTACTCGTCCCCGCTAGCCCGCACGGTTTCCATCGCGCGGTCGACCCGGAGGACCAAGGTCGCGCAGAGGCCGAGGCGGTCATCGAGATGGCCTTACCCCTCCTCGAGGAGGCGGCGGGAAGGGCGGTCGAGGCCCGCGTCGGGGATCACGATCCGCTCGCGGCCGTCTCGGATGCTCTCAACTCCGAGCGCTTCGATGAGGTCATCGTCTCCACCCTTCCGCGACGGGTGTCGCGCTGGCTCCATCTCGATCTTCCGCGCAAGGTCGCGGGTCTCGGCGTGCCAGTGACCACTGTTACCGCGAGAGGCAGGGCGAGCGCCGGCTCCCTTGGTTAAGTCCTTCAACGACCGGTCCGGACACGGTGCTGCTTGCGCGTACTCGGCCCAACTGCCCTCGTAGGAGCGAAGCTCGCCGTCCTCCACCGGCAGCGTGCGGGTGCCCACCGCGTCCAGAAGCGCGCGGTCGTGCGAGACGAGCAGAAGCGATCCGGGGAAGCCGCGCAGCGCGTCCTCGAGCGCCTCGCGACTCTCGAGGTTGAGGTCCATCACGTGACCACCTTCGCCGCCTGGCAATGGACGGCGATGAGGACACCGACCCGTCAGCAGGGAGACAAGCTAACACCTACCCACCCAGGCGTTGAGCCCAGGCCGAACAGGCCAAGATGAGTCTATAGCGCAGAGACGTCGAGAGTCACTTCTCGCTCCTCGAGGGCTAGCGCGACGCTTGCGACGCAGCCATGGGCGCTCCGCGGCGAACGGGCCGCTGGGTACCAGCCCTTTCGCCGGTTCGAGCTCGAGAGCGGCTGCTGTGGGTCCGGCCGTAGGACGCAGCTTGGTGGAACTCGCTCTTACGGCAGGTAGTCGGCGCGAATCTTCCCCATCCGCATCCGCTGCGGATGGTCGCCGACGTCGATGCGCGCGATCTCCTGGCCCGACGCGTAGGAGATAGCCGACACCCGGTCGTTGCCGCTCACCGAGACGAAACAGATCGTGCCATCGCCGTTGTTGGTCGACCAGTAGGGCTTCTCGCCAACGTCGACGATCTGGTAGCTGAAGTTATTCGTGCGGTCTACGATCGCCGCGTAGTTGTCCATCGTGCCCGCCGCGCACAGGCTGTTGCCGTCCCCGCTGATGTTGAGGCCGTGGTGCGCCGAGTCGAGCAGGTAGTTCTCGCGCGGCTCGGTCGTGCGCTTGGGGAGGTCGACGATCCGCACCGGCTTATCCGTCGAGAGGTCGAACTCGACGAACCCGTGCAGGAACGAGAGCTGGAAGTAGGCACGGGTCTCGTCCGCCGACAGCGCCATGGGGCGTACGGCAGAGCTGTGATCGCCGAAACCCTCCTTTTTCAGGATCTTGCCGATGTCGAGACGCTTGGTTACCTGGAGCGTGTTGGCGTCGACGACTTGGAACCAGCGGTCGCCCTTCGTCGAGTCGAAGAAGGGATGATCCGCCGGCGTAAACACGTGGCCGATGCTCGCGTGGAAAATTCGGCTCTGGTCGGCGGAGAAGTTGTTCTCGTGCGGTGAGTCGCCAGAGGGAAACCCGCCGACGGTGCGGCCCTTGCGAGGGTCGATCACATGGACCTTGCGGGCGGTCGAGGCCGACACGAGTAGCCGGCTTCCGTCCCGGGAGATCGCCATGTGATCAGAGCGATAGCCCTCGACGGGGATACGCCACTTAATCTGATGGGTGCGGAGGTCGATAGCCACGACGTCCGCGAAGCTCGGCCGCGAGACGTAGACGAAGCGGCCGTCTGGGGAGCTAAACATGTCGTCGACGTACTGGTCGTTGCCTTCGCCCACGAACTGGCGGATGGCGAGAAAGTAGGCGAGCTTCAAGGGGTTGCTCGAAATCTCCGCGACACGCTGCTCTTTGTCGGGAATGACGTTGATTCGGACGAGCTTCTCGAACGTCTGCGGATCTATGAGGTCAGCGGTCCCCTCCCAGTTGTTGGCGACGAAGAGAGCTTCGCGGGTCTCGGCACCCGTAGGCGCGGGTTTCGCAGCGAAGGCGCTCCCCGCGGGAAGGACAGCGAGCAGCGCGGCGAGGATGCATGTCGCGACAACAAAATGGCGGCGCGACCTCCGCTCCAGTCCCGGTCTTACGTGCGAAATCATGATCGACCTTTGCCGCTTAACGACCCGCGGTGCCGTTCACGAGGGGCTGGTAGTCGCGGCATGGCTGGCCTCTGAGAGCCGGACAGGGCGGACGCCCGGTCGGGATACTGGTCCCCGGCACTACCGGCAGCACCAACCTCGATGGCATTGCCTTGGTGTGAGCGATGTCGACGGTCGCGGACCCGCTCGCGGGTTCTGTCTCGCTAAATGACCAGATGGGCTGGTCGCCGTTCGGGGCGGCGATCGTGACCCGGATTCGTGAGCCGGCGCGGTAGGCGTGCCCCTGGTAGTAGAGGGGGATCGTGACCTCGACGAATTCGTCGGGCGGCATTGGCGAAACGTCGGCTGCTCTGAGGCTCAGGACGGGCTCGAGCAGAGTGCTCTTGTCGGGGTCGAGCTTACGCTTGTTTCCTCGTACCCAGCCGTTCTGGACGAAGGTTTCCTTTCCGTCGGGCCTGACCTCGGTGACAGTCGCTTGGAGATCCACGTTCGGAGTCGAGGAGCGGACCCAGGCCTTAACGGCGCCGGCGCCGACGACCGTGGTGTTGCTGCCTAGCGGGCTCGTGAGGTAAGACACGGCTTCCCCCGACTCCTTCTGAGCCCAGTCGTACTTCGGCGTGGCGGTCCACAGGCCGCCGGAGCCCGCCCCGGTGTCGCCATTGAAGTTGGTCGATGGACGCGCAGGGTCCCACCTGAAGGTGTCAGGCTTCGCGTTGCCGGGCGGGCCGTCGCGGAGCGCGCCGTCGTCGGCTAGGTACCAGGATCGGGCGGTAGTGCCCGGAATCGGGAAGCTCGGCCACGAGTGCTCGAACCCCGGCTGGGGTTCCCCCGGCTGTTTGCCGCCGGCCCCGTTGTCGAAGAGGACGCGGATCGCCGGGAGCCGCTCAAACGCCGCCAGCGCCCCCTCGTAGGTCGCCTGTAGCTGGATCGGGTCGGGCGGCATCGTCACCCCCGGTATGCCCATCGCCGCCTGGTAGATCGCGGGGGCGGCGGCGTGGTTGGCCGCGCAGTTCTGGGCCGGCGCCTGTTTGGCGACATAGAGCGCGAGGAAGTCGCACCAGCGGTTGTAGGTCTCCGGGGCGAGCGCATCGATGTGCGTGCCGTTGGTGAAGGTGAACCACTTGCGATCGGTCCCGGTGAAGTGCTTGGCGAGGGTCGGGCAGTGACCGCCTGTCTGCTCGTCTTGCCACTGGCAGGCCATAAACACCGGCACGTTGATCTTGTCGACGAACGTGCGCGGGGTCAGCGGGTCGGCGACCTCCGGCCAGTAGTGGTCGTTGGCGCGGATCTTGGCCATCAGGTCCGCCGCCTCGGGGTGGAGAGCCTGGTTCTGCTTACAGGTGTCGTCGCCCTCCTGGACCCGCTTGTAGGCCCACGGCTGGCCGCCGTTCGGTGACGCCGGCTCGGCCTCCTCCTGACGCTCCTGGGCCCAGGGCACCGCGAACCCGGTGTTCAGGATGCCGCCCGGATAGAGCGTCGTCTGCGTCGAGTCGATCACCGACATCGGCGCGATGGCCGCCAGACTCGGCGGCTGGGTCTGGCCTGTGAACATCTGGCTGATGCCGCCGTAGGAGATCCCCATCATCCCGACCTTCTGGTGCTTGACCCACGGCTGGCGCGCGACCGTCTCGATCACGTCGTAGCCGTCGAGGTTCTGCAGCTGCTCAAAGAAGTCGAAGGCGCCCCCCGAGCAGCCGGTGCCGCGCATGTTCACGTCGACGACCGTGAAGCCCATGAGGTTGGCGAGAGCCGAGATCCCGTTGTCGGGGCCGTCGGGGTTCGCGTACCCGTACCCGGAGTACTCGATCAACGTCGGAGTCGGGCCTGAGGGGACGGCCGGCGGATCAACCCCGAGGGCCTTCGCAGCGTCCTCCGGCGGATGCACGTACATCGAGAGCTTTGTGCCGTCCCTGGTGGTCAGGTAGCCGTAGCCTTTCGAGGGGATCGTCTGTTTGTAGACGTCGGTGCTCGGCGGAGCCGACTGGGTCGAGAGCACGGTCAGCGGACCCGATTTGGTCCCGTCGGAGGCCCGCACGCGGTAGCCGCTTCCGGGTGGGACCCCATCATCGGCCCGCGTATGGTCGCCATCGTCTTTCCGGAACAGAACGCCGCCGAGCTCATTGACCGTCCTGGTCTCCACCGTCGAGCCGGCCTTGTTCACAAGCGACAGCTCCTCGCCAGGTCTCGCGCCAGTCACATAAACCTGCTCCACGCTGCCGCGAGCGCTGAATCTCGGCTCGGCAGCACTCGCGGCGCCGGAAAAAGTCGCGCCTATGAGCATGAGCACGAGCACCGCGGCACACAGCGTTACTACGGAGCGGCGCCTCCGTCTCCGGGACGCGCTGTCGTCACGCATCCCGCGTGAACACGAGGCGGCTCTACAGTCGTACGGCATGAACGCGGTCAAGCGGCAATTGAGGTATGAGCGGGACCCGACCCCTCCCAAGGGTCGAAGCCACCGTACCACCTAACGAGTGTCTGGGGCGAGCGACGAGTGCGTCGCGTCCCTCACCCTCCCGGTACCGGAAGGGAACCTCCCGGGTACTCGAGACGAACCGGGGACGGCTGGCCACCGCGACTCCGCCACGAGACAGTGAGGGGAGCCGATTTCTCAGGCAGGATGCGCGCTAGCCGTCCGGTCCGGATGAGCTCCGAGTCGGGGACTCTGCCCGGCTCTCGGGTGGGTGGGTAAAGGCCATGGACGAAGCCGGTGAGAAAGATCGCATTCGCCCTCGTGCGCCGCCCCGCCTTATCGACAAGGGTCAGCTGTCGCGCCTCGAGATCTACCCGACGCAGCGAGTCGTTCCGCAGATGACCGCTCAGGATTCGGTCCTTTGGGAGTCCTCTGGGTGTGAAGAGGAGCGGTCTTCCCTGCCATTTGAGTTGGCCGACGTCTCCGCCTGCGCCACCGCAGGCCATCGACCCTCCTAGGAGCGCCGCCCCCACGACCGCCAAGACGGCGGCCTGAGGTCGGAGGAGCTTGGAACCCGCGCGACGCGTCAGCGATTGGCGGACTTCTTGGGCTTGGGTTCCGACGGCACTCTGAACCAGTCGCAGCCTGGTGGGTCGGTGTTCGTCTCCGGGTCCCACGTCGCGCAGGTCGCCTGACTGGCGATCTTCGCCGGATTGCCGGGCCGGAAGGCGCGGGTGCCGTCGCACCCCGGCAGCGTGACCGGGTCGCTGGTCAACTTGGCTCCGCGCGCCGGTCGGTTGTCGGTCCAGCAGTTCAGTACGCCGGGTTGCGTCGGGAACTGCTCGTAACCGTTCTCCTCGTCCCACCAAAAATCGACCCCGTTCGGATCCGACGTGCCGTCGGGGCGGATGCCCATTCGATTGCCCTCTTGCTCGTTTCCATAGGAGGTGTCCCAGGGGTTACCTTCTCCTGTCTCCCCGCGCGCCGCCGGAGGGACGTAGAAGAGACTCGTGCCGTTGCGCCAATTGTCGTAGATCCAATTGTCCTTGACGAAGTTCTTGTTGCCGCCACCAATGAGGAGGCCGGTTCCGACCGGCACCTGAAAGGTCGGGCAGACCTTGTTCGGGTCACGGTCCTCGTAGGCGGTCTGCTGGCAGTACCGATCCCGGTCGTCGGAGAAGAGGTTGTTGTTGTTTGAGTAGATCCGGTTGTTCGACCACTTCGCACAGTCCTGGGGCATGCCCGGATGCCCTGAGGCGAAGGAGTCGGTCGTCACCCCAGCGGCGTTGTCGTGGAAGCGGTTGTCGTGCGCGTAGACGCCGTTGCCGGCGGTGCCCGAGTATCCGATCGTGTTGTCGTGCGAGTCGACGTTTTTGATCTCGATGCCGTAGCCGTCGCAGTGGTACTCAGGGCCCGAGCCCGGATAGACGCCGGAGTCGCCGGCATGGTGGGCGTCGAGGTCCTCGTAGAGCCCGTTGTCGGAGGTGAAGGAGAGGAAGCCGTACTCGCGGCTGTAGCGGGACTCGATGTCGTCGAAGCGGAAGCCGTTCGTCTCGAGCGCGTAGATGTTGTTGAAGTCGGAGAACTCGATCGTGAAGTTCTTCAGGTAGACGCCGTCCGCGCGGTCCGCGCGAATCACGTTGAGCTTCCGCTTGTCGCCTTGAATCAGCACGTCGTCGCGCGAGTCGCCGAAGCCCTCGATCTGTAGGCCACACTTGTCGTCGCACTTGCGGTCGGTGTCCCTCGGATCCTCAGCGGTGGTTTTGTCGCCGACGATGGCGATCAGGTTCTGCGCGTTCGGGCAATTGCGCTGGAACTCGTAGTTGGGGACCTGCTCACCCTCGGTCCCGAGGTCGATGCCCGTTCCCGGGATCGCCTCCGCTTCCGATTTCATGCCGCTGCACTTGTCCGGGTCGTCGCGTGTGCCCTCGGGAGGCGTCTTGGTGCTCGGCTCCTCCGTGTAGACGCCAGGCAAGATCGCGATGCGCTCGTCGTTACCCGCCGCGTTCACGGCGTCTTGGACGGTCTGGTAGCCCTCTCCGGACACGTTGCAGCGCCCCAAAGCCGTTCCTGCCGCATTCTTACGGTCTCCCTCCGCCATGCCGGCGATTCGCTGCGCGGAGTCGGACGCACAGACGACGCGATCAGGAGGATCGCTCGTATCGAGAGTCGGCACCGTCCCGGGATAGTCCGGGAAGTAAGCAGGACGCTCGGCATGGCCCATTGCGAAGGCGGGAGCGGCCAAGGCCACTAGTGCCGTCGCGATCGCCACTCGGACTCCCGCAGACCCCCTCACGGTTTCCCTTCCCGACGCCCGTTCGAAGCAGCAACTACCGGCGGCGTCTCTGACTTTAACCGTACCACGGGGTGTGACGGTCCGCGGACGGAACGTCCGCCCGGTCCGCCGACGGGGGTAGGAGGTCTAATCCCTAGCTCGCCACTAGGCGTAACTCCGAGCGACTGGGCCTCGCCCTTCCAATAGTAACTCCGGTTGTCTGAACCCGGCGAGCGACAACTCAGGCCGTCTGTCACCGCCGGCCCCCGAGGCGACACGCCTTCCACGAGACTTCGAGGCGCGCGTGAGCTCGCCGCCCGAGAAAGTCGAGAGCCGGCGGTCGATCTCTCCGTCGTCGAACCCGAGCCCCCGGGCGGTGGCGAGGGCCCGATCGCGCCAGTGGTAGCCGCCGTGGAGCTCGAAGCGCTCCTGGGCCCTGCCGTAGGCAGCCAGCGTGGCATCGTCATGCGCGCCCTCGGCCATGGCCTGCTCGAGCCGGCCGAGCTCTGCCTCGAGCGCCGCGACCTCCGCCGCCCCGGACAGGACGTAGTCGCGCAGGCTCGAATCGCGCGCGGCGGCCGCTGGTCGTAGAGGGCTACCTTCGCGCCCTTCTGGAGCGAGAGAGAGCCGCTGTCGACCGATGCTTCCCCGGCCAACATGCGCAGCAGCGTGGTCTTGCCCGAGCCGTTGCGCCCAGAGAGGGTCATGCGGTCGCGGCGCTCGAGCTTGAACGAGACCCCGCTCAGAAGCCGGCGCCCGGCGACGTCCTTGCTCAGGTCGGAGGCGATGACGACGGCCATGCGGCCGGAGATGCTAGGCGTCGGGCGGCGCTGCAGGGCGACTCTGGCGCAGCGGTGGCCCGCCTGGGGGCGCTAAGCAAGAGCGGCGCGCGGGCCGGTCCTTGGCCGCCCGTGAGATCGGTTGCGATCGTGAGGATTGCCAGCACGTAGCGATTTCCCGATCTCGGCCCATCGGGTGCAGAGCTATGCTGCGGCGAACTCTGTGCTCCAACAGAGGCGGTATGCAGGCCTTTCCCGCCCCTGAACTGATGTAGCGGAGCGGGGCACCCAGGACTCGAACCTGGAATCGCCGGTTTTGGAGACCAGGTCACTCCTCTTCGATTCGTGCCTCTCTGCAGGGCTTTCCCCTCAGCACTCCTCCCGAACGCGATCGGATTGAGATCGCCGAGGACTTAGTTTCCGGAGTTTCCGAAGGGTCCCAACGCGCGGGCGGGTGCGGGTAACCGCTTGTGCTCTGGCGCCTGAGGCGCGTTTCTCGCCGCCGGCCCGCCTAGCATGTACGCGCCTATGCCGAGGTTACGGCTCCGCCCGCTGAAGCGTGGCAACGAATCCCCGTCCGCCGCGTTTTTGAGCGCACTCCTAACGGTTTCTACGCGAGCGGACGATAGTCGGCGGCGATGGACGTCCGGCATGTCGAGACCATCCCTCTCCCCGTCGACAGAGTTCG
>Ga0126312_10002964_pt1 | contig 11413 bp, 9 predicted proteins | sample Plot104A_FD_92537 | JGI IMG/M metagenome (GOLD analysis project Ga0126312, IMG submission 92537) | Serpentine soil microbial communities from UC McLaughlin Reserve, CA, USA - Plot104A | ecosystem: Environmental > Terrestrial > Soil > Grasslands | place: USA: UC McLaughlin Reserve, Lake County... | reverse complement strand
GAGGTCGGCGTGCACGAGGCCTCCTGGAGGTCGACGTTGCTTCAGCAACGCCGACTCTCGGCGCCCTCGTCTCACTTGTCACGCCTCGACGCCTTCACTTCAATTCGGAAGCAATCATCTAGCCTAGCTGCGGCCGCCCTAGCGGCGGCACATGACCTGGACCGCGAACCGCCGCCGGCGCGTTGGCGGCGGGAAGTCGTCGACGCTGCCTGGGCTCGCGCCGCCCCCACACTAGGAGACGGAGCTGCGATCCGCACCGCAACGGACGGGTGTGGCAGTAGCCAAGGTCGAGCGTCAGGCGTCGGTGAGCTGCTACCCGCCTGGTGACGGTGCCTCGGAGTCGGCGGCGCTGGGGCCTGGGCGCTCGCCCCACCGCCAGGCCATGTGACCGGGCCTGTCACCGTCCGAAGGGCCCGGAATTGGTGTCGGCGGCGCAGAACCGGTTAGCATCCGCGTGCCTCTCCCAAACTCCCCGTTTCGGGAGGATCAGCTTAGGTGTCGACCATCCGCGCAAGGTATGCGGGGTCTTCGGGGGCTGGGCGCCGGGGGGACCGGTCGCCAACCTCGTGTCCTACGGGCTCTACGCGCCCCAGCACCGCGGCCAGGAGTCGGCCGGCATCGCCGTCGCCGACGGCTGCGGCATGCTCGTCTACCGGGAGATGTGGCTGGTGAGCCAGCTGTTCGACGAGGCGACCCTGGCCGCCCTGCAGGGTCATCTGGCCAACGGCCACACCCGCGACTCCACTACCTGCATCTGGGGGAACGCCCAGCCGGCGTTCACGACCAACGCCGCCAGCGGGGGGATCGTGGTCGCCCACATTGGCAACCTCACCAACACCGCCACGCTGGCCGGGGCACCTGATTCTGCAGGAATCGCCCCCGGGCTGGCTCGTTCAGCCCCGGGCCACCAGCGACACCGAGGTGATAGCCGAGCTGCTGGCCCGGGCGGTCGACCTGTCGCTGGAGGAGGTCAACGCCCCCACCGTGGGCCGCCGCGAGGCCCTCACCGAGATCGCCGTCCCTGCCTGGACCGGTCTCGACAGGGGGCTGTGCACGACCCGGTTTACGGGGGATTATCCGATCCGGGTCCCGGATGCGGTGGGCCCGGACGTCACCCCCCGCCGGCCCCGACCCAACCGTCGACTCTTCCGCTGTTGAACCCCGAGCTAGAGGTCGCGAGATGATCCGAAACTTGCCCATCCGATCCAAGCTGATCGGTCTGCTGATTGCGCCGCTGCTGGCGCTGACCCTGCTTACTTCGCTGGGTATCGGCGCCAACCTGGCCACCAAGGTCGAGGCGCAACACCTGCGCCAGGAAATCGCCGTCGCCACCACCTTGTCCCGGCTCGTTCAGGAGCTGCAAGACGAACGTGACTTGACCGCTGGTTGGGTCGCCGGCGGCCGCGCCGCCGCCGACCTCCGCGACCTGGACGACCAGCAGACGCGCGTCAAGCGGGCCCTGGAGGCCTTTGGGAAGGACGCCCAGAGTCTCGAGGATGACAGCTCCCCCTTCTACAGCGCGGTCCAGAAGGCCCGGGCCGGATCTGACGGGCTGGCTGAGGTGCGCCAGAGAGTCGAGGACAACCCCACAACAACCACCGGCCAGCAGGTGCTGGACTTCTATTCGGAGCTGATCGGCACCCTGCTGGCTGCCGACTTCGAGATCGCCAGGAACGCCGACAACCACACCCTGACCCGCAGCGTCGCCGCCTTCGTGGCCATGGCCCGCCTCACGGAGGCGGCCAGCAAGGAGCGCGGCTTGCTGCATGCGGTCACCGCGGCCAGAAAATTCGCTCCAGGCGAGGTCCAGCAGCTGTCCGCGCTGGTGGGTGCGCAGGACAGCTGGCGCTCCCAGTTCGACGTTGCGGCAACCCCCGAGCAGCACCAAACCCTTGACCAGAGCTTGGAGCGTGCCGATAGCGAGCAGGCGATCGAGCTGCGTGACGGCTTGGTCGACACCGAGCCCGACGTAGTGACGACCGCTCCCAGTCCCAAACCGATCACCGTCGGCCCAACAGACTGGTATCGTGCCGCGACCGCCAGACTCAAGCTGCTGCGTGGGATCGAGGGGGATGTCGCCGGCGACGTCGACGCGGCCGCCGCTGCGGTTCAGGATGGCGGTAGCCGCCGAGCCCTGATCTATACGGTTATCTTGACGGCCCTGTTGTGGTTGACGGTTGGGTTGGTGCTGCTGATGGCCCGGTCGATGGTCCAGCCGCTGCGGACCCTGACCGATACCGCCAACGAGGTCGCCGAGGTGCGGCTGCCCAGCCTGGTCGACCAGTTGCAGCGCGCCGAGGACCCGCGTGAGCTTTACGTCGTTCCCGAACCGGTCCCGGTGAACTCGACCGATGAGATCGGCCAGGTGTCGGCCGCCTTCAACTCGGTCCACCGCACCGCCATCCAGGTGGCCACCGAGCAGGCCGCCCTGCGCAAGTCGATCGGTGACATGTTCCTCAACCTGGCCCGGCGCAGCCAGAGCCTGATCGACCGCCAGCTCGAGCTGATGGACGACCTGGAACGCGAGGAGACCGACGCCGAGACCCTGGAGAACCTGTTTCGGCTGGACCATCTGGCGACCCGCATGCGCCGCAACTCCGAGGACCTGATCGTGCTGTCGGGGGAGGCACCGCCGCGCCGCTGGACCCAGCCGATGCCGCTGGTCGAGGTGGTCCGGGCCGCCGTGGCCGAGGTCGAGGACTACAACCGGGTCGAGCTGCTGCCGATCGACGACATCGGGCTGGCCGGCCAGGCAGTCAGCGACGTCGTCCACCTGCTGGCCGAGCTGATCGAGAACGCCACCGCGTTCTCGCCGCCCGGGACCAAGGTCCAGGTGGCCGGTCAGTCGATCTCCAGCGGCTATGTGATCGAGATTGAGGACCGCGGCCTCGGCATGACCGACGAGGAGCTGGTCGAGGCCAACGAGCGGCTGGCCAACCCGCCGATCGTTGACTTCGCCCTCTCGCGGATGCTGGGGCTGTATGTGGTGGCCCGGCTGGCCGAGCGCTACAGCATCAAGGTGCAGCTGCGGCACTCCTGGTACGGGGGCATCACCGCCTTGGTGCTGCTGCCGCCGAACCTGACGGTCGAGGTCCCGGTTCCTGAGTCGTTGGAGGCGGCCCATAACGGCCACCAGCGGCCGCAGCTGACTCCACCGACCCGGCCCAGCCCGGACGGCTCTTCTTCAGGCCAGGTAGCCGCGTCGGCGGCCGCGCCGCCTTACGCCTCTGAGGACATGGGGGACGGTCAGGCCGGCGTCCACCTGCCGATCTTCGAGGCAGCCCGCTCTGACTGGTTTGATGAAGGGGACATTCATCGAGACCATCTGCCGCTGCGGCGCCACGGGGCCGAGCGGCCAGACACGGCGTTAGAGGAGACAGCGTGGGCTGATGGCGTCGGGCCGGAGCCGTCGCCCGCCAGCGCGGCCGACTCTCTCCAGCAGCCGCCGCCGCCGACCGCGCCGGCACCGTCAGCAGGCGCCCGGCATCTTCACCCCGAACAGCCTTCCTGGCCGCCGCCACCGCCGACAGCTGCCCGGCATCTGCGCGCGGACCAGTCTTCGACGCTGGCGAGCAGTCCACCACCGGCGGCGGCGACGCCGCTGACGCCCGCTGGGTTGCCGCGCCGAGTGCCCAGGACGAACCTGGCCCCGGGTATGCTGGCCGAGCAGGAGCCACCGCCCGTCAGTCCCGACCCACCGCCCGATCCCGACCTCCCGAGGGGCGCTCGAGCTCGGTCCCCGGAAGAAGTCAGAAGCATGCTGTCCAGCTACCGATCCGGTGTGGAGCGCGGCCGAACACAGGCCGGCCCGGAGTCAGTCGTCGACGCCTCTAGGTCGTCGAGGAGCGACGATGACCCAACTCAGTAGGGAAGCTCAGAACCTCAACTGGCTCGTCTCAAACTTCGCCAAGAGCGTCCCTGGCGCGGCCCATGCAATCGTGCTGTCGGCCGACGGACTGCTGATGGCCGTGTCCGAGCGGCTGGACCGGGCCCGAGCCGACCAACTCGCCGCCGTCGCCTCGGGTCTGGCCAGCCTGACCCAGGGCGCGGCCAGAATCTTCATCGGTGGAACCGTCACCCAGACCATCGTGGAGATGGAGCGAGGCTTCCTGCTGGTGATGTCGGTCAGTGACGGCTCCTGCCTGGCTGTGCTCGCCGCCCCGAACTGCGACATCGGCTTGATCGGCTACGAAATGGCATTGCTTGTGGCCAGGACCGGAGAGGTTCTCACGCCCGAGTTACGGGCCGAGCTGCAAGCGGCGCTGCCACGATAATCACGGCTGGGGGACCCACCGATGAGCAGCGAGGACCAACGGGACAACCGGCAGGAGCCGGGCCGACTGGTCCGGCCGTATTACATGACCGGTGGACGGGGCCGACCCACCCAAGACGACCTGGAGATCGAGGCGCTCGTCTCGACCACCGCGATGGGGGAGCGCTCGCCCAAGCTGACGGTCGAGCAGCGGGCGATCATCGCGCTCTGCCGCGATCTGCTATCGGTCGCGGAGGTGTCGGCCCGCCTGGACCTGCCGCTGGGTGTCACCCGCGTCCTGATCGGGGACATGGCCACCGCAGGGTTGGTCATCCTGCATCGGCCCACCAGCGTCGGCGGCCGCCCGGACCTTGCGCTTCTCCAAAGGGTGCTCTATGGACTCCAAACCAACCTCTGACCGCACTCGGCCGTCTCCCCAGCAACGGCCGACGCCAGTCAAGATCGTCATCGCCGGCGGCTTCGGGGTCGGTAAGACGACGCTGGTGGGTGTGGTCTCTGAGATCGAACCGCTGACCACCGAGGCGGCCATGACCACGGCCTCCGTCGGCGTGGATGACCTGTCCGCGCTGCCCCACAAAACCGCCACCACGGTGGCGATGGACTTCGGCCGCATCACCCTGGACACCGATCTGATCCTGTACCTGTTCGGGACCCCCGGCCAGGACCGCTTCTGGTTCATGTGGGACGACCTGTGCCGGGGCGCCATCGGCGCCGTGGTGCTGGTCGACACCAGGCGACTGGGAGACTGTTTCGCCGCCGTCGACTACTTTGAGCAGCGCGAGCTGCCGTTTGTGGTGGCCATCAACTGCTTCAATGGGGTCCAGGTCCACGCGATCGAGGACGTCCGCGATGCGCTCATGATCCCTGCGCACGTTCCGGTGCTGGTGGGCGACGCCCGGAAGCGCAAGTCGGCCAAGACGATCCTGATCAAGCTGGTCCAGCACGCCATGGTCCGCGCGGGCGCCGCCGTGGGAGCAGCCAACGGCGACGCGGGCAGGTCCTCGCCGTCCGTGGACCCGTAGCGGCCGACCCCGCAGTGACCCTGGCCGGTGTCGGGTCCGAAACGCTCTTGGAGGGGGGTGGGCGCCGGGCGCCAGTCGGCCGACCTGGTCAACGAGTGCTGGGCTCTACCCGACGTTGCCGCGGTTGGCGCTGCGCTGGGTTGCGCCGGGGTTACGGGTCGGGGTAGGCCGAGCAGCTCCGGCCGCCCTCTAGCGGCCCAGAGGGTCGGTGCTTGGTGTGCGCATCGATGCGGAGCGACCCCACTCCACAGCTACCAACAGCGCCTGGAAGACAACCCTACCTTTGCCCCGGCGCGGTGTAGGCATGGTCGCGTTCCTGTCCGGTCGGCGGCTCGTCGTCCATCGCCTCGCGCGGCCGCTCCCCGAGGGGGTCGGCTTGGCGCCGCATCATGGCCCTTGGCTCCAACAGCCACATCAGGCCGAACACGATCACCCCGAGCAGGACCGTGACGAGCGCGTATCCCTGGGCGGCGCGGAAGATGTCCGGCGCGAGCAGAACGATGAGCTCGTAGGCAAGCCACACCAGGGCGCCGGCGACGACCAACTGCTGCCAGCGGCCTAGCTGGAAGTAGCCCGGCTCGGTCCGAACGCGGCGGGCGGTGGCGGCGAAGAGGAGCACCGTCCCGGTATAGGTGATGGCCGGCATCAGGGTCCCAGCGGTGAACATGTCGAGCAGGGCGTCGGTGTTGCTGCGCACATACACCAGGGGGGCCATGGGTGCCACCGCCACCAGTATCGTTGCCCAGGTCGGCCCGCCGGTGGCCTTGGGCACCCGTGAGAGGAGCTGGTGGCCGGGCAGGCGCCGGTCACGAGCCATCGCCCACACCAGCCGGGCGTTGGTGGCCATGGTGATCAAACCGCAGCAGAACATCGAGACGCAGATGAAGAACAGGAAGACCTTCTGGATGCTCGGTCCGAGGACATCCTCGAGGATGAACGCGAGCGGCGCCGGGTCCGCCGTCGTGGCGGCCACGTCCCTGGTGGCCACGGCCGCCGCGATGAGGAAGATCATGCCGATGACGCCGGCTGCCAACAGCCCCCGGATCATCGCCCTGGGCACCACCCGACGTGGCTCCTGGGTCTCCTCAGCAAAGTTGGCGGCCGACTCGAAGCCGAGCAGGGTGAAGGAGCCAAGCACCGTGGCCAGCATGACCGGACCCAGCCAGGAGAACCAGCCCACCTCCGGCACGGTTCCGGTGGACCACAGGTTGCCCCAGTCACCCTGGCCGGCCAGCAGCGCCGCCGCGAACAGCACGATCGACAGCTCGACCATGCCCACGATCTCGAAGACCACCGCCACGTTGTTGAGCCTCGTGGTGATGATCGTCGACCCGATGATGAGCGCGGCCTGGATGGCGAGGAGGACGAAGGTCTGGATCGCGGCGCCCAGCGGCGTGTACTCGATGCCGAACATCGGCTGGAAGGCGAGCTCCACGAAGGCGTAGTTGACCGACACGGTCAGGATGACCAGGGTCATGAACGCCAGCCAGCCAAGCCACCAGCCCACTGACGGGTTGGCCAGACGCGAGCCCCACTGGTAGGAAACGCCAGCCACGGGGATCTTGGCGGCCATGGCGGCACAGACCAGGCACACCAGGAGCTGACCGGCAAAGGCGATCGGCCAGATCCAGATGCCCCGGGGACCAGCGACGCCGAGCAGGAACCCGAAGCTCACGAACAGCGCCATGGTGATCGAGATGAACGAGAACACGATCCCGAAGGACTCGAAGGGTTTCAGCGTCCGCTTGAACCGCTGGCGGTAGCCGAATCGCCCGAGGAGTCGGTCATCGGGGTCGGTGGGGGGCGGAGCGGTGGGGGGCGGAACGGTGCGCATGGCGCCCTCCTGGGAGCAATGCCCGGGATTGGGAGGAAGTACCGCAACCAGACACCGGCCTGGTGAGGGATCGCCTGGACGGAGCCTGCCAACCGAAGCGTTCTACCATCCAGCGACAGATCCAGACAAATGTGCGGCGGGCGCATGCGTAGAGGTCACCGCGGTGGCCGGGCTTCGCCGGCCGCTCAGCCAGGAGCAGCACCAGGACGCGACGCGGGGCTTCGCCGCGACGTGGATGGTGGTCACGCAGACCAGTGTGACAAGCTCGGCGCCACGCCCCGACAGTCCAGCTGGACTCCTGATCGCCCGCGAGCACGTCGTCGCCGTCCTGGAAGGTGCCAAGCTCCACGTGCAGACCAGGATGATCGGTTCTCAGCGGCTCGACACGGGAAGCTGCCCCTTCGGCCGACCCGGCAGAGCCTGTCTCCGGCGATTCTGCAGGAATCAACCCTCCGCATCTGGGATTCAGTAGGCCAAGCCCCTCCCTTGACATGGGGAAGCGGACTAAGCCGTAATGACTACTGGCGCGTTGTGCAACAAGACCGCCATAACAGCACGCACAGGACAAAGGCGGACGGACGGGCTCTGTTCCGAGGGAGACACCATGGCGACGCTGATCGAGGGCAGAGCGGCCCTCATCGTGATCGACATGCAGCAAAGCTATTACCAGCCGTACGAGCAGGCGGGGATCCCGCTCATGTCGGGCTTTGCCGAGCAGGTGGAGCGGGTCGTCGGGGTTGTTGAGGCCTGCCGGGTCGCTGGCGTGCCGGTCGTCTTCTCCCAGGAGGTCCACCGCCGAGACCTCGTGGACTTCGGTCGGGAGCTGGACGGTGACGAGAGCATCCATTGTCTGGAGGGCGACCCGGGCACCGAGCTCGTCGAACAGCTCCGCCCACGCGAGGGCGACTACTTCATCGCCAAACGGCGCTACTCCTGCTTCTTCGGCACCGACTTGGAGATCCTGCTGCGGGGCCTTGACGTGCAAACCCTGGTGCTGGTCGGTGGGTTGACCGACGTCTGCGTGCACTACACCTTCGCTGACGCGCACCAGTGGAACTACCACGTCCGGGTGCTCGAAGACTGCGTCCTTGGCTCGACCGTTGACCGCCACAACGCTTCGCTTTCGGCCATGGAGTACCTGCAGCACGGAGCCCGCCTGACCAGCCAGGAAGTGCTGGCAGCACTCGAAAAGCTGGCACAGCCGGCCGTCACCCAGGGCACGTGAGGATCCGGCGCAGGGTCGGGGCGGGGGTCCCAGCTCGACCGCGGGCCGAACGCACCACGACCGCGGTCCTGTCACTTCGCGACCTGGCGATCTCGTTTCCCGGTGGCGTCCAGGCGCTGCGAGGCGTGTCATTGGAGGTTGCCCCGGGCGAGATCGTCGGGCTGGTGGGCGAGTCCGGCGCCGGCAAGACCGTGCTCGGCCTGGCCGCGCTCGGGCTGCTCTCGCCATCGGCCGAGCTGGACGGCCACGTCTTCCTGGGCGACGTCGACATGGCAACAGCGACCGATGAGCAACGCCGCGTCGCCCGCAAGCGCTTCGCGGGCGCAGTCTTCCAAGACCCCATGACGTCGCTGAACCCGACGATGACGGTCGGCCGCCAAGTCGCGGAGGTGACGGACTCGATGGGCGCGGCGATCGAAGCGCTCGAGCGCGCGCGGGTGCCCGATGCCCCTTGGCGGGCGCGCCAGTACCCGCACGAGTTGTCGGGCGGCTTACGCCAGCGGGTGATGATCGCCATGGCCGTGGCCGGAGCCCCAGCATTGATCGTCGCCGACGAGCCAACCACGGCCCTGGACGTCACCATCCAGGCCGAGATCCTACGGTTGCTGTCGGACCTGCGGAACGAGACCGGCTCCTCGATGCTGTTCGTCACCCACGACTTTGCGGTCGCCGCCAGCCTGGCTGATCGCGTGGTGGTCCTCTACGGCGGCCGGCTGGCCGAGATGGGACCGACGACGGAGCTCCTGCAGCAGCCGGACCATCCCTACACCGCCGGGCTGTTGGCCGCGCGTCTGTCGGCGGAGTCGCTTCAGGGCCGGCCGCTCCCGTTCCTTCCTGGCGAGCCGCCGGACCCACGCGCCCACGTCGACGCCTGTCCGTTCGCGCCGCGATGTCCACTGGTGACCCCGGCGTGTGAAGAGCGGTTGCCCCAGCTGAAGGCCGCGCCCAGCCACGCCGGACTGGTTGCCTGCTTGCGGGCCGGCGAGCCGCCACCGCCGCTCCTGCAGGTACAGGACCGCTTCCCCAAGCCGGCACCGCCAGACGGCCGAGGGCCGGCGCTGCGGCTCCAGGAGGTGACCAAGGCGTTCGGTTCCCGCCGGGTCCGGCACGTGGCGGTCAATGGCCTGACCCTTGAGGTGCCGGCTGGTGGCGCGGTGGCGCTGGTTGGGGAGAGCGGCTGCGGCAAGACCACCACCCTTCGCATGGCCGTCGGCCTCGAGCGGCCCGACAGCGGAACCGTCGAGGTCGGCGAGGGTGGGCGTCCCCAGCTCGTCTTCCAGGATGCCGGCGCCTCGCTGACGCCCTGGCTCACCGTGGGTGAGCTCCTGGAGGAGCGACTTCGGTCCGAAGGCTTCACCGCTCCCGAGCGTGCCGGACGCGCCCGGGACGTCCTTGGCCTGGTGGGCCTGCCCATCTCGGTGCTCGAACTGCGGGCCCGCCAGCTCTCGGGAGGGCAACGCCAGCGGGTCTCGATCGCCCGGACCATCGCGGTGCCGCCAGCGCTGCTCGCCTGCGACGAGCCGATTTCGGCCCTGGACGTCTCCCTGGCGGCGGCGGTGCTGAATCTGCTCTGCCGGCTGCGGGCCGAACTCGGCATGGCGCTGCTGTTCGTGACCCACGACCTAGCGGTTGCCCGTTTCATGGGCGACCGCGTCGCTGTGATGCACGACGGTCAGATCGTTGAGGAAGGTCCGCCTGAAGCGGTGCTCGACAGCCCGCAGCAACCCCAGACCAAGGCCCTGGTGGCGGCGATCCCCCGTCTGAGGAGCGCGTGATGGCTGCCGCAGGACCCGTCCTGTCCCCGCTAGAGCTCACCCGCCGTCGCCGGGCGTGGGCCGGGTGGGTGCGCCTGGGGCGGCTGGAGCGCGGCGGACTGGTCGTGCTGGCCCTGACGACCGCCGTCGCGCTGTTGGCGCCGCTTCTGGCTCCCTACGCTCCCACTACGGCACTGCCCGCCGGGTCATTCGCGGCGCCGGGAACCCATGGGCTGCTACTTGGATCCGATGAGCTGGCACGTGACCTGTTCTCACGGGTGCTCTACGGCATCCGGGCCTCCTGGCTGTCGGCGCTTGCGGTGATCGCGAGCGGGGTGCTCATCGGCGGGCTCATCGGAACCATTGCTGGCGTTGCCGGGGGGTGGCTCGATACCGCCCTGATGCGGTTCACCGACCTGTTTCTGGCGCTGCCGGCGGCGGTGCTGGTCATCGCGGTCGTTGCTGCGCTCGGGCCCAGCCTTCCCCATACCCTGGTGGCCGTCGCCATTGTCTGGTGGCCCTGGTACGCACGGATTGTCCGCGGCGAGGTCCGCGCCCAAGCGGTGCGGTCGCACGTCGACGCCGCCCGGTTGGCCGGCGTGGGCCGGACGCGCCTGGCGTTGCGGCATCTGCTGCCGGGAGCCTTTCCGGCGGTGCTGGTCACGGCCAGCCTGGATGTCGGGAGCCTCGTCTTGATCCTGGCCGGCCTATCGTTCATTGGCCTTGGCTCGCCGCCGCCGGCGCCCGAGCTTGGCGCGATGGCCGCCCGCGGCATGCCCTACCTGTTCGGACATCCATGGATTCCGCTGGCCCCGGCCATTGCGGTGTTCCTGCTCGCCTTCGCCGCGAACCTGGCCGGCGACGGCCTGCGGGATCTCCTCGAAGACCACTGAGGGAGGAACTTGTGTCACGTCGCTTGCTGCTAATGGTGGCCTCGCTTCTTGCCGCCGTCCTGTTGGGCTCGGCCTGCTCGTCGACCCCGCCGCCCCAGCGAGGGGGTGAAGGCGGGACCTTGCGACTGGCCTACCTGGCCGACATGGCCCAGGCCGACCCGGACGTCTTCTATGACATCGAGGGCAACACCGTGATCCTCTCGGTGTACGAAGGCCTGCTGAAGTACAAGCCGGACTCGACCGAGGTCGTACCGTCGTTGGCGGAGTCCTGGGAGGTGAGCCCGGATGGGCTGACCTACACCTTCAAGCTCCGGAGCGGCGTCAAGTTCCAGGACGGCACGCCCTTCGACGCCCAGGCGGTGAAGACGTCCTTCCAACGGCGCCTGGATGTGGGTGCCGCGCCCGCCTACAT
>Ga0126312_10002962_pt1 | contig 11414 bp, 10 predicted proteins | sample Plot104A_FD_92537 | JGI IMG/M metagenome (GOLD analysis project Ga0126312, IMG submission 92537) | Serpentine soil microbial communities from UC McLaughlin Reserve, CA, USA - Plot104A | ecosystem: Environmental > Terrestrial > Soil > Grasslands | place: USA: UC McLaughlin Reserve, Lake County... | reverse complement strand
GATAGAGGCCGAGGTCCACGGGAGGGTCAAGCACTTCTACTCCATCTACAACAAGATGGTGCGCCGCAACAAGGAGTTCAACGAGATCTACGACCTGGCCGGCCTCCGGGTCGTCGTGGACGGCGTGCGCGACTGCTACGGCACGCTGGGAGTAATACATTCGATCTGGAAGCCTATCCCGGGCCGCTTCAAGGACTACATAGCGATGCCCAAGTTCAACATGTACCAGTCGCTTCACACGACGGTCATGTCCAACGAGGGGAAGCTCTTGGAGATCCAGATCAGAACCTCCGAGATGGACACGACGGCGGAGTACGGCATCGCGGCCCACTGGATGTACAAGCACGGTCTCACCGACCGCCAGGTGGACCGCTTCACCTGGCTCAAGAGCATGATGGAGTGGCAACAGGAGACGACCGACGCCAGTGACTTCATGGAGTCTTTGAAGGGTGAGCTCGTCGCCGATGAGGTCTTCGTGTTTACACCCAAGGGCGACGTGGTCAGCCTGCCCAGCGGCGCGACGCCCATAGACTTCGCCTACCACGTCCACACCGAGGTCGGCCACCGCACGATAGGGGCCAAGGTCAACGACCGTATCGTCCCCCTCGACTCCGAGCTCGTCTCGGGGGACAGGGTGGAGGTCATCACGGGCAAGAACTCGGGGCCGAGCCGCGACTGGCTGACCGTGGTCCAGAGCGGGCGGGCGCGCAACAAGATCAGGCAGTTCTTCAACAGGGCCGACCGGGAGGACAACCTGAGCCTGGGCAGGGAGAAGATTCTCTCGCTTCTCAAGAAGCGACGGATCGGGAAGGTCCCCTCCGGAGTCCTCGAAGACGTGGCCCGCGCGACAAGCAACTCGTCGCCGGACGACATGTTCGCCGCCGTCGGCTCCGGTGTGCTCTCGGCCGAGAACGTGGCGAGCCGTATTGTCGAGCAGGTGCGTCCCAAGGAGGAAGAAGAGAAAGAGCTGAGCCCCGCGCTCGCCCCGCTCCCGCTCCCCGACGGGGGAACCGACGAGCAGACCGGGGTGCGCGTCGTCGGGTCGAGCGGGATCCTGACGCGGCTAGCGCGTTGTTGTACCCCGATGCCGGGCGACGAGATCGTCGGGTACGTCTCCCTCGGGCGCGGGGTCGTCGTTCATTCTGCCGGCTGCGTGAACGCTAGGGCCCTCCAGTCCAGGGACCCCGATCGCTTTGTGGAGGTCGAATGGGATATCGGTTCCGAGAAGCTCTTCACCGTCGAGCTGCTCGTGGAGGCCCTCGACAGGATGCATCTGCTGAAGGACATTACGGCCACGATCTCTGACACCGGCGTCAACATCGTCTCCGCCAGGGTCGACACCATCGAGGACCGGACGGCCCTCAGCAGGTTCGCCTTCAAGGCGGCGAGCGTGCAGCACGTCGAGGAGGTAATACGTAAGATCAGGAGCATCCCCGACGTCTACGACGTCTACCGGGTCTCCCGCGACGGCACGCCGCTAGAGCGCTAACTTGCGAGTGCTAAGCGTTAACGTAGGCATCGAGACGCCCATAGCGGGCGCCGGAAAGTCAGGAAAGACCGGCATCTTCAAACGTGGGGTGGACCGACCCGTTGAGGTGACGCCCCTCGGTCTCGCGGGCGACACCATCAGCGACACGGAGAACCACGTCGGCGTGGACCAGGCCGTCTACGTCTACGGCGCCCCCGATTACGCCTGGTGGTCGGAGGAGCTCGGTCGCGAGTTGCCGCCGGGCACCTTAGGAGAGAACCTGACCGTCTCGGGCCTGAGGAGCGCGGAGTGCTACATCGGGGATCGTTTCCTCCTCGGGTCTGTGATCCTCGAGGTAACGGCGCCGCGTATCCCGTGCTCGACGCTGAGCGCCCGGATGGGGGATCGGATGTTCGTCAAACGTTTCATGCGGGCGGAGCGGCCCGGCCTCTACTGCCGCGTCGTCCGCGGGGGTGAGGTGCGGGCCGGGGAAGCTGTGGAGTGGGAGCCTTTCGACGGCGAGAAGGTACTCGCCGTCGAGGTGTTTCGAGATTTCTTCGATGCCGAGCCGGCGGAGAGCACGCTCCGGCGTCATCTCTCCGTCCCCATAGCAGCGCGGGCCCGGGCGCACAAAGAGGAGCAACTCGGGCGGTTGTTGGCGCGCGGCGGTTCGTCCGCAAGCGGTGTGAGCGTATCCGAGGGCTAGGAGTAGTTTTGGCTGAGATCGAACAGATCACGCTCAGTATGGACGGCTTCGAGGTCAACTCTTACGTCATCCACGCCCCGGAGGGCGACGTCATCGTCGACGCCGGCGCCGAGCCGGAGAAGATCCTGGGCGCCACCCGCGCTCCGGTGGCGGCGATCCTGGTGACGCACGGCCACGCCGATCATGTAAACGCTCTGGAGTTTGTGCGCCGCGAGACGGGGGCTCCTGTATACATGCACCCCGCAGACGCCGAGGGGAAGGTCAGAGACTACGAGCCCTTCGATGACGGTCAGGCGCTCGATGTAGCCGGTCTCGGCATCAGGGTTCTTCACACGCCGGGACACTCTCCCGGATCGGTGACGTTCGTGGTGGGCCACGACCAAATCGTCGGCGATCTCATTCTGCCGGGAAGCGTAGGAAGGACGGACATCCCTGGCGCTTCGTGGGAGGAGATCGAAGCCTCCATCCGCAGGGTGATGCCGCTCTGGGAGGAAGAGACCCGCCTCTACACGGGCCACGGTCCCATCCTCACGGCTGTAGAGGAGTTGAGAACCAACCCCTACTTGCCTCCTGGCCTCTCGTGACGGACTATAGGGGACCGAGAGGCACATACGACGTCTTCCCTGGTGGCAGGGAGCCGCATGAGCGCCCCAACCTGTGGACGTTTGTCGAGGATAGGGCGCGCTCGCTTTTCGCCCGTCACAACTACACCGAGGTTCGCACGCCCATCTTCGAGGAGGCGCGGCTCTTCGCCAGGACGGCGGGGGAGGGCTCGGACATCGTCGTCCGGAAGGAGATGTTCGTCTTTCTGGACAAAGGCGGAAGGGAGATGGCGCTCCGGCCGGAGGGGACTCCGGGGGCTGTGCGCGCCTACATCGAGCACAACCTGTACAAGCTGGCCCAGCCTATCAAGCTGTTCTACATCGGTCCCATGTTCCGCCAGGAGCGCCAGCAGAGAGGCCGCTACAGGCAGCACACCCAGATCGGGGTCGAGGTGCTCGGCACCTCGGACCCGCTCGTCGACGTCGAGGTGATCTCCCTTCTCTACGCCATCCACCGGGCCGTCGGCGTGGAGGACGAGGTAGTCTACGTGAACAACCTCGGGGACATGGAGACCAGGCAAGCCTACGTACCCGAGCTCCGCGCCTACCTACAGAGACACCGCGGCGAGCTCGACCCCGACTCCGTGGCCCGCATGGATACGAACCCACTGCGCACCTTCGACTCCAAACATGAAAGCACCCAGGCGGTTCTGGCCGAAGCACCGAGGATCACCTCGTACCTGAGTTCCGACGCTTCGGCGCACCTGGCCGCCGTGCTCGAAGGCCTCGAGGCGCTCGACGTACCGTACGAGATCGACGACGGGCTCGTACGCGGCCTCGACTACTACACGATGACGGTCTTCGAAGCCAAGAGCGGCGCCCTCGGGGCGCAGGACACGGTAGGGGCAGGTGGCCGGTACAACACACTTATCTCCGACCTCGGAGGGCCCGACCTCGGGGGGATCGGCTTCGGCTCGGGCGTCGAGCGGATACTCCTGGCCGCCGCTGCGCAAGAGTCGCGGACCGGCCTGGACGTTTTCTTGGTGACCCTCGCACCGGAAGCGCGCATACCTGCCATGAAGTTGGCCGGCGCTCTGCGGGAAGAAGGAATCTCCACCGACCTGGACTACGGGGGGCGCGGCATGCGGGCGCAGTTCAAGCAGGCCGACCGTACGGGCGCCTCGTACGCCGTCGTGCTCGGCGAAGACGAGCTCGCGCGCGGCGTATGTACGCTGCGGGACATGGCTTCCGGCGAGGAGCAAGTTATACCCGTCGCCGACGGTGCGAAGGGCCTGATCCGGGCTGTCTCCGGCTCGTAGTGGTCGGTTTCACATTGAGTATATCGGGCATCCGTATAGTTCGGACGTACGCAAGTGAGAGGAGTACAGTTCATGCCGGTGGAAGACCTGCGCCAGAGTCCGATGATGGGCCACATGCTCGACGCCCTGGATAACGGCGAAGACATAGGCCACTACGGCCGGCTCGTATTTGCGATGATCGGCCGCCACTTCGTCTCCAACGACGAGCTTGTAGAGCTGCTTACGAAGGACCACGATACTGACGAGCAGGAGATAAGGGCTCTCGTACAGCAGGTGGAGGAGAAGGGCTACAGCCCGCCCAGGCGCGAGAAGATTCTGGAGTACCAGAGCCAGCAGGACTTCCCGATCTGCCCCAACCCCGACGACCCCGACGCCTGCAATCCTTACGCGGAGCTACAGTTCCCGGACGACGTATACGAGAGCATTCAGGAGTACAGAGAGGAGAGGTATACCTCTTAACGTCCCGTTCCGCGAATATGCCGCCCGTCTCCGACGCCCGGGGGAAGCCGCGGAGCAGGAAAAGACAGGAACAAGAAGAGAGGGAGCCGGGGCTACAGAGGGAACCCCGACTCCCTCTCACTCTTTCTTGCTGTATCGCGAGTAACTTTCTTAGACTGCGCCTTCCTCGACCTCGGTTATCTCGTCGGCCATAAGACCATGCGCCTCGCGGTGTACCGCTTCGGCCGCTTCCTTGTTAGGAGCTTCGGCAAGGCAGAAGACCTCTCCTGTCGCCTCGTTGAACCAGTACCTGTGGTACTTGATCCCGTACTTGTCCTGGATCTCTTCGTCCTTTCTGTGGGCGTCGGCCACCGCTTCGGCGGTCAACCCCTCCACGTGCCTGTGGTGGTCCATGAAAAATGGCGTCGTGCCAACCCTCCTTTCCCTTGGCGCTCCCCACCGGAGCGCCCCGCGCCAATTGTAGCCAAGACGGAGAAGATCGCGCTACCTCTGGCCGTAGGAGGCCGGGTAAATAAGAGACGGTGCTCCTAGCGATCTGCTTCTTGCTCGCCAAGGCTGAGCGCTCTCCTGGCGAGGTCGTAGGAGAGGCCCCGTTTGGCCCGTCCCTCTAGACGAGGCGATGTCGTCACCCTGACGGAGAGCAGGCGGTCGATCGAGATGTCGTGGTGGCGTAGAACGCTTTCGAGGTGTTCGTCTTCCAGGGCGGTCAGTGGTTTGAGGCCACCGATCTCCCTGTAGACCTTGGCCTTGAGGGCGAGAGAGGCGCCAGAGAACTGCCAGTGTTGCGTCTGGCCGGCGGGACCGGGTTCGGAGAGAAGGCACTCATGGCGCAGGCGTACGTGCTCCGCGTGCCTGCGCCAGACGCTCTCGGGCAGCGAGCCGTCGTCGGCGAGCTCGATGCGTCCCCGATGGCCCTTGCTCCCTGCGAGGCGGCCGTGAGTTGAGCGGCTAGCCGGTCGGACGCCGCGATAGCGTGCGGACCGTGGCTCGACGACGAAGAACGTGGCGCGGGCTTGGGCCAGGGCGTCCAGCACGAGGGGGGTCCAGACGGGGTCAGGCCCGTCGTCGAAGGTCAGGGCCACCGGAGCAGGGGATCGGTGGTCGGCGGGCATTCCTCTAGTTGTTGCCCTCGCTTGGCCTGGCCGCGGGGTCGGAGCCGCGTGCAACTTCGGGCCTGCGACGGAGCGAGATGTTCAGCTCCTTGAGTTGCTCCTCCGAGACGGGACCGGGGGCGTCCATCATCTCGTCCCGGGCGGCCTGGGTCTTGGGGAAAGCCATCACCTCCCGGATATTCGGCTCGTCCGAGAGGAGCATGACCAGGCGATCCACGCCTGGCGCGATGCCACCGTGAGGCGGCGCGCCGTAGCGGAAGGCGGTGAGGATGGTCCCGAACCTCCTGTGCGCTTCCTCAGGTCCTATGCCGATGACGTCGAAGACCTTCTGCTGCAGGTCGGGACTGTGAATCCTCATGCTTCCCGAGGCGAGCTCGGTGCCGTTGGCCACGAGGTCGTAGAGTTGGCCGATAACCCTCAAGGGCTCTGAGTCGAGCAGCCCCACATCCTCCTCGCGCGGCATGGTGAACATGTGGTGCATAGGCTCGATGCGCCCCTCGTCCTCGTTCCACTCGAAGAGCGGGAAGTCCGTCACCCAGCTCATGGCGAGCACGTCAGGGTCGGCCAACCCGAGCCGGTCCCTGAAATGGAGCCGCAGACGGCTGAGGCTCTCGAACACGACGGGGTTCTTGTCCGCGACGAAGAACAACCAGTCGCCCTCTTCGGCTTCGAGCGATTCGCGCAAAGTACCCAGTTGGTCCGCGGAGAAGAACTTCGCCACCGGGCTCTTCAGGCCGTCTGCGACTACTCGGAAGTGGGCGAGGCCCTTCGCGCCCCCCGAGGTCGCGACCGCGGTGAGCTCGTCGAGCTCACCGCGCGTCAGGTCCCCGAGCCCGCCGACGGCGATACCGCGCACCGAACCGCCGGATTGTACAGTCCCCTTGAAGACCTTGAACTCCGAACCGGCGGCGAGCTCGGAGACGTCGTGGAGCTCGAGACCGAACCGGAGGTCCGGTTTGTCCGTCCCGAAGCGGTCCGTCGCCTCCTGGTAGGTAAGCCGGGGGAAAGGCTTGGCGAGGAGCCGTTTCTCCGTAAGCTGCTCCACGATGCTGGTGTAGAGGCTTTCGACGAGGTTCAGGACTTCGTCCTGCGTGGTGTAGCTCATCTCCAGGTCGAGTTGCGTGTGCTCCGGCTGGCGGTCCCCGCGCTGGTCCTCGTCGCGCAGGGCGCGGGCTATCTGGAAGTAGCGTTCGAAGCCGGCCACCATAAGGAGTTGCTTGAACTGCTGGGGGGACTGCGGGAGCGCGTAGAACTGCCCGGGATACAGGCGGGCGGGGACCAGGTAGTCGCGGGCGCCTTCCGGTGTGGATGCTGTCAGGAGGGGGGTTTCGATCTCGACGAAGCCCCGCTCGTCCAGGTAGTCGCGCATGTGCTTGACGACGCGGTGGCGGAGCAGGATCTTGTCCCGCATCCGCTCCCTGCGCAGATCGAGATAGCGGTACTTCAGGCGCAGTGTCTCGTCCACGGGCCTGTCGCGTTCGATCTCGAACGGCGGTGTCTCCGAGGGGTTCAGGATCTCGAGCCCGGTAGCCTCGACCTCTATCGCGCCCGTCGGCAGGTCGGGGTTCTCGTTGCCCTCGGGACGGCGCACCACCTCGCCCTCCACGGAGATGGACCACTCCGGCCTCAGCCGCTCGGCCGAGGAGAAGACCTCGCTCCTTTCCGGGTGGAAGGTGACCTGCGTGATGCCCCAGCGGTCGCGCAGGTCTATGAAGATCAGGCCTCCGTGGTCCCTGCGCCGGTGTACCCAGCCCGCGAGCCTGACCTTCTCTCCGGCGTCGTCTTCGCGTAGCTCACCTGCGCTGTGGGTTCTGTACGGGTTGCTCTGCTGCTTGAGGTGCAATCTCATGTCTCCTTGCTTTCGCTTGCGGACCCGCTCGCGGGCTGTTTTACGAATGTTAGCCGATAATCTCGTGTACCGAGGGCCAGCCCTTGTCGGAAGGATACATTGCAGGGTTTTCGCTACCGTGCTAACTTAGCGCAGACGGGATCGGAGGCCGTGAGTCGCGCCGGATCCCCGGAGAGCTGCAGGGGAGAGGTCTATCCGAGGGAAAGGCCAGGGAGAATCACAGGCGGGGATGGGGGTGTATCTGGCGTTCCTCCTCGGCTGCCTGCTGGTGTTCGCGGGATGTGGCGGCGACGAGAGCCAGGCCCCTGTAACCCCCACCCAGAGCCCCGAGACGTCGACCCCCACGGAAGCTCCTGCGGTCACCCCTACCGAAAACGCTGAGGTGGGAGCCGGGCAGGCCGAGAGCGAGAAGGACATGCCCTTCACGCTCAACACGCATCAGCCCGTGCCGCCCAACCTCGAGGAAGCGTACGGGCGGAGGGCCAGGATCGTGGTCCAGTTCTACAAACTCGATCAGGACTCACTCTCCTATCCACAAGGTCTCTCTGTGGATAGGAAGGTCAACAAATCCATGGAGCGCCTGAGCACCAAGTATCCGACCATCGAGTTCTTCGCCTACGGCATCGGAAACCCGGGACCGGTCGCCGACGACAAGAGCCTGCAGCCCGGGGAGTACGGTACGCTGGCGGCCCAACTCGGGGTGGGGATCACCCCGTTCGTCGCGATGCTCGCGCCCAGTGGTGACAAGAACGGTGACGAGTATGTGATCACCAACCTCTACCAGGGATACGTGCCCCGACCCGTGTTGAGCCAGGCACTCTTCGACCTCGCGGCGGTGGACGTCGAGGACAACACGAGTGACTTTGCCGTGACGCTAGATCAGGTCCAGACGACCGACAAGGGCGGCGGGATCGAGTTCTTCACCGTGCGAAACCAAGGCACCGAGACCGTGAACCTGCGCAACTTCACCCTGAAGGTCCTGGACCCCGAGAGCGGGGATGTAACACCCGGCGCGCCCGGCGTTACGATCAACAGCGACATCCGGGTAAAGAAGGGCCAGAGCGTCTCAGTCGGCCGCGTCCCTGACGTGGTCGACGACGAGGGCAAGCGTGTGGCCGGCACGTTCGAAGGAGGAACGGCGCTCGATCTGGCGCCCGGAGACCAGATCGCGCTCCTCGATCCTGGCGGCGCGGTCGCCTCGACCATCACGGTCTGAGCGAAAAGCCGCTCTGCGGCTGACATTTCGGCCGGTTAGGATAAACTAGACCCGATCATGACCGAGCCTGTTTACCTGGATAACGCGGCCACCACACCGCTCGATCCCCGCGTCCTGGAGGCGATGCTCACGCACTTCGGCGGTCGACGCGGCAATCCTTCTTCGCTTCACGCGTTCGGCGGCGCGGCGCGGACCGGGTTGGAGGAGGCCCGAGAGTCCGTAGCCGAGCTCGTCGGGGCTTCCCCGGGGGAGATCGTGTTTACGAGCGGGGGGACCGAAGCCGACGATCTGGCCATCCTCGGTCTGGCGAGATCCGCCGGCCCCGAAAAGCGGCACGCGGTCGTCTCCTGCGTGGAGCACGCGGCGGGACGAGAGGCCGCGAAAAGCCTGCAGAGGGAAGGTTTCGAGGTGTCCTGGGTCGGGGTGGATGCGGACGGTCTCGTCGACCCTGCCGAACTTGCCGCCGCGCTGCGCCCCGAGACGGCGCTGGCCGCCGTAGTATGGGCGAACAATGAGGTCGGCACGGTCGAGCCTGTGCTCGAGCTCGCCGAGATCTGTGCCGAAAGGGGCGTCCCTTTCCATGCCGACGCGGTGCAGGCCGCCGGAAGGATCCCTATCGACGTCTCGCAGACGCCGGTCTCCACGCTGGCCCTCTCGGGACACAAGCTCTACGGCCCGCAGGGTATCGGTGCCCTGTACGTGCGTGAGGGCATCTCTCTCGAACCCATCTTCTACGGCGGGGGGCAGGAGAAGGGGCTAAGGAGCGGCACCCAGAACGTCGCGGGGATCGTCGGGTTGGGCACGGCCGCGAGGCTGGCCCGCGAGGAGCTGGAAGACCGGGTCATCCACGAGAGGGCGCTACGCGAGCGCATCATGGCAGGGACAGCAAAGATGCCGGATGTGTCCGTAAACGGGCATCGCGAGCGGCGATTGTCCAACAACGTCCACCTCACGGTCTCTGGCGTGGAGGCCGAGAGCCTGGTCATGTTTCTCGATTCGCTCGGATACGCCATCGGGAGTGGCTCGGCCTGCTCCTCGGGCGGGCACAAGGCTTCACCGGTTCTGCTCGCGATGGGGCTGCCCGAGCGAGAGGCTTTCTCCGTCGTCAGGATCACGGTCGGCAAAGACAACACCGCAGAAGAGGTCGATGGATTTCTCGGTGCATTCTCGACCGCGGTGGCGCAGCTACGAGAGATCTCCCCGCTCTACGCGGGCTGAAGGCGGGTACCCATGTCCGATAGTTACAGACCGCAGGTCGTAGACCACCTCGTCCGGCCGCGCAACGCCGGGGGGATAACGGACCCTTCTGGCAGAGGCGAGTCGGGCGACGCCGCGTGCGGCGACGTCGCCTGCTTTACGGTCGGGATCTCGGACAACGTTCTCGAAGAGGTCCGCTACAAAGTCTATGGCTGTGCGGCGTGCATAGCCGCCGGCTCGGCCCTCGCCGAACTGGTCGAAGGCCGACACCTCCTGGAGGCCGCCCGCGTCTCGAAGGCCGACCTGGAGAGCGCCCTGGGCGGACCGCTTCCCGCCGGCAAGGAGCATGCGCTTACGCTCGTCCTCGACGCGCTGCACAAAGCCTTCGAGGACCACTGGAACCGCAACGCCGGCGAGATGCTGTTCGACGCGCCAAGAAGGCGGGAGACCGGTGGCAGGAGCGTCGTCGCCGCGATGAGCGGGGGCGTCGACTCGGCGGTCACGGCCCTGCTTCTCAAGGAGGCCGGCTACGACGTCGCAACCGTAACGTTCCGGCTGCACGACGGCGAGAGGGGCAGCCGGTCGTGCTGCTCGCCGGACACGGTGCTCTTCGCCCGCGACACGGCGCACAGGATGGGCCTGCCGCACTTCACGCTCAACCTCAAGGGGCTCTTCGCCAGGCGAGTTATGCAGGACTTCGTCGGCTCCTACAGCGAAGGCAGGACGCCCAATCCCTGCGTCGCGTGCAACGCCCACGTGAAGTTTCACGCCTCCTCGTTCCTCGCCGATGAGCTCGGTTTCCACCACGTGGCGACGGGACACTACGCCAGGGTGGAAGAGGGGCCGACGCTCGCGCGCCCGGTGGACGAGAGCAAGGATCAGACCTACGTCCTCTGGCCGGTACCGCGGGACCTCCTGTCGCGAACGATCTTCCCCCTCGGCGAGTACCGTAAGACGGAGGTGCGCGCCATCGCCGAGGAAAGGGGCCTCGCCGTCGCCTACACTCCGGAGAGCCAGGACATCTGCTTTATCCCCGATGGAGATTACCGGGGCTTCGTCCGCAAGAAGGTGGCCGCGGAGCCGGGCGACGTCGTAGATCGGGAAGGGCAGGTGCTCGGAAGTCACGCCGGCGTCGTCGACTTCACGGTCGGACAGCGGCGCGGCCTGGGAGTCTCGGCGCCGACGCCGCTCTACGTCACCGAGGTGCGTCCGCGTTCCGGGCAGGTCGTCGTCGGACGTAAGCAGGACCTCGAAGTGCGGGAGGTCAGGGTCAGGGATCTGAACTGGTTCCTCAACCCCGGGGAGGCGGCCCGCGTACAGCTCCGCTACAATAGCTCGCCGGTCCCTTGCGCCGTCGAGGAGGTCGCTGAAGGCGGGTGGATAGCGTATCTCGATGAGCCGGCCATAGGTGTCGCGCCGGGCCAGTCCGCCGTGTTCTATACCGGCGACGGGGAGCGGGTCGTCGGGGGCGGCGTCGTGGCGCGTGCGGGCTCGTGAGGGCGGTACATTTTACGTGCGATCACAGCTATAATCCGGGTTTCCAGGG
>Ga0126312_10002961_pt1 | contig 11414 bp, 9 predicted proteins | sample Plot104A_FD_92537 | JGI IMG/M metagenome (GOLD analysis project Ga0126312, IMG submission 92537) | Serpentine soil microbial communities from UC McLaughlin Reserve, CA, USA - Plot104A | ecosystem: Environmental > Terrestrial > Soil > Grasslands | place: USA: UC McLaughlin Reserve, Lake County... | reverse complement strand
TGCGCGCACTCGAGCACCGCCTCGACGGTGCCGCGGTAGGGGTCGCAGGCAACCCGCCGGCCGTTCCCGTCGATCGCGACGGCTATGGAGGTCCCCGCCTCGCGGATCTGGAGGACGGCAGCACCGGCCTGCTCGGGCCTGCGGGTGGTGCGCGAGCCGACGATCGAGTCGTACTGCTCGAACGCCCATCGCTTGGAGGCGATCGTCGGCGAGCTGAGCAGTGCTACGAGGGTCTCGTCCGCCGGGGCGCCCGGATCGAGCGTGGCACGATTGCCGTAGATCCAGCCGTCGGGCTCGCCCGGGTCGAGGTCGTACAGCGGGCACTCGTCGACGAGCGCCGCAACCGGCACGTCGCCGACCAGCTCATCGCCCTGGAACACCCTGATGCGCCCGCTGTCGGTGACCTCGCCGATCGCGGCGGCGCCCGTCTGCCAGCGCTCGCAGACCTCGAGGACGGCGTCGAGGTCGCCGGGGGAGATCACCGCGAGCATCCGCTCCTGCGACTCGGACACCATGATCTCGAACGGCGCCATGTCGGCCTCGCGCAGCGGCACGCGGGCGACGTCGAGGTCGATCCCGACGCCGCCGGCGGAGGCCATCTCGCCGGACGAGGAGGTGAGCCCCGCCGCCCCGAGGTCCTGGAGCGAGACCAGGAGCCGGCGGTCGAGCAGCTCCAGGCAGCACTCGAGCAGCTTGGACTCCTCGAATGGGTCGCCGATCTGGACGCTCGGCCGCTTGTCGTCGTCGTCGGCGAGCTCGGCCGACGCCAGCACGGACGCACCGCCGATCCCGTCGCGCCCGGTCGAGGCGCCGATCAGGACGACCGAGTTGCCCACGCCGGAGGCCGCGGCGCGAACCATGCGGTCGGCGCGGGCCAGACCCACGCACATCGCGTTGACCAGGCAGTTCTGCTCGTAGGGCGCCTCGAACGCCACCTCGCCGCCGACGGTGGGGACACCGATCGAGTTCCCGTAGTGGCCGATCCCGGCGACGACGCGGTCGAAGAGGTACCGGGACCGCTCGGAGTCGAGCTCGCCGAACCGCAGCGAGTCGAGGACCGCGATGGGCCGGGCCCCCAGCGCGAAGACGTCGCGGAGGATCCCGCCCACCCCCGTGGCGGCGCCCTGGAAGGGCTCGATCGCGCTGGGGTGGTTGTGCGACTCGACCTTGAAGGCGACGGCCCACCCCTCGCCGATCGAGACGGCGCCGGCGTTCTCGCCGGGGCCCATGAGCACCCGCTCGCCCCCGGTCGGCAGGCGGCGCAGCAGCTTGCGCGAGTGCTTGTAGGCGCAGTGCTCGGACCACAGCAGCGAGAACATCGCGAGCTCGACGCCGTTGGGCTCGCGCTCCATCAGCTCGGTAATGCGGGCGTATTCCGCGTCGGTGAGGCCCAGCTCGCGGTGGCGCGACTGTCCCGCCGTCGGGGAGGTCATCGGCCTGAGCCTAGCGACCGGCTCAGCGAGCATTCCGCGACAACCATTAAGGGGTCAGACCCCGTTTAGGTTTACTCGCAGTAGTGGCCGTCGGGGCCGGGTGGCGGATCGCGCCCCTCGATGCCGGCACAGTCGCGGATGTGGTGAAGGCGGTCCACCAGGCCGGGCGAGGCGCTGTTCGGGCCCAGGTTGCGCAGCTGGTGCGGATCGTCGGCCATGTCGTAGTGCTCGACCGTGAAGTCCTTGACGCAGCCCTGTGTGCGGATCGGGTTGACCGGCACCGAGTGATGCTCGACGTAGACCTGGTCGTCGGCGGTGATCGCGACGTAGCGGCAGTTGCGCATCTCCATCCCTATTCCGCGGTCGTTCGGCCATGCCGAGTCGTCGCCCTCGAGAAGCGGCACCAGCGAGCGGCCGTCGAGGATGCGGCAGTCGCCGATGGTGCGGCACGGGTCGGCGCCCGCCAGCTCGAGGAAGGTGGGGGCGAGATCGATGTTGGCGACGGGCTCGCGGACCCGGCCGGGCACGTGGGTGCCCAGCACCTGATCGGGGATCCGCGCCGCGAAGGGAACCTCGACCGCCTCCCGGTACGGGAGTCGCTTCCCGCCCTTCAGCCGGTGTTCGCCCTCGAACAGGCCGTTGTCGGAGGTGAAGACGATGATCGTGTCTCCGAGCTCGCCGTTCTTCTTCAGCGTCCGAAAGATCAGGCGCACGCCGCGGTCGACCTCGCGCAGCGAGGCGAGCCGGCAGCGGCGCGCGTCCTTCAGCTCCTCCAGGGCGGCCTTGTCCAGCCGCGGGACCGAGCGCATGAACTCGGGCTTGTCGCCCATCCGCTTCTCGTTAAACGAGGGCGGATGCGGAAGCTCGCGGTTGCCGAAGAGCGTCTCGTCTCCGGGGGCAGGCACCGCCTTTCCGGCGCAGCGGCGCGGGCTGCGCCCGCTCTCGCCGTGAGGCGCATGCGGCGTGAGCCACAGGAAGAACGGCTTCGGCTGGGGCGCCCAGCGGCCGACCAGGTCGGCGGCCTGGCGGTTGAGATAACTCGTCTGGTAGGCGCGGTCATTGAGGCCGAGGTGCACGCGACGGCCGTTGACCGAGACGTCGTAGCCGTAGTAGCTGAGCGGCGGCAGCAGCATCCGCCACTGGTCCCAGCCGGCCTCTGGGCGGGTGACCGGGTTGACGACCTTGTCGTAGTGGTTGAGGTACTTGCCGACCAGGGCCGTGCGGTACCCCGCGTTGCCGAGCCACGCCGCGAGGTTGTTGGCGGGCTCGGTGAGCGTCGCATAGCTGTTCCAGGCCCCGTGGTTGTGCGCGTACTGGCCGGTGATGAAGCTCCCACGCGAGGGGCAGCAGAACGGGCTCGTGACCATGTATCGGGGGAAGCGCGTGCCACGGTCGGCGATGCGCCGCTCGGTGAACGGCATCACCCCGCCGCGGAATTCGCCGACCGGCTGGTCGTCGGTTTCGATGACGACGATGTTGGGCTTCGGCGCAGGGACTGCGGCCACGGCCTGCTCGGCATCGCCGTGCGACGACGCCCAAACGAGGGCTGCCGTAGCCACCAGCCCGCAGAGCGCTCCCGCGAGCCGCGCCTTCGTGCCCCCTTGCCCGGCACGGGGTGCGGGTTCCATGGCGCAAGGGTAGATGGTCGGCAGGCACTGGGGCTGCGGTTTAGGCCCCGTATCTAGACTCCCGCCGATGCTTCGCCTGCGCCGCGCGCCCAGGTCGGCGCTCGCCGTTGCGCTCGCATCGCTCGTCGTCACCGCCTGGGGCTGTGACGACGACGGGGCCGAGACGACCGTGGCCGTCCCACCGCCACCGAGGTGCGCGCCGCCGCTCTACGAGTTCATCCGCAAGGACGAGTCCTACCCAGAGGAGGCGATCGCGAAGGCGCGCGACGAGGAGCGGTTCAACCTCCAGGGAAACGAGCTGCGCCTGCGCCCGCCGATCGACTGGGCCGAGAACCCCGAGAAGTCCACGGCCTTCCAGGGCAAGCTCCAGGACCTCACCTGGCTCGACCCCTTGATCTACGCCTATCGGACGGGCGACGACGGCGCCCTGGAGCAGGCGCGCGACATCGCGCTCGACTGGATCCGCCAGAACCCGTTTGTCAACCCCTACGTCGTGGGACGCTCGCACGGCGACGCCAAGCCCTGGATCGACAAGATCGCCGCCGCCCGCGTGCAGTACATCGCCTACGTCACCGACGCCGCCGACTGCGAGGGGCTGCTCTCCGGCCGCGAGCGCCGCACGCTCGAGGCGTCGCTCGAGACCCACGGTCGCTTCCTCGCCGACCCGGCCAGCTACCACGACACCAACCACGGCCTCTACGTGAACCGCGGCCTCTACGTGCTCGCACGCCTCGACGAGGGGCTGAAGCCGGCCCAGGCGAAGGCGTGGCGGCGGCTGGCGGTGGACCGGTTCACGGGCACGCTCAAGCGGCACCTCGTGGGCGGCGAGGGCTTCTGGCTCGAGCACTCGGCCGGGTACCAGCTCGCCCTCAACCGCCTGGTCGACGACTTCCTCGCCCTCACGGGGGGCGCCAACCACGACTTCGCGACGGTGGCGCGGCAGATGAGGGAGGTCACGGGCTGGGTGATCGAGCCCGACGGGCAGATCGTCCTCTCCGGTGACTCGAACTACAAGCAGCCGACGGCCGACGAGCTGGCGAGCGCGGCGGCGGGGCAGGGGCTGCGCTGGCTGCCCAAGACCGGCCTCGCCTTCGTCCGCCGCCAGGACCCCGCCGCGTACCTCGCGGTGCTCGCGAGCTTCCACAACACGACTCACAAGGACGCCGACGACCTGAGCTTCGACCTGTACGACCAGGGCCGCCGGATCGTCACCGACACCGGCCTCTACCACAAGGACCTCGACCGCTATAGGACCTTCCAGGACTCGCCCCAGGCGCACAGCGTCCTGCGAGCGGGCGCCGACGTGACCTACGCCGACTCGACCGCCTACGGCAGCGGGCTCGACGCGGCGGGCCAGGGCGAGGGCTGGTACGCGGTGCTGGGGCACGACCCGCTGCCCAATCAGCTCGGCGTCGGCCACAACCGGCTGTTCCTCTACCGGCCCGGCTACGCCCTCGTGGTGGTCGACTGGGCGCGCTCGGCGGTGGCTCGCCAGTACCAGCGCTTCTTCCAGATCGCCCCGGGGGTCGACGTGCAGCGCGAGGGCAACTCGCTGCATCTGCTCGCCGACGGGCTCGACGCGACGCTCACGTCCAACGCCAGCGCCAAGGAGCACCTCCGCCTCGCCCACGGCGAGAAGCACCCACTCGAGGGATACGAGTTCCCCTCCTTCCGCCAGGCGGTGCCGCGTTACACGGCGACCTTCCAGAGCGAGACCGACGACCTCGACGCCGTCGCCACCTTCGGACTCGACCCGAGCCAGCAGGTGACCGCCCGGCTGCTGGCGAGGCCGTCCACGCGCAGCATGGCGGTTCGGCTGCTCTCGGGCGGGGTCGACCTCGGCAACGTCCTCGTCGCCCGCCACAGACAGCGGCTGAGCGTCCTCGCGTCGCCGGGCCTGGAGGCCGAGCCCATCGGCGAGGGCCAGCTCGCCACGCCGCCGTAGCCGCCGTCAGGCCACGATCTGCGGCAGCCACGCCCGGATCGCGGCCGCCACCGCATCGCGGTCGGTCTTCAGGCCGTGGTTGCCCGGCACTGCGACCACGGTGCAGGTGGAGCTGGCACGCGGCATCCCGAAGGGGTCGCTCTCGCCCTGGACGACGAGGACGGGGACCTCCACGGCGTCGAGCTCGGCCTGCCGCGTCTTCTCCGGCTTGCCGGGCGGATGCTCCGGGAACGCGAGGCACAGCATCGCCACGGCACCGCTCTGCGCCGCCGTCCTGCACGCCACGCGCGCCCCCGCCGAGCGCCCGCCGGCGATCAGCGGAAGACCCTCCAGCTCGCCGGCGCGAAGCGCCTCCACCGCGGCCAGCCACGCCTCGTCCAGCCGGGCAGGCGCCGGCGACGAGCGCTTGCCGGCCACGCGGTAGGGCTGTTCGATCAGCGCGACGCTGACCCCGGTCTCAGTGGCCACCTCTGTGGCCACCACGAGATCGGGCGCCTCCACGCCGCCCCCCGCGCCGTGGCCCAGCACCAGCGCGGCCCTCGGCTTCTCCGCGAGATGGAGGTGGGCGCGGGCGGGGCCCTGCGGGGTGTCGACCTCGGCGACCTCGGGCTCGTCCGCCGGGCTCACCGGGACGCTCCGCGCTCGTAGCCCAGCTCGTCGAGCGTCTCGCCGGCGATCTCCTCGAAGGTGGCGACGTCGGCCGGGGCCATCTCCGTGCGCCAGCGGGCGGCGCGGTCGGATTCGAGGGGCTTCGAGACGTTGGCCTGGTGGCGCGCCCGCACCTCGGCGCTGACGCCCTCGCCCTCGGCGCGATCGAAGTCGCGGACGATCTCGCCGATGCGCTCGCCGGCGCGCTCGCGGTAGGCGAGCATCGCGTCGTCCCAGGGCAGCTCGACGGCGTCGCAGACCCGCCGCAGGACGGGCTCGGGGTCGGCGATCAGCTCCTCGTAGCGGACCTCCGTGTAGTGGCCGAGTCGCGGCCCCTGGCGCCGGGCCTTGGCGATCTCGTCTCGCCACTTCACCGCCGCGTCGCCTACCGACTCAGGGCCGAAGTGGACTGCGACCAGCGAGCGCGCCACGTCGCGCCCGTCCCGGATCAGATGGACGAAGCGGGCCTCGGGGAGCGTGCGCGAGATCGGCCGCATCTTGCGCACGTAGTTCGTGGACTTGTCGCCCCACCGGCGCTTGCCGTGCTGCGATGCGTAGAGGCCGTAGAACTCGCGCAGCACGTCGGCGGCGGTGAGCCTCGGGTGGCTCTCGAACGCGGCGCGGAGCTCCTCGGCATCGAGGCCGAAGTCGGGCCAGCGGCGATGCGTGGTGATCGCCTCGAACGCGGCGGAGTGCGGCTCGGGCTCCTTGCAGGCGCGGATCACCTGCGGAATGAAGTGCGTCTCCGGGGGGATCGCCAGCTCGGGATGGGCGTCCAGCATCAGCCGCAGCAGGGTGGTGCCGGAGCGCGCAACGCCGACCAGGAACACGGCGGGCGGCGTCCCGCGTGGCGCCCTCCCGCCCCGGCGCCGCTTGATCGCAAGGCGCATGCGAATACTCTGCCAGCTTCGCCGTCAGGCCCGCCCGTGCTCGGACGACGCAAGAAAACCGCGGAAGCGAAGGAGCGGCCGCTGCCCCGCTGGGCGCGGCCGCTGGACATTCCCGATTGCCCATCGGGGTGGCGAACCGGGCCGCCCGACTTCGTCGGCATCGGCGCGCAGCGCTCGGGAACGTCGTGGTGGTACCGAGGCGTCGAGGAGCATCCGGGCATCGCGGCCGTCCCCGGCCGCGCCAAGGAGCTGCACTACTTCAACCGCTTCTGGCAGGGCGACGTGCCGGACGACATGGCGGCGACCTACGAGCGGCTCTTCCCGCGCCCCGACGGACAGCTCGCGGGCGAGTGGACGCCGCGATACATGCAGGACTTCTGGGCGGCGCCCCTGCTGCGCGAGGCCGCTCCCGACGCGAAGCTTCTGGCCATCCTTCGCGACCCGGTGGAGCGCTTCCGGTCGGGCGTCGAGCGCACCATCCGCCGCTCGCCGGGCGGGCGTCCCATCGACCTCGTCCACGTCTCCGACGCGGTCGCCCGGGGCCTCTATGCCGCGCAGCTGCGGCGGGTGCTCGATCACTTCCCCCGCGAGCGGGTGCTGGTGCTCCAGTTCGAGCGCTGCCGCGACGAGCCGCTCGAGATGCTGAGGGCCACGTGGCGCTTTTTGGGCCTGGAGCCGCTGGACGAGGTGCCGCCCTCCATGCTCGAGCGCGGCAAGTCGCGCGAGAAGCCCGAGCTGTCCGACCGCTGGCGGGCCGAGCTGGTCGCCCGGCTCGCGGACGACGTCCGCGACCTCGCGAGCCTCTTCCCCGGCGCGATCGACCTCGGGCGCTGGCCGAACTTCTCGTAGGCACCGGCTAGTCTGCGGGCCATGTGCAGAAACATCAGAACCCTCCACAACTTCGAGCCCCCCGCGACCGAGGACGAGGCGCGCGACGCGGCGCTCCAGTACGTCCGCAAGATCAGCGGCTCCAACAAGCCCTCGAAGGCGAACACCGAGGCCTTCGAGCGCGCCGTCGACGAGGTGGCCGAGGCGACTGCCCGGCTGCTCGACGGCCTGGTCACCAAGACGCCTCCGAAGAACCGCGAGGTCGAGGCAGCGAAGCTCAAGGCGCGGTCGGCGAAGCGGTTCGCAACCGCCGCCTGAGCCCTAGGAGCGCGTAGCCAGCTCGTAGCCGAGGTCGGCCAGAAGCGGGCCGGCGATGCGCTCGTACTCGGCGACGTCGGCCTCGCTCATCTCCCGCTTCCAGCGGCCGACCCGGTCCGACTGCGGCGGCGCGGTGGCCAGGGCGTGGCTGGCGATCCGGGCCTCGGCCGGCTGGGCGCGTCCGCCTGGTTTCGGCAGGTCGCGGGCCTTCTCGGCCAGGCGCTCCCCCGCGGACTCGTGGTAGTCGAGCATGGCGGGGTCGAAGCCGAGATCGATGAACTCGCAGACTCGTCGCAGCGTCGGCTCGGTGTCGAGGATCAGGTCCTCGTAGAAGACCTCCATGTACTGCTCGAGGTTGCGGGCCTGGTAGCGGGCCCAGCTCACGCGCTTCTTCCACAGCCGCGCCGCGTCGGCGACGTTGTCCGGCCCGAAGTTGAGCGGGACGATGGAGAGGGCGACGTCGCGCCCGTCGCGGATCGTGTGGACGAAGTGGGCCTCGGGGAGCACGCGGCGGATGCGGCGCGTCTGGCGGATGTAGCCGGGCGTCTTGTCGCCCCAACGCGCCTTCCCCTGCTTCTCGGCGTACAGCTGGAAGAAGGCGCGGATCGCATCGGCCGCGTTCAGCCGCTCGATCGCCGCGAAGCGGTTCCGCAGCTCGGCGGCGTCGAGGCCGAAGTCGCCCCAGCGCGAGTGCTCCGTTACCACCTCGGCCAGCTCCTCGGCCGTCACCGGTCCGTCGATGCAGCGAACGATCACGTCGGGAACGAAGTGGGTCTCCGACGGGATCGCCATCTCGGGATGGGCGTCGAGCATCAGGCGCAGCAGCGTCGTCCCCGAACGGGTCGCCCCGCAGATGAAGGGCGCGGGCGGGCCGGGCGGCGCACCCTGGATCCGGTGGCGGGCCCGGTGCAGCCGGTAGCGGCGGCGCAGGCGGCTGATGCGGCGGCCCAGGCGCCCGATCGGCCCCAGCTCGTGCTTGCGGCGCTGCGCCTCCTCGCTCACTCGAGCTCCTCCTCGCGCCCTTCGGCGAGGCTGCCGATGCCCTCGACGGTGCGCGTCCAGCTCCGCTCCTGCGCGAGCACCGTCCTGGCCCCCTCGCCCAGCTCGCGCTGCAGCTCGGGATTCGCCAGGCGCGTCATCGCGCCGGCGAGGTCATCCACGTCCGGGGTGTGCACGGGAATGCCGGAGCGCGTGGTCTCGCCGTCGGTGTGCGAGCCGACGAGCAGGCCGTTGTAGCCGTCGGTGATGGCCTCGTTCAAAGGCGGGTCATCGTTCGTGATCACCGGCATCCCGAACGCGATGGCCTCGAAGAGCGGCAGGCCGAGGCCCTCCCACCGGGCCGGCGCCACCACCACGTCGCAGCTCGCGATCCGCTCGAGGTGGTCGGCGGTGACCTGGTCGTCTATGAGGATCTCGATCCGGTCGTCCGACTTCGCCGCCTGGCGGACGGGCTTCAGCTGCTTGCGCTTGACCTGGGTCTTCACCAGCAGCCGGAGGTTGGGGTCGTCGGTTCGGGTGAACGCCTCGATCACCTGCTCCACCGGCTTGCGGTGGCCGAGGAAGCCGCCGGGGAACACGAACCTCGTCACGTCGTCGGCCCGGGGATGGCGCGCCTCCCCGACGGCCACCAGCTCGGGGTGGCAGCCCCAGGTGACGTACGGGCTCTCGATGCCCATCTCGGCGTAGCGCGCCTGCTCGGCCCGGGTGAACGAGTAGATCACGTCATAGGCGGCCTTCGCCCCCTCTACGTGCTCAGGCGAGAAGTGCTCCCAGACGAAGCGGCCGACGGTGCGAACGCCGCGCTCGCGCAGGCGGGCGATCTCGTCGAACTGGTAGTTCTGGTCGCAGAAGACGACCTCGATGCCGTTGGCCTCGACCCACGCCTCGTACTCGTCGCCGGGGATGTCGTAGCTCGAGCCCTCCGTCACGCCGGGCTGGTCCCACACGTCGTCGCTTGCGAGCGCGCCCGGCATCGGGCCCCTTTCCTTCTTCGGGCGGGCCAGCACGAAGGTCTCGTGCCCGAGCTCGTCGAGCGCCGAGCGCAGGTAGCGCCCTACCACCGGCTGGCCCCGGTTGAACCACTTGGTGACGACGCCGGCATTCACGAGCCGACCGCCTCACCGACCGGATAGCCGAGCTCGGCCAGGAGGTCGCCGGCCTCTGCCTCGAACGCCTGGCGGTCGGCCTCGCTCATCTCCGAGCGCCACTCGCCGATCTTGCTCTCCTGTGGCGGCGCGGTGGTGAGCGCGTGCTTGGCCTGGCGATGCCCGGCCTCGCGCCCTCCCTTGCCGTCCTCGGCGGGAAGCGCCCGCCCCATCTCCTCGAGCCGCCCCTCCGCGCGCTCGTGGTAGTCCAGCATCGCCGTCTCGAAGCCCAGCTCGCAGTGCTCGCACACCCGCCGAAGCGCCGCCTCGGTTTCGGTCACGAGGTCCTCGTAGTGAACCTCGATGTAGCTGCCCGCGCGCTGGCCCTGGTCGCGGCCGTCGAGAATCCACCGCTTCCACTGGCCGGCCCAGTCGGCGACCGAGCGCTCCTCGCCCCCGGCTCGCGCGCGCCAGCGCCGCCGCGAGAGCGCCACGTCGCGGCCGTCACGCACGAGGTGCACGAACCGCGCCTCGGGCAGGGTCCGGCCGATGCGGTTGATCGACAGCAGGTAGTCGGGCGTCTTGTCGCCCCAGCGCGGCTTGCCGTGCTTCTCGGCGTACAGCGAGTAGAAGGCACGCAGCGCCCGCCGGGCGTTGGTCGACCCCTCGGGACCGGCCATCCGCTCGCGCAGCTCCGCCTCATCGAGCCCGAAGTCGCCCCACCGCCGGTTGCCGGCGATCACCGCCGTCAGGTCCTCGGGCGCCGGCTTGCGGTCGGCCGCCCGGCGGATCTCCCTCGCGCGCTGGATCACGTCGGGGATGAAGTGCGTCTCGGGCGGGATCGCGAGCTGCGAGTGGGCGTCGAGCATCATCCGCAGCAGGGTCGTGCCCGACCCGGGGTTGGCGACGATGAACGGGGCGGCGGCGTCGGCCATCAGCCCTCCGCGGCGACCGTGGCGGCCTCGCGCGCACCGGATCCGACGGGATAGCCCAGCTCGGCCAGCAGGTCGCCGGCCTCCGCTTCGAAGGTCGCGAGGTCCTCCTCGCTCATCTCGCCGCGCCAGGCGAAGATGCGGTCGCGCTCGGGTGGCTTCGTCGTCATCTCGTGCTTGGAGAGCCGCGCCTCGGCCGCGAGGGCCGTGCGGTCCTCCCGTTCCGGAAGGGTGTGGGCGATCTCCTCGAGGCGCTCGGCGGCGCCCTCGTGATAGCGGAGCATGGCCGGGTCGAACTCCAGCTCGGCGAACTCGCAGATCCGCCGCAGCGCCGGCTCGGTCTCGCCGACCAGGTCCTCGTAGCGGACCTCGAGGTAGTGCCCCACCCGGTTGCCCTGCCGGCGCGCGATCGTGATCGCCTTCTTCCACTTCTTCGCCAGCCGCTCGACCGGCGGCTTGCGGCCGACCCGCTTCATCCGCCACTTCGTCCGTGACAGCGCGACGTCTCGTCCGTCCCGGATCACGTGCACGAAGCGTGCCTCGGGAAGCGCGCGCTCGATCTGGCGCATGTGCTCCACGTACTCCGGGGTCTTGTCGCCCCATCGCGGCTTGCCCCGGCTCTCCGCGTAGAGGCCGAAGAACGCCCGGATCGCGTTCCCGGCCGTCAGCGGCTCAGCCCGGTGCAGGCTCGTGAGGAGCGCGTCGGGA
>Ga0126312_10002960_pt1 | contig 11419 bp, 10 predicted proteins | sample Plot104A_FD_92537 | JGI IMG/M metagenome (GOLD analysis project Ga0126312, IMG submission 92537) | Serpentine soil microbial communities from UC McLaughlin Reserve, CA, USA - Plot104A | ecosystem: Environmental > Terrestrial > Soil > Grasslands | place: USA: UC McLaughlin Reserve, Lake County... | reverse complement strand
GGCGCTCGACGCGCTCGTCTCGGGCGGGGAGCTCGAGCTCGACGGCTCGCTGACGCCCGTACTCGGCCACAGCCCGGCGGACCCGACGGGTCGTCCGCTCCCGGACGCGAACCGCAAACCGGTCCTTCGCGTCGGCTCGAAGGGCGTCGCGGTCGCCGAGTTGCACGAGAAGCTCAACCAGAGCGGTGCCGGCCTGCCGACGGCGACCAGCCTCGACGACGCCGACGCGATCGAGTTCACCGGCGCGACGGAATCCGCGGTCCGCGATTTCCAGCGCCGCCATCCTCCGCTCGCCGTCGACGGGGTGGTCGGGAAGCGGACGTGGGCGGCGCTCGACGCCAGCGCCCCCGCGTCGACCGTCGGGCGGGTGGATGAGTTCCTGATGATGCCCGCGCGAGGAATGGACGACTTCGGTACCCAGGCCGCGTACGACTGGGCCGTCGAACCGAACCGGACGAACCCGACCCGGCTCCGCATTCGCGTCCGCTACGACTTCCAGGAGGATCCGGCGGCCCCGCTGCCGGACCACGACGAGACCGTCAGGAAGCTCCTGGATGGGATCAAGACCGTCTGGAACGTCTTCAAGGCGGTCGAGGTGCCGGTGGCCGGGGGGCCGACGCGGCCCGACGTCGACATCGAATTCGACCCGCAGCAGGGCGTGCCGGCCGACAAGACGGTCGTGCTCTCGGCAGGCGAGGGTCCTTCGAACGCGAAGCACTACTTCATCACGCCGGACCGGGACCTCGTCGGCCTGTCCGCGCACGAGTTCGGACACCACTTCGGTCTTCAGGACGAGTACCAGCAGAAGGCGGCCGACCACCTTCGCCAGACCGGGCAGGCGGCGGACGTCGGCGACTGGCAAGGCGATGGCACTCCTCCCGAGCAGATTGCACGTGAGCTCGGAACCGCGCTCCGGACGCCGCCGCGGGCGACCCACGGCGACCGGGCACTCGCCGTGGTCCAGGGCCACGACCTCACGCAGGGCGCGTTCGCCCAGCGCGTTGCGCACCGCTATCTCCGGCTCTTCGGAATGAGCGTGGTGGCCGACTGCAATCGGCTGATCGACGCCGATCCGAGCGAGGGTGCCCTGAACAAGCAGCGCCTCTGCACGCAGCCGTTCCTCTACACCGCGCAAAACCTGATGGGCGGCGCCGAGACACAGGGCACCGAGCACGAGCACGAAGTGGCGCCGCGCCACGTCCGCCATCTCTGTGCGCTCCTCGGACTGGCGGTCGGCGGGATCTGGGAACCGGCGCGTCGCTGACTCCGTCGGGCTCGCCCCGCTGGGTGACAGACGCGGAACGATGCGTAATTCCCATTGCAAGGGCGGCCCACGCGCTGTATGACGTGAATGCGGTGCGCGCGATTCTTCGTGCTCCAAATGGGGTGCGGATCGTCAAGAGACATATGCGGGGAGAGGCGTCGACTCGCAGAAGGAGGTTCGCTTCATGCGCAGGCTGACGCTTCTACTCGTCCTCATGGCCGCAATCGTTCCGCTGAGCGTCGTAGCGGCCGCTCAGGCGTCGACGGTCACGTCAACCGTTCCCGCTTACAACGGCGCGTTCTTGCCGGCGGGCCCGTTCCCCCAGCCGGCGGTCACGGTCGGCACCTTCACATACGCCGTTCCGGCTGGAGAAGTGATCGTCGGCGCGACGATTTCCGGCCACTTCGGGAACAGCGTTCTCCCGAACAGCGCCGGCGTCGACGTCTTCTTGAACGGCCTCCTCGTCGGCCAGTGTGTGCGATTGGCCGCCTGCTACGTCGGAGCTGGGGCGTCGTGGAGCCACACGTTCTCCTCCTCTGAGGCACGATCCCTGCTCGGGAGTGGCTCGGCCGTTCTCACTGCCGTCCAGACCTCCGAGTCCGTGATCCGCCTCGCCCCGACCACGCTGACGATTCAGACGCTCGGTAAGCAGGACTGCAAGCACGGGGGTTGGGCGACACTCGGCATGGGGTTCAAGAACCAGGGTGACTGTGTGAGCTTCGTCGCCACCGGCGGGAGGAACGAGCCGGCGGGGTAGGCGGCGTACCGGCTAGCTCTGGCGGGGCGGCGCGGCGTGTGCGCACCGCTCCGCCAAGCCCTCACGCCGCTCGGGGAAGGCGCTTGGCGATCACTTGAGCGGTAATTCGCTCGGCGTCGAGGGGTAAGACGGCCAGCTCCGGCGGCGGGCGCCGCACGAAGCCGTCGACCAGGAGGAGATCCTCCGCCTGCCTGGGACTCAGCGTCTCTCCAGAACGCTCACAGGCGGAGCCGCAAAGCGCCAGGCCGGCCTCGATCTCGAGGCTCGCTCCGGCGCCCGGAGGGAGCGAACGGACGGCACGGACCTCACCGCCGGAGACGAAGAACGCCTTCTGCCAGCCCGGCTCGATCGCGGGCGCGATCAGGCAGAGCTCCCGTCGCTGGAGACAGTCGAGCCGGCGCAGCCGCTGGACGACGTGCTCCAGCGCCTCGATGCGGTCCCTTAGCCGGGCTGCCTCCTCGTAGCGAAGGCTCTCCGAAAGGTCGGCGAGCCGCGTTCTGAGCCGCGGCAGCGGGCCGCCCTCGAACAGAGCATCGAGCTCCTCGGGCGTGCTCGCTGCGAGCGCCCGCGCCGCGAGGGCGGCTCGTCGCCGGCTTCCGATCGGGCCGAGGGCGGTCGGCGTCTTCGTGACGACGAAGTCGTCGCCTCGCAGCTTCAGGTACACGCCGTGCTCCTTCCGTCGGCTGCGCGAGTTCGCGGGGGGCTGGAGCTCCCGGATCAGCCGGAGCTCCTCGAGCGCGGCCTCGAGCTCGGAGCCGAGCACGCGCCACTCGATGCGATCGAGCGCGAGCAACGCCGCCTCGACCGAGGGCCGCTGGCGTTCGCTCCGGAAGTACGAGCGTAGGCGCGCGCGCAGGTCACGGGCGCGGCCGACGTAGAGCGCCTGCCCGTGGCGGTCGCGAAAGAGGTAGACGCCGGGGCGAGTCGGAGCACCCCGGGCAAGAGAGCGCTTGTCGTACACGCGGCGCTTGCGCGGAGCGGCCAGGCCGCGGAGCTCCGAGACACGTCTCGCACCGAGCTCCTGGGCGAGCCCGATCAAGTGCACCAAGACCTGCGCCGTCGCCTCCGCGTCGGGAAGCGCGCGGTGACAGGGAGCCGTCGGGACGCCGAAGAACTGGGCGAGCGAGGCGAGGCCGACGCGGCGGACCCGCCCCTCGAGCAGGCGACGGGCGAGAGCAGCCGTGCAGAGAGGCGGCTCGGACAGGCGCCGGCCGTGGACGGACATCAGCTGCGCCTCGAGAAAGCGCTGGTCGAAGCGGGCGTTGTGGGCGACGAGCAGATCGTCAGCCACGAACCGGAGGAACCGCCTGAGCACGGAAGAGGCCGAGGGCGCGCGTCGCAGGTCGGGGTCGCGGAGACCGGTGAGCCGCGCGACCTGCTCGGGCAACGCGCGCCCCGGATTCACCAGCGACTGAAACGAATCCACGAGCTCGAGAGCGCGCACGCGCACCGCGCCGATCTCGCAGATGCGGTTGCGCGTCGCCGAAAGCCCCGTGGTCTCGAGATCGAAGACGACGAACTCGGCTTCCTCGAGCAGAGGATCGACTCGTCCGCCGACGAGCGAGATCGTGGCGCCCGTGCAGACGACCCGGCTGTCGCCCGCCGTCACCTCCTTCAGCAACGAGCACGCGAGCCCGTCGGAGATCGACGAGGTGGCGAAGAGCGCGCGAGCGGCCTCCACGGCCGTCAGCGGCCCGCGCTCCTCCAGCGTGTCCACGAGCCGATCGAGCGAATCCAGCGCGAGTTGCACCGTGTAGATGAAAGCGAACATACGTTCGCATGGCAAGTACAACAAGAGCGCCGACGCGGACGCCGGCGCTCTCGAGGTACCCGAGCTAGAGCCCGAAGGTCGACAGGAACGCGCGCGCCGACGGGCTGTCTGTCCGCCCAGCCACGTTCGTCGAGTAGCACGGGGCATCGCCGGTCGACGTGACCGCGAGGGAGACGTCGCCGTCGTTCGGGGCCGCGCCGAGGAAGGTCGGCCCGCCGGAGTCGCCGTAGCAGGCTCCGCTGTCGTCCTGCGCGGCGTTCTGGCCGTTCGTCATCGGCGTCGCCTCGATCAGGCCGCTCGGGAACGGCTCGACGTCGGTCTCGAACGTGACGTAGTCGGGCTTGCGTCGGCCGCGAGGAACGCCGTGCAGTGGCTCGCGGTCAGGAAGACCGTCGGCGAGACGAGCGTGCCCGAGGAGACCTCGGCAAAGCCGACGCCGGTGCGCGCGGGAACCATGATGGCGCCGACGTTCGGATGCCGGCCGTTGTCCGGGAAGCCGTTGGTGGTGACGGCGTTCGCGCCGCCCGCGAAGATGGTGCAGGCGGCGACCGCAGCCGCGAAGAAAACTCTCCTCATTTCCTCCCCTATGCGATTTTGAAGCAGGGCACATCGCACGACACGTTCAGACACACGTTTCGGAGGAAGCTCCTGAACTGGCTGATCACGCCGCCGACCCGTCTAGGGCTGGCCGGGAGGCGGACTCACATTCTCACCGTTCGCGGGCGGAAGAGCGGCCGCCGCTATTCGACGCCCGTGCAGCTCGTGATCGACGGCGAGCGGCGCTGGCTCGTCGCGCCGTACGGCGAGCGCGAGTGGGTGAAGAATGCGCGCGCGGCCGGCGAGGTCGAGCTCACGCGGGCGCTCAAGACGGCGCGGCACGGCGTGGAGGAGCTGGCCCCCGAGGACGCCGCTCCGGTCCTGCGCGAGTACGTCCGGACGACGCCGGTCGTGAAGCGCTTCTTCGAGGCCAATCGCGACGACCCGCTCGAGGCGTTCGCCGCGGAAGCGTCCCGGCACCCGGTTTTCCGCCTTCTCGACTGAGCTTGCTGGCGCTCGGCCCTATCCCTTCGAGTCGGGTCAGCCGAACCGGCTAGCGCGCCGCGGCTGCGATCGCGCCGAGGACGCGGCCGTCGGACAGCGTCACCCGCGCCTCGGGGTGCCGTGCCTCCCAGACGCGCAGGTACGCCTCGACCTCCATGCGGGCCCACTGGCGCCGGGCCCGGTCGTCCGCGCGGGCCTCGCCGGTCCGAGCGCCCTCGCTGCCGCGACAATCGAGGCAGAGCGCCGAGCCGAGCCGCGCCAGGGGCGCCTCGATCGCCCCGGCACACGCGTAGCAGACACCGGCTCGCACGAGGTTCAATGCGGCGCCGACGGAGACAGCCGGATCGAGGAGAACGCGCAGCGAGGTCGGCCCCGACCGCTCGACCGTGCACGAGCAGCGTCGGAGGAATTCGAGGAGTTCCTCGACGAGCGTCCGATCGCTGACGTCGATTCTCACCGCAAGACCCGAAGCTCATTGTGAGACGCGCCTCGGACATCACGTAAGGGCCGCAGGACCCATCTTTTCAAGACGGGTTCAGAGAATCCGTTCGCCGAACGCGCTAGCGACGAGCTCCACCGCGAGCGCGGCCGTCTGGTTTTCGCGGTCGAGGATCGGGTTCACCTCGACGACGTCGAGCGAGCTCATCACGCCTGCCTCCGCGACGAGCTCCATCGCCAGATGCGCCTCGCGGTACGACAGGCCGCCGCGAACGGGGGTGCCCACGCCGGGCGCCACCTCGGGATCGACGACGTCGAGGTCGAGCGAGACGTGGACGAAGCCGCCGCCGCCGACGCGGTCGAGCGCCTCGCGGACGGCGGGCTCGATCCCGATCCGGTCGATCTCGCTCATCGTGATCACGCGAACGCCGTGCTCGCGGGCCGCCTCCCTCTCGCCCGGGTCGAGCAGGCGCGTTCCGACGAGGACGGTTCGGGTCGGATCGACCGCGGGGAGCGGCCACGCGGCGCTCGCGAAGGCGGAGACGTCGAGGCCGAGCGCCGCGCCAAGCACCATCCCGTGGACGTTCCCGGACGGCGAGTTCGCGGGCGTGTTGAGGTCGGCGTGCGCGTCCAGCCAGAGGACGCCGCCGGCTCCGGACGCGGCCGCGAGCCCTCCGAGCGTTCCCAGCGCGACCGAGTGATCGCCGCCGAGCACGAGCGGGGTCTGGTCGCGCTCCCGCGCGTGCCTGACCCGCTCGGCCACGTCCTCGCAGGCGGCCTTGATCTGCTCGAGGAAGCGCGCGTGCGGATCGCCCTGGGCGACCTCCTCGGGCACCACGAGCTCGACGTTCCCCAGGTCGTCAGACTCGAGCCCGAGCTCGGTCAGCCGGGCCTCGAGCCCCGCGTAGCGAATCGCGGACGGACCCATGTCCACACCGCGCCGGCCGGCTCCGAGATCGAGCGGGGCGCCGATGATCGCGAGCCGATTGTTCGCGTGCACGCGAGAAGACTAGGGCGCGGGGCTTTACACAAGTCCCCTCACACGAGGGATGAGCGGCGGCCGTCTCCCTTCGATGCATGGGGCGGACACTTTTGTAACCGAGGTTCGGCCGTGCGGCGGCTGAATCGAAAGGAACAGATGCCAGCCGCCCTTCGCGCCCTCACGCTCGCAGCTTTTCTCTCCCTCGTCCTCACCGCCCCCGCATTCGCCGCCCTCGCGACGCCGACCCCAACCGCCCCGGCGAACGGACTCTCGGTCGACGCGCTGCCCGCCTTCTCGTGGGCCGGCGTCGCCGGCGCGGACCGGTACGAGTTCCAGATCGCGGCCGACAGCGGCATGAACTCGCCGGTGCTCGGGAGGGGCGAGGACCAGTTCACGACGCGGAACACGCGCGCGACGCTCAAGAGGACGATCCCGAACGGGTCGTACTACTGGCGGGTCCGCGCGATCGCGAAGGACGGCATGCCGTCGTCCTGGACCGCGCCGCGTCTGCTCGTGAAGTCCTGGACCTCGGCGGCTCAGCTCCAGTCGCCGACGCAGGGCGCGATCATGGTGCACCCGACGCAACCGCTCGTGCTTCGCTGGGCGCCCGTTCCCAGGGCGGCGAAGTACCTCGTCTCGATCGGGACGGATCCGACGCTCGGCACTGTCGTGCAACCGCCGATCGAGACCTCGGGCACGGTCCTCACGCCTCGGTCGGTCCTGCTGCCGCCGGGCACGTACTACTGGGGCGTCACGCCGATCGACGCCCAGAACCACCGCGGCGCTCCGTCCGCGGTGCAGTCGTTCACGTGGACCTGGCCGACGTCGACGCTCGCGCGGGTCGACGACCTGTTCGCCGACCCTGAGGTCTTCGACCCACACTTCTCCTGGGACCCGGTCGCCGGCGCAGCGCGCTACGAGGTCGAGGTCAACTCGTCGGTCGACTTCCCGCCCGGCTCGAAGGTGTGCTGCGCGACCGCGGTCATCGGCAACTCGCTCTCGCCGACCCAGGTCTTCAAGGACAACACGTACTACTGGCGCGTCCGCGCGCTCGACGCCGCCGGCAACTCCGGCGTCTGGAACGCAGGCCCGGCCTTCACCAAGACGTTCAACAAGGTGCCGCCGACCCCCGGGCCGAGCGTCAAGAACCTGCGCATGCGCGACAACCTCGCAGACCCCGGAACCGATCTGGACAGCGGAACCGCCGGCTACCAGACACGCAATCCGGCGCTTCGCTGGGATCCGGTCCCCGGGGCGGCGTCGTATGAGGTCGACGTCGCTCCGTTCGAGTCCAGCTCGTGCAACTGGTCGGCGCCGCAGTCGTTGATGTGGCGCGTGAAGACCAGCGTGCCGTACTGGACGCCGCTCGGAACCGGCTGGAACAACGTCAAGCCGTACAGCGACTCGCTCGGCATCTCCTTCGACGTCACGGTCCCCCAGCCGGGATGGGGCTACTGCGCGCGCGTCCGGGCCCGCACCGATCGGGACTCGACGAACCAGGAGGTCTACGGCGACTACACCTACCTCGGCGACGGCGCCAGCCCGTCGTTCACCTGGCTCGGATACGACGAGGGCCCCGACAAGGAGTGCGACGGGTGCAGCTATCTCTCGAGCGACGACTCGCTCTTCCCGCAGACGGGCACGGTCAACGGGCGCACGCCGTTCTTCAGCTGGAAGCCGCTCCCCCGGAGCCCGAAGAAGACGCTCGAGAACGTGCTCGGCGCCGACGCGCTGACGCTCCGCGGCCGCGTTCCCGGGCGGACCAGCCTCGCAGCGACCGTCCAGGAGCACGTCGCCAACCCGGCGCAGGACGAGCTCGTCATCACCGAGGCGCCGAGCTACTCCTTCACCTACACCTTCACCGACGGTGATCTTGCGGGCCTGGCCGCAGCTGTCAACGGCCACGTCGGAGGGAAGGTCTACGCGCAGGTGCATGTCGACGGCCAGCCGCTCGACTACGTCACGAGCGCGCTGTTCACACCCGGCCGCCAGTCGTACTTCGTGCTCGTCTCCAAGGACGCGAGCTTCAGCAACATCGTCGACTACGCCTTCACTCAGGTGCCGCTCTATGCGCCGCGCAGCCTGCTGAAGCCGACGACGTACCCGGACGAGACCACGTCGTACTACTGGGCCGTGCTTCCGGCTCAGGATATGAACGGCGGCCTGTCGACCGGCAACCCGCTCGTCGCCGCCCCGGACAGCTTCCAGAAGCAGTCGACGCCGCCGAGCCTGCTCTCGCCGAGCAGCGGGGCGCTCGTCGACCTCCAGCCGACGTTCCGCTGGACACCGGTCGAGGGCTTCCGCCGCTTCCGGATCCAGGTTTCCGAGGACCCGACGTTCGGCGCAAGCTCGGTCCTCGACGACGTCGTGACCGACGCCACGGCCTACACGAGCAACACGTCGTACCCGGCCGACACGCTGCTGTACTGGCGCGTGCGCGCGGACGACGAGAACCTGATCGGGCTGACGTGGTCGCCCACCGGAACCTTCACGCGCAAGCTCCCGGCTCCGGTGCCCTCGTCGTCGAACCCGACCTCGGGCGAGACGATCCCGCTCTGGACGTGGGTTCCGATCACCGGCGCGTCCTCGTACGACCTGCAGGTCGACGAGCCCGACGGTGACCACACGGAGTTCTCGGACTTCCGCTCCGCGTCCGCGACATTCATCAAGATGACCGGCACCGGCAAGTGGGGCTGGCGCGTGCGCGCGCAGTTCCCGAAGGCGCTGAGCACGCAGACGCAGCCGGGCGCGTGGTCGGCAACGACGCCGTTCACGCGCACGATCGGCGAGCCCGGCGCCGCGAAGACCGAAGTGAGCGGCACGTCCGTGCTCCTGTCCTGGAGCCCGAAGGCGGCCGCCAAGAACTACCGCGTCCAGATCTCCCAGCGCGCCGACTTCCAGCTCAACATCGAGCAGATCGACACGGACAACACCGCGTACGCGCCGCTGCTCGTGTCGCCCACGTACATGGCGGGCGGGAGCTTCTGGTGGCGCGTCGCGGCGATGGACGAGGACAAGAACATCGGTGACTTCACGGCCGCGCAGAAGTTCGACCTGCCCAAGACGCAGAGCGGGCAGACCGCGCTCACGCGCCTGAAGCTGACGCTCAAGCTGCGGAAGACTAAGAAGGGCCGGCGTGTGACCGTGACGGTGAAGGCGAACGGCCGGGTCGCGCGCGGTGCGCTCGTTCGCGTCTTCGCGAGCGGCGTGTCGCCGAGGAAGGCGAAGACGAACCGGAAGGGCCAGGTCACCTTCAGGCTCAAGAAGCTGGGCAAGGGCAAGCGCCTGATGCGCCGGCAGCTGCTGTTCCACGCCGCCAAGACGGGCTTCCTGCCCGCCAGCAGGACGCTCAGGGTTCTGTACTAGGGGTCAGGTTCAGTCGGCGAGGAAGACGTCCCCTGCGCACCCGTACACGAGGGCGCAGGGGACGTCTGACTCCTCGATCCCACTGAGCGAGCGGTGTTCGAGGTCGACGGTCACTTCGGGCCAGGCCTCGACGCCGAGCGCGGCCGCGCCCTCGTCCGACCCGAAGCACAGCAGGTCGCCGGCCGAGAGTACGTCGCGCCGGCCGGTCCGGTGGCGGGCGATTCCGTCGACCTCCCGTAGTTCCTCGAGCGGATCGATGCGGACGTTCGAGTCCGAGCCGACGCAGATGCCGATGCCCCGCTCGAGGAGCCGCTCGACCGGCGCGAATCCGTCCGCGAGGTTCGCCTCGGTCGTCGGGCACAGGCAGACGCGCGCGCCCGCATCGGCGATCAGGTCGAGCTCGCGGTCGTCGGCGTGCGTGGCATGGACGATCGTCGTCCGGGTTCCGAGACAGCCGGTCTCGGCGAGCAGCTCGATTGGCCGGACGCCGTGCTCGGCGACGCACTCCTCGATCTCGCGCTCCTGCTCATCGGCGTGGACGTGGAGGACGAGCTCGCCGTCGGCGTTGTAGCGGCCGATCTCCTCGAGCCAGTCCCGCGCGCAGGCGCGGACCGAGTGGGGGGCGAGACCGACGCGGATGCCCCTGCCCCTGAACTGTTCGACCTGGCTCAGATAGTCGACGGCCGAGCGCTGGCGGAAGCGGTCGAGCCCGTCGCGGCCGTACGCGGCGTACAGGAGCACGAGCTCGATCCCCGCCGCGTCGGCGGCCTCGGCGGCCGCGACGGCTTCGTCGAAGCCGATGTAGTGGAACTCGCCGACCGCCGTCCAGCCGGCGGCCAGCATCTCGCGGTACACCGCCTCGTAGGTCTCGCGGACTTTGTGAGGGGTCTGGCCCCTCGCGAGCTCGAGCATCGATTCCCGCCAGGTCCAGAAGTCGCCGCCGCCCGCCGATCCCCGCAGCGCCCGCTGGAACGCGTGGCTGTGCGCGTTCACGAAGCCCGGCAGAGTCAGACGGCTCGGCAAGGGCGACTACGATTGCACGGGAATGGCGACCAGCGCTGTCCCGGCCCCCCTCGCGCAGCTTCCCAATGCGCTGACGCTCGCGAGGCTGGCGATGATTCCGCTCTACGCGGCGCTCATCCTGGCCGCCGACGACGGCCAGAGCTGGGCCGCTGCCATCGTCTTCGCCCTGGCGGGCGTCACCGACCAGGTGGACGGCTTCCTGGCGCGGCGCTGGGACGTGGAGTCGGCGTTCGGCAAGATCGCGGACCCGCTTGCCGACCGCCTGATGATCGACACGGCGGTGATCCTGCTGTGGCACGCCGACCGCCTGCCGTGGGTGGCACTGGCCATCCCTGCCCGCGACGTGCTCCTGATCGCGTCCACGCCGTTCGCGATCCGCCGCGGCTACGAGTTCGAGGTCAACTTCCTCGGCAAGGCCGCGACCTGGCTGCTCTACGCCTCGCTCGCGTTCGTGATGGTGACGAACCCCGACGCGAACTGGCCGCTGTGGATCTTCTGGACCGGCTTCGCGCTCGCCGCGGCTTCGCTCGTGGTGTATCTCCTGAAAGCCCGGAGAGAAGTGAGAACGTGAAAGCCGTCGTGATGGCCGGCGGGGAGGGCACCAGGCTCCGTCCGCTGACCTCGAACCAGCCGAAGCCGATGGTGCCGATCGTCGGCAAGCCCTGCATGGAGCACATCCTCGAGCTGCTCAAGGATCACAGCCTGGAAGAGGTCATCATCACGCTCGCATTCCTGCCGCAGGCGATCCGCGGCTACTTCGGCACCGGCGAGTCGCTC
>Ga0126312_10002959_pt1 | contig 11423 bp, 16 predicted proteins | sample Plot104A_FD_92537 | JGI IMG/M metagenome (GOLD analysis project Ga0126312, IMG submission 92537) | Serpentine soil microbial communities from UC McLaughlin Reserve, CA, USA - Plot104A | ecosystem: Environmental > Terrestrial > Soil > Grasslands | place: USA: UC McLaughlin Reserve, Lake County... | reverse complement strand
CACTCCGGTGAGTGACCAAGTGAGTGACAACGGGACCGAACACAGCGGGATATCGGTACCTGGTCCAGGACGCTTGGCGACCGGCAAGATCATCAAGCGACGCCCGTCCGAGGTGCTTCGGGAAGAAGCAGTCGTGAAGGCAACCTGACAGCAACGTTGATAGCAACCCAGCAGGCACGAGCGCCACAATCTGGACCATTTCGCGCCGCCACACGCTCGGGCCGGACAGTGGCGGATGCGCTCGGACTATCTGCCCGGACCTACGGATCAGGTGGTCTACGTCGCTCACGCTCGGTGCGCAAGTACACGGACAGGTTGATTAGTGCGAGGGTCGCTGCCGCGATGGCGCCCGCCCACCAGTACCAGCCGCCCTCCGCCACGGCGGCCAGGATCAAGCCGGCGGCCAACAGGACTTCCGTAATGGCGAGCCCAAGTCGCCACCACCGGGGGAAGCCTGAACTCACCTTGTGAGCGTATTTGGCCCAAGCGCCACGAGGTAAGACGCGGCATGGAGGGGTTGCATCGGCGCAGCTCATATCACCCGGCCGCTTAATCGGACACCGGTGACCGCCTGCCCCGAGCATCGGTCAACAGCGGTCAACGGCAGTTAGAGAGACAGTACCGGCGTGGCCTGTTGACCGCCCTGGAGGCATTTCCAAAACTGATGCTGCCGTGTCCCCAGTCTGTCCCGCACGTCACGATGCGACCGCGCCCAGTCATCGCCAGCAGGGCCGTCGCAGGTGGCATCTCGCACGAGCGGTTACGTGCCGTGAACCACTGGACTCGCTCGTAATGCGCAGCTCACCGGGCGACACTCCCATCGGAGCGGGCTGGGTTGGTTGTTCTGGGCCGATCAATACTGCAGGCTGCATTCCGCTTCTCTTGGTCTCACTTGTGGTCTCATTCGCGTAAGTTCAGGGGTGTCCGCAGTGTGCTGCCGAGCTTGGGTTCAGGCGGGACCGGACCCAACCGAACGGGTCTGAATCACCAGCCGCAGAACTCGAAAGCGCGTGAGGGGCAACCCTCCGCGGGTTCAAATCCCGCCGCCACCGCCAGTCTGACCAGGCCAAACGCCGGCCGCGCCGCAAGATGGGCGCCGGTGTTCTTGGCTGTGGTCTCAAATGTGGTCTCAATTGGTCCCGATTGGTGCGTTTCTGCTGGACCACAGGAGGCCGTCGAGCCGGCTGGCCAGGTCACTGTGGATCGGCGTGACTACGTGTGTGTAGCGGCTCGCCATCGCGGTGGTTGACCAGCCCAGAACACTCATGATCGTGCGCTCGTGGACGCCGAGCAGCAGAAGATCTGTAGCTGCGGTGTGACGGGCATCGTGGAGGCGGCCATCCCGGACACCAGCGGTTGCAACAATGAACTAGCCAAGACAGCCATGCGGCTACTCGGTGAGGCCTCCATCCAATCCGTCATCCGGTCGTCCCGAGTTACTGATTCGTTCGTACTTTGCCATCCCGCTCACCGGTTCTCACGATCCTCAGGACCATCGACTATATAACCGCGGTGCACCGCCGGGCTTGCTGGACCTTGGCCGCCTGACGCGTCCCCAAGTCCCCCCACACTGTAGGGAGGGTTAGAGGGCGCGGCGTTGGGCGACCAGGGGGCAGAGGAAGGGGGTTTTTTGCCGCGCAGTCCGACGCTGTTGAAGTGGCTGATGACGATGCGGTAGGACTGCCAGAGTGTGGTGCGGGTGTAGGGGACGCCTTGGGCGGCGCAGTAGGCGGCGACCAGCGGCTGCGCTTTACGTAGATGGGGTCGCGCCATGGAGGGGAACAGGTGGTGCTCGATCTGGTAGTTCAGCCCACCCATGAACACCGAGATCGGCGATCCGCCGCTGATGTTGCGGCTCATCAGGACCTGGCGGCGCAGGAAGTCCAGTTTCAGCTTGGGCGACACCAGCGGCATGCCGACGTGGTTGGGCGCGAATGAGGAGCCCATGTATAGGCCGAAGACGGCCAGCTGCACCGCCAGGAACGCGACCGCCTTCTCCGGCGGAAGGACCAGGAACACCAGCAGGGCGAGTCCTCCGAGGTGGAGCGTGAGGAGGCTGATTTCGACCCAGCGACGCTGAATCTTGTCCCGGCTGATGATCCGGCTGATCCCGTCGATGTGCAGCGAGGCGCCTTCGAGCAGCAGGATCGGGAAGAAGTACCAGCCTTGATGGGCTACCAGCCACCTGATCAGCCGGCTACGGTGCCTGGTCGCTCGTTGGGGTGTGAAGGCGATCGCGGCCAAGGCGATGTCGGGGTCGGCTCTCACTTTGTTCGGGTTCGCGTGGTGGCGGTTGTGTTTGCTTTGCCACCAGCCGTGGCTGATCCCGATCAGCAGGTTTGCGATGATCGAGCTGACCCAGTCGTTCCAATTGTCCGGATTTGAATATCTGTCGGTGTGCGGCGTCATGGCCTAAGAACGAGATCTGGGTCATCACAACCGCAAGGACTCCGGCGTTGGCTAGTTGCCACCAGCTGTCGCCGATCCAGATGAAACCCAGGGCCCAGGCGGCCAGGATGAGCACGGCACCGATCAGCGTGGCCCAGTAGTAGCCGTAGCGGCGGCGCATCAGTCCCATCTCGTGGATGCTGCGGGTCAGCGCGGTAAAGGAACTGCCTGCCCTGTCACGGCTCGGTGACGCTGGCGCGCTGCCTTGCGAAGGCTTGTCAGACGATGCCAGGGTCGCTGATGCGTCAGGAGCCGGCCGGTCCCGGGTGTTGGAGGACGTGGAGAGGGCTGTCATTGGAGACACATTTAATCGAAAGTCCCGGTGGCTGCCTGAGCGGCAGCATCATGCTCGTGGAGTCGCGGCGTGTCCATGAACGGCGGCTCCGGCCCCAGGCGGGCTGTCATATACAGCCCTCCCATTCTACCCGGTGAATGCCGCCGCGACGATTCGTACAGAGCCGCGGCCCCGCATGGGTGAGGTCAGTGGCAGGCTCCGAAAGCCCAACGTTGTCGTCACTCCCGCGCGACGGCTACGTCGGCCAGTCCGAGTCGGTCGAGCAGCTTCAGGATACGCACAGCGGCCCACGCGACAGCGCGTGCGGAAACCGTGCCCAGCCCTCTGGGCCGCGATCAGGCAGGCCAGGCTACCGCCTCATCGCTTCCTTCACCCAGAGGGAGACCGAGCGCGGCACATCACATTCCACAGCTCGGCGTTTGTCCCGCATCTTGGTTGTGCGGCGGTCACGGGCTGCTCGGTTGGGCGGGGCTCGGTTCGATGCTCAGTACGTTGACGTGGATCAGGCGATGCTGGTGTCCGTTGAGTTGTAGGCAGTCGACGATCGACTGGCGGACGGTGCGGGCGATCTGACGTGCCGGGGCGAGGCTCGAGGTGGCGATGTCGACGGCGACCTGGGTTTCGGCCCGGCCAGTTGGCCCAACACGGTGGGTGACCGTGATCCTGTCGGAGCCGGCGACCGTGCCGGCCGGCCGGCCGGGACCGGGCGGTCGTTGTTTGGTGGCGGTCATCAACCGGCGCAGCGAGCCGTGCAGCGTGGGTTCGAGCCGGAGCACCCCGTCGGTGGCGAGCACGGCGGCGGCCAGGCTGTCCAGCAGGGCCGCGTCGATGGCCGGGTGCAGGTGGTCAGGCTGCCGCGAGGCCGGCGTGGCGGATGCGCCGACGTCGACGGTCGGGGGTTCAAGCTCAGACATGGTGGATGTCCTCGACGGTGATGTTGATCAGGGTTGCCGTTATTCCAACCTCACGGTCGATGGCGGTTCGCAGCCGATCCCGCAGCAGGCGGGTGAGGGCAGGGATGGCCGCAGTCGGGGCAACGCTGATTCGCAGATCGACGGTGATCTCAGCGGGCGCCGCGAGCGTCTCAGGCTGGCGCGTGTCCGGTTCTGCTGCACGCTCATTCAGCGGGTCGTGTTTGCTGAGCGCGACTGCGGAGCGGCGGGCTTCGAGGTCGTCGATCTCGTCGCTGGTGCGTCGGATGAGGTTGGCGAGGGTTTGCTCGCTGACCGTCAGCTGGTCACCGGCGGCGCCGGGCCGGGGCTGTTCCATCGGGATTCGGCGGCCGCGGCGGACTTCGGCGCGGGCGAGCTCGAGGATGCCGGTGATGGCGCTGGAGTTGAGCCTCAGTGCTGGATCGGCCTTGTCGGCGGTGACGACGCCGTGCGTGGCCGTGGCCAGATCGCCCAGGTCGTGCCGGGACGCCTGGCAGTCGGGGCAGGTCTGTTCGTGCGGGTCGGGTGGTAGATCGATACGGGCCCATACGTCGTCGATGCTGCGTCCGCAGCCGAGCCGGTTCGGGTCGGTCTGGCTGGGAGGGGTCGGGGTGGTGCCGGTTAGCGCCATGCCGTCATTCCTTTCGCAAGCTGGAGTCGTGCCCGGGCGATCCGACCCCGGACGGTGCTGACCGGGACCCCGATGGCATAGGCGATGGCTGGGTAGGTCAGTTCGTGCATCTCGTGCAGCACCCAGCAGGCCCGCTGGTCTGGAGGCAGCGTGGCCAGCAGCGCGGTCAGGCCGTCTTGCAAGGCGTTAGTTTGGGCGGCCGCCGCTGGGTCGGTTGTGCTGCTGGCGGCCACGGGCCGGCCGGCCCGGGCTTCGAGCTCGAAGTCGGGACCGCTGCTGACGCCGGTGTGTCGCCGGATGCGAACCCGGAGGATATTGAGGCAGCGGCGTGTCATCAGTTGGTAGATCCAGGCGCGGAACGCCTCCGGATCGAGCAGGCTCGGTAGGCGCCGCCAGGCCAGAACGAACGTGTCCTGCACGGCGTCTTGTGCCTCGCCTCGATCGGACAGCATCCGGAAGCCGAGCCGGAACAAGTCCGCTTCGTAGGATCGGACCAGCTGCTCGAAGGCGTCGGTGTCACCATCTTGAGCCCGGGCCACAGTGGTCGCTTCACTGAACACCCGAGGCGGTGAGGGTACCCCGGCAGGTGAGGACGGCACCACGAAATCAGCCCGCGCCGCCGGAACCGCGAGAACCGACGAATGGGGGTCGCGGTGGTATTCCCGGCCGGCGCCGGTACCGGTCGCACAGTTCACAGACTGATTCCCCTCTCTGAAACAAGACCTGGTGTCCTAGCGTCGTCGCGTCGAGCGGTGACATCTCGCTTCTGCCGGACGGGCTTCTGACCTTCCCCAGTCATCTAGATGGTGATCCGGTCGGCCGTATGCCGGCTAGTGGTGACGTCAACTTGGACCGCCAGGTGCTTCAGTGGCGTCTCCATGGCGCTGACCAAGCGGGCCACTGTCTCAGCCTGCAGGGAGTGCAGCAGCCGCTGGATGTCGGTGCGGTCGTTCACGGTGACCTTCAGGGTTAGCTCGGGCTGGCGGGCGGTGCCCCGCAGGACCGCAGACGCGTCGACGACACCCAGCAGACGCTCGGCGTCGGCTTCGACAGCATCGGCCAGCAGGTCTGCCCGGCAGACAGTGAGACCGCGAACGGCGTCGTCTTGAAGCCGGAACGGCCTGGCCGCATTGGTCCGCGGGATTTGGGCCATGAGCCACGCCAGGCCGATAACGCTCAGGATCACCCCGAGAAGACCGACCGCCACCGCAACCTCCGGCTGGTCGAAGAATGCGCCGACGCCGGAGCCGAGAACCTTGCTCGACGTCACTGGCACGCCGAGACGGATGCCGATGGCGGTGGTGATGCGGGCTAGGAGCCCCAGCGCGATCAGCGCCGCCACGATCCCCGCCAGCAGCACGACCAAACCGATGACACCCAGCCATGCCCGGTTCAGGAGTCCCGAGCGTTGTCTCATGTTGTGCCTGCTTCCGTGCAGAAAGCCAACTCGCGAGTGGTCACAGCCGCTGGGTGTGGACGGTAGTGGTGATCTTCGGCATCGGTTGCAGCCCCACACCCTTGAGGGCTTCACGGACCCGCTCGGTGACCATATCGGCGAGCTGGCTGCGCTGTTCTGACTGGGACTTGACCGACAGGGTGATCCTGCGCGATGTGACGGTCGTCGAGACCGCATCTACGCCGTCGACCAGGTCGGCGTGGCCCGCTGCCAGTCGGGCGACCGAGCGACGCGATATCACGAGCTCGGTCGACCCGGCCACGTCACCGCTGCCGTCGACGTGCAGGACAATGGCGTTCGGTTGCCCGGGCTTCCAGGCGCAGAACAGCAAGATGAGCCCGACCGCGACGGCTGCGAGGCTGATCGCGAGGGTAATGGTGGACCCCCACGTCAGCTTAGCCAACCATTCGTGGACGGCACCCAAGAACCTCGGCCATCTGCCGTTGACCAGCCGCAACACCGTGATCCAGACCAGGCCAACGCCAAGCGCCAGCACAACCACGCTGACAATGCTGGCGGGGATGGTCCGGGCCGGGCGGCGGCGCAGCTTGTTCGAACGCGTGTCGGTGCGGCTCACCGAAGGGCCTCCGTGCCCGAATTGGCCTCGCGATGGAAAGCGGAAACGGTGATGTCGACCCGGGTCACCTCGACCCCGGTAAGCTCACCGACCCGGTCGATCAGATGCTGCCGGACCTGCTCGGTGACCTCGCGGATCGGGGTCGGGTAGGCCACGGTGATCGCGAGGTCGACCGAGGCGGTCCCGCCCGACAACTCGACGTCGACCTTGGGGCGGGCCGAAAGGTCGGTGTGCGAGCCAATGCCGAGAAAGCCGCCGCTGCTGCCACCGGCGGAAGCGACCTCGCTGGCGGCCTGGCTGACAATCTTCTCAATCACCTTGTGGTCCATGACCAGCCGTCCCCGGCCGGGCGCTGCTGCTCGGCGGGGCATGGTCTCAGCGGTGGATGCCACGGGTCAGCGCCGTTCGGTGGACCGGCCGACCAGCAACCTAGGGTCGAGCTTGCCCTCAAGCATCCGACCGATAACCAGAGCGACCACCGCGAACAGCAAAACGATCACGAACGAGACAAAACCGGCGAAGACGGCCACCACGCCGAGCGCGATCCCAACGATCACGGCGAACTGGGATGTGGACATAACAGTCGGTGTTCCTTTGCTGATGAATGTTGGCGATCAGGGGGGCTAGGCCGACCATGGGGGTGGCCGTGCCGACCTGGCCACCAGGGGCCCGAGGGATCCGGCGGCCGCGTCGGCTCAGGCGAGGGTTGCTGAGCCCTGCGCCGGGGCTGGGGTGCTGTCGGCATCGGTGTCGCTCTCGCCGGAGAGGTGCACATCGGTGACGTTCACATCGACTGAGACGACGTCGAGCCCGGTGCCATACTCCACACTCTTGATGACCGCGTCGCGGATGTTGTCGGCGACCTGGACGATGGAGACGCCGTACTCCACCACGATCGACACACCGATCGCAGTCTGGCGCTCACCCTTCTGGATACTCACCCCGCCGGACACGCTCGGCTGCTGGCCAGGCATGCGCTGGCTCAGGGTTGAGAATGCCCGCCCGACGGCGGAGCCCATGGCGTAGACGCCGGGAACCTCACGGGCTGCAATGCCGGCGATCTTCTCCACAACCTGGTCAGCGATCGTTGTGTCGCCGAACTCGGTGTGCAGGGCGTCGAGCTGCTTCGGCTCCGGGGCGGCATGGGCTGGCTCGCGGGCCTGGCTCTCCTCGGTGGTGGCAGGGACCGTCGTCATGCTCATGGAAACTCCTCAAGACTGGGGAAACACGGGGTAAGAGTGCCGTACATAAGTCAGGAGGACATCACTAAACGAACCGTCACAGGTGAATCGTCCTTGGGTGTCATAGTTACGTGTGTGCGGTCGGTCTGAGCAGCAGCCAGGACTGCTCGCAGAGCGCCGAGTCAATGCGGCCGCGGCAGCGATCGCTCGAGTGATGGACGAAGCATCGGATCGCTTCGGCCGTTGCCGAGTTCTGCCCGCGCACGTCGAGATCATGTTGGCCACGCATGAGGTCGCCGTGGCCCGGAAGGCAGCGGACGAGCTGTTCAAGATCGCCGAGGAACTCGAGGCGCCCTTCCTTCGAACCGGCGCCGCTTACGCCCAAGGCGCAGTATCGCTCGCCGAGGGTGATCCAGCCGCAGCCCTGACACCGACAAGCCTCCGCGGGTTCAAATCCCGCCGCCACCGCCGGACTCCGTGGGTGACCTTTAGCTCGCCCCGCTGTGTGATGCCTCGTCCTCGAAGAGCGGCGCATCGCTATTTCCGGGAAGATGTGCGCATGATCCACATCGACGCGATCCTCCTCGGGAGCGCTGTCGTGTTGATCGCCGCCATCGTTGCCGCTCGGATTGGCGCCCGGGTCGGGCTCCCATCACTGCTGCTGTTCCTGGGGCTGGGCATGCTGATGGGTGAATCGGGTCTCGGTCTTCGGTTCGACGATGCCGATCTTGCCCAGGCACTGGGCTTTGCGGCACTGGTACTGATCTTGACCGAAGGTGGCCTGACCACCAAGTGGAATGACATTCGACCCGTAGTCGGGCTTGCCAGCGTCCTGGCCACATTCGGGGTAGGGATCAGTGTCGGCCTGATGACCCTGTTCGGCCATTTTGCCCTTGGGTTGGATATATGGATCGCAGTTCTGCTCGGCGCGGTGACTTCGCCGACCGATGCGGCGGCCGTCTTCTCCGTGTTGCGGTACGTGCCCATCCCACAGCGCCTGCGTGGCGCGCTCGAGGCCGAGTCGGGGCTGAACGATGCGCCGAGCGTTCTGTTGGTCGCGCTGGCGAGCTCCATCGCAAGTGGTGCCGCGCCTCCCGGTGGGATTGCCGGACTGATCGGCTTGATAGCGGTGGAACTCGCTGCCGGATTGGCGATCGGGATCGCCTTCGGTTGGGTAGGGGTCTGGCTACTCCGGAGGGTGGCCCTTCCCTCGTCCGGGCTCTACCCGCTGGCTGCTCTCGTCTGGGCGATCTTTTCCTACGGTGCCGCAGCAATGCTGCACACCAGTGGATTCGCTGCGGTCTACGCGTGCGCGCTGATGTTGGGCAATGCTCAACTCCCGCACCGCGCAGCCACCCGCTCGTTTGTCGAAGGCATCGGCTGGATTGCCCAGATCGGTCTCTTCGTCATGCTCGGGTTGTTGGCATGGCCGAGCCGGGTTGGTCCCCAGGCGGTCCTTGTGGCGCTGACGGCAGGTTTGGTTCTCACTTTTGTGGCACGTCCGGTATCGGTGCTGGTCTGCGCAGCGGGCTTTCGAATCCCCGCACGGGAGCAGGCGTTCCTCTCCTGGGCGGGACTGCGCGGCGCCGTGCCGATCGTGCTCGCGACCATTCCGCTGTCCCAGGCGGTCCCGGGGAGTGAGTTCCTGTTCGATGTCGTGCTGGTCTTCGTGATCATCTTCACCTGCCTACAGGCACCGACGCTGCCGCTTGCTGCCCGGCGGCTTGGCATACTGGAAGATCAGTCGGCCCGCGAAGTCGAGGTCGAGGCGGCGCCATTGGACATGATCTCGGCAGACCTGCTTCAGGTCCGGATACCGCCGGGCTCGCGGCTCGCAGGGGTTGAGGTCAGCGAACTACGGCTTCCCCGGCACACGGTCGTCTCCTTGATCATTCGGGATGGTCAGCCGTTCTACCCAGGCCGTCAAGAACGGCTCAAGACAGGTGATGAGTTGCTCATCGTGACTCCATCGGCTCAGCGGGAACGGACCGAAGCACGATTGCGAGAAGTTGGCCGCGCCGGACGGCTGGCTCGGTGGCGCGCCGCCGGGGTCAGGCACCAAGCTGGTGATTCAGCCGCCGAGCGGCGGTGAGGAGCTCCTGTTCACCGATGGTAGGCAGACCGTGTCGGTGTTCACCACATAGGTTCGCTTGGCTTCCTTGTTGAACCCGCCGTACTTGTTGCCCACTAGGACATCGACGGAACGGTCAATGCGTTTGTCGCCCTTCACGGTGGCGTCCTTGAAGAAGCCTTTGACAAGCAAAACCTCCGGGTTCTTCGAGTCGGCACCGACGATCACGGTTTTGGAAATCTTCTCCGCGGTGTTAGCAGTTCGAATGACATTGAAACCACGTTCACGCAAGGCGCGGCCAACATCACCGGCAAGGCCACGCTTATTTCCTCCGTTGTAAACCTTGACGGTGACCTGGCTGGATTTCAGTCCGCCTTTATTGACGCTTTGATCGACGCACGGCTGGGCCGGGGCTGGAGCAATCGGACGCAACACGTTGGTATATCCCCACCAGGCCGCATAGCACAGCACCCCGAGAAGCAGCAGCAGGGTGATCGGAGTCCGTACGATCCGGAAGATCCGACCGATCACCGTTGATACTCCTCGCGCTGCCTCGGCGCAGCCTACCCCGCCCGGCGGCTATTTCAGGTCAAGCACCCTCGCATGCATCGTCTGCCGCTGCTGCAGCGCGGCACGCAGCGCGCGATGGAGACCATCCTCTAAGTAGAGCTCGCCGCGCCAGGAGACGACGTGGGCAAACAGGTCCCCGTAGAAGGTGGAGTCCTCTTCGAGTAATGCCTCAAGATCGAGAGTCCTCTTTGTCGTGACCAGCTGATCGAGGCGCACCTGATGAGGAGCAATGGCTGCCCACTGTTTCTGCACGTAGCCATGATCTGGATACGGGCGCTGGTCCCCGACGCGCTTGAAAATCACTCGATAACTCTAATCAGGTTCCGGATGAGTCTGCGAACACCTCTCGTTACGATTTGGCCATTACTTGCCGGTCTTCAACGCTTGCTGAACAGGTGGCCGCGGCCGCCGCTATTGCGTACGCGGACCCGGTAGGCACCCAGCTGCTGTCCGGCCTTACCGGCTACACCGCCTCTGGTGAGGCGGCGTAACCGGTGTTGATTCAGATCGTGCCCAGTGTCTTGGCTGCGGCCCGACGCCGGCGCTGACCTGTTGTGATCAGGTAAACCGGTTTGACGAGCAGAGCGTGGATGCGGGCCGACAGCGGAACTCGGTTGCGGACGACGCGAGATTGCGCACGAGCTTTGCCCTCGTCAATGGCCGACAGGGCTGCGTACCGGGCGGCGGCTCTGCGGCTTCGTTGTAGCTCCGGACTGATGTACGACATGATCGTCCCCCTTGCTGTTCCCTGGTATGTAGAGGCCACTGGCTGGCCAGTGATACAGGCACACGGGCGGCACCTGATTTACTGAAGGCATGACCGTCACGCCCGAGGAATCGCCTGGAGACGAGGTGCCTGAGTCGGATTGGGCCGAGCAGCACACAAATGCGGATCCGCTGCTTGAAGCGGAAGAATCGGCCGCCGAAATGCCCGCGCAACTAGCCCGCGGCACTATCGAAGCGAATGAGGCTGACCTGGTCGAACAGGAGACCGTCGCTTATGTCGACGACGAGGTCTAACAGATCTCCCGACTAGCTTGCGCCGGCGATGTCAGGCATCGGATCCGATGACCCGGAAGCCGTCCCTTCTGTGGTGCTGTCGCCGCTGACACTCCCGGTTTCGTCAGCAAGGTCAGCGCTGGCCGGGGCTTCGACATCGTCCTCCGACCCGGTGACAACGCCGGAGTTGAGTCCTTGCATGCCCGGCAGATCCGATTCAACCGGCGTGTCGCCGCCAGCGGCATCTGGGCGGCTGGTGGAAT
>Ga0126312_10002958_pt1 | contig 11427 bp, 9 predicted proteins | sample Plot104A_FD_92537 | JGI IMG/M metagenome (GOLD analysis project Ga0126312, IMG submission 92537) | Serpentine soil microbial communities from UC McLaughlin Reserve, CA, USA - Plot104A | ecosystem: Environmental > Terrestrial > Soil > Grasslands | place: USA: UC McLaughlin Reserve, Lake County... | reverse complement strand
GTACTGTTGACAAGCTAGGCATGATAATCAGAGGAGCGATGAACAAAAAACTTGCTGAGGACCTACGGTATTGTGCCAGCATTAATAGGGTACTGACTGATCATTACCACAATTATCCTGAGGCACCGGAAGGGTTCCCAGAGTGGCACAAAATCCTAATTAGGCATCTTGAGAATGCATTTTTAAGATACAAGGATAATAGCTCTTCTGCTACTGCTGCGGCTCCTGGAGGAATCAACAGCAATAGTCATCCAACAACAAAGACAACAACAACAACACCGCCATACTGACAGAAGAATGAATGAATGAATTAATATCTCGCTTTTGCATTTTTATTTTTCTGTAAAGGAATAATATGCCACACCCGCAATATGTCAAGTTCCCAGTAATTGAGACAATAGATCTAAGCGGAACTTCTACCGTCCGGCAAGCAGTCGACAGGATGGTAGAAGCATATCTGGCACAGGACCCTGTGGGAAAATTTAGCTATCGCATACTGCTACCAAGAGATCAAAAATCAACTAGGAACGCAAAGATGATAGGGCTTGCGTTTCAAGGGGAGTTTCTGCTTGGACTGCGCAGACGAAATGTCGTACCAAATGTGCGCGAAGTACGCTATGTCCACGACGAGCATCATTATGGATGGCTGCTTGCAAACCCTCAAGTGTATGAGCAGTTTGAAAAGGGGATCGTGTGACAAGATCTCGTTGCTGCTGCTAAAAGTACTTTCCCAGTATGTCGTCTAGCTCTTTTTGGAACTTGGTGTGCAGCTCGCGGTTCTCTTTTTCTTCAAGGCTTGTTTTACCTACCTTTTCGGTGCTGTTCATAACTCTATCAAATTCGGCTAGACCCTCTGTGGCCTTTGAAAGCCTGTTTGCAAGGAAGAATACTGATGATAACATATAGTTTACCTTATCGCTTTCAAGCTCAATCTTTTTAGATTCCGGAAATGCAGCATCGAGACATTCCCTTAGCTGTCTTGCAGACTGTTCCAAGCACTCTGTGTTGCCGTTGCAGGATGCAGACCTCTTTCCCCAGTCGGCTATGCAGTTGATAACGGCCTTTGAAAAATCTGTCATATCATTTTGAAAAATGGCAATTTAAGAATAAATGGGTTTCAATGTAAAATAGAATAGATATTCGTGTTCAAACTTAGGAATGAGACATTATATCCTTGCTGTCAACAACATTGCAACAAATTTAGAAGTGTTTGTTGTTTTTCGTGCTCATGCTTATAGTAATGCAATGCAATGGGCTGGTCCATGTCCCTCTCGGAATTTTACATTTTCCGGCTGGTGTAAAAGAATGTATTTTTAATGTTTTGAATTGAGAATATTCAAGCAAATTCTATTCCTGAGGGAATGTAACAGCGGCTTCTGGTTTTAGAGGAAGCGAATTCAGGTTATAGTTTCTTCTTAGCATTTTTGATGGCCCGCGTTACCCTCACTACCTCAGTATTTTGGTGCAGTTGGCGGACTGAGATAGAATACTAACATTTTTGTTACATGTCATTGATTTTTACCCACAATCTGCATGAGGATTTGTTTTGTCATCGAGATTTACACTATCAAACAAGCTCTTTCTTAAGAAGAGAAGAGATACCAATCAGCTTTCATCGTACGGTGAGATTTTGAAGTAGTTGCGCATTATTGTCATGTTGTATTAGACTGTCATGTAGACAAGAACAAAACTAAGTAACAGTGTTTCATTTTTGCGAAAGATTTGAATCATTATTGAAAATACCTAAGCTAATACTTAAATAAAACTATGCTATCTTCCAAATGTGGTTGAAACAGGCTCCAGTGCCAAAAATCAGGAACATGGTCCCAGCCTTGGATTAATGGCCATAATGGGAAAGGCATTGAATGACCAAGAAATTTTACAAGCACTTTTGAATGCAAAAGATAACAGAGATGATTTATACAATATATCTAAGGATAAAGCAGGTATTGCGTTAAATGATAGCGACTTAGATGCCCTTCTTAAAGGTAGAACAAAACAAGGCCGGAATATTATCAAACTTCTCGAGCGTGCTAAGGATTCTTTAAAAGATAATGACGCTCCTGATCCAAAAATATGTTGTTAATATTTTGATTGAAGAAATTGGTAGTTCCAGGTTTGTCTGGAAGGCCTTTTTTGTGTCAATTTGTAGACTATATTAGAAGCACAGCCTCTACGGATCCAATTGATCCGAAATACTTTTTCACAGAAAAGCATAAGATATTATCTGGTCAGGAACATCTTTTTACGAAGCAAATTCTAATATTTACAAGAAAGCTCGATCGTGAGACAGGGCTTATCGGAGCTGAACTTTGGAGTAGGCAAATTGATTATGTTCGATTGAATATAGATGATGTACCTAGACTTATACAATTAGCTTATACTCTAAATCAAAATTCCGATCTCAATATTGAATTCTCAATAAGAGGTCAGAAATTGGATGTGGCAAGGATTTCTGCTGTTGTATTACGTCAATTTGAACCAAAACTGCTAAAATTTAGCGGAAATAATCTAGATCGCACATTTGCGTTAGAGCAATGGGAGGATGCTCTTCAGATGTTACAGCATAACTTAAAATGCCAATGGATCAGCAATCCTGATTCAATAAAGGAGGCAAGCGATCGAATTAGACAGCTGCAATTTGCTCAAAAATTGGATCTCGATATACCTGCAACTTTAATTACAAATGACTCTAGTGCAGCACGTGAATTTTATTACATGCATAATCGGAATATTATTTTGAAAGCACTTCATCATCATGGAGTCGAAGTCGGACGTAAATTATACTCAATATACACCCACAGAGTCACCGAACAGGAGCTTTCAAAATTAGACGATCTTGTGTATGCTCCATGCATACTACAGCAAAGATTGACTAAGAAATCCGAATTAAGAGTTACGGTAGTTGGAGATCAGGTTTTTGCTGCACAACTTAATATGCCAAATAATCCAGGAGGCTATGACGATATTCATCGGTTATTATCGTCGTCTAATTTTCGAATAACTGTCTATAAAAATTTAGATAATTCAATAAGCGATCGCTGCATTAAGTTAGTTAAGCTGCTAGGTCTAAAATATGCTGCGATTGACTTTGTTATTGATGAAAGTAATCATCCTATTTTCTTGGAAGTTAATCCTGTTGGCGATTGGTATTGGATTGAAAGTAAGACGGGGCTGCCTATAACTAAGTCAATAGCAGATTTAATAGAGAAAATTATTTGAACCAAATGTAAGTACACCGACAAAAATATTTTGGCTTCTTCTATATCTAAAAATATACTTTCATACTCTTGTGTGTCAAAATTATTTGACAACGTCAAATTTTGCTTGTCATATGTATTCTTCGGATGCCCAATATCTAGCATAATCATAATATCTTTATTGTTGTGTAGTTGCTCACAACAAGCTTTATTCTTTACCTGCCTTCGGCAGGACTGTTTTTTCTTTTTTCCTGAATTTCTTTTGCTGCATGCTCCGCTATAGAACTTATTTCTTGATGTGTTAATGAAGGTTCTATACCACTTTGTCTAGTGAGGTCATCTGCATTTGCTCTTATAATGGCCGTAACCTTCTTTTCTATTTCACGCTGCATTTCTGCAGAGCCAATACTTTCAAGTAATTGCGATCCTCTTATTGATTTGCGCAATTTCGCATCTTCGGCTATAGAGATCGCCGATCTGGATAATCCAATAAGTATCAAGAAAGAAAGGGGGCCCACCAGAGACACATTTACTATTCCAAATGGTGGGTAGCCTGCTCCAGTTATTGTAGCACCTGCTGCGATAAAGAAAAGGGTGATACCATACGCTGTAATTATCATATAATCTCTTATTCTGGTTTTCTCGTCAATGGATCTTGCAACAGAGTAAAAGGCAATACCGAAGAGTATCCAGGCTGCTAAAGCAGAAAAAATAATGATCAGCAGAGGAATAATTGAAGGAGCTAAAGTTTGTGCTGGGGCGGGTGGATTCAGAGCCTGATAGAATGCGATATAAAAACTCATGAAAAACAGAATAGGAGCAGTTACAAGAATCCAAAATCTTACCTTCCCTATCCTTCCAATATTGTGATACAAAAGTATGATAGTCCCACCCCACGTTAAAAGATAATATGCATTTAGAGAAATGGCCTGTACAGTGGCAACAAGATACATTGGGTCGTCAATCGGAAAACTGCCTACCGTTACTGTTTCAGATTGTGGAGTGGTTAAGGGTGGTTTGTTAATAAGAACGACATCAAAAAAAATGAGAGAATCAAAGGAATTGATGGCAATCATAGTAGCGGCCAAACCGTACAGTAGGACTACAAGACTTCTGGTTAATTTGAACCAAGAAAATAGCCAATAGGCAAGCAAACCTGTCAAGCAACCGGCAAGTCCATAGCTAATTGTAGCGTTAACTGCAAGCAGTCCGGTGTTGTATTGGGAAGAGTAGATTATTTGTACTATTATTGTTAATACTACTGCAACGAGAAAATACTGAATGACAGTTATGACTTTTTCAATTATCTTGAAAGAGAATCTCTTTGTTTGGCCTTCCAAATTTTTTGCTTTAACCATTCTAAGTATAACGAATTGTCCAAAAATGTAAATCGCAGATATCGCGACAAAGAGGGATATTCCGCCTAATGAAATGGTGAATTCTTTAAAATCTGCAGGAGCGACGCTGATAGTAAGCTCTATAGCCTGGACAATCACCATGATTACAAATATTGGAAATAGCTTACGATTGTCAAATACATGGATACGAAAGACGCCTTTAGCATTTGAATGAGCCAATAGCCCTGGTCCTGTTATTATACAGTTGGAATTATTTATGATTTCTTATCGCATCGCCTTAGCTAAGAGACAATCTGCTTACGCAAATGTTCATAACACTGTAATGCCCCTTATTATTTAAGTCTTGGAAAACTTATAGTCGATAAATACCGATTGCTTCTATGAGTTCCAGCTATATTGTGCATATTCGATGGCATCCCAGAAACGATTCAGCCAAGGTGCGAGTAGGGTAGTTTTTTGACTAATAGCATAATAGGAACATTCCACATAATGCTTGTAAAACACAAGCCATAGTTCAGGGCTCTGAACATTACTTCAAATGAAGGAAACATGACTAACCCTTACTAGCTGCTGACTGCAAGAATGTATACATCATACATGAGATTTAAGGAGTCAAAAATGCGACTTCTTATCCGTGTCTCTAAGAGTGAAGGAAAAATACAGCTGTTTGAGCATTAATGGATCTCTAATATCCTACAATCTTCGAGCATTGCTTCCAAGTGAACTTCTATGCGCAATTTTATCTCAAAGGCGATTTAGTGAGAGCAGGCGATCGAATTCAAACATGAGCGGTACGAATGCGTCATCCCGTGCTCATCACTAGGATGCATTGAGCGGTTTGAAATATTTTAACCAAACTAGGCGTGACAACAGCTAAGACAGTAACAAAGATGTCCCAAACTACGACCATTGCAATTGCTTCAGTCACTTCTAGCCTCATACCTCAGTAATACGATCAGCCTTTGAAGGTCGATAATGCGGAATAGAATAGTAGCTGTTAACGTGTCTTTGTGTCTCTTGTTGAATGCTTTTTTCTCCCAATCCAAGCTCTGCCAATGCGCTCATTTAGCGGCGAAGCAAAGGAAATGTCTATCAATAGACTTCTTCAAGAAGCGAGGGTTTCAGCCAATAGCCTACACCGACTCTTTAGAGTCTTGTGTGGGATTAGGGACAAGATTCCAAGTCACACGGCCAACTTCCATCTTTTCCCAGATTTGACGTAGGGCTACCGAATAAGTATGCTTGCGCAACTTCTCAGGTATATGAACAAGCAAGCGCATCCTATAGCGTGACTTGGCAGGCAATAGTATGCTGTTGAATAAGATCTGCCTCCCTGTAGATTTCAATGGTAGCAAAATCACCCCTCGTTCCTTGTCAATCTTCGCATTGGGAAGCCATTCAGACAGCAGGCGATCCGCTGCAAGTGACATTTCTAAAATTACCTTTGACTCTTTTGGCAGTCTGCTTATCAGTTCTAGACCCATCATGCGGGCTTTGTCGGGGGCACCAGGGACCAAGAATCTAAGCTGTACAAAACCCTTGGGCGTGTTAGGATCAGGAGCAGGATCATTATTCTCCACATTAAAATTTCGCCAGGTAACATTGTTATTTTCCCGGATAAAGCGAGTAAAGTTGTCCCAGTCCAAGAAATCTGCAGGATCAGGTATAGGGTCTCGTCCATTTCCGATCAGACCAACAAAACAATAATGTCCTTCGGCCGGAATCTGAGCCGCAGGCCATACAATTGCAGGAGATACAGTAAGTACATCGCCTGTTAGTACATTGGGAATGGTAGCAGAGCCAATCACGTGCCAAAGATCTGGAGTGACCAACGTGGCAACTTCTGACCAGTACACTCTTGCCTCTACATTTGTTGCAGCTGATCCGCCCTGATTTAACACACGAGTATAAATGAAGTTGTCATGCCCGATCTCTGCAGTAGACCCTAGGGTTGAGCTGTTTTCAGTTCCACTTCCTGCTCCAAAAGAGGCTTGAGGGTTTGCTACTGAAGTTGGTAGAAGAATTATGTCTGGACTAGCTGAAATAGGTCCTGAATGAGGCTCCCCACTATCACCCACAAAATCGCGTATGTAGACATCTGGGGATAGACCAATTATGTGGCCATCAATAATCGCACGAAGATTTGGCATTACACCAATTTTGGTAGTCTCAGTGGTAGCAGGACGTGTACCCGTTGTTACGTTGCTCAAAATAGCTCGCATTTGGCGGGGGTTAAAGCGAAAGCCTAAAGCAGCAGCCTCTGCAATCCCTTGCACAAGAAGTGCAGCTCCCGCTATGATCGGAGAAGCTCCTGATGTCCCGCTGAAGCTAGAGGTATAATCTGTGGTAGAGCCGCTTGGATTTGATGAGCATGTCTCGATATTTTCTCCCCACGCGTAACAATCAATGCGACGGCCATGTGGCGCATATGCAAGTCTGGTATGAGGAGCTATCGAGGTGGCAGCGGTTACTATGATGGCACCTGAATCTCGGAAATCAGGGTTTGCAGGATCCCGGTTTAGTATATGCAGACCAGAGGGATTGACGTAGGTATCCATATTCATGGCAGGTGGGGAGGTAGGTAGGGTGGGGCCATTATAGGTACCATTCCCTCCTACCTCGACTACAATAATTCCTAGCGCAGTTGCAAGTCGGATGGCATCAAAATCTGCATCATATGCTTCAATTGGGCCAAGCAAGTTTGGATAGGACGTGGCATTGGGAAAGACCTGTGCCTCAAGCAACAACACATCACCAAATGACAGATTGTCTATGGCAGAGATAATTGCATCTACGCGAGCACTACCGTTAAAGGAGACAACATTTAGAGTATCGATATTTGGAGCAATACCGACGCAGCCCACCGTGTTATCTGCAGCACAAAGTTCCCCCAGTACAGCAGTCCCGTGTGCACGCGAGGAATCTGATGGAGTCCCATGTAGACATGTAGCTCCATGAGATGCTAAATCCTCGTGAGAGAGTGTCCAGCCCCTTTCAAGATCAATTATACTCTGGCCCGTTCCATCGCCTCCCGCAAAGCCCCAGGCATACTCCGCATCAATACCGTCTGGGGAAGGATCGAGGTAACCTTGACTGGCCGAGCGATCATCGTCAGCCGGGTTTACGTAGGGGTCAGGTCCTGCTCTATCTACATATGCACTCTCGATAGTAGGCCAAGATCGAAGTTCCTTGGCAAGCTCTTCAAGCTTGTCTATTTCATCAATCTCAATATAGAAGTAGGTGGCAAAGTTTACTGGTCGGTAAGTGGGATCCAGCTGAGACGCTCGTTCGGTTAGTTTTCGAAGTTTTTCGGGTGTATGCCTTCGAAACGTTCTGAGAAGTTTGATTCCAGCATACCTCTTAGCCAAATCCTTGAATGGGCCAAGCTGAAATTTGTCTGCTTGTTTCTCAATCCCATCCTCATATGGAACCTCTATCTCATCCCGAAATTTTATGACGACTCGTGCCCTTTCTGGAAATAATCCCTCTTTATCATGAGGCAGCTTTGTAGGTACCTTTTTTTGAACCAGAGGCTTGTGAGCCACTCTTTCTTTCCGCACTTTGAACTATTTAGCAGTTGAGGTTTTAGAATGGCGTCTACATGCTTTGCTGAAACTCAAGATTCTGAGATTCCATAATCCCAGCTTCCTTGACAATAATTCGATGATAGGATAAGCTCAGTATTACATTCAATTTGAAATGCTAACAGAATTGTCGGTTACAATTGCTTCGTTACTGATGAAAACAAGGAAAGTTTTAGACTGCAACGAAAACAGTTGGCCATGAGATGTGCTTAATTATTTGGTGATAAACCTGCCATAAGCAAACCCTTTTCATTCTTTTATCTGTCAGGACTCAAACTCTATTGCGCAGTAGATAATCTTACTCTTAATCACCATGAATACTCTCGTGCATGAGTATTGAGAGTCAAATGTTCATTGATGGAGGGCTCCTATTTATAGTAAAGCTGCAGTACGAGGTACGAGTAGGGTCGCAGTTGTGTGAATCCATTAGTGTTGAAAAGGAGTTCATCATTTTAACAATACATTTGATGGTTTAGATTATCGATGCAATATCATCAACTCCGAAATTCATAATGGAAAGTTCTGTGATAAAGTACACCCACAAAATCAAATTTTCCGAGCAATATCATCTCCAGTCTCCAGTCTCGACAGGTCCACTTCTCATTCCAAGGATAGTTCAAAAATGACCTGATTCTTTTCTTGACGAAAATTGACGTACTCAGTTTGGAAGAGGGAAGAATGTCAAATCATATACATATACAAAGCTACTCTATATACTCGGAATAGCTGCATGAGGGGGAGCAAGTAAACAACCTTATGGAAGGAAAATGTGCGACGTTCGCGTTTACAGCCAGTTGGTAGCCCTACTTCTATTTGTAGATCACCTCAGTTTACACTCTGTACTATTGATTCATCGAGTCTTATTCTGAAGGTTTTTCTCTCGAATCCCTCGTGAGCCCTCATTATCTAACGATAGAGTCCATAGATGACTGGCCTTTGCCAATTCGGGAAGAAGATATTATGGGATTAACCATGCGTTAGCAAGAGTCCTTGCCTACATCAATAGAAGCCCTCTTTTTGCCTTGTTAACGGCAGTAATGTTACCAAATATGCAGCCTCAGTCACCGAATCCGTAAACAACGAAAATTTGTAGTTGACTCAATCAGCCCCATTTCGTGTTTGGTATTTCTAATTTCATTTTCCTTCGCAGCCAGTTCTCTGTCTTCCAGAAGGCCGCCATTGATAATGTCAGCGATTAGATTGAAGAACTTGTCCCCTCTGGACTTTGCTTGGTATCGAAGTTTCCCGCTGCTCGTCACCTGGGATGGCGCCATTCCTTCTCATGATTTCATCCGCTCTATCTCATTTGCTATCTTTGATTATTACCTTGTGTTGCAAAAAACAGCAGGCTCTGGACTGCAAACCTCACTGCTCCAATTGATAGATTGTCCTGTATTACTTGATTGAAACCAAGAGATGCATATTATATTGCAAATACGTGTCTTTTCTTCAAGTACCGAGAGTAGAACAATTGATTAGTATGGCTATATCTTTTGCTACGCGCTATTGTACCTTTAAAAATGCTGGAGGTTATGGTACTAGAGTCACAGTAATAGAAGGAGGAATACCTAATGTGATGGCAATAGAACCAAGCTTAAGTTGAATGATATACTTGGTTATTAGTCTCGTGCATATTTGGATGAGCCGGCTGAATTGCCCCCATAGTCCCTTTACCTCCTCAGAAATTGTACTCTCGATTCTTGTAAAGAAGTTAGAGGCAGGAAAGCCTATCCGATAAACCACTCCTATAAGATCACCCCGAAGACTTGTTAGTTTCTCTTCCTCTTCTTCTGTGAAGCCTGTTTTCCTCTCACCGTCGTTGGTTAATTCCTTAAGCGAACGCTCGATTCTATCTATCTCTCCTTGCAGCTCACTAAGTATGCGGCTTATAGCGTCAGCATCTATGCTACCTTCAGGCACTGACAGATATGACCAGAAGAATAATATTTATAGATTATCCAAACATGGAATCCAGAAATGAAATATCGCTGTTTAACAACTACGTCTCCCTTATATATGAACGAAGTTGATTTCTTTTTCTCATTGATTTCACTTTATATGTGGACGAATAGCTCAATTATCCACCTTAAGGAAGAGCCTTGCGAAAGAAGCGTTGTCCGCTCGTTGCTAATGCCTTCAGCTCTTTTTCTTTCTTGAGAAGTTTAATAATCCCAGGAAAAAGGTCACATTCGACTGTCCTTCGCTACAACGCTAGCGATCCACCGCAGAGCTCTGCAGCAACATTCTGCCCCTGTGCAATAGGGGCATTCTGGCGGACAAGGATTCGCTTTATAGTCCAATAGCAGATAGCCGCAATCGGCACATTTGATTTCTGCATGTTCTGTTAACGACCGAGATTGGAAAAAACTGGTATAATATCAGCATGGAGAGCACAAAACCTTACGCTTTAGCCCTTTTCTATAATAGAAACCATAGAAAGAATCGATATGGTTCTAGGTTACGCCTAACTCGCCTTTGGATTGTGAAAGGTTTTCTCTCGAATACCTCTTGGGACCCTGGTTTCACTTATAAGAAGGGGCGGGCTGAGCTTAAGGATCATTCAAGATGATAAAAACGTCCGTTCAAATTGGATTAGTGTCGCGATGTCTTTTTCATTGAGCTAATGATACTTCCACTGGTAACGCATATATAAATAGTAAGAACGTCAAACTTAAGCGTATAATAGGCTATTCCAAAACTTACAATCTTATTTTTCTTCTGATATCCTCTTTTCAAAACCCCCAACTGCTTCTATCAACGCCTTTCTTCTGCTTTCCTCAGTCACAGTCGCCCTTATGTCTTCAATTAGTATCCTTGCAACATCAAGTTTCTTGCGGAGGCCGGACACAATATTATCGTAAACTGCAAATGGGTAGATAGCATTGTAGATCTCTTCCATTGTTGCAAATAGCTTCTCAGCATCTTTTCCTTTCCCTGAGCGCATCCTATCATATACAAGGCGCTTTATCTCGCCTACGCAATCAAGTAGCCCGGTAAGATATGACTCACCTGTGACGTCGAGCTCCCTCATAGATGGCATTGGCTTGTTATCCATCACCGACTTCAATGCATAAGCTTCTACGAGTTCCTGCTCGGCCACTGTGATGTAGCGATACAGATCCTGCCGTGCATACTTTCTAAATTCTTCAAGCATTGTCTTTGCCTGATCCATTTTGCTCTTTGCGTCTTCAAGCTCGCTATGATGCATGGCTACTATCGATTTGCTGCATAGCATGACAACGTCCCGGGTGCCCTTGATCAATTTCTCGCGCCGATCTTGCACAT
>Ga0126312_10002955_pt1 | contig 11430 bp, 12 predicted proteins | sample Plot104A_FD_92537 | JGI IMG/M metagenome (GOLD analysis project Ga0126312, IMG submission 92537) | Serpentine soil microbial communities from UC McLaughlin Reserve, CA, USA - Plot104A | ecosystem: Environmental > Terrestrial > Soil > Grasslands | place: USA: UC McLaughlin Reserve, Lake County... | reverse complement strand
CAGGGCGCGCTGATCACCTCGGAGAGCACCCAGCTCCCCGGCACGCCTTTGAGCTCGTACGCACCACGCTCCGCGAACTCGATCCCCGAGCCGACGACGAGGTCACGGACCGTTCCCGAGACGAGGATGCCGCCGCGCTCCGCGGCCGCCATCACTCGAGCAGCGATGTGCACGGCGAGGCCCCGGAGGTTCCCGTCGACGAGCTCGACCTCGCCTGTGTGGACCCCCGCGCGGATGGTGATCCCACCCTTACTCAGCGCCTCGGCCAGCCGGGCGCCACACGTCACCGCTCGAGCTGGACCGTCGAAGGTCGCGAGGAAGCCGTCGCCCGTACGGTCGACCTCATGGCCGCGATAGGTGTCGAGGTGCTCGCGCACGACTTCGTCGTGCTGCCGGACGAGCTCGACCCAGGCTGCATCGCCGCGTTCCGCAGCGAGGCGCGTCGAGCCGACGATGTCGGTGAGCATGACGGTGGCGAGCTGCCGGTTCAGAACCGGCAACGCCTTCGCTCCGGTCAGGAATTCCTCGACCTCGTCGAGCAGCGGTGCGAAGTCGCCGGCGCTGAACGGAAGCGTGTCGGCGCCGGGCAGCTCGACGTACTTCGCGCCCGGAATGTGCTCCGCGAGGTATCGACCGAACGCGGCCCGGTGGTGCAGGGCTCCCGCTCTCTGAAGCACGAGGGTCGGCACGCGGATCGAGGGGAGCACTGAGCGCACGTCGAGCTCGGTGACCCAGCGATACATCGTCGTGGCGGCGCCTCGGGCATCCCGAGTCGCTGGTACCGCGTGAACCACCGAGCCATGCGCGCATCGTGCGCCATTGTCGGCGCGGTAAAGGCGAGAATCTCGCTCGTCACGCCGTAGTGCTGCTCATAGCGGTCGACGAGCTTCTCCGCAGTCTCGTGCGGCATGCCGATCGGGTAGTCATCGGCGCGGCGCCAACGGGCGAAGGTGTTGACAAGGACAAGCGCCGAGACCCGCTCGGGATGGGATGCGGCGAACATCATGGCCATCGGGCCCCCCTCCGTGTCCCCGACCAGGACAGCGCGTTCCACCTGGGCGGCGTCCATGACGGTCGAGACGTCGTCCATCCATTCTTCGAGCCTGGGCAGGTTGCTCAGCGGCACCGGGTCTGAGACGCCGGTTCCACGCTTGTCGAAGCAGAGAACCCTGGCGAACTTCCCCATCCGGTCGAAGTACGCGGCCATCGTGGGCTCCTCCCACATGGCGTCGCAGTTCGTGACCCAGTTCGTCACGAAGACGAGCGGGACGGAACCGGAGCCGAAGAGCTGGTAGGCGACATAGCCACCCTCCGGCGACTTCGTGTAGCGCGTCTCTGGTCGCATCACATGCTGATTCTCGTGCCGGCGCGGCCGGCGAGTGCGTCTTCGACCCGGTCGAGCGCGGTGATGATCGCCTCGCCGCCGGCACGGGCGACGGCGATCGCCGCTTCCACCTTCGGCCGCATCGAGCCCTCGGCGAGCTCGGCGAGCAAGGTTTCGGCCTCGTCGACCGGGAGCTCGCGCACCTCTTCCTCCCTGGGCGTGCCGAAGCCTCGCCTGACGGCACCGACGTCGGTGAGGATGACGAGCCGGTCGGCGCCGAGGGCGGCGGCCAGCAGCGCCGACGCGCGGTCCTTGTCGATCACCGCCTCGACCCCTTGGAACCGGTCGGCGCGCCTCACGACCGGGATCCCACCACCGCCGCAGGCGACCGGCAGCGCGCCGGAGTCGAGCAAGGATCGGATCTGGGCGACTTCGACGACCTCCAGCGGCGCCGGTGAGGGAACCGCTCGACGCCAGCCGCGTCCCTGCTCCTCGACCAGCGCCCAGCCGCGCTCCCGCTCGAGCGTCCGAGCCTGCTCCGACGAGTAGAACGGCCCGATCGGCTTCGTCGGCCGGCCGAAGGCCGCATCGTCCTCGGCGACCACGACGTGGGTGAGCAGGCAGGCGATCGGCCGTCCGGCGACCGGCCCGAGCTCCGTCTCGATCAACGCGCCGATCTCGGCCTGCGTCTGCGCGACGGCGAGGTAGAGGGGGAGCGGCGGCACCTCGTCGGCGGCCCGCTCCTGCCGCAACAGCTCGTTCCCGACCTGCGGCCCGTTCCCGTGTGTGATCACGAGTCGAGGCTCTGTGAAGAGCGGCTTCAGCGACGCCGCAGCCTCGCGCAGCCGCGCCGCCTGCTCCGCCGCCGTTCCCCGGTCGCCGCGTCGAATCAGCGCATTGCCGCCCAGGGCGACGACAGTGGTCAAACCAGAGCTTTGTGCCCGATGAGGCCGTGCTCGGAGAGAAGGTCGCTCAGCGTCGGCTCGCCCAGCTCCTGAAGCTTGTACGTGACCCGCAGAGCCGGCTTGTCGAAGTCGATGACGCGCCTGAGGTCGATCGGCGTGCCGATCAGGACGAGGTCGGCGTCCGAGCGGGCGATCGTCTCCCGCAACTCGTCGATCTGTTTCCGCCCGTAGCCCATCGCCGGCAGCAGATCGTGGATGTGCGGCCACTCCTCGAGCGCCTTCGCGATCGAGCCGACCGCAAAGGGTCTCGGGTCCACAAGCTCAGCCGCGCCGTTCGCTTTCGCGGCGAGCACCGCAACTCCGTAGGGCATCTCGCCATGGGTGAGCGTCGGGCCGTCCTCGATCGCAAGCACGCGCTTCCCCTTGATCGTGAGGCCGTTCTCCTCGACGTGGAACGGGGACGCCGCCAGGACGATCTTCGCGTCCGGATTGTGCGCGCGGATCGAGTCCACCACAGCCTCGACGCCCTCCGGCGGCGCCGTGTCGACCTTGTTCACGACGCAGACATGAGCCATCCGGAGATTCGTCTCGCCGGGGTGGTAGCGCAGCTCGTGACCAGGGCGATGCGGGTCGACGACGACGACGTGCAGGTTCGGCTTCACGAACGGCGTGTCGTTGTTGCCGCCGTCCCAGAGGATCACGTCCGCTTCCTGCTCGGCCTGGTCGAGGATTGCGGCGTAGTCGATCCCGGCGAAGACCAGGTTGCCCTCGGTGATGTGCGGCTCGTACTCCTCGCGCTCTTCGATCGTTGCGTCGGCGGCTTCGAGATCCGCGTAGTCCGCGAACCGCTGGACGGCCTGTTTGGTCAGGTCGCCGTAGGGCATCGGGTGCCTCAGGACGGCCACCCGCTTGCCGTCTTCGCGCAGAAGCGAGGCGATGTGACGCGTCGTCTGGCTCTTCCCCGAGCCCGTCCGAACCGCACAGACGGCGACGACCGGCTTCGACGAGGTCAGCGTCGTCTCGTGCGGGGAGAGCAGCCGGAAGGATGCGCCGGCGGCGAGCGCGCGGGACGCGAGGTGCATCACGTGCTCGTGGGTGACGTCCGAGTAGGCGAAGACGACCTCGTCGACCTCGTGCTCACGGATGATGTCGGCGAGCTCGGCCTCCGGACGGATCGGAATCCCTTCCGGATAAAGCTCCCCCGCGAGCGCGGCGGGGTAGACGCGGCCTTCGATGTTGGGGATCTGCGCGGCCGTGAAGGCGACGACCTCGAACTCTGGCCGGCCGCGGTAGACGAGGTTGAAATTATGGAAGTCGCGGCCGGCGGCGCCCAGGATCAGGACGCGTCTTCGGTTCATGCGTGGACCCCTGAGCGCCCAGCGTGTCGACCGGTCATTTCAGACGGCCGCCCGAGCAAAGCCCGGTCGGCCTGAAGGAGACGCCGCAAGCGTCGTCTCAGCATGAATAAAGAATATTCAGTTTGCAGGACGTTGGGCCCTGGCCAGTGGGATAGATTCGCCGCATGGCCCGCTTCCCGGACGCGCTCAACGAGCAGATCGCCAACGAGTTTGTGGCTTCCCAGCAGTACGTCGCGATCGCGGCGCACTACGACTCGGAGACCCTTCCTCAGCTCGCGGCGTTCTTCTACCGCCAGGCAGTCGAGGAGCGAAACCACGCGATGATGATCGTCCAGTTTCTCCTCGACGCCGACCTGCCGGTGACGATTCCCGGTGTGGAGGCGCCTCGCACGGATTTCGGAGGCGCAGCCGAGCCCGTGGCGCTCGCGCTCGAGCAGGAAAAGCGCGTCACCGACCAGATCGTCGCGCTCGTCGCGCTCGCCCGTGAGGAGGGCAACCTCGTCGGCGAACAATTCCTGCACTGGTTCCTTCAGGAGCAGCGCGAAGAGGTTTCGTCAATGTCGGATCTCCTGGCGACCGTCGAGCGGGCCGGAGACAACCTGTTGCTCGTGGAGGACTATCTGGCCCGGACGGCGGGCGACGGCGAGAGTCCGCTCGAGGCGGGCGCACCGCCTGCCGCGGGCGGCGCTCTCTAGCTCTTCACGGCGGAGAGCAAGCGCCCGCGCTCCCAGCGGTAGTCGACGCCGCCGACGTAGAAGGCGTTCGCGAGCCTCGCATCGGCGTCTTCGAACGGGCCCGAGGCGAAGAACGAGAGCTCTCGGACCGAGACCGCGACCGGCATCGGATCCCAACCCTTCCGAACTCCTCGCACAGCCAGCAGCGAGCCGGTCTCTAGCTCGTGGTGGAACGTGTACGGAAGCGGACCGGCGAAGCGTCGAGCCTCTCGCTCATCGGAGAAGGGCGAACCCTCCGGCAGCGGTGCGGTCGTTGCACTCAGATCGGCAATGACGTCGACGCCGGGGCGAACCTGGATCTCGAGGCTGCCGTTCGCCACCCGACAACTCGCGTCGACGCCCCGATACCGGTAGCGCGTGAGCGCGTTTCCAAGGACGACGATCAAGCGCCGGTCGGCATCGCTTCGCAAGATGTAGAGACCGCGGAGGCTTGGCTGCGCAGCTACGCGGACGAAGACTCGGTAGCCGGCCAGGAAGAAGTCGAGCCCGACGGCCGCCGGCAAGAAGGCCGGTCGCAGGCGCTCGGTTTGCACGAACGCCGCTGCCGCGAAACCGACCTCCCCCTCCGAGTCGAGCTGGAGGGACGCCGGCACGAGCGGCTCGAGCCGTTCCCGGGGAAGCGCGTAGGCGAGTACGAGGCTGTGACGGAGGTGGGCTGCGATCGGAACCGGATGCCGGCGAAGCCGATAGAGCATCTACGGAGCCTCGACGCGGACGCGTCCCCAGATCAACGACCGCTCGTCGGCCGCTCGACGAGCCTCCTCCTCGCTGTGGGCCTCCGCGAGGCTGCGGAGGACTATGACGGCCCCCGGCGCCGCGGAGCGGCGGACCGCGGCGAACAGCCGCTTGGCGAAGCGATCTTCGGCACCGTCCAGGATGTTCGACAGCGAAAACGCGTCGAAGCTGCTGCGCCGGCAGCGCTCGAGGAACTCCGCCGCGTCGGCGGTCGCCAGTGAGATCGGAGCCGGGGTCGTCGGTCGAGGGCGGCCGAGGAGTAGTGCCGCCGCATGTGGATTCGACGCGTTCGGGTGCCGGGCGAAGCCGCGCTCGAAGCGGAGGCGAAGAACGCGGTCGAAGCGCTCCGGAAGCACGGCGACGAACGGCGCCGCGTACACGCTCCGCAGGCGTCGGGGGCTGAAGACGGCCGCGAGTGCGATCCGGAGCCGACGCGTATCCAGCCGGCGACGCCAGAAATCGAGCTGTGCCTCGGGCTCCGCAAGACCGCAGAAGTGCTCGAGCGCGGCACGGCTCCAGCCAATTGCGGGCGTAAGCCGTCGCAGCCGCTCTAGCCCGCGATCGACCTTCCCGTTTTGGCGGGGCTCGCCTCGGGCTCTAGTGCGTACATAGTCGATCTGGGCAGGGTTGACGTCCACGGCGGTCACGTCGTCTCCGCGCGCGGCCAGGTCGAACGCCGTGCAGCCGGCGGAGGCGATGCAGAACACCCGCCCACCGGGTTCGAAGGCCTCGAGTTCCAGGGCACTGTCCTCATACATCCGGCCGAAGAGCAGTTCGGGCGGCTCGGCTCGACGGTCGAGGCGGCCGCGGTGCCAAGCGGTTGGCTCAGGATCCCGACGCGCGGGCATCCTGCTCTGCCGCGAGCCAGGCGAGCGCGAGAAAGGCGGCGTTCTCGACCAGCATGGTCTTGACGGCGGGAATGTGACGTCGGCCGAAAACGAGTCCACCGGCATTCATTCCGGCGACGAGCGCCGTCCCGCCGCCGGCGGCGGCTCGAGGCCGCCGGCCGCTCACGACCCAAACCGCGAGTGCCGTCTCAACGAGCCCGATGCCGAGCACGACCGCCTTCGCGCGATTGCCCCCGAGCCCGGGGACTGTTGCGACCACTTCGACCTGTTCGGGACAGCGCCCCAGCAACTTGCACCAGAGGCCGTGGTAGAGCCACACCCCTGCGACGGCCGCAGCAGGAAACCGGCGGCCGAAGTTGCGCTGCAACGCTAGCGAAGCTGTTCGCGGAGGCTCTGGGCGAACGCCTCCATCTCAAGTTCCTCGCCCGTGACGTCGGCGAGCAGCTCGTCGGCGTTGAGGCGGTGGCCTTCGGACCAGAGCTCACGGAGCATCCCACCGGCCTTCCGGTCGGCGAACCATGTCGAGCCGAAGCGCTCGCGGAAGTGCTCCCGCAGCTGCGACTGGAGAGCCCATGAGCGCAGGTAGCCGGTGACGTAGAAGCCGGCGTCAATGTCTCCGAGGTAGTCCGTCGGGCTCGGCTCGATCTTCACCGCATCGCCGAGGAGCTCGACGTACCGCGACGACAGCTCCTTCTCATCCAGTTCACCGTCGCCGTGAAACTCGATCTCGTAGAGCAGCTTGGCGCAGTAGCGGCGGAGCAGGTAAAGCGAGCCAGTGGCCGCCTCGGCCGCGAACTCCTCGGGCTTCGGGAAGTCGAGCCGGCGCGAGAGCCAGCCGGGCTCGAGCAGGAGGTGCTCCATCAGCGTTGCCCAGGCTTCGGTGACGGAGACGTCGCCGAGGCGCTTGGCCTCGACCGGCAGGTCCTCCGAGACGTGCGCGTAGTGCTCCGTGTGGCCGGCTTCGTGGAAGAGCGCCCGCCAGTCGTCGACGCCGCCCATGGGCTGGATCACCAGCACGACCCGGCCGGGAACCTCGATCGGCGCGCAGAACGCCCGCGGGCTCTTCTTCGGCCGCTGCTCGATGTCGAGCTCAACGTTGTCCTGTGAGCGCAGGTCGATGCCGAGGTCGCCGAGGGTGACCTCGAGCGCGGGAATCATCTTCTCGGCCGGGAAAGCCTGGTCCCAACCGGGCGCCCGGAAGACGCGCGTGACGTCCCACCGCTCGGCCTCGGCGAGACCGACTCCGGCACGAGCGCGGAAGAGCCGGTCGGCGGTGTCCTCGTACAGCTGCTCCGTCGACTCGAGCACCGCCCGACACTGATCGGCGAGCTCGTCGAGGCGGAAGCCGAAACGGCGGTAAAGGTCGAGGTACGTCTCCGAGCCGAGCTGCGGCACCGCCGTGTTCACCGTCCGGACCGCATCGGCGAGGACCGGGTTGATGTGCTCGTCGGTCAGGCGATTTCTCGCCTCCTCCAGGAGCTGTCGTCTACCTCGGTCCTCGGCGTTTGCCATCGTCGGGCGGATCATCCGGTAGGGGATGGTCTCCCCGTCCACGGTCGCCTCGAGCTCGGCCTCCAGGGCGGCGGTCTTCTCGCTGTGCTCCCGGGTCAGCTCAGCGAGAAAGTTCTCTGAAGCGAAGCGCCAGAGCTCGGAGACGCCACGGTCGCCGTCCGCCGCTTCGCCGAGCGCCTGCGCCTGCTGGAGGCTCGATAGCTCCGGGTAGCGCTCGTAGATCGGCTCGAGGTCGAGAGTGTCCTTGCGTCCCGCGTAGTGGAGGTAGTACTCCTCGTCGAGCTCCGCGATGAAGCGGTCGACTCGGTCGCGATAGGTGTCGAGCTCGAGGGTCGATGGAGGAGCGGGCAAGGATCGTAGGATAGTCCCGTGCGCGAGATCACCCTCCGGAGTGAGCGGCGCACGCAGCTCATCGAGATCACGCGTGAGGTCGAGCGCGCGCTCGAGGGGGCCGACGGGACGGCGGCGCTGGTCTTCGTTCCACACACGACTGCAGGCGTGACGATCAACGAGAACGCCGATCCGGCCGTCGCCCGCGACTTCGAGCGCGCCTTGGAGCGCATCGTCGGCGACGACTGGGGCTGGCAACACATCGAGGCGGGCGAGGAGAACGCACCGTCGCACATCCGCTCGGCGTTGATGAGCCCGCAGGTGGTCGTCCCCCTGGAGGGTGGACGGCTCGCGCTCGGGACGTGGCAAGGGATCTTCTTCTGCGAGTTCGACGGGCCGCGCACCAGGAGAGTGCTCGTCACCGTGCTCGCATGATCGAGGTCGACCACCTGACGAAGCGCTACGGCAACACCGTCGCCGTCGACGACCTCACGTTCCGCGTCACTCCCGGTCGCATCACCGGGTTTCTCGGGCCGAACGGCGCGGGCAAGACGACGACGCTGAAGGCGATCCTCGCGCTGATCCGCCCGACGTCGGGTGCGACGAGGGTGCTCGGAAAGCACTACAGCGAGCTCGACGACCCGGTTCGCAAGGTCGGCGCGGTGCTCGAGACCTCGCGCTACCACCCAGGCCGCTCGGGCCGGAACCACCTCCGCGTACTGGCGGCGCAGGCGGGGGTCCCGCGCGAACGGATCGAGGAGGTGCTCGAGCTCGTCGCGATGAAGGGGGCGGCCAAGCGGCGCGTCGGCGGCTACTCGATGGGGATGCGGCAGCGCCTCGGGCTGGCGGCCGCCCTGCTCGGCGAGCCAGAGCTGCTCATCCTCGACGAGCCTGCGAACGGGCTCGATCCAGCCGGGATTCGCTGGCTGCGCGATCTCCTCCGCTCGCTGGCCCAGCAGGGCCGCACGATCCTGGTCTCCAGCCACGTGCTTGCCGAGGTCGAGCAGATCGCCGACGAGGTCGTGATCATCCACCGCGGCAATTTCGTCACGCAGTCGACGACCGCTGAGCTGGCCGCGCGGGCCGCGGCTGGAGTACGCGTCCGCAGTCCGCAGGCCGAGCGACTGCGCGAGCTGCTCTCCACCAACGGGATGAGCGTCGTGGTCATGGACGACGGTGCGCTCGGGGTGGTCGACGGAACCCCCGAGCGGGTCGGCGAGCTCGCGGCGGCCAACCAGATCGTGCTTCACGAGCTGGCCGCCGAGAAAGCGACGCTCGAAGAGGCGTTCCTGGAGCTCACCGCTGGAGAGACGACGGAGTGAGGCTCCTCCACGCAGAGCTGCTGAAGCTCCGCACCGCCCCGCGGACGGCGATCGGACTTCTGCTGGCCATGCTCGGCCTGGCTGTGCTCGGAAGCGGATCGACGGCGAGCTCGGCGGACGAGTCGCCGTTCGCGATCGAGGCTTCGGTCTCGGACATCCTCGACGTCGCCTCGTTGGCCGTCATCTTTTCGCTCATCCTCGGGATCCTTGTCGTCACCTGGGAGTACAGGCACGGCACGATCACGTCCACCTTCCTGGCGACGTCGCGACGGGAACGGGTGATCGGCACCAAGCTCGTGATTGGAGTCATCGCGGGGGCGCTGCTCGCCGTGCTCTCGGTCGTCGCCTCGCTCTCCGTCGCGAGCTTCTGGATCGAGATCGAGCTCGAGCGCGGCCACTGGGAGCTCATCGGCCGGATCGTCCTCGGGACCGCCGCCTGGGCTGTGCTCGGAGTTGGAGTCGGAGCACTGCTCCAGTCCCAGGTCGGAGCGATCGTGGCGTCGCTCGTTTGGTTCCTCGTCGCCGAGCCTCTGCTCGGACTTCCCCTCGACGAGGTCGCCGACTACCTGCCCGGCGCGGCTCTCGACCGATTGATGGGCGTCGACACGATGGAAGCGGAGGGGGCGGGCGCGCCATCCGTCGAGCATGCGTACGGCCTGGGCGTCGCCGCACTGCTGACCGGCGCCTACGCGGCGGGTTTCGCAGTCCTTGGAGTCGTCTCCGCCGTCCGGCGCGACGTCCCGTAGACAGCGGGCAGTCCTGGGTCGTCGCAGATCTCGGGATGGAGCAGGTAGCCGAGCTGCCGGACGCCTTCGGCAACGCGCGGGGCCGGTCGCGAGTAATAGGCGTTCGCATCGACAGTGACCGTTGGGACGGGAACGTCGATGCCCTCTGCCTCTTCGGCTCCGCGTTGCGCGTCGAAGCCGCAGGCCGCCACGACTACGAGCTCGGGCTCCAGCTTGCGCACCTCGTCCCAGGTGACCGTGTAAGAGGGTTCGCCCGCTCGTCCGAGGACGTCTTCTCCACCGGCCGCGGTGACCATCTCGGGCAGCCAGTGTCCGGCCGCGAACGGCGGGTCGACCCACTCCGCGACGAAGATTCTGCGGATCGGGCGAGCCTCGACGGTACGTCGCACGTCCTCGATCGCAGCGCGCATCTCACCTGCAACTTGCCTTCCGCGATCGACGACGCCGAGCCGCTCGGCGAGCGTCTCGACGGAGCATGCGATGCCCTCTAGGGTCATCGGGTTGAGCGAGATCACCTGGGCGCCGATCGGGCAGAGGGTCGCGACCTCGTCCCCGGAAACGGCGCACACCGTGCACAGATCCTGCGTGAGGATGACGTCTGGGGCGAGCTCTGCGACCAGCGCTTCGTCGAGCACGTAAAGCGAGTGGCTGCCCGCAACGGCGTCTCGGACGGCGGCGTCGATCTGAGCGCTCGTCAGCGAGGTCGGATCAGCGCGGGAGGCGGTCACGACTGGGAGCTCCCGCACCTCTGCCGGCCAGTCGCACTCCTCCGAGACGCCCACCAGCGAGCCGGTAAGACCGAGGCGCCCCACGATCTCCGTCGCGCTCGGGAGGAGGGAGCAGATCCGCATGCCGCTCCGAGACTAGCCCCGGGGTAGGCTGGCTCGATGGCCGCACCGGTCGTGCGCGATCAGGAGCTCGAGCTCGCGGTCGAGTCGCTCGCCTTCGGCGGCAACGGCGTCGCCCGGCTCAACGGCTTCGTCGTCTTCGTGCGCCGAGGATTGCCGGGCGACCGGGTTCGCGCGCGGGTGACGAAGGTTCAGCGCCGGCACGCGGAAGCTCTTGCGGTCGAAGTGCTCGAGCCCAGCCCGCTGCGGGTCGAGGCGCCGTGCCAGCACTATCCAGCGTGCGGGGGGTGCCGCTTCCAGGATCTCGCGTACGAGGCGCAACTCGAGTCGAAAGCCGCCCAGGTGCGCGACGCACTCGTCCGCATCGGCGGGATCGCCGAGCCGGAGCTGGAGGCGATCGTGCCTGCGGAGTCGATCTTCCACTACCGGAACAAGCTCGAGTACTCGTTCACAGCGACCCCGGCCGGGCCGACGCTCGGCTTCCACCGGGCCGGGCGCTGGGACGAGGTGCTCGACATCGAGCGCTGCTGGCTGACGACCGACCTCGGTAACGCGATCCGGCTGGCGGTGCGGGACTGGGCCCGCGAGTCCGGGCTGGCCGCCTACGACCAGGCCGAGGGAACCGGGTACCTGCGCCACCTCGTCTACCGAGAAGGACGCAACACGGGCCAGGTGCTCGTCCAGCTCGTGACGGCGCCGGGAGAGCTCCACGACGCCGACGGCCTGGTGGCTGCGCTGCGTCGCTTCCCGGAGATGCGTTCGATCCAT
>Ga0126312_10002954_pt1 | contig 11430 bp, 13 predicted proteins | sample Plot104A_FD_92537 | JGI IMG/M metagenome (GOLD analysis project Ga0126312, IMG submission 92537) | Serpentine soil microbial communities from UC McLaughlin Reserve, CA, USA - Plot104A | ecosystem: Environmental > Terrestrial > Soil > Grasslands | place: USA: UC McLaughlin Reserve, Lake County... | reverse complement strand
GGCCCTTCCTCTTACTGCCCTTATTCACCGAATTGCCGACAAGGAGTGTTCTCGGAAACCTATATCCAGGATCTTGCATGCAGCCGGTCCAGGCGGGCCAGAATCGCCGCGGCGGGCCCCCTCTCATAGGACCGGCCCGAGGCACCTTGTAACGCCGATGTATGCCTATGCGCTGTGGTGAATTCTAGAGGCTTAGCTTTGGTTTGATTCGGGCGGTGGATGTCCCGGTTCCATCACGAGCCTTATGTCTGGTAGGAAACATCCTTGGATTACCTGCCCCGGTACAAGGTCTTTGAAGGCTATGTGGAGATCGAACAAGAGTCCCGCTATGCCGGCCCGAAAGAGATTCATCCGACGACAAATCTCAGAATAAGGGACGCCGTAAAGGTGCGTTTTTGGATGCGCTTGGAAGTTGTCCCGGATGCCTCGTAACTCTTTGTGATGGTTCCAGTTCACGCCGCCTTTGTCTAGCTTTCTGCCCGTGATCTGCGGTATCCATTCGTTGATCTTGGTCTCGAATGAAACCTTCTCTTGTTCGCTATCTTTGTATTGCTGCCCGCCGACCCGGTCAGCCCGATAGTTGATATAGCCCTCAATGCTAGCGACTCCATCCGAGATAGCGGTCAAGAACGCTCTGTGATTACTATCTTTCACGCTGCGCTCCAGTTCTCGCACGGCATTTTCGAAGATGTCCAGGTACTCAGACAGCACGACATGTCCCGACTCGCCTTCAAATTTGACCAGAAAATCTTCGCCCCCCGTTTTGATTCCGGCTATGCTGCCGGGAGCCCCGCCAAGGGTAAAGCTATTCCACGTGCGAACATCGAAGATCGGTACCATCGGTGGTAGCCCCGGCGACCACTCTCGAGCCTGTTCGACCACAACCTCGAAGTTGCAGTCATTCAGTCTGTAAAACTCCGTGACGCGCTCCTCGTTGCTAAGGTCGCACCGGAGTTGGTGCCCGTGGTCCCCGTACAGGGCCATGGTTAGGACCATCCTGCGTGCTTGATTCTTGCTGCGCTTATCTTTGAAGCGGAATTCGGGCGACAAATAAATCCTTCCGACGGTTCAGACTCTCATGGTACGAGAATACGATACCAAGGGACCTAAGCCACCAGGGCCTCGAGGTTCTCAGACACCTAGTAGGGTTGCAGCCTCCCTTATTGTGACCCTATCCCCGGCCGCTAGCTTATCCCGTCCGCAACGCCCCCGCTCATATACACGATGTTGTGGTTCGCCAAACTCGCCCTTAATTTGCGAGAAGGCCGTTTCCGCGTTAGACCGCTGGTGATAGTGCTCTAGGAACTTCTCTCGGTTTGTACAACGCCATCTTACGCCCCCATTGTACCATATTTTTCCACTTTTATACAACTTTTATCCTACTATTTTGCTATAATATGAGAGACAAGATAGGCTGCTGAGCGTGGAGGTGGACGTGCAAAAACTCAAGGCGTTGCGAGAGCGGAGCGTGTTAAGCCGTGAAGAGCTGGCGGGGGAGGCAGGCCTCAATTACGAGACGGTCCGTCGGATAGAGGCGGGCGAGCAGGAGCCGCGTCCGAAGACAATACGTGCTCTTGCACGAGCTTTGGGCGTAGAGCCGCAACAGCTTTTGAAGGTCGAAGATGAGTAGCATCAACGGATACGACGCCAAATCAGAGAGGGTCGCTGTGTACATGCGCGTCTCCTCCGAGGAGCAAAAAGAGAAGGAGTCCATAGCCACGCAGGACGGCTTCCTGGAGGAATACTGCAAGCTCTACGGCCACGAGGTGGTCGGCGTCTACAAGGACGAGGCGGTCTCTGGCACTGTTCCGATGCGCGAGCGTCCCGGAGGTGCTCGCTTGCTCGCGGACGCGAAGGTGGGGGCCTTCGATGTTGTCCTGGTGTACAAGCTCGACAGAATCGGGCGCTCGCTGCTCGTGGTGGTGGACGCCCACGACAGGCTCGGAGACGCTGGGGTAACCCTGCGGAGCGCCACCGAGCCCATAGACACCTCCACGCCCAGCGGTAGGCTCATCTTCCAAATGCTCGCCAGCTTCGCCGAGTACGAGCGCGGCACCATCCGGGAGAGGACTCAGGCCGGGCTCCATCGGGCTTACAGAGGCGGCAAGCAGCTCGGCATGATTCCCTACGGCTACGACATCGCGCCTGACGGCACGTTCGTAATCGTCAAGGACGAGGCCCGGATAGTGGCCGAGATCATCGCCAACATCGCTGCGGGAGCTACCCTGTACTCCGAGGCCGAGCGCTTGAATGATGAGGGCGTACTCTCACCGGGGAGCAAGTACAGAGGCAGAGAACGCAACTACGGCCCAATGTGGAGCCGCGCAACCGTGCGTGGCATAGTCAAGCAGGGCGCTTACTCAGGGATACACACAGTCAACGCCCGCAAGGGACCTGTGGAGCGCAAGGTCCCGGCCATAGTCGAGCCGGAGTTGCAAGCAAAGGCCCTCGCACGCCTAGAGGAGAACCGACGCTACTCCGGCGGCAGGCCGCACCGGAACTACCTCCTACGGGCTCTCGTGCAGTGTGAAGAGTGCGGTACGTCCTACGCGGGGGGCACTTCGACCGCGAACGGTCGCCGCTATCACTACTACAACTCCCCTAGAGATAGAGCCGCCCGCGAAAAGCGCAGCGCGACTAACCATTCCTGTCCGCGTGTGAGAGCGGACTGGCTCGAAGAGCTGGTATGGACCGACGTACGAGGCTTCCTCCGGAGCCCTGGAAAGGTCCTCCAGCGCGCCAGGGAGCAGATGGCTGAAGAGAGTGAGGGCGAGGATCTTGCAGAGCGCCACGCCTCCCTCACGCGGCGGCTGGCGGCCAAGCAAACCGAGAAGGACCGCTACGTCAAGCTCTACGCCCAGGGACACCTTGACGAGGAAGAGCTGGAAGTCCATCTGGCGGCCCTCAAGAACCAGGTGGAGAACCTCAAGCTCCTGATCTCCTCCGTCGAGGCCGATCTCGCCCAGAAGGAGGAGGACAAGCTCACGGCACAGACTACCGAGGCGTGGCTTATGACTCTCCGGGAGCGCGTGGCGGAGGTAGAGGCCGACACCGACGAGGCGTTCCAGAAGCGCCGCGAGCTGGTGCGGCTCCTCGTGGATAAGATCACGACGCGCCGCGCTGAGAACGGTCGCGTGGAGGTCCAGATTACCTACCGCTTCGGCCCGCCCCCGGAAGAGCCCGATAGTAATGCGTATGATGTATCGCACACCAAGGAGACGATCCTGACGAACGCCGGGGCTCGCCTGGGGAACTCCCAAGCCGAGGAGATCGAGACCGCCCTGGGAGAGATCGCGAAGATTGCCAACCTGCGCCTGCAGGAGCTCGTCAGCCCCAACCCCGGCGAGGTGGGTGGGGTCGGAAGCTAGGAGAAAGGGAGGTAGACGATGGCCATCGAGATGGGCACTAGCAACTACGGGAAATCCGAGGTCCGCCTCGTCAAGGTGGTCCGTCACGCCGACCGTCACGACCTGCGAGACCTGACGGTCGACGTGGCACTAGAAGGCGACTTCGGGGCCGCCTACGCGAAGGGTGACAACACAGGTCTCTTGGCGACAGACACCATGCGTAATACGATCTACGCGCTGGCCAAGGATCACCTCACAAGGGATATAGAGTCGTTCGGGATGAAGTTGGTCGGCCGCTTCGTCGAGGCTGGACCGACCGTCGAGCGGGCCCGGGCATGCCTCGTCGAGCACCCGTGGGACCGGATCGAGGTGGATGGTCGCGGCCACGAGCACTCCTTCGTTCGGGGCTGTGGGAACCGGACCGCGACGGTTACGGGCACTGCCGAGGGGGTAGTGAACGTGAAGGCTGGGATAGAAGACCTCTTCGTGTTGAAGACGACCGGGTCGGGCTGGGAGGGTTTTCTCAGAGAGGAGTACACTTCCCTCCCGGAGACCGACGACCGCATCTTGGCCACCGAGATCGTCGCGAACTGGTCGTACGGCAGTGCGGCGGTCGAGTTCGACCGCCTGTGGTACGGCGTCAGGCGGCGGATCCTCGAGAGCTTCACAGATCACTACAGCCCTTCGGTGCAGAATACCCTGTACCGGATGGGCAAGGCGGTGCTCGCCGAGTTCGACGAGGTACAGAAGATCCACTTCTCGCTGCCTAACATACATCATCTGCTCTTCGACCTGTCGTACTTCGGGATGGAGAACGAGGGCGAGATCTTCCACGCTACGAGCGAGCCGTTCGGCCTGATAGAAGGCACCGTGGAGAGGACGGAGTGAGCAGATGGCCGGCCTCCTGACGACGCACGTCCTCGACACTGCCCGCGGGCGGCCCGCCGCCGGGATGAGCGTCGAGCTCTTCCGCCTCGACCCTGAGACCGGCGAACGTGAGAGCCTCAAGACCGTCAGCACCAACGACGACGGCCGCACCGACACGCCGCTCCTCGACGGGGAGGAGTTGGTTCGCGGCGTCTACGAGCTCGTCTTCGAGGTCGGCGACTACTTCCTCGGGGAGGAAATCCCCGACCTGCCGTTCCTCGACCACGTGCCAGTCCGCTTCGGCGTAGCCGACACTGAGGCGCACTACCACGTTCCCCTGCTAGTCTCCCCCTGGTCGTACAGTACGTACCGGGGTAGCTGAGAGTGCCGGGCGAACCACCGGAGTTCAGTAGGTCTCGACCATGAGTAGGAGGATCCATCTATGAGTCAGTTGCGTATCACGGCCGGTCCTTTCGAGTTCACCGCCCGGCTCGAGGAGGAGCGCGCCCCCCAGACCTGCGAGGCCTTCGGCCGGCTTTTACCTTTCGAGAACAAGATCATCCACGTCCGTTGGAGCGGGGAGTCGGCCTGGATCCCCTTGGGCGACTTCGACGTCGGCGTCAGCTTCGAGAACCACACCAGCTTCCCCGCTCCCGGCGAAATACTCCTCTACCCCGGGGGCTACAGCGAGACGGAGATCCTCTTCCCCTACGGCGGTACGAGGTTCGCCAGCATCGTCGGGCAGCTGGCAGGCAACCACTTCCTGACCGTCGTGAGCGGGCGCGAGAACTTGCGCGAGCTCGGGGAGCTGGTGCTCTGGGAGGGGGCTCAAAGCATAAGCTTCGAGCATGCCTGAGCGCCGCCGAGAGAAACGCTCCTCTGCTTCCCTTCTCTTAGTAACTAACCATCGGCGCCTGGCCTAGATGCGTGGTGTCGTTCCCTGCTCAAGCATGAAGTCGGCAACGTCGGCCCGCGAGATTTTGAAACCACTGTTCTTGCCGACGTAGCCGACGCGGTACTCGCCCTTCTTCTCCCCCTCGGTCAGCACCGGCCCGCGCACGATGACCCAGTCGAGACCGCTGCCCTGGATGACCCGCGCGTGTCCCTCCGCATCCGCGAGGACGTCGCGCTGCAAGCGCTTAAGTAGCGCCCCCATGACCCTGTCGAAGAGCTTCGGCCTGTCTTTAGGGTCACTAACCCACGCGCCTGTCAGGGTGACGAGCCGCCTCACGCCGTGCTTCTTTATTGCGGCGACGATGTTCTCCGTACCCCTCGTCTGCGCGTCATTGGTGGACGTCTTCGTAGGCCCCAAGGACGAGGCGTTGTCCGATCTCGACGGCGAGTGCGTCGCCGACGTGGTGCTCGCGCCGCTCAACATAGACCTCTACCTCTCCCAGCGACACGAGCTCGGCATGGAGCCCGAGCGCATCACCGTCGCTCTGCGCCGCCTCTTCCTCGATGGCCTGCGGGCCGCGACGCGCGGCGGTGACGCCCGCACCGTATAAATTGGACGGCTCGGTGCGTCCTCCATTCGTATAATCTTCGTGTGGAAGCCGACAAACACGCGCTGATCGCCGAGTTCGCGCCTGCTTACGATATGGTCGAACGTCACCATACAGACGTCCATACGCCGGTCGATCGGGTGTACGATGCGGTTCGCAACCTGGGTCTGACGGGCTCCAGGACGATCCGTTGGCTGTTCCTGTTGCGAGAGCTTCTCGCTTCGTTGCGTTTAGTCGGCCGCGGCAACGGACGCTTGGATCTCACGCTCGATGCGTTGCTCAGGAGTGGATTCCTTCTCCTCGGCGAGAAACCCCAACAGGAGATCTTGCTCGGCCTGGTGGGTCGTTTCTGGGCGCCTTCAGGGACCATCCAGTGGTTAGACGCGGACGGTTTCAGAAGTTTCTCAAGATCAGGGTACGCCAAGGCCACCTGGAATTTCACCTTGTTTAAACAAGATCATGGAACGACGCGTCTCGCCACAGAGACGAGGGTATTCTGTTTGGACGACGAGAGCAGGAGGCGTTTTCGTCTGTACTGGTTGTTTGTCGGGCCGTTTAGCGGTTTGATCCGTAGAAAGATTCTGCGGTCCATAAAGCGCGAGGCAGAGAGATTCCCCACTCTGCCCGATAGCGAGGCTTCGTGAGCTGCCGAATAGATCCAAAAAGGTTAGCAAAACCGAGCTAAGGAGGAGATGAGATGAACTTTCGCGTAACGCCCGGTTCCGGTCGGGAATCGGTGTGGGACTACCCGCGCCCACCGAGACTGGAGGAGACGGACGAGCGCGTAAAAGTTGTCTTCGGTGGGGTGACGCTCGCGTACACGGCGCGCGCGAAAAGGGTCTTGGAGACGAGCCATCCGCCGGTGTACTACATCCCGCCAGAGGACATCCGAACGGAGTACCTGACGCTCGCCGGGGGCACGTCCTTCTGCGAGTGGAAGGGCGCTGCCCATTACTACGACGTCTCTACGGAAGAGCAGATGGAACGGCGGGCGGCCTGGTTCTATCCTGATCCCGTGCCCGCTTACCGAGATCTCGAGAATTACGTCGCCTTCTACCCGTCCCTGATGGATGCTTGTTGGGTGGGAGGGGAGAAGGTTCGGGCGCAGGAGGGAGACTTTTATGGCGGTTGGATCACCTCCGGCATCGTAGGCCCTTTTAAGGGTGGCCCTGGCACCTGGGGCTGGTAACCACTTGTCCTCCCTCTCCGACCTCCGCAAAGAGTACATCCGCGCCGGGCTCGACGAATCCGATGCTGACCCCGATCCTATAGAGCAGTTCCGCAAATGGTTCGACGAGGCGCTTGCGGTCGACCTGCACGAACCGAACGCTATGACTCTGGCTACCGCGACGCCCGACGGCAAACCTTCCGCCCGCGTAGTCCTCCTCAAGGGCTTCGACGCGCGGGGCTTCGTCTTCTACACAAACTATGAGGGGCGCAAGGGCCGGGAGCTCGCGGAGAATCCTCGCGCCGCGCTCGTCTTCTACTGGGGCGAGCTAGAGCGACAGGTCCGCGTCGAGGGGCGCGTCTCGCGGGTCCTGGAAGAAGAGTCTGACGCCTACTACGCGAGCAGGCCTCGCGGGAGTCGCCTGGGGGCGTGGGCGTCGGCGCAGAGCCGTTCCGTCGGGCGGCGGGAGCTCGTTGAAGAGCGGCTGCGGGAGTTGGAAAGAGAGTACACGGGCAGGGAGGTGCCGCGTCCGCCGTTCTGGGGCGGGTACCGGCTCGAGCCCGAGGAGATCGAGTTCTGGCAGGGACGCGAGCACCGTTTGCACGACCGCCTCGTCTACCGCCGGTCTGGTGACGGATGGAGGATCGAACGCTTGCAGCCCTGAAGGTAGCCGGAGCGGACGGCCGCAGTGTGCTGATAAGATGCGCCTTGCTGGTGTTTAAGGAGCTGCGGGGAGAGGAGGCGTCTTGAAGCTGATTACGTACTCGGTGGGCGACGGTGGACCCCAAGTCGGTTACGTCGAGGACGGCGAGATACGACCCTTGGGTGGGACGAGCATGCTGGAGTACATCGAGCGTGGCCGGGACGCGAACTGGCAACCGGGGGGTGGCGAGGTCGTGGCGCTCGAGGAGGCACGCATCCACGCCCCGGTGGCCCGGCCCGGTAAGATCATCGCCATCGGCCTCAACTACGAGGACCACGCTGCCGAGACGGGTGGTGAGATCCCCGAGAAACCCATCGTCTTTGCTAAGTACCCGAACACCGTCGTCGGCCCTGGCGAAGCGATCAAGATCCCGCACATCACACAGCAGGCCGACTACGAGGCGGAGCTGGCCGTCGTCGTCGGCCACCCGGCGAGGAACGTCTCGGCGTCCGAGGCGCTCGAGTACGTCTTCGGCTACACGAACTGCAACGACGTCTCTTCGCGGGACCTGCAGTTTTCCGAGGGCGGTCAGTGGACGCGAAGCAAGTCGCTGGATACGTTCTGTCCTCTAGGCCCCTACATAGCCACCCGCGAAGAGGTGCCCGACCCGCAGAGTCTCTCCATCCGCTGCGTCTTGAACGGCGAGGTCATGCAAGACAGCAACACTTCGAAGATGGCCTTCTCCGTCGCTGAGCTGGTCACTTTCTTGAGCAGCGGCATGACGCTCATGCCGGGTGACATCATCGCCACCGGCACGCCGGCGGGGGTGGGCTTCGTGCGGGACCCGAAGGTCTTCCTCAAGGCCGGGGACGAGGTGACGATCGAGATCGAGGGCCTGGGCTCCCTCACGAACCCCGTGGAGGCCGAGTAAAGGTGGACTTGGCCGCTGCGCTCAAGAGGGTCATCTTATACGAGGGGCGCATCGCCACCGCCGGGGAACCCATCGAGCACCATAGCCACGGCTACCACGCCTCCAAGCCTTTGACGGCGTCGCCTCCGCGAAGAGCGAGGACGAGGTCGTGGATCTGCTGCGGTTCGCCAACGAGCACGGCATCCCCGCGGTTCTCTTCGGCCAGGGGAGCAGCCTCGAAGGGCACGTGATCCCGTCGCACGTTGTGACCAGCCTGGAGCTGAACCCGATGGGCGAGATACTTGAGGTGCGTCCCGAGGACTTGGTCGCCAAAGTTCAGCCCGGCGTCACCCACGGCAATCCCAACGAGCGCTTAAAGGAGCAGGGTCTCTCTTTCCCGGTGGATCCCAGCTGGGACGCTTCCATCGGCGGGATGGCGGCGACCAACGCGAGCGGGACGAACGCGATACGTTAGGGGGCCATGCGGGATTTGATCCTGGGCCTGGAGGTCGTGCTCGCCGACGGCACGGTGATGCGCACGGGCGGGCTGGCGAGAAGTCGCCCGCCCGGTACGACCTCACGATGCTGTTTGTCCGGTTAGCGCCCCAGCCCCCAACGCGATCCGCACCTCCAAAATAGTTCGAGACTACACTTATATAGTTGTATACATCAACTATATCTCGAGGGCTTTAAGGGTTCGCAAGAAGCAGGGGGGGCTTGGGTATGTGCTACAGTTCGCACATTAAGTCGGGGATCATCTGCGCAGGAGGAGACGCACCGCTTTGGATACTGAGCAGACAGCAAAGGACCGTTGGGAGGAGGCGTACGCCGAAAGGGGCGAGCGCGACGAGGAGTTCTCGACGATGTCCGGGGTTCCGGTAAAGCCGCTTTATACGCCGGAAGACGTGAAGGGCGACTTCGAGGAGAAGATCGGATACCCCGGCGCGCACCCCTACACGAGGGGCATCCACCCGAACATGTACCGAGGCCGCTTGTGGACCATCCGCCAGTTCGCGGGTTTCGGCTCCGCCAAGGACACCAACGAGCGGTTCAAGTACCTTTTGGAGCAGGGCCAGACCGGGCTCTCGATCGCCTTCGACATGCCGACCCTCATGGGCCTCGACTCCGACTCTGAGTTCTCCTTGGGCGAGGTAGGGGTCGAGGGGGTCGCCGTGGACTCTTTGGAGGATATGGAGCAGCTCTTCGACGGGATACCGATGGGCGAGATCTCGACCTCCATGACCATAAATGCCCCCGCTCACGTGCTCCTCGCCCTCTACGTAGTCGCCGCCGAGAAACAGGGCGTTGCGCCCGAGGAGCTCATGGGCACGAACCAGAACGACATCCTCAAGGAGTACATAGCCCAGAAGGAGTGGCTCTTCCCGCCCGAGCCGAGCATGCAGGTCTTTAAGGACATGCTCGTCTACGCCACGAAGCACATGCCCAAGTGGAACACCGTCTCCATCTCTGGCTACCATATCCGCGAGGCGGGGTCGACGGCGGCGCAAGAGCTCGCCTTCACTTTGTCCGACGGCCTCGCCTACGTGGAGGCGGGGATAGAAGCAGGCCTCGACGTTGACGACTTCGCGCCGCGTCTCTCGTTCTTCTTCAACTCGCATATAGACTTCTTCGAGGAGATCGCCAAGTTCAGGGCCGCCAGGCGCATCTGGGCCAGGGAGATGAAGAATAGGTATGGGGCCAAGGACGAGCGGAGCCTCAAGCTCCGCTTCCACACCCAGACCGCCGGCGTCTCTTTGACCGCCCAGGAGCCCCTGAACAACGTCGCGAGGACTGCCTTCGAGGCTTTGGCCGCCGTTTTGGGCGGGACACAGAGTTTGCACACCAACTCCTACGACGAGGCGCTCGCGCTTCCGACAGAGCAGGCCGTGCGCATCTCCGTGCGCACCCAGCAGATAGCTGCTTTGGAGACCGGCGTCACCAACACCATAGACCCCTTGGGCGGATCGTACTTCGTCGAGGCCCTGACCGACGAGCTCGAGCGGCAGGCCTACGAGTACTTCGGGCGGATAGACGAGCTGGGCGGGGTCGTAAAGGCCATAGAGAACGGATTCCAGATGAGCGAGATCGCCGAGGCTAGCGCCCGCTACCAGCGCGAGCTCGAGGAGAACAAGCGCTACATCGTCAACGTCAACGTCCACGAGCCAAAAGAAGAGAGCGATATCGAGGCGCACACCATCCCCGAGGAGGTCGCAGAGAACCAGATAAGGCGCCTGAAAGAGCTGAAAGAGCGCCGCGACAACGAGCAAGCCGAGAAGTGCCTGGAGGCGATCAAGGAGGCGGCCAAAGAGGGCGAGAACACGATGTACCCAACCATCGAGGCCGTCCGCGCCTACGCCACGGTAGGGGAGATCTGCGCCGCCATGCAGGAGGTCTACGGCACCTACCGCGAAACGCCGGCAATATAGGGCTTGAGCAAGGACCGCTTCCCCGAGGACCAGGATCTTTCGAGGTAGGTCTTCCGAACGCGGCGGTTGCGAGGTTCGAACTCGAAGCCATAAGACTAAGCTGTATCGCTGACGGGACGTGAGCGTTCCGTCAGCTGTTCGGAGAGGTCGCCCGATTCGTCGACCTCCCGGTCGGACGTGCGCCGTACGCGCGGAAGCTAAAATGGCGGCAATATAGCGGTACCGATCGGAAGGGGATACGCTCATGGCCGATACAGTAAGGGTGGTTGTGGCGAAGGTAGGGTTGGACGGCCACGACCGGGGGGCCAAGATCATCGCGCGTGCCCTGAGGGACGCAGGGATGGAGGTGATCTACACCGGGTTGCACCAGACTCCCGAGCAGGTCGTCGAGGCCACCATCCAGGAGGACGCCGACGCCATCGGGATCTCCATCCTCTCCGGCGCCCACATGACGCTCGTCCCGCGCATCACCGAGCTCCTGAAGGAGAACGACGCCGAAGACGTGCTGGTCTTCGTCGGCGGCACCATCCCAAAGGACGACATCCCCAAGCTCAAGGAGGCCGGCGT
>Ga0126312_10002953_pt1 | contig 11432 bp, 12 predicted proteins | sample Plot104A_FD_92537 | JGI IMG/M metagenome (GOLD analysis project Ga0126312, IMG submission 92537) | Serpentine soil microbial communities from UC McLaughlin Reserve, CA, USA - Plot104A | ecosystem: Environmental > Terrestrial > Soil > Grasslands | place: USA: UC McLaughlin Reserve, Lake County... | reverse complement strand
CTGCAGCACCACCCGCGAGAGCCGCTGCAAGGCGCCCAGCTCAAGGTCACCCACCCGCTCGTAGCTCGTGAGCAGATGCACGTCCCGCCGGTCCTGGGCGTAGTCGGAGACCTCCTTGGCCGCGCGCCAGTCGTCGCTGTCGGAGGCATCCAGCGCGCCCGCCAGCACCAGCTGCAGCTCACGCAGCTCCTCCTTGGCCACCGAGAACGCCTCGATCGTCGCGTGCGGATCCTTCCAGCGGTCCATCCGCATCAGCTGGCAGCAGAAAGGCCGCGAGAGGTCGACTCCCAGCGGCCGCACGAGGCGCCCCGCAAGCCGCGGCTGCAACTCGAGGTTGCGTGAGCCGAGCGGGTCGATGCCCGGGGCGGCGACGTGCGACCGCGTGCCGCGCAGCTGGTCGCTGGCGAAGGAAGCGTCGTCGAACACCGTGGCCGTGGCCTGCTCCGCCAGGCCCTGCGCCCGCTCGAGCGCCACGGGGTCGGGCCGCGAGGCGTCCACGTGGCAGCGCCACAGGATCAGGTCGCCCAGGGCGGGTGCCAGGCCCAGCGCGCCCGGGTCGTGGAGGACCACGGCGTCATAGCCCCCGCCCGCCGCCTTCGCCGCAGCCGCACAGGCCTCGAGATAGCCGTCGAAGGCCCCGTCGTCGAGGGCGGTCTCGGCGCCCTGCAACCCATCGTGCAGCGCACGGACGCCGGTTTGCAGCTCGGCGTCGCCGAACAGCACCCGCCACTGCACGTCCAGCCCCAGCCCCGAGGCCAGCGGCAGCAGCGCACCGAGCAGCTCCGGCACCCGCCCGCCGTGGCCGGCGACGCTCAGATGCAGCACGCGCGCGCCGCGGAGTGGCCCCGCCGACGCCCGAAGCCGCTCGATCGCCTCGGCCCCGGCGGCGGGCGCGTGGTCGCCCGCCGAGCGAGGCGTCACCGCCATCGGCTGCAGGTCCGAGCTCACCGGGCCCAGCGTACTTCCGGCCGGTTCTTGTGTGACCCAGCTCACAGATCGAACGAGCGTTCGGGGTAGGAGCACAAGCCGTGCGCAAGACGATCCTCACCATCGCGACGCTGCTCGGCGTCGCCCCGGCCGCCCTGGCGGCAGGAAGCCCCCTGCCCCAGCTGCGTCCGGAGCCCGCCTCCGGGCTTCCCGGCTCCACGGCACCGCAGCTTCGCGCCGAGGCCCAAACGAAGCTGCGGGCCGCCGAGCGTCGTGCTCGCCGGAGCGCCGAGCGCAGGCGCCGGCGCGCCCACGCGAAGCGCGCAAGGACGCGCCGGCCGAGCGCCGAATCGCCGCGCCTCGAGGCCATCGCCCGGTGCGAGTCCGGCGGCGACCCCACAGCCGTCGGCGGCGGCGGGCAGTTCCGCGGCAAGTACCAGTTCACGACCGAGACCTGGGCCGCAATCGGCGGCTCCGGTGACCCGGCCTCCGCGCCCGAGGCCGAGCAGGACCGCCGCGCCGCGCAGCTCCTCGCGACCTCGGGGCCGGGCCAGTGGCCCAACTGCGTCCGCTAGTCACGCGCCTAATATCCGGCGCGTGCAGGCACTCCGCGCCGAATTCCCGGTCCTGGAGCGCCTCGCTTATCTGAACGCCGGCACCAATGGCCCCGTGCCCCGGCGCGCCGTCGACGCGGCCGGCGCCGCACTCGAGGAGCAGGCGCTCGGCGGTCGTGGCGGCGGCGCCTTCTTCGAGCGGGTGGTCGGCGCCGGCGGCAGGCTGCGCGCCCGTGTGGCGGGTGTCATGGGCTGCGAGCCCGCCGAGCTCGCCCTGACCGGCTCCACGACCGACGGCGTGAATGCGGCGCTGGCTGCGCTCGACCTGCGCGAGGGGGACGAGGCCCTCACCAGCGACGAGGAGCACCCCGGCCTGCTCGCGCCGCTTGCCGCGGCGCGCGAGCGCCGCGGCATCCGCGTGCGCGTGGCGCCCTTCGGGGAGCTGGCCGAGGCGGTCGGGCCCCACACTCGGCTCGTGGCCTGCTCGCACGTCTCCTGGGTCACGGGGCGTGTGGTCGATGCGGCCGGGCTGGCGGCCGGACCGGCCCGTGTGCTGCTCGATGGGGCACAGGGCCTGGGCGCCGTGCCGGTCGACGTCGCCGAGCTGGCATGCGACTTCTACGCGGCAAGCGGGCAGAAGTGGCTCTGCGGCCCGAACGGCATTGGCTACCTGTTCGTGCGCCGCGACCTGGCGGGGCAGCTCCCGTCGCCATGGCCGAGCTACATGTCGCTGGCGGCGCCCGAGCGGGCGCTCGAGCTCGAGCTGCTGCCCGACGCGCGCCGCTTCGACACGGCGGCGCCCGCCGCACAGCAGCTGGCCTGGGCGCTGGCGGCGCTCGACGTGCTGGAGGCGGCTCCTGGCCTCGACGCCGTCCAGGCCCGAGCAGCCGAGGGCGCCGAGCGCCTGGCCGGTGAGCTCGCCGAGCGTGGGGCGACGGTCGCCCCGCGGGGGCGGTCGACGCTCGTGTCCTGGGAGCACCCCGACTCGGCGGCGCTCGTCGAGCGGCTGCGTGAGCATGGCGTGGTGGTGCGCAACCTCCCCGGCACCCCATATGTGCGGGCCTCCGTGGGCGGCTGGACGAGCGACGAGGAGCTCGACCGCCTGCTCGCGCTCGCGGGCTGACCTACTTGTCGGTCATCACGACGATCGCGAACACCACCGCGAGCAGTACCGCCGCCGTGGCCGCCACCGCCAGCGCGGCGAACAGCGCGGCCTCTACCCTATGCCCGTCTCGGCTCAGGTCGACCGCCCGGGTGGCCCCGACGAGCCCGACCGCGAACACCACCGTCACGCCGATGCCCGCGGCGATCGACACCCAGATCACCTGGAGCAGGGCCTTGCCGTCGACCACCGAGGCGAGGACCGCCCTCATGCCCCGGCTCCCACCGGCGAGGCCTGCTGGGCGCGGCGCGCGAACAGCGCCGCGCTGCCCGCGAGGATCAGCACGGACATCACGACCGGCCCCACGGCCCCCGTGCCGAACAGGCGCGTGATCGAGTAGGTGACCCCGCCGATCACCGCGGCAGCGGGGAGAGTGAGCACCCAGGCCGCCACGATGTTGCCCGCCAGGCCCCAGCGCACGGCGGAGAGCCGCTTGGCGGCGCCGGAGCCGATCACGGCGCCGGAGATGGTGTGCGTCGTCGACAGCGGAAAGCCGACGTGCGAGGAGGCCAGGATCACCGCCGCGCCGGCGCCCTGGGCCGCGAAGCCCTGCGCGGAGTCCATCTTGTGGATGCGGCTGCCCATCGTTCGGATGATGCGCCAGCCGCCGACGTAGGTACCCAGCGCGATCGCGGTGGCCGCCGAAACGATCACCCAGGTCGGGGGGTCGGGGCTCGCCGCCGACAGCGTGCCGTTGGCCACCAAGGCGAGCGCGATCACCCCCATCGTCTTCTGCGCGTCGTTGGTGCCGTGCGCCAGTGCCAGCAGCCCGCCCGACACCACCTGGCCGCCCCGGAAGCCGCGTGTGACCGGCCCCGGTCTCAGCCGCCCCACGATCCTGTAGATGATCAGGATCGACAGGCCGCCCACCACGAACGCCAGGGTCGGCGCGACCAGCGCCGGGACCATCACCTTGCCGAGCACACCGTCGCCCTTGACGGCGTCGGCGCCCTGGCTGGCGAAGGCCGCGCCCACCACCCCGCCGATCAGTGCGTGTGACGAGCTGGAAGGCAGGGCGAAGTACCACGTGATCAGGTTCCAGGCGATCGCGCCCACGAGCCCGCCGAAGACCACGAGCAGGAACTCCGGATCGCCCGCCCTGACCACCACGACGTCCTTCGCGATGGTGGCCGCCACCTCCAGCGAGATGAAAGCGCCCACGAAGTTGAGCGCCGCCGCGTAGCCCACGGCGATCTGCGGCGCCATCGCGCGGGTGGAGATCGACGTGGCCACCACGTTCGCGGTGTCGTGGAAGCCGTTGGTGAAGTCGAACGCGAGCGCGGTCGCGACGACGATTACCACGATCAGGTCGGCGTCCACTGGAGCGGCAGCCTAGGAGTTCTTGATGACGATGCCCTCGATGATGTTCGCCACGTGCTCCGCAGCGTCGATCGCGTTCTCGAGGCGCTCGAAGATGTCCTTCCAGCGGATGACGACCATCGGGTCGATGCCGTTGTCGAACAGCGAGGCGATCGCCTCGCGGACGATGCGGTCGCCGTCGTTCTCCAGGCGGTTGATCTCGACCGTGTAGTGCGAAAGGTCCTTGAACCCACGCAGCCGCGGCAGCGCCTCCGAGATCTGGCGGCTTGCCAGGTGCAGCACCTCGGCGAGGGCCTGCGCCTGCTGCATGGGCGCCTCGATCTTGTAGAGGCCGAGGTAGTCCGCGACCTCCTCGGTGAAGTCGACGATGTCGTCGAGCGCCGACGACAGCGCGTAGATGTCCTCGCGGTCGATCGGCGTGACGAAGGTCTGGTTGAGGCGCTGGATGATGTCGTGCGTGATCCGGTCGCCCTCCTGCTCGCAGATCAGGATCTCGCGTGCGAGCTCGTTCCGTTCCGGGTAGTCGCGCAGCATCTCCTCCAGGAGCCCGGCGCAGCGCAGGATGTTGCCGCCGGCCTCCTCGAAGAGGTCGAAGAACTCGCGGTCACGGCCGGTGATGCCGCTCGAGAAGCGCATCGGCGGGCAGCCTACCCCACGTCCGGGTCGAACCGGGATTGCTCGATCCGGCGCGCGGGCAGCTCGCCCGCCTCGCCCAGGCGCTCGCGCACCGCCGCGGCGCTGGCCATGTGGTCGTAGGGCACGCGCCGCCCCTCCACGGCCTGGCCCTCGGCGATCAGGGCGTAGGCGGCGCGTGGGTCGCCGTCGAAGGGCATGCCCACGCTGCCGGGGTTGAGCAGCTCCACGCGGCGTGGGCCCTCGCGCCCGAAGGCCAGGTGGGTGTGGCCGAAGACCACCCGCGGCGAGTCCACGCCGCGCAGCAGCCGCTCGTCGACCTCGGACGGCTCGGGCAGGAAGCTCTCAACGTCCGACGCCGGCGAGCCGTGGCAGTAGAACGCGCCGTCGATCACGGTGCTCTGGGGCAAGCGCGCCAGCTCGGCGACCAGCTCGCCCTCCAACAGCTCCCGGCAGCGCTCGATCGCCTCCCGCGCCGGCTCGGGCGCGTCGCCGGGGGCCGCGGTCCAGCGCTCGCCGTTCCCGCGGATCCAGTCGGCCGGGAGCTCGCGCAGCCGCTCGACCGTCTCCCGCGGCCAGGCGCCGAACAGCGCGTAGTCTCCGCCGAGGAGGAAGCGCGTGGCCCCCGCCCGCCGGGCGTCGTTCAGGACCGCCTCGAGCGCCGGCAGGTTGCCGTGCACGTCGTACAGCAGGGCGAGCACGGCCCGCAGGCTAGCGGCGGGGGGTGGTTCAGCCGGCGGTTGCGCCGGCCGGCTCGGGGGGGCGGGCCAGTTGCCAGCGGGCGCCGCGGCCCTTCGCGGCCTTCATGCCCCGGTGTGCCGCGTGCAGCAGCTCCTCGGCCGGGCGGCCCGTGCCCTCGGCGACGACGACGCCGAAGCTCGCCGCCACGGTCACGTCGAGCTGCTCCAGCTCGAACGGCAACCGCAGCTCGGCACCGAGCCGGTCGGCCACCGCGGTGGCGTCCTCCTCCGAGGAGATGTCGTCGCAGAGCAGCATGAACTCGTCGCCGCCGAAGCGGCCCACCGTGTCACCCGGGCGCAGCAGCTCGCTCAAGCGCTCCCCGACCGCCACCAGCAGCCGATCGGCAACCTCGTGGCCGAACCGGTCGTTCACCGACCTGAAGTCGTTGAGCCCCAGGAACAGGACGGCGGCCGCGCGCGAGCGGCGCTGCAGGCGCCCGAGGGTCAGCCCCAGCCGGTCGAGGAAGAGCGCGCGGTTCGGAAGCCCGGTGAGCTCGTCGTGGGTGGCGCGGCGGGCGGCCGCAAGCGCGGCGTGCTTTCGCTCGATCGCGCGGTCGATCTCGCGCCACAGCCGATCGCCCGTCGCCTGGCCCTTCGCCAGAAAGCCGTCCGCCCCCTGGTGCTCGGCGCGCAACGCAATCGACTGGTCATCTTCTGCGCTCAGCACCACGATCGGGGCCTGCGGGGCACGGGCGCGCACGCCCCGCAGCGTGCCCCAGGGAGCGCCGTCCGGCGGCGTCAGGGCGAGCAGGATGCAGTCGAAGCCGCCCTCCAGCAACGTGCCCGTGGCCTCCTCCAGCGAGCCTTGCTGCACCACCGCCGCGCGTCCTTCCAGCTCTCGCATGAGCGGCCGGGCGATCTGGGCCCACTCGAGGCCGCCCTCGATCAGCAGGACCGTTACCTCGCGCGTACCCTCCACCCTTGACTTGTCGTCACGATTCCGCCGTCCTGGGATGGGACATGCGTCCAGGCAACTCTTATGTTTCGGATGCCCCGGGCACGAAAATCCTGACTGAACGGACTCCACCCGAGGGAAGGACCCAAATCATGTGCTTCAAGCCGGAGCGCGAAGCAGGCCAGGAGAAGCTCCAGCGCTGGCAGCGGGAACGCGAGGAGCGCGGGGAGACGCCCGCCAGCCAGCCCGCGAAGAACACAAGCCCGCGCGGAAACCAGGACACCGACAGCCGGGACCTGGAGACGAGCGTCGAGCGTTTCGAGGCCCTCCTCGGGCGCTAGCTGACGCTATTCTCGCCCCGACGGCCGCCTGCGGCCGTCGGGGGCCGTTAGCTCAGTTGGGAGAGCGCCAGCTCGACAAGCTGGAGGTCACTGGTTCGAGCCCAGTACGGCCCATCGAATCCTGGGCTCTGCGTGGTTCTGCATGGCCGCGCAAACCGCATACGTAAGAGCAGAATGCTCGGCTATGCAAAGCCGTGCAGGGAACGAGTACGGGCCAAGCTCAGAGGCGACGTGGTCTCGCCGACGCCGACCGGGATCGTGCGGTTGAACAGCCCTGCTGGACACTGCGAGCGCGGTTCAGGCTGACGGCGGCCGCGCCGGCGTGAGCCCGTGGCGCTTCATCACCTCGCCGATCCGAGCGAGGTCGGGCGGTCCGCCGGCCGCGTCGGCAAAGACGGCTGCCACCTCGCGGAAGTAGTCGGGTCCGAAGACTCCCGGCGTCGCGATCGCAAGCGCCTTCGCGTCGACCTCTCCGCGATTGTCGAAATGATGGACGGCGCCGCGCCTGATGCACAGCGCATCGCCCGGACCGATGTCGCTTGAGACCCCGTCGACGGTCCAGGTCGAGACGCCTTCGATGCCGTAGATCGTCTCTTCGAAACCGTTGTGGCTGTGCGGGGCCGGCATCTTGCCCTGCGCGCGGATTCCGACCTCGAAGGCGGTAACGCTCCCCCCTGAATCGCCGCTCTCGACCAGGAACAGAATCGTTGTGTCTCCGACCTCTATCAACTCGCCTGCCACGGTTCGTAACCCTACAGCCGCCACCGCGGACCGGGACACCGGGCGCGACTCTTGGACAGTCCGGCCGGACACCCGGTGCAAGATCGCGTTCACTCAAAAGAACCGCTGCGGCCCTTTGGTTGGAACGTCGGGCGACCGCGCGGCGCGGCTCCTTGCGGGGGGAGGAGCGGCCGCGGGTCGCCTCCATCGCGTTTGGAGCCGTCACGGCGCCGCCCGACGCTCCTGCTCTTCGGCGTGGCGCGGGCGCCTGGATTCGGCGGACTTCCGCCGTGGTGAACGCCGGCCGCAAGCTTTAGTGTCGCTCTGGGCGAACAAACAGGGAGGAGGTCAGCCATGGCGTACCTACTGACGCACTTCTGGCCAGGCGGGACCGAGGAGCAGTACCGCGCGACGCTCGCAGTCGCGCATCCGCCGAACGGGCTGCCGGAAGGTCAGGTCTACCACGCCGCCGGGCCGACTGAGGGGGGCTTTCTGATCGTGGCCGTGTGGGACTCCAAGGAAAACTGCGACCGCTTCATCAGCGACACGCTCATGGCCAGCATGCCGGTCGAAGGGGGCTTCCAGGGCCAGCCGGACGAGCGGGCGGCCGAGGTCTCCAACCTCGAAACGACCTGACCGGTACGGCGTCCTCGACTGCCTAGTAGCGCTACTAGAGCCGCCTCCCCTAGGAGGAGCTCCAGCCATGTCAGCCCATCACTACGGCCCATCGCCGGCAATCCCGCGAAGTAAGGGGCGACCCGAGCGCGGTGTGCATCCGGCTTGGCACCGCGCCCTCAGCGGGCCGCCTTACCCTTCTAACGCAGTAGAGGCCGCAGGATTTCCGGCCGTCGTCCCCGCGAATCGGTGAACTGCGGAAGCGGAAGCACTAGCGCGCCCCGACCGCGAGGAGCCGCGTCCGACCGCGAGGAGCCGCGTCCGACTGCGAAGCCGGGTCTTACCGCGAGGCTGATCGCTCTTCCGCCGCGAGCTTGCCGTGGTGTCTCATCGCCACCTCGAACGCTTCGCGGGAGCTGTAGCGCGGCCGCCAGTCGAGCGTTCGCTTGAGCTTCTCGTTCGAGACGATCCACGGGTACAGCGCGAACTCGATCTGGCCGGCGGGGGCCTCAGCCTGGCGCAGCTTCCAGCTCGTCTTCGCGAGCGCGCGTAGCGCCTTCACGGGGATCTTCCGTATCGGCAGTTCGATCAGCTCGGCGCACTCCCTGTAGCTCATCAGGCCATCGCCGGCGACGTTGTAGGCGCCGCCGTGCCCGCCGTCTAGGAGCTTCGAGATCGCCTCCACCACGTCGTCCTCGTGGACGAACTGGACCCTGTTGCCGAGGTTGCCGACGTCGAACTGCGCCGGGGCCTTGGTCCAGATGCGGACCAGGGAGTTGTCGACGTTCGGTCCCAGCACGATGCACGGCCGGACGATCGTCATGGTGCGGTCGCGGTGCCGCTCGGCCCAGAGCTGGCAGAGGCGATCGCACTCGGTCTTGTCGCGGGCGTAGTTGTAGGAGGCCACGCCGCGCACGGGGTCGTCTTCGGTGAGCGGCTCCGGGTTGTCGGGGAAGGCGCCGTAGGCGACCGCCGAGGACGTGACCAGCACCTGTGGCGTGCCCGCGGCGGCCGCGGCCTCCAGCACGTTGTGGGTGCCGTTCACGTCGATGTCGTACATCAGCGCGTCGTCGTGGATCGGGTCGAGCAGGAAGGCCAGGTGCACCAGCGCGTCGGGACGGGTTTGCTCGAGCGCTGTGCGCACGCCCTCGCGGTCGCGCACGTCGAGCCTCACGAACTCCGTGCGCGGGCGGTGCATCCTGGGCGGGCGAACGTCGCAGATCACGATCGACTCGGCGTCGTCGCGGCGGCTGAGCAGCTCCACGAGGCGGCTGCCGATGTAGCCCGAGCCGCCGGTGATCAGGTACCGCATTCGTCCACCCGTCCAGGGATGCTAAAGGCCTCGCCTGAGGCGCCGATGCCTATCTCAGGAAGACTGACGGGCCGGTCTGGCGGAGACGCCCCCGGTGGCACGTCTTCACGGGAGAAGGGGGTCCGCCGAGGCCCCCTTTCCCGCGTCCGGGGCCTATTCGTCGCCGTCTTCCGACTGGAACTTGCCCTCGAGGTCCTTCATCACCGCGGGGTCGCGCAGGGTGGTCACGTCGCCCAGCTCCTTGCCCTCGGCGATGTCGCGCAGCAGGCGGCGCATGATCTTCCCGGAGCGCGTCTTCGGCAGGTCGGCCGTCCAGATGATTCGCTTGGGGCGCGCGAGCTTGCCGATGCGCTTTGCGCAGTGCTCGCGGATCTCCTGCTCCATCTGCTCGTCGCCTTCGTCGTGCTCGCCCTCGAGGATCACGAAGGCCGCGATCGCCTGGCCGGAGTCCTCGTCCTGCTGGCCGATCACCGCGGACTCGGCCACCTTCGGGTGCGAGACGATCGCCGACTCGACCTCCGCCGTCGACAGCCGGTGGCCGGACACGTTGATCACGTCGTCCACGCGGCCGATCACCCAGAGATAGCCGTCCTCGTCGCGGCGCGCCGCGTCGCCCACGAAGTACGTGTCCTCGCCGAACTTGTCGAAGTAGGTCTCCTTGAAGCGGTCGTCGTCCCTGTAAAGCGTGCGCAGCATGCCGGGCCAGGGGCGCAGGATCGCCAGCAGGCCCTGCTCGCTGCCGGCATCGTCGCCGTGTTCGGTGAGCACCGCCGGCTCGATGCCGGGCAGCGGCTTCGTGGCGGATCCGGGCTTGGCGGCGGTGATGCCCGGCAGCGGCGAGATCAGGATGTGGCCTGTCTCGGTCTGCCACCAGGTGTCGACGATCGGGCAGCGCTCGCTCCCGATCACCTTCCAGTACCAGATCCAGGCCTTCGGGTTGATCGGCTCGCCGACCGTGCCGAGCAGGCGCAGCTTCGACAGGTCGTGCCTCTGGGGATACTCGACGCCCCACTTCATGCAGGCCCGGATGGCGGTCGGCGCGGTATAGAAGATCGTGACGCCGTAGCGCTCGCAGAGCTCCCACCAGATGTCCTTGTCGGGGTAGTCCGGGGCTCCCTCCCACATCACCGAGGTGGCGCCGCTCAGGAGCGGGCCGTAGACGATGTAGGAGTGGCCGGTGACCCAGCCGACGTCGGCCGAGCACCAGAACACGTCCTCGTCGGGCTTCATGTCGAACACGTACTTCGTCGTCCAGGCCACCCCGGTGAGGTAGCCGCCGGTGGTGTGCAGGATGCCCTTGGGCTTCGCGGTCGAGCCCGAGGTGTAGAGCACGTACAGCGGGTGCTCGGCGTCGAGCGGCTCGGCCGGGCAGTCCTCGTCGGCCTGCTCGATGGCCTCGTGGTACCAGAGGTCCCGACCCTCCTGCATCGGCACGTCGTCGTCGGTGTTGCGCACGACGATCACGGTCTCGATCGAGGTCAGGTCATCGAGGAACTCGTCGACGGCCGGCTTGATCGGCGCCGCCTTGCCCTTGCGGCGGGCGTGGTTGGTGGTGATCAGCGCCTTCGCCTCGGAGAACTCCATGCGCTCCTTCACCGAGTCCGGCGAGAAGCCGCCGAAGACGAGGTTGTGCGGGGCGCCGATCCGGGCGCAGGCCATCATCGCCACAACGACCTCGGGGATCATCGGCAGGAAGATCCCCACGACGTCGCCGGGCGCGATGCCGCGCTCCTTGAGCACGTTGGCGAGCCTCTTGGTGTCGCGCAAGAGCTCGTCATAGGTGACGTCGCGCTCCTCCCCCTCCTCGCCGCGCCAGTGGAAGGCCACCTTGTCGCCCCTGCCGTTCTCGACGTGGCGGTCGAGGCAGTTGTAGGACGCGTTCAGCTTGCCGCCGCTGAACCATCTGTAGAAGGGAGCCTTCGACTCGTCGAGCGCTTCGCCGAAATCGGCCTCCCAGTGGAGCAGCTCCCGGCTCTGCTCGGCCCACCAGGCGGGCGGGTCGTGCGCCGCTTCCTCGTAGACGGACTCGTCGTTCAGCAGGGCGTTCTCCACGAACTCCTTCGGCGGCTCGAAGATCTCGCGCTCGAGGAGCTCGCCGATCTCCTTCTCGATCTGCTCCGGGGATGGCTTGGTGCCGGCTTCCATGTGGTCCTTCCTCCTTCTCGTTCCCTGCCTGCTCCTACCCGGAACGCTAATGGCGCCCGCAAGTCCGG
>Ga0126312_10002952_pt1 | contig 11433 bp, 13 predicted proteins | sample Plot104A_FD_92537 | JGI IMG/M metagenome (GOLD analysis project Ga0126312, IMG submission 92537) | Serpentine soil microbial communities from UC McLaughlin Reserve, CA, USA - Plot104A | ecosystem: Environmental > Terrestrial > Soil > Grasslands | place: USA: UC McLaughlin Reserve, Lake County... | reverse complement strand
GCGAGGAGCTCATCCACCCTTCCCCCGAACTCCCGCGAGAGCTTCGCCACGAAAGCGACCGCCTCGGGCGTAAGTATCTCCGCGAACTCCTCGGGGACCTCGGCGGTGAGCTCGATCCCCTCGGCGTAGGTGCGCGTGTTATCCGTCATGGCCTCCGGCTCCTCTCTACAGCTTCCAGAGCGAGGCTACTCTAGCAAGCCACGCCCCGGAACGCTCGGACCCGGAGACCTCCTCAAGCCGCAGGCCTGGCCTCCCCACGGACCTCCCTGGCGACCCGGTGCACATACACGATGCACGAGGTCGGCACGCAACGCCACCTGTATAGGACCCTGTACTCCTCGAATCCTATCCTCACCCGCGTCCCGATGGCCGGCGCACCCTCCTCGTAGCGGTGATCCAGAATCTCCTCCGTCTGCGGGTCCCTGTACTGCACCGGAATCATAGCCTCTCCTTTCAACCTCTGCGTACCAACCGCAAGATAACAACCCGCCCGGTATTATTCCAATCGTTTGCATGTATCGCAGGTATAGGTTTTACTTATACCTGCAAGCTAGTCAGCAAGTCAGCACGCCGCTTCGCGCCTTGTCAGCAGGTCAGCAAGGGCTAACAAGCTGACTAGCTATAACTGACCGAAGGGAGACGGCGTGCTCTTCAGACAATTGGAATGTTTTCTGGCGGTAGAGCGGATGGGGAATCTGAGCCGGGCTGCTGAGGAGATGTTCCTCACGCAGCCGACGTTGACGGCGCGCCTCAAGGCGCTCGAGGAGGAGCTAGGGGACCCTCTCTTTGTGCGTACGAGTCGGGGGATGCGTCTCACGGAGGCTGGCAGGGAGTTCTTGCCTTACGCGGAGAGGATCGTCGGGAGCTTCGAGGAAGGCAAGCGGCGGTTGGAGGAGATAAGGGGGGCCTCGGGGGGGCGGCTCAGGATCGGCGCTTCCCCCGGCGTCGGGACTTACGCTTTGCCCGGGCTCTTGGAGAGGTTTGCGGCGGCGCATCCGAGGGTTTCGATCTCGGTAAGGACGGGGCATTCCGAGGCGATCCTCGAGATGACCCTCAACGAAGAGGTGCAGCTCGGTCTCACGCGGGCGATGCGCCACCCCGAGGTAGAGAGCCTGCCGCTCTACGAAGATGAGCTGGTGCTCGTCGTGGATCCGGGGCACAGGTTCACCAGGAGGGGGACGGCGGGCTTGACCGAGATCGGGGAGGAGCAACTCATCTTCTTCGACCACGACTCGAGCTACTTCGAGCAGACGCACGCCCTGTTCAGGAACGCGGGCATCGGGGAGCTCAGGACCATGGAGGTCGACAACATCGAGGCCGCCAAGAGGATGGTCGAGCACCGGCTTGGGGTCGCGTTTCTGCCCCGCACGGCCGTGGTCAGGTCCGTCTCGGCGGGTAACCTCGTCCTCATACCGGTAGAGGAGAGCCCTGAAATGAGCCGTTCGATCGTGGCCCTCAAGCGCCGCGACGTCCCCGCGACGGGCCCGGTGGCCGCCTTCCTCGAAGTCGCTGATACGATAGGCGAGAAGCGCGACAGCGCCCAGCTCTCCCCTGCTCTCGCGACCGAGTTCGAGAATTTGCAGCTCATAGATCTGTTTACCTGAGGGAGAACTACGAAGGATTGGTCCACTTGAGTTGGAACTCGATCTCCTCCTCAGCGCCCTCCCGCTCGTGCTCGATGTTGAACTCGGCGCGGGCGGGTACGTAGATCCTCTCCCCTGCGACCTGGATCTCGAACCGTTCTTCCGCCTCCAGCGCATCGGCCAGCCTTCGCAGCTTCGCCACGAACTCTGAGGTAGAGTAGACCTTCTCGACGTCCCTATCGCGCTTCTCGCCCATCTATCCTCCCTGGATTCGTCGACTACCCGACCTGCCGATAGCTTACAGGGTGCCAGGACCATATCCAAACGCTTCTGGCACCCGAATACGAGTTCGAGATGGCGTTCAACGCTCGCTACTACGTTTACCCGGCAGAACCGAGGGGTGCCGTTCCGGCCTCTCTCATCTCCTTCTGGCTGGCGGTATCGAGCTTGATGAGTTCCTCGCGGCTACCCGGGCCGCCCGAGACCCCGAGGGTGAGCAGGGGGCCGACGCCTTTGGCGTACAGCTTGTACTCAAGCACGTTCGGCTCGATCGTGATGGTGTCCTTCGTCAGGAGCGCCTCGTCGAAGTGGCCTGCGGGAACCTGGACCATCTCGTCGGTGCTGAGGACCTCGCCGTTGTCCTCCGCCACGCCCTTGTAGTACTCCTGGCGGTACTGCATCCCGTCCTGGGGATCAGCCGGCATGATGATCCCCGGCTTGGCACCGTCGACGCCGGCCTCGAAGGAACCTTCCTTCGTCTTGAGCTTGCCGTTCTCGAATTCGGCCGTGTTCTCCCCGAGGTACCAGATGTTTCCCTCCTTGTCCTGGGCGTACCAGTCGAAGGTGTCCTCGACTATCGCTCCGTCTTCGGTGACCGTGTCACGCACGACCCTGGCGGTGACACCGTTTGCGATCTTCTTCGTCTGGTCGCTCACCGTGACGACGACCTCTAGTTTGGAGCCCTCCTGATCGGTCTCGCTGTAGGTCCATCGCGTGCCAGGGTCCATCGGCCAGTAGGGGTTATCTATCCTGGTGGAGAAGTTCTTCGGATCGAGATCCACGGTCTCGGCCCCCTGTGGCAGGTCTCGCTGGCTTCCTGACCCCGCACCGCTCTGCGACTGATCCGAGCCGGCGCTCTCGCTGCCGTTCGTGTTGCAGCCGGCGGCGAAGACTACGATTAGCGCGGCTGCGATGGCAAGGGCCTGGAAACGGCCCAATGCGTGGACTTTCTCTCTCGACCGACGAAGCCTCTTGCTCATCCTTTCCCTCCGTTCATCGTGTGCTTGATGATGGAGTATGCCGCCGAATCCTGAGAGGCGGCTGAGGATGATGTCAGCATGTCAGCCGGTCAGCACGCCGCCCGGCTTCGCCGGACGGCTTGTCAGCAGTTCAGCTTGTTGTTTACGCTCGTAGTCGAACGTGCGATTCGCAGAGGGTTGACGTCTCTGCGAATCGCGATGGGGCGGAGCGGTTGAGGGTGGTACTGCGGCTAATTGCCTCCTCCACCACCGCCACCGTCTCCTCCCCCACCGTCGCCACCACCGCCGTCGAACCAGCCCCCGCCGTCTCCGCCGTGATCATGGTGGCCACCGTCTCCGAAATCGCCGTAGTAGCCGCTCGCCGCCCCACTTCCATCGCCTCTACCGCCACGACGGGAGCCAAAGAGGACGCTTGCTACCAATACGATCACGACTACTACCACAATAACAAGGAATACTCCCACCCTAACTCTCCCTTCAGAGATTTCCCCAAGTTCGGGCATCAGTCTACCTTCGGGCGCTCTGCGGTTACAACTCTTGTGGGCGGTTCGCGAACCGTTCCTACCCCCTCACGCGGATACGCGTCCGTGTGGGTACGCACTCATACGCGTAGGTGCGGATCGTATACTGTGCAGGTTACTCGAAGAGACTATTTGTAGAGGTGCGAGGAGTGGACCCGAAGACGATCGTTGTTATGGAGGGTGACCAGACGGGCCAGGAACTGCTGGAGGAGGCCCTGCGGGTGCTCGACCCTGCGGTGAGCGGGTTGGGCCTGGAGTTTGTGCGCTACGACCTGTCGCTCGAGAACCGGCGGGCTACGGACAATGCGGTCGTGCACGAGGCGGCTGCGGCGATGAAAGAGACCGGCTTTGGTATCAAGGCCGCGACCGTCACGCCGGAGGGGTCGGACGACGTGGGGTCTCCGAACGCCATCTTGAGGACGGGTATAGACGGGACCGTAATCGTGCGTACGGGTAGGCGCATCCCCGGTGTCAACCCGACGAGCGGCGTGCACGCCCCGATCTCCGTGGTCCGCATGGCCGTCGATGACGCCTACGGGGCGAAGGAGTGGCGCGAGGGCGAGGGGTTGGACGAGATCGCCTACAGGACCGAGAAGATCTCGCGGCGGGTGTGCCGCGGCGTCTCCGAGTTCGCCTTTATCCAGGCACGCAAGATGCGGGCCAAGGTCTTCGGCGGCCCCAAGTACACCGTCTCCCCCGTCTACGAAGGGATGCTCAAGGAGGAGATGGACCGCGCCGCCGAGAACAGCCGCGACGTCCGCTACGACCCCCAGCTTATAGATGCCACCTACGCGCTGCTGTTGACCACCTACGGCGAGCCTCTCGTCATCCCCACCCTCAATCGTGACGGCGATTGCATCTCGGACCTCGTGATGCAGATGTTCGGCTCCATAGCGGGAGCCGAGTCGCTCCTGATCTCGCTCGATGAAGAGGAGAACCCGGAGACGGTGATGGCCGAGGCGCCGCACGGTACGGCTCCTTCGCTCGAGGGCAAGAACGTCGCCAACCCGATGGCCATGATCCTGGCCGGGGCCGCGCTCCTCACCTTCTTCCACGACGAGGACGCGAGCCGAGTCTCACGCGCCATCTACGAGGCGACCTTCGAGACCATCCTCGACGGCGTGAAGACCGCAGACCTCGGTGGTTCGGCGGGCACGACCGAGTTCACCGATGAGATCATACGCCACATCAGGACCAAGCTGGAGGTGTGGAGTGCTCTGGCGTAAGGAGAGTGTGCTCGCATGAGCACTACTAGGGCCCTCGGTCTGGGCGCCATCTCGGGCCTGCGCTCGCTCTCCGGTCCGGTCTTCGTCGGCCGCGCGGCGAGTCGAGGCGTCCTGAACCTCGACGGAACCTTCCTCGCCTTCCTGAGCTCGCCGCGCCTCTCGAAGGCGTTGCTCTTGATGGAGCTCGGGGAGCTGGCCGCGGACAAATTGCCAATAACGCCTTCTCGCACGGCCCTCCCTCCGCTCCTCGGTCGGGCGGCCTCCGGAGGAGTGGTGGGGGCGGCCATCTTCGTCTCGGAAGGCCGTCGTACCACGACCGGGGCGGCCCTAGGTGCTTCTGCGGCCCTTGCAGCAGGCTTCGCAGGAGAACGGCTACGCGCTCTCGCGGTCGAGAAGACCGGCCTCCCCGGGCCGGTCGTCGCGCTCGCGGAGGACGCTATCGTCTTTCTAGTCGGTTTCAGCTCGTTGAGGGATGTACGTTAGCGCACGTTCATGGCGGACCAGCGGAACAGGCTCCGGACGACCTTCGATGAGGCGGCATCGCTCTACGACGAGGTGCGTCCTGGCTATCCTGAGGAACTCTTCGACGACGTCATCTCGCTCTCCGGAATAGAGCCAGGGGGACGGATACTGGAGATCGGGTGCGGCACGGGCCAGGCTACGGTGCCTTTCGCCAGCCGCGGCTACCGCATCCTCTGCGTCGAGCTCGGCGAGAACATGGCCACGGTGGCCCGCCGCAACCTGGAAGGGTATCCGAACGCAGAAGTGCGTACCGGAGCCTTCGAGGACGTGTCTTTGCAGGAAGGGGCCTTCGATCTGGCGATCTCGGCGACCGCCTTCCACTGGCTCGACCCTGCCGCGGCCTACCTGAAGGTCGCCAGGGCGCTCCGAGACGGGGGCTCGCTCGCCCTGTTCTGGAACGTTCACGTCCACAGCGACGCGAGCGAAGGCTTCTTCGAGGCCGCACAGAGGATCTACGAGCGGGAAGCTCCGGAGATCGTCGGTCCGAAAGACCACAAGGGGCTTCCTCGACCAGAAGATGTTCCAGATAGAACTGCGGAGATCGAGGCCTCCGGAGTGTTCGGCGACGTGATCCGACGCGCTTACCGGTGGGACGAAACGTACGACGCCAGGGGCTATCTCCGTGTGCTTAACACCTACTCCGGGCACAGGAGCCTGGGCGACGATACCCGCGGGCGCCTCTTCCGCGGCATCGCCGACCTCATCGACCATAGTTTCGGCGGCCGCATCGTCAAGGGCTACCTGACCACCCTGTATGTGGCCCACAGAAGGTAGAGGACTTCCCGCTTCGAGGCCGCCCCCTCAGTACCCGAAACGGTCCAATACGCGCCGCACCGAACCGAGATACCCTCCGCCAAAATAATACGTGTGGACCAGCAGCGGGTAGAGATTGTACAGGTCGCGGCGCGTCTCGAAGAAGGCGCCGTCGATGCCCCGTATCTCCGCGTAGCGCTCCAGAAAGGCTGTGCCGAAGGAGTCGAAGAGGCTGATATAGGCCAGTTCGATCTCCGGGTCGGCGTAGTAGAGGGCGGGATCCAGGAATGTGGTTATGCGATCCCCTCGTGCCAACACGTTGGCGCTCCAGACGTCGCCGTGGATGAGCGCCGGAGGGTTGGGTTTTCCGACCAGATCGTACATCCGCTCTGCCAGACGTTCGACCCTGCGCAGATCTTCCATCGGTAGATGCCCCGCTTCGTGTGCCACGTTCGCCATGTACAGCAGGCGGTGGTCTCTGAAGAACTCCGTCCAGCTCTCCGTGGGAGGATTGGGCTGGTTCAGGCTACCGATGAGCGTGTCCCGCTCGTGGCCGTAGGTGGGGGAGGTAATGTCGTGCAACGCCGCGAGGAAGTCTGCGGCGTGGCGCTCGGCCTCTTCCGAAAAGTCACTGGTTCCCTCGACGAACTCCATAAGAAGCAAGGTCTCGGATCCGTGGTAGACCTCGGGGACGGGAAGATCGCTCTTCTTCCGCAGGTAGCGGAGCATGTATGCTTCGCGCGCCAGGTACGACTCGCCCTCCCTATCCACTTTGGCGACGAGCGGGGTGCCGTCCTCCAGCTCTACGTTGTAGACCTCTCCGATGCAGCCGCCGCCCATCGGGCGGGCGCTCTTCAGGGGCGCTCCCAGATGGCCCTCGATACCACCCGCGATGATACCCTCAGCCATCCAGGTGCCGCTGCCGGATCTTCTGCAGCAACCCTTCTGACGCCTCCTCTATAAGACCCAGCGCGTGTTGAAAGCCCTCGGGACCGCCCTGGTACGGGTCGGGAACCTCGGTCTCGGGACCGGACGCGTAGTCGAGGAAGGGCCTTATCTCGGCCTCGCCATCGCAGAGGCTCGCCACCGCCCGATAGTTCGCCCGGTCCATCGTCAGGATGTAGTCGAACCTCCGGCAATCTTCAGGGTCGAGAAGGCGGGCCCGCTGGTCCGAGATGTCTATCCCGCGGGAGAGCACGCTCTCCTGCGCCCTCGGGTCCGGCGGCTCTCCGGCGTTATAGAAACCGTGGGTGCCCGCCGAGTCCACCCAGATCTCGTCTTGCAGACCCTCTCGCCGGGCGACGTTCTCGAAGACGCCCTGTGCCACCGGGCTTCGACAGATGTTTCCCGCACAGACGAATAGGATACGGACCATGACCCAAATTCTAGGATACCTTGAGGTGCCTTTTCAGGTCGGGTGCTAGGAGTCGTCGCCCAGTCCGGCTTCCCTGGCGCGAATGACGGCCTGGGCCCGGTCGGCCACCTGTAGCTTCCTAAAGACGTTGGAGACGTGGTTTTGCAGGGTCTTCAGGCTGAGGAAGAGCTCGGATGAGATCTCATTGTTTCCGTGTCCCCTGGCGATGAGGGTCAGGATCTCCTGCTCGCGCTCGGTCAGTTCGGGGAAGAGCTGCGGCGCCTTCGGCCTGTTGGCGGAGAAGAAGCGCATCACCCGCCGGGCGATGCCGGGTTCGAAGATGGCCTCGCCGTCGGCGACGGCCCTGATGGCGCCAGGACCTCGTCCTGGTGGGCCCACGCTAGCCCTCCCGGTCGGCGCCGCGCTCGGCTGATCTTCTCGCGTTCTCGCGCAGAGGTTTTGCTAGACTGATCTTTTCGACTCTCTGAACGAAGGAGGAGCCAATGGCGGAGGTACGCAGGGTCGGGATGTTGACCGGCGGCGGGGACGCGCCTGGGCTGAACGGTGTGATCCGGGCCGTCACCACGAAGTGCGTCGAAGACTACGGCTACGAGGTCGTCGGCCTGAAGCGCGGCTGGAAGTCTCTGCTCGATCCCGAGCCGGACACCGTTATGCCCCTCGGCGTGGACGACGTACGCTACATCCTGCAAGAAGGCGGCACGATCCTCGGCTCCTCGCGCACGAACCCCTACAAGAACGAGGGCGACGCCGAGAAGGTCGTCAGGCAGATGGAAGACTTCGGAATCGACGCCCTCGTCGCCATCGGCGGCGACGACACGTTGGGGGTCGCCAAACGGCTCTACGACGATTTCGGGGTGCAGGTCGTGGGATGCCCCAAGACTATAGACAACGACCTGTCGGCGACGGACACCACCTTCGGCTACGACACGGCCGTCTCCATTGCCACGGACGCCATAGACAAGCTCAGGACGACGGCGAAGAGCCACGAGCGGGTCATCGTGGTCGAGGTTATGGGGCGGCACGCGGGTTGGATCACCTGGGGCGCGGGCCTCGCCAGCGCGGCGGATGTCACCCTGATCCCCGAGGTCGAGCCCGACCTTGATCAGATAGCGAACATCTTCGACAAACGCGCGGAGAACGGCGAGAAGTGGGGTCTCGTTGCCGTGAGCGAGGGCGTGACCCTCTCCGAGGAGTACATGACCCAGAACGCGGAGACCGACGAGTTCGGCCACGTAAGGCTCGGCGGCATCGCAGAGACGCTGGCCGGTGAGATCGAAGAGCGCACCGGCATCGAGACGCGCCACGTGGTCCTCGGGCACCTGCAGCGCGGGGGAACGCCCACCGCCTTCGACCGCATCCTGAGCACCCGTTACGGTCTCAGGGCCGCCGAGGCCGTGAAGAACGGAGAATGGGGCCAGATGGTCGCCCTGCGCGGCAACGAGATCGTGACCGTCGACCTCGCGGAGGCCACCGAGGAGACCAAGACCGTCCCCGAAGACTTCTACAAAGTTATCCAGACGTTCTTCGGCTGAACGTAGGGAGTGGGGAAAAGACGATTACGACTCACCGGAGCGACTTGTTCGAGGGATTCGAGCAGGGAAGGGTAGTGACCAGCGGAGCGGAGATAAACCTCGTCCGCGGGGGCGAAGGTCCGCCCGTCTTGCTGCTACACGGCTACCCGCAGACCCACGCGATGTGGCACCTGGTGGCACCGCGGCTCGCCGAAGAGTTTACGGTCGTTGCCACCGATCTGCGGGGCTACGGTGACAGCTCCAAACCTTTCGGAGACGAGGATCACTCGACGTACTCCAAACGAACCATGGCCGGGGATCATGCCTCGGTCATGGACTCTTTCGGCTTCGACTCCTTCGCCGTCGTCGGGCATGACAGGGGAGGCCGCGTCGGGCACAGGATGGCGCTGGACTACCCCGAGCGCGTCACACGGCTCGCGGTGTTGGATATCGTCCCTACCCGCCACGTCTTCGAAACAGTGGGCAAGGACCTGGCGACGGCTTACTATCACTGGTTCTTCTTTATCCAGCCCTACGACCTGCCGGAGACCTTGATCGGGGCAGATCCCGGCTACTACCTGCGCAAGAAGCTCGGCGGCTGGGGTACGAGCCTGGAGACCTTCGCTCCCGACGCCCTGGCCGAGTACGAGCGCTGCTTCGATACCGCCACGATCCACGCGAGCTGCGAGGACTACAGGGCCGCGGCATCTATAGATCTCCTCCACGACGAAGCGGATAGGGACGAGGCTCGTAAGGTGGCATGTCCGCTCCTGGCCCTCTGGGGCGGACGCGGTGCCATGGAGAAGACCTACGACGTAGAAGCAGTCTGGCACGATTACGCGAACGACGTGAGGGGCAAACCCCTCGACGCCGGCCATTTCCTGGCCGAAGAGCGGTTCGAAGAGACCGCACAGGAGTTGAGGAACTTCCTCAAAGGGTATGGCATCTAGCTGACATCACCGTCCTCCGATGCGTGGGCGCCGATGCGGCGGTAGCGTTCGTGGCGGACCTCGCGGAGGGTCTCTGGATCGGTGTCCGAGAGGCCGTCGAGCACGCGGTTCAAGGACTTGCCCACGGCCTCGATGGTTACCGCGGGGTCGTTGTGGGCGCCGCCCAGGGGCTCAGGGATGATCTCGTCCACGATCCCACGTCCTTTCATGTCTGCCGCCGTCAGCTTGAGCGCTTCGGCGGCCTCGGCCGCCCGGCCGGGATCTCGGAAGATTATGGAAGCGCACGCCTCGGGAGCGATTACGGAGAGGTAGGAGTTCTCGAGCATACCGACGTAGTCTGTGGCGCACATGGCTAGCGCCCCGCCGGAACAGCCCTCGCCGATGATAGCCGAGATCACGGGCACGGAGATGCTGGCGAGCGTCATGAGGTCGGCGGAGATGGCCCACGCCTGCCCCCGTTCCTCCGCGCCTCTGCCGGCGAAAGCGCCTGGCGTATCGACGAGCACGACTACGGGCAGCCCGAACCTGGAGGCGAGCTCGTAGAACCTCTTCACCTTGCGGTATCCTTCGGGGTGGGCCATCCCGAAGTTGCCCTTCACGCGGCTGTTGACGTCCGTTCCTTTATCGTGGCCCATGAGGACGACGTTGTGGTCCCCGATCCTGGCGAACCCGCCCCGCACGGCGGGGTCGTCGCCGAAGAACCTGTCGCCGGAGAGCTCGTAGAAATCGTCGGCGAGAGCTTCGCGATAGGCCCTGAAGTTCGGACGCTCGGGGTGGCGGGCCACCTGCACGCGCTGGTAGGGAGAGAGGTTGGAGTAGATGCGCCTACGGGCTGCGTCGAGGGCCTCTTCGAGGCGGGAGATCTCCCCCCGCAACTCCTCGCTCGGGCCGGCGAGCCGCCTGAGCTCCGCGATGCGCTCCTCGAAGTCCTTGATCGGGCGCTCGAAGTCGAGGATCACGGCAGGAACCCCAGTAACCGTTCGATATCTCCCTTCAAACTGAGACGGTGCACGATGCGGTCGACCATCCCATGTTCTTTCTGGGACTCGGCAGTCTGGAAACCTTCGGGCAGGCGTTCTCTGGTCGTCTGCTCGATGACCCTGGCTCCGGTGAACCCGATCCTGGCCCCCGGCTCGGCCAGGACCACGTCGGCCGCCGTCGCGAACGAGGCCGTCACCCCGCCGAAGGTAGGATCTGTCAGTACCGAGATGTAAGGCCAGGACCCCTCGACGTAGCGCGAGAGGGCGACGCTGGTCTTCGCCATCTGCATCAGCGAGTAGACGCCCTCGAACATCCGCGCCCCTCCCGACGCCGACACGATAACAAGCGGCAGTTCCTCCGTGCCGGCCACTTCGATGGTCCTCGCGACCCTCTCCCCGACCGCGCTCCCCATCGAGCCCCCGATAAACCGGAAGTCGAGCGCGGCGAGCGCCACCTGCCTCCCCCCTATGGCGCCGGTCCCGCTCAGGACGGCGTCATGGAGGCCCGTCTTCGCGCGCGCCTTCTGCAGCCTCTGGCGGTAATCCTCGAACCCGAGGGGATCATCGGCGGAGATACTCCCGTCCCGCTCCTCGAAACTTCCCGCGTCGGTGAGAAGCCTTATCCTCTCCGGTGCGGAGAGGGGGTAGTGAAACTCGCAGTTGGGGCAGACGTTGAAGCGGGCCCTGAGGTCCTTCTCGTAGATCGGCTGCCCGCAGTGCTCGCACTTGGTGAAGACGGAGTCCATCGGGCCG
>Ga0126312_10002951_pt1 | contig 11433 bp, 11 predicted proteins | sample Plot104A_FD_92537 | JGI IMG/M metagenome (GOLD analysis project Ga0126312, IMG submission 92537) | Serpentine soil microbial communities from UC McLaughlin Reserve, CA, USA - Plot104A | ecosystem: Environmental > Terrestrial > Soil > Grasslands | place: USA: UC McLaughlin Reserve, Lake County... | reverse complement strand
TGGATGTTGCGGTCGCCCTTCTTGCCCTTGTTCGTCTCGCGCACCTGGACGGGCAGGGAGTCCGTAACTGTCGCCGACTGGTTGTCGGTGGCGAACTCGAACGACTCCGGCTTGCCGACCTTCCTGACCTTGTCCTTGCGCGTTGCGTCCTGCTGCCCGGCGAGGAAGTCGCGGCATTGCTGCTCGCCGTACCGGGCGATCACGGCCGGATTGAGGCGAGCCAGGCGCAGGTCCACGTTGCCGGCGCGGACGGCGGCGTCGACCTCGTTCAGGAACTTCTGCACCTCGGACTTCGTCTTCGACCTCCCGCCGCCAGCGGAGCCGCCGGCACTGCTACACGCCCCGAGTGCAAGCGATGCCGCAACGCACACGGCGGTGACCGGGAGTGCCACGCGGGTGCTTCTCATCCTCATGCTCCGAACATCGACAGCCAGGCGTCGCGCGTCGAGACTCGGAACACGTAGTTGCGGCGGCGCGTGTCGCCCATCGTGGCGGACGGCTCCGGGGAGTACAAATGACCCGGGAACAGGACCGTGTCGTCGGGAACGGTCGCCAGTCGCTGGGTGATGCTCTCGTACATCGCTTCGGGGTCGCCCCCAGGGAGGTCCGTTCGTCCGCAACCTTCGAGGAACAGCGTGTCGCCGGCGACGAGGCGGCCGTCGACGAGGAAGCACTGGCTGCCCGGCGTATGCCCGGGCGTGTGCAGGAGCCGGATAGGCACCTCGCCGGCCCGGACCTCGTCGCCGCTGTCGTGCACGACGAGGTCGGAGTCGGACGCGCCGGTCACCCGCTTGACCCCGGCCGCTTCGGCCCTCTGCACGTGGAGCGGCGCCGCCACGCGGTCCATGGCGAGGAGCTCACGCGCGCCCTCGATCGAGTAACCCATGAGGTCGCCGCCGACGTGGTCGGGGTGGTAATGGGTGACGAGCGCGCCGGTGATGCGCATGCCGTCAGCCGCCGCCGTCTCGACGAGTTCGCGCACGTTGTACGCAGGGTCGACGGCCAGCGCGTCCCCAGTTTCCCGGTCGCCGATGAGGTAGGCGAAGTTGACCATCTGCCGGGCGACGGGATCGTCGCGGGCGAAATCGCGCCCCGCGAGCAGTTGGCGGAAGTACAAGCGATCGGCCACGGACGGACCCTATCCGGGGTCGCTAACCTCGCGGCGCATGGCGACGGCGAGCGGTGATACCCGAACCGTCTACCGAACCTGCCCCTTGTGTGAAGCGACGTGTGGGCTCGAGCTGCGCCTCGAGGGCCGCGACATCGCACTCGTGCGCGGCGACCGCGACGACGTCTTCAGTCACGGCTTCCTGTGCCCGAAGGGTACGGCGCTGAAGCAGCTCGAATCCGACCCCGACCGGTTGCGCCGGCCGCAGGTGCGACACGGCGACGTGTGGCGCGAGGTCTCGTGGGACGATGCATTCGCCGAGGTCGAGCGGGGCCTCACGCCGATTCTCGACCGGCACGGCCGCGACGCCGTCGCGATGTACATCGGCAACCCGAACGTCCACAACCTCGCCGGCCAGCTCTACAACCGGGTGCTGATCCAGGCGCTCGGGAGCGGGAACCTGTACTCGGCCAGCACTGTCGACCAGATGCCCAAGCAGGTCTCGGCCGGCCTCATGTTCGGCACTGCCCTGAGCATCCCGATCCCCGACATCGACCGCACCGACCACCTCCTGATGCTCGGGGCCAACCCACTCGCGTCGAACGGCAGTCTCATGACCGCCCCGGATTATCCGGGTCGCCTCCGGGAGCTCCGGGCGCGGGGCGGCAAGCTCGTGGTCGTCGATCCCCGCCGCTCGAAGACGGCCGAAGAGGCCGACGAGCACCTCTTCATCCGTCCCGGCACCGACGCGCACTTCCTCTTTGCGATCGTGAACACGCTCTTCGCGGAACAGCTCGTCTCGCTGGGCGACGTCACCGACCACGTGAACGGCTTCGACGATGTCGAGCGCCTGGCGCGCGACTTCGCACCCGACGACGTCGCGCCCGTGTGCCGCATCGACGCCGAGGCCATCCGCCGCGCCGCTCGAGAGCTCGCCGCTGCGCCGCGCGCCGCGGTGTACGCGCGGATCGGCACGTGCACCCAGGAGTTCGGCACGCTCGCGAGCTGGCTCGTCGACGTCGTGAACTGTCTCACCGGAAACCTCGACCGCGCCGGTGGCGTCATGTTCACGAAGCCGGCCACCGGCAGCGCGAACACGGGCGGCACGCCCGGCGTCGGGCGCGGCGTGCGCTTCGGGCGCCGCCGCAGCCGCGTGCGCGGGCTGCCCGAGCTGTTCGGCGAGCTCCCGGTCGTGTGCCTGGCCGAGGAGATCGACACGCCGGGAGACGATCAGGTGCGAGGGATGATCACCGTCGCCGGCAATCCGGTGCTCTCGACGCCGGACTCGGGTCGACTCGACCGCGCGCTCGCATCACTCGAGTTCATGGTGAGCGTCGACATCTACAAGAACGAGACGACGCGCCACGCCAACGTGATCCTGCCGCCCGAGGGGGTGCTCGCCCGCGGCCACTACGACCTCGCCTTCTATCAACTCTCGATCCGCAACGTGGCCAACTACTCGCCACCTGTCGTCGACCTCGAGCCCGGCGAGATGGCGGAATCGGAGATCCTCCTGCGCCTCGCGAACATCGTCGCCGGCGAGGGCGCGGCGGCCGACCCCGCCGCGCTCGACGCCCTGGTCGTCTCGGGCCTGGTGCAGAAGGCCGTGCAACGGCCCGGCTCCAACGTCGAGGGACGTGACCCGGACGAGCTCGTCGCCGTGCTCTCGTCCCGCAGCGGGCCCGAACGCATCCTCGACCTCATGCTTCGCACCGGGCCCTATGGCGACGGCTTCGGCGCCGATCCGTCCGGCTTGTCGCTCGAGGTCCTCGAAGGAGCGCCGCACGGCATCGACCTCGGTCCGCTGCAACCTCGCATCCCCGAGGTGCTGCGCACTGCGAGCGGCAAGGTCGAGCTCGCGCCCGAGCCGATCGCCCAGGACGTGGCCCGACTGCAGGCGTCGATCGCACGCGGCAGGAACGGCCAGATGGTGCTGATCGGGCGGCGGGACCTGCGTTCGAACAACTCCTGGATGCACAACCTCGACATCCTCGTGAAAGGGAAGGAGCGCTGCACCCTGCACGTCCATCCCGACGACGCTGCCCGCCTCGGCATCGACGACGGCGGCAGCGCGTGCGTGCGGTCCCTGCGCGGGGAGGTCGCGGTGACCGTCGAGGTGACCGACGCCATCATGCCGGGCGTCGTCAGCATCCCCCACGGTTGGGGCCACGACGTGGAAGGGGCCGACCTCTCGGTGGCCGCCGGACGCCCCGGCGTCAACAGCAACCTCCTCGCCGACGGCGACCTCTTCGATCCACTCTCGGGCAACGCGGTGTTGAACGGCATCCCGGTCCGGGTCGAACATTCCTGATCGCCGGCTTCTGGCCGATTCGCCAGGTTTCGCTTTCTTCCGGGCGGGCATCCTCGGTCCGACGCCGATCCGAGGGGGGCAACATGACCACTCGCGGCCAGATGGCCGACGCCGACGAGCGCCAGATGTGGGTCGAGGGGAAACGTGACCGACTCGAGCTGGCGCGAGAAGCCGGTTGGGGCGGGGTGTCGTGGGGGAGCGTGCTGGCCGGCGTCTTCGTCGCGTACGGGGTGATCGGCGCGTGCATCGGAATCGCGGCCGCGGTGTTGCAGCCGATGGGCCTGACACTGGACAACCTCTCCCGCGACGACTGGCGGCGGGTCGGACTCATCGCCGGGCTCATCGCAGCCGGCGTGTTCCTCGTTGCATTCACGTTCGGCGGATACACCGCCGGCCGCATGGCCCGTCGGGCCGGACTTCGAAACGGCGTGCTCGTCGTCGCGTTCGGTGTCGTACTCCTGGCGGCGGTCGCCGCTGTCGCTCAGCTCGAAGGGGCGACGTCGGCGATCGTCGACCGGCTCGAGAGTCTCGGCGCGCCGACGGACGGCACGACGTGGTACGGCCTCGGCGCCTCGAGCGGCGCCGTGGCGCTCGGCGGCATGGTCCTCGGGGCCTTGCTGGGCGGTGCGCGCGGCGAACGGTGGCATCAGCGGCTCCTGGAGCGAGCCGCGAACCCCGACATCGGCCCCGAGGCTGACCTGCGTGCCGAGGTCGAGCGACAGCGTTGGGCGGCCGAGCAGGCGCTGGCGCGTGCCTACAGCACGGGGGTCATGGAGGTCCCCGAGGGCGCCGACACACCCGAGCCCACCGTATGGACGATCCCGGGGGAGGACGGCGGCGTGGAGGAGGAGCCCGACTACACCCGAAGCGAGCCGGAACCTACGGCCGTCGGACGGCCGATGCCTCCTTCATCGTCGTCATCAGCTCCATGAACGCGTCGACGTCCTGGGTCTTGCCGACCACGAGGTCCTTCTGCGCCCCGAAGCCGCCCTCGACGGACTCCGGCACGTAGAACTCGAAGCCGTCGCGCTCGATCGCGGTGCCGATGTCCGCAGCGCAGTCGGCGGCCGAGACGAACGGCCCCTCGTAGAGGCCGGGGAGCTCGCCCGGCACCGGCTCCCAGATCTCGGTGTCAATTGGGCCGGGCAGCACGAGCTTGATGTCGATGCCCGAGCCGGCGAGATCGATGCGCGCCGTCTCGCTCCACCCGCACATCGCGAACTTGGCCGCGCAGTATGCGGCTTCGTGCACGATGCCGAGCCGGCCGCCCATGCTCGACACGTTGACGACGAGACCGGAGCCGCGGGCCTGCATCCGGGGGAAGAGCGCCATCGCCATCCGGACAGGGGAGAAGAAGTTGACGTCCATCGTGTGATTCACGTCCTCGACGGTGAGGTCGAACGTGTGCACGCGCTTGGCGATGGCGGCGTTGTTCACGAGACAATCGAGGTGGCCGAACGCGTCCCACGCCTCGAGCGCCACCGCTTCGGCGCGCTCGAGCTCGCCCAGGTCGGCGGCCCACATGCGCGACTCGGGTGCGTGGGCCCGGCACTGCTCGAGAACCTGCTCGAGGCGATCGGCCCGGCGGGCGACGATGCCGACCGTCGCGCCGCGTTCGGCCAGCTGCGGCGCCAAGGCGGCGCCGATACCCGACGACGCGCCCGTCACCAGAATCGTCGAGCCCTGGATCTTCACGCGTGAGCCTCCCTGGCCTGCTCGATTGCCTTGCGCAGCGCGGCAAGCAGATCGTCCGTCGTGATGCCCGTCGTGGTGTCGGCTTGGTGCACGTCCGCGCCATCGAGCACCGACGCCATCCGGCGCCGCAGCTCGGATTCGTCCGACGCGTCCGCGCCGGCGAGCGCGGCCGCGACCCGATCGAGCGTGTCGGGCGGTGACACGTGCATGTCGCCCGCCATCATCGCCGCCGCGATCGTCGTCCCGTCGCCTTCGAGCGCGACGCCGGCGCGGCAGAGCTTGCGGCCCTTGTGGTTCGCGAACCCGACGCGGCGCTCGGCGGGCTCGTGCACGGCCCGGAAGCGCTCGGAGGACACACGCCTCACCGAGTCGTCGGTCGCGATCCGGTTGCTGATCTTCTTGAGCGCCGCCTGCTCCACGTCCGTGAGCGGGCGGTCGTCGAGCGCGATCTCGGCGTCGCCCACCGCTGCGACGAGAGCGTCACGGAACTGCTCGTAGGTGACGCGGCGACCTGCGACCTCGGCCGCCGTGCACACGTACTCGCGCATGTCCTTGACGATCTTGTCCTTGAACTTGTCGTCAGGTACCCGGACGACGCGCAGGTAGAGATCGAGATCCGGCCGTTCGATGTTCAGGAAGCCGCCCACGCTGATGACGCGCCCGAAGTCGCCGGCGGAGATGCCGCCGAGCTTGCGGCCGTGCCAGCGCAGGTCGGCCGAGCCCTCGAAGCGCACCTCGGCGAGGCCGAGACGGTCCAGGGCGTCGAGCACGATGGGCTGGAACCGGGCGATCTCGGCGTCGAGGTCGTCGTGGTCGCCCGGCGTGGGGAACATGACGCCCCACATCACCGCGCACCCGCGGTCGTAGAAGGCCGTGCCCCCGCCCGCGAACGGGCGGCGGATGACCTGGAGGGCGAGCCGCTCGCAGGCCGCCAGGTCCAGCGTGCTGTCGACGTCGTCGAACCAGCCCACGTTGAGGTGCGTCGCGCCCCACACGCTGGTCTGGAGTATGGGCTGGGCGGCGTCGGTGGCGGAGCGGGCGAGCACCGCCATCTGCGCGTTGTTCTCGAACGCGTCGACGGCCCCGCAGTCGACTGAACGCCAGGTCTCTGACAAGGGCGTCAGCCTAACGGCCCGGATACTCAGCGGTCGTCGTCGAGCTTCCCGCGTGACTCACGCGCCGCGGCCCCGAAGACACCCTTGCTCATGGTCGAGGCCTCCGCCACCACGCGCGCCTCGAACACCTCGGCGCGGGCGCGCTGGGCGTCGGTGTCCTCGGGCGCGGCGGCCGCCGCCCACTCGGCCAGGTGTCCGGCGAGTCGAAGATTGCCCGCAGCCGCGAGCTCGCGCGCCCGAGCCGCCAGCTGCGCAGGCCCGCCGGCGAGCGCGGCGACTTCGGCCGCCACCGCCGCGTCCGGCGCCGGCTTGAGGTGCGCCGGGTTCCCGTCGTGCCAGCCGCCGTAGTACCGCCAGACGTTGCGGACGACGAACTCCGGCTCGTCGTAGATGGGCCGCAGGTATGGCTTGTCGAGCAGCGACTGCGGTGCGCGCACGGTGTGGATGATCTCGTCGAGCCGGGCGCCGGCGTTCATCATGCGGAGCGTGTCGTCGTGCAGGATCTCGAGGAGCTCAGCAGTGTTCGCGAGCGACTCGCGGACCCGGTCCAAGCCCAGGATCGGCAGCCCGTGACCGGGAAGCAGCATCTCGGCCCCGAGGTCCGCCATCGTCCGCAACGCCACCGCCCAGTCCTTCGCGTACCGCTGCACCTTCTGTGGATTGCCGCAGTTGGGCGAAGCCCAGATGAACAGATCCCCGGTGCAGAGGACCCGGGCCTCGGGGAGCCACACCCACGTGTGATCGTCAGTCTCGCCGCGCGCGTGCCGCAGCTCGAAGCGAACACCACCGACGTCGAGTGTCATGGCCTCGCGGTACGTCTCGTCGGGATACCGGTAGTCCGTCGGCCATTCGAGCCGGTCGATCCCGAACTGCCGGCGGTTGATGTCGGTGTTGTAGCCCGCGGTCGCGATGTACCGGTCGAAGCGAGGCGGTACGGCTTCGTGCGCTACGACGCGCGGCGGGGGGGACCCGCCGTCACGGGCGTCGGCCTCGTAGCGCTCCACCCCGAAGACGTGGTCGATGTGCCCGTGCGTGAAAACGGCGGTGTGCAAGGGATTCGCGCGCCACGCGTGCAGCACGTCGTGCACCCGCCCGGATAGGAACGGGCTGCTCGTGTCGACGAGCACCATTCCCTCCGGAGTCGAGAAGGCGGCGACGTTCGAGAACGCGGCAACGAACGCCTTGCCACCGTCGAGGTCGGCCAGCTCGCCACCCATGCCGAAGAGGTGGCGTTGATCCATGTCGGCGTCCCCACGCCACAGCCGGTCCGCGATGTCGAGCAGGTCCGTCACCATTGCCGCAGTCTCGCAAGGCGCGGGCTCGAATGCTTGCCCGCCGGAATCGGAACATGTTTCACTTTATTGGTGACGACGCCCGCCACCAGCGACAGCCCTCCTCCCGACACCGCGCTGGCCCGGAGCCAGGCCGCCCGGCGCCGGCGGGTCCTCGATGCCGCCCTGCGCCTCGCCGAACGGGGCGGGTTCGACGCCGTGCAGATGCGTGACGTCGCCACCGAGGCGAACGTCGCCCTCGGCACCGTGTACCGCTACTTCACCTCGAAGGAGCGTCTCCTGCTCGAGGCGATGGTCGAGGAGATCGAAGCGCTGGCCGCCCGGCTCGAGTCCCGACCGCCGGTGGGCGCCACGCCGGCCGACCGGGTCGTCGACGTGCTGTCCCGGGGGACGGCGTCGCTGCAGCGTCATCCCGAAGTGACGGCGGCGATGGTCCGCGCGTTCGGCGCCGCCGACGAAGCCGATGTCGTGCGGCGCGTGGGCGACACCATGACCGGCATCATCACGGGCGTCATGCACGAGGGGCCGCCGACCCCGCGTGACCTCGCCGTCGCGCGCACGCTCCAGCAGGTCTGGTTGTCGTCGCTGATCGGCTGGGTCGGCGGCGTCGACGAGCCACCGCGTGTGGTCGCAGATCTCGAGGCCGCCACGCAGCTGCTCCTCGGCGACGCGGTGATCGACGGCGCGCAACCAGGCAGCTAGCGCGTGTACGACGGCGACGTCGGCGCGGGAACCGTCGAGCCGGACGTGCTCGTGTTCGCCTTCACCGTCGCGTCCTGATAGAAGCCAGTGAGGCGCACGTCGGGTTTCGCGTAGACCGAGAGTGCGCGCCGCCCGAGGCGCTTGGCATCGCGCAGCAGTCGGGCGAGGTCGAGGTCGTCCCACGGAACCTTGCGCGAGGCCGCCTTCGTCAGGTCCACCTTGGTGACGGGCGGTGGCTCGGGTCGCGCGTCGGCAGCCGGGAGCGGCTCCTGGCAGACGTCGAACGAGGTCAATCCGCCCCAGCGCTCGAATGCAGCGGGGATGAAGGCCCGCAGCGTGCGTACGGTCCCGCGCGCGTAATCCTCGGGAGTGAAGTCTCCCGTCGGCTCGACGTAGACCGCCAGGTGGGTCCCGGTGGCGGACGGCTTGCCCGTCTTGAGATCGACGAGCGCGCCGCGAGTGAGCCGAACGCCGAGTCGCTCGAGCGCGGGTGCGAAGACGCGTTCGATCGCCGCCTTGTCGTTGGGTGGGAGCGCCTTCGCCGAGTCACCGTCCCCGGAACCGGACGAGCAGCCGACCGCAGTTGTGAATGCCGCGCCGACGGCAGCAATCCCGAGGAGTCGGCGCGTGCGGACGGTGAGACTCAATCCACGATCTCGACTGGTGTGCCGAGCGGCAGCACCTTGGAGAGCTTCGTGATCTCGTCGTTGTCCATGCGGACGCAGCCGTGGGTCACGCTCTTGCCCAACACGGATGCGTCGTTGTTGCCGTGGACCCCGACTTCGGCGTCACCTCCGTTGTATTCGTTGAGGACCTCGGAGTGCGCCGACAGGCCGTACGCAAACGGGCCGTACACCGTGTTGGGGTCCGGCGCCTGGATGAGCACGCGTGTGTAGTACTTGCCGGGCGGTGTCGGTGTGTCCGACGCGCCGATCGCGACCTGCCCCTCGTAGATCTTGTTGGTGCCCTGGAACACGGCGATCTCGTGTTCACGGAGGCTCACCTGCAGGTGATAGGGGTTCGGGTTCAGCTGCACGTCGCTCGCGCGAACCCAACCGCTGCTGCCGTTCGGCCGCTCCGCGAGCAGCACCTTGACCCAGCCGTCCTGCCGCTGCTCCTCGACGAGGAACACCTGGGGGATCTGCTTGTCGGGCTCGTCGTTCAGCAGCCACGGGTTGGGGACCGTCTTCGCCGGGGAGGGCGACGACGGGTTGTCGTAGATCGCGATCGCGGCGCCTTTGACCTGGGCGGCGAGGGTGTATCCGGCGGGGAGGCTCGTGGCCGTCGGCGTCTTCGCCCGGTTGGCCTTGCTCGAGCCGCTACCGCCGCCGCCCCCGCCCCCGCAGCCGACGAAGCCGATGACCACGGCCACGACGAGGATGACGGCCCTCCCCGCTCCGAACCGCATCCGGTTGCGATGGCGCGCGGGAGCGGCGTCGGATCGCGTGGCCATCTCGGAGACTGCGGGCACCGCTGCTCCTTCTTCCTAGCCGTCACGGTGTCGCCGGCAGGCTAGCGGGCGACCTCGTGTCGCTAGCGTTCGGCCCATGAGCCCTCGTCGTCCGCCGAAGCGCCTGGTGGAGGCGTCCGAGCGGCTCGCCGAACTCGACCCGGTGATGCGAACAATGCTCGCGCGGGTTGGCCCGTGCGACCTCCGCCGCGGCCGAGCCCGTCGCCCGCACTTCGCCGAGCTCGCCCGCGCCATCAGCTACCAGCAGCTGGCGGGGCGAGCGGCTGCCGCGATCCACGGGCGCTTCGTCGCGTTGTTCGACGGGAACGGCCCGACACCCGAAGCGGTGCTCGCGCTGCCCGTCGACCGGTTGCGCGGCGCGGGCCTCTCGGGGAGCAAGACGGCGTCGATCCGCGACCTCGCCGAGAAGGTCGTCGACGGCACGGTCCAACTCGACCGCATCGAACGCCTCCCCGACGACGAGATCAAGCGGGAGCTGACGCTCGTGCGCGGCATCGGGCCGTGGACGGCCGAGATGTTCCTCATCTTCCAGCTCGGCCGCCTCGACGTGTGGCCGGTCGACGACTACGGCGTCCGCAACGGCTACGCCCGGCTCTACGGGCTCGCCGACGTCCCCAAGGCCCGCGAGCTCGTGCCGATGGGCGACCGCTTCCGGCCCTACCGGAGCGTCGCCGCGTGGTACTGCTGGCGCGCCGCCGACACGGTCACGCCCGGCGAGGAGTAAAGGCCCGCGCGGCTAGTGCGCGACGCGCCGCTGAAACTGGTCACGCATCTCCCGTGCCTGCTCGGCGAGCGGCGTCAGTCCCACGCGCTCGCGGCGTGCGTCGACGTGCTCGACGTCCTCGATGGGCCACGGCACCACCGAGTTGCCGTCGTCGCTGCGGACGAACTGCGAGCCGTAGAGCTGGTCCTTCCCGTCGGCCATGCGGACACGGTCGAGGAGAAGGGCGTAGTGCGCAGGCTGCGCGTCGCCGCACGCGACCGCGATCTCAAGCATCTCGAGGCATCGCCGCTGGAGCTCGGGATCGAACAGGGCGCGCTGGGCGAGGATCCACGCCGCCGACTCGCCGTCGTCGTCGACGAGCCGGCGTCCCGGCCAGCACTCGTAGTCGTCGAGGATCTCCCACAACCGCGCGCAATGGCGCTCGTCGGTCGGGCCGCCGGCCTGGGTGTCGTGGGCGGCCATCGTTTTGAGCTCGGCTCGCAGCGCCGGGTCGCCCCCCACGACTGGAAGGATACGAGGAATGGGTTTCCTCACGGGCCGGCTGATGCGCACGTTGCGTCCCGGCGTCGCCGCCACGCTCGGTCTGGGGAGCGAGTACCGGCGCTACTGGGAGGAATCGAACGAGCGCGCTCGCCACGCGGACGGGCCGTTGTGGGTGGCAGTGGGAGACTCGACCGCGCAGGGCATCGGCGCGTCGGCGCCCGAACGGGGCTACGTCGGTCAGCTCCTCGTGCGGCTGCGGGCCGAGCAGCGACGCCCGTGGCGGGTGGTCAACCTCTCCGTGACCGGCGCGCGCGTCGCCGATGTCGTGCGGGAGCAGGTGCCGCGCATCAACGAGGCGGGTGAGCCCGAGCTGGTCACGTGCGCGGCGGGCGCCAACGACGTGATCCGACTCGGATTTCGACGCGTCGCCGAGGCCCTTCGGGACCTGATCCTTGCGTTACCGCCGCGCGCGGTGCTGGCGACCATCCCGCAGGGGTTGCTCCCGGGCCGCACGCGCGAGCTGAACGAGATC
>Ga0126312_10002950_pt1 | contig 11434 bp, 9 predicted proteins | sample Plot104A_FD_92537 | JGI IMG/M metagenome (GOLD analysis project Ga0126312, IMG submission 92537) | Serpentine soil microbial communities from UC McLaughlin Reserve, CA, USA - Plot104A | ecosystem: Environmental > Terrestrial > Soil > Grasslands | place: USA: UC McLaughlin Reserve, Lake County... | reverse complement strand
CTCTACCTCAAGAACCTGCAGCACGAGGTCGGGATCACCTTCATCTACGTCACCCACGACCAGGAAGAGGCGCTCACCATGAGCGACAGGATCGCCGTGATGAACGAGGGAAGGGTCCGGCAGGTCGCCGATCCCCCCACCCTCTACGAGCTCCCTGAGAACCGCTTCGTCGCTGACTTTATCGGCCAGACGAACGTGTTCTCGGGTACGGTCGAGTCCGTGAGTGACGGGCGGGTAACGCTGCGCACCCCTTCTGGCGAGAAGGTAGAGGCCACCGCGCGCGAGGTCGAGGTCGGCGAGGAGGCGCACGCCACCGTAAGACCGGAGAAGATCCGGTTCGGTAGCGAGGGCGACAATGTCAGCACCGTTAGGATAAGGCAAATCGTCTATCTCGGGGTCAGCACCCAGTACATAGCCGAGCTCCCCGACGGGGAGAATGTGGTGCTCTACCAGCAGAACTCACCCGAGGGAGACCACCCCGAGATCGGCGAAGAAGTATCGGTGTCGTGGGACGCTCGTAACTGTTTGGTTCTGGGAGGCTAGTCATGTCTAGAGAGAAGAGGATCTCGCGGGGCGATTTCCTACGAGCGATGGGCGCGGGGGCGGTGGCAGGGTCCACGCTATCCGTACTGGCCTGCCAGCCGAACACCACGGCGCAGAGTAGCGGCGGTGGTGGCGGAGGTCCCGAGGAGAAGGTGCTCAACCTCTACAACTGGAATGAATACGTGGCCAAGAGCACGATACCCAACTTCGAGAAACAGACAGGTATCAAGGTCACGCAGGACTTCTACAGCTCCAACGAGGAGCTTCTGGCCAAGCTCCAGGCCGGGGGCACGGGATACGACGTCATCGTCCCTTCCGACTACATGATCTCGATCATGATCAAGAGCGATATCCTCGAGCCGCTCGACATGTCCAAGATCCCGAACTTCAAGAATGTCGGCGACAACTACAAAGGACTCCCCTACGATCCGCATAACGAGTACAGCGTGCCTTACCAGTGGGGGACCACGGGAATCCTCTACAACAAGAAGAAGCTGGGGAAGCTCGGTCCCACCTGGGAGCCGATGTGGGACCCTGACTACAAGCGCAAGATCGGGATGCTGAACGATCCGCGCGAGACCCCTGGTGCCGCCCTCTACAAGCTTGGCTACTCCGTGAACACCACCGATCAGGAGCAGCTCGACGAGGCTGAAGCGGAGCTTGAAAAGCAGAAGCCCCTCTTGCGCGGCTACTTCGACTCGACGCAGAACAGGCCTTTGGTCATAAACGGTGACCTGTGGCTCGGGCACGTCTTCTCGGGGGATGCCTTCCTCGCGCTCTCTTCCAACGAGGATCTCGACTATCTCATCCCCAAGCCTGGCGCGACCCGCTGGACGGACAACATGGCGATACCCAAGGGCGCCGAACATCCCGACAATGCCGTCAAATTCATAAACTACATCCTCGGTGCCAAGGCCGGGGCTGCGCTCTCGAACTATACTTACTACAACACGCCGAATGAGGCTGCGTTACCGATGATCGACCCTGCGCTCAAGAAGCTACCGGGTTACACGCTCGATCCCAGCGTCTTCGAACGGCTGCAGGTCATAGAAGACGTGGGGAAGGCCACCCGCGAATACGCGGATCTCTTCACCGCGGTAAAGAGCTCCTGACATGGGGAAGGGAGGACGCGGTTGGTCTTTGGGGTTGGCGGGGTTGCTCTCGCCGGTAACGATCTGGCTCGGGCTCTTCTTCCTCATACCTTTGCTCTTCATCCTCGCCTACTCGTTCGGGAAAAGCGGCGTCTACGGCGGCATAACGCTCGGCTTCTACCCGTCGAACTACCTCAAGGTCTTCAACCCACTGTACCTGGAGATCATCGTCCGCACGTTCGTCATCGCGCTCACGAACACGTTTCTCTGCCTGGTGCTGGGCTATCCCTTAGCTTACTTTATCGCCTTCAAGAGCGGCAGGCACAAGAACATCCTCATCTTGCTCGTCATGATACCGTTCTGGACCAGTCTGCTCCTGCGGGCCTACGCCTGGGTCGTCATCCTGGGGGGCAACGGTATCGCCAACCGAACGCTTCAGTTCCTTCATATTACGGATCATCCCCTCGACCTCATCTTCACTCCGCAGGCGGTGATCATGGGCATGGTCTACTCGTATCTGCCTTTCATGATCCTGCCGCTCTACGCCGCGCTCGAGAAGTTCGACAGTCGCCTGAAGGAGGCTGCACAGGACTTAGGTGCTAGCCGGTGGCAGACCTTCTGGCGCGTCACGTTCCCCTTGAGCATGCCGGGTGTAATAGCGGGGAGCATCCTGGTCTTTATCCCTTCGGCCGGTGAGTTCGTGATACCGAACCTGCTAGGCGGGGCGCGGATAGTGATGGTTGGCAACCTGATCCAGCAGCAATTCCTCGAGGCGCGCGACTGGGCCTTCGGAAGCGCGCTCGCCGTTATGCTCGCAGTTCTTCTGGTCGGAGCGATAATGTTCTACGTCCGCAGGGTAGGGTCCGAGAAGCTGGAGGAGGTGTAGCACGTGGCTAATACCAAAGGCGGACCCGTTTACACGGGCCTCCGCAAAATCCCAGATAGAGTACTGCTCCTGTTCGCCGGCCTCATATACCTCTTCCTCTACGCCCCGATAATGGTTCTTATCTTCTTCTCGTTCAACTCGACGAAGAACACCCAGGTGTGGACGGGGTTCTCTACGCAGTGGTACGGAGAACTGATCAGAGACACTTCGGTCTTCAACGCGCTCAAGCTCTCGCTCACGGTAGGCCTGACGGCCACCGCCATCGCCACCGTCATAGGCACGCTCACCGCGCTCGCGCTCTCGCGATATGACTTCAGGGGCAAGACGTTCGCCGACTCGGCGATCTATGCGGCGACCGTGATGCCCGAGATAGTAGTCGGGGTCAGCCTCCTGGTCTTCTTCGTCGCTGCTACGATAGAACTCGGCATAGTTACCATAATCATCGCCCACGTGGCCTTCTGCATCTCCTTCGTCACGATAGTCGTTCGCGCGAGGCTCGCGGGGATGGACCGATCCGTCGAGGAAGCGGCACAGGACCTGGGCGCAACCCCTGTCCAGACGTTCTTGCGGGTAACGCTCCCGCTTATTTTGCCTGGCGTCATGGCCGGGGCACTTCTAGCGTTCACCCTCTCCTTCGACGACTTCGTCATAACGTTCTTCGTCGCCGGGGTCGGGTCGAGCACGCTGCCCCTGCAAATCTACTCCATGATCAAGTTCGGCGTGAGCCCCGTGATCAACGCGCTCTCGACGGTGGTCATGATCTCGACGATGGTCCTGATCCTCGGCGGCAGCCGTTTCTTGTCGCGCGGGGAGAACGCTTGACGGACGCGGAAAGGGGTAACAGCAGGAGCGCCGTTCGAGAGTAAGTAATGACCGTATTTTGATAGATCCCTTCCAGCGCTGGGCATCCGTAGGCGAGAAGCCAGATTACGCGGGCCTGCTCACCTTTGCCGGCGTTCCCTACACGCAGGACGCAGCCCACCTCGAAGGCGTGGACGTGGCGATAGTCGGCGCGCCGATGGACGACCTGGTCTCCGACCGTCCTGGAGCGCGCTACGGACCGCGGGCGATCCGGGCCGCGAGCAGTCCTTCCGGTCCGGAGCTCGAGACCGGGGTAGACGCGATCGCCGAGTTGCGGGTCGTGGACTTCGGGGACGCGCCGGTTTTGCCGGCGGATCCCAGCCGCTCCCACACCGCGATAGAGGAGACCGTCGCACAGGTGCTCGCGGCAGGCACGATGCCGGTGATCCTCGGCGGCGACCACTCCATCTCCGAGCCTGACGTGCGCGCCTGCGCCGCCGCCTACGGACCGGTGGGCCTGGTCCACTTCGACACGCACACCGACACCGGCGCCGAAGTCTTCGGCGTCGAGCTCTCGCACGGTACGATAATGCGCAGGCTCGTCGAGGCCGGACATGCAGACCCGCAGCGCTACGTGCAGGTAGGACTGCGCGGTTACTGGCCAGGAGAGGCGGAATTCGCCTGGCAGGCCGAGCAGGGTATCACTAGCTTCTTCATGCACGACGTCAGGGACCTCGGTATAGGGGAGGTCGTCCGCCGGGCGGTGGAGGTAGTAGGAGAAGGACCCGTCTTCCTCACGGTGGACATAGACGTCCTGGATCCCGCCTTCGCGCCTGGCACGGGGACGCCGGAACCCGGTGGGATGTCCACCACAGAACTGCTCTGGGCCGTGCGCGAGGTAGCGATGCAGCTAGAGGTGATAGGGGCCGATGTGGTCGAGGTGATCCCCACAGGCGTGGGATCCGCGGACGTCACCGCGCTCGCCGCAGACCGCATCATCAGGGAGATCCTCGGCGGCATCGCACTGCGCCGGAGTGGACGGATCGCAGGATAACCCAACGATAAGGAGGAGAGATAACAAAGACGAGACTCGATCTCGAAGCCTGAGATGACCCTGTACGGCGCGAGCCGCTCGCGCCGCCCGATCTTCGGATATCCTGCAGGAGAGGAAAAGACCACGACGAAGAGGAGATCCATGAGTATCGCAACCTCCGAGCAAACCGTAGTCGATAGCGTAAACAAGCAGCTCTTTATCGGGGGGGAGTGGCGCGACGCCTCCGGGGGACACACGCTCGTCGTCGAGGACCCCTCGACCGCCGAAGCACTCTGCGAGGTGGCCGACGCCACGCCCGAGGACGCGATGGCCGCGCTCAGTGCAGCCGACGAGGCGCAGGCCGAGTGGAGCAAGACGGCGCCGCGGGAGCGGGGTGAGATCTTGCGCCGCGCCTTCGAAAAGATAGTGGAGCGCACCGACGAGCTTGCGCTCCTGATGACCCTGGAGATGGGCAAGGCGATAGCGGAATCGAAGGCGGAGATCACCTACGCCGCCGAGTTCTTCCGCTGGTTCTCCGAGGAGGCGGTCCGCATCGAGGGCCGCTACGCCATCCCCCCTGCGGGCGCCGGACGCATGCTCACGATGAAGCAGCCCGTCGGTCCGTGCCTGTTCATAACGCCGTGGAACTTCCCGCTGGCGATGGGGACGCGCAAGATAGGGCCGGCCATTGCCGCCGGTTGCACGATGGTGATGAAGCCGGCCCAGCAGACCCCCCTCTCCATGCTCGCCCTCGCCGGGATCCTGGAGGAGACAGGCCTTCCCGGCGGCGTCCTGAACGTGGTGACGAGCTCCTCCTCCGGCGGCACGATGGGACCACTTATCGCCGATCCGCGCGCCCGCAAGCTCTCCTTCACGGGCTCGACCGAGGTAGGGCGCAAGCTCGTCGCCCAGTCGGCCGAGCAGCTCCTGCGCGTCTCTATGGAACTCGGCGGCAACGCCCCGTTCCTCGTCTTCGACGACGCCGACGTCGACGCGGCGGTCGAGGGCGCCATGGTCGCCAAGATGCGCAACATCGGCGAGGCGTGCACCGCCGCCAACCGCTTCCATGTCGCAGACGGCGTTGCGAACGAGTTCGCCGAGAAGCTCGCGCAGCGTATGGAAGCCATGAAGGTCGGGCGCGGCACCGAGGAGGGCGTCGAGGTAGGCCCCCTCATCGACGGCGACCAGCGCGAGAAGGTCGCCGATCTCGTAGAAGACGCCCTCGGCAAAGGCGCCCGCGTCGTGGTCGGCGCCGAGAAGATGGAGGGCGCGGGCTACTTCTACCGCCCCACCGTCCTCGACGAAATCCCCGGGGACGCGACGCTCCTGAAGGAGGAGATCTTCGGCCCCGTTGCTCCTGTCGCCTCCTTCGATTCGGAAGAAGCTGCCATAGCCGCCGCCAACGATACCGAGTACGGTCTCGTAGCCTACGTCTACACCAGCGACCTGAAGCGCGCTCTGCGCGTCTGCGAGGGCATCGAAACCGGCATGGTCGGCCTCAACCAGGGCATGGTCTCCAACGCCTCAGCCCCCTTCGGAGGTATCAAGCACTCGGGCTTCGGCCGCGAGGGAGGGAAAGAGGGCATCGAGGAGTACCTGGAGACGAAGTACGTGGCCATCAACCTCTAGAGGAAGGAGACCACAGGACGATGCAGGTCATCAACCCGGCTACGGGCGAGAACATCGAGGAGGTACCGGTCTCTTCGCGCGAGGAGGTCGATGCGGCCGTCGAGCGGGCGCAGGATGGTTTTCGCGAGTGGCAGGGGTTCGCCGGGCTCGACCGGGCCGAGGTCATGCATGAGATCTCGGCGCGGATGCGGCGGCATGCGGATGAGCTCGCGGAGGTCATGACGCTGGAGGGTGGCAAGCCCTTTATCGAGAACCGCGATGAGGTTACGTGGACGGCCGCCTGCTTTGACTACTACGGTGAGATCGCGCGCGACTCCGTCGGGTACCTGCCCGCGCCTATCGAGCCGCAGCAGCTCGCCCTCGTCGTCAAGGAGCCCGTAGGGACGGTGGCCTGCATCGTGCCCTGGAACTACCCGCTGCTGCTCGCCGCCTGGAAGGTCGCCCCCGCGCTCGCCGCCGGGAACGCGGTGCTTCTGAAGCCGTCCGAGGAGACGCCGCTCGCCACGCGTCGCCTTGCGGAACTCATGCAGGAATTGCCCGACGGGCTGTTGCAGGTCCTGTGCGGGGCCGGCGAGGTCGGTTCTATGCTCGTCCGGCACCCCGGGGTGGACATGGTCGCGTTTACCGGGAGCCAGGAGACAGGGCGCAAAGTCGGCCTTGCCGCCGCCGAGCGCCTCATCCCCGCGAATCTGGAGCTCGGCGGGAAAGACCCCTTTATCATCTGCGATGATGTCGACGTGGAGGTCGCCGCCCAGGGCGCAGTGTGGGCCGCATGCCTGAATGCCGGCCAGGTATGCACCTCCTCGGAGCGGTTCTACGTCGAGAAGAAAATAGCGGACGACTTCGTCGAGGCTTCCAGGGAGTTCGTCGAGTCACTCAATGTCGGGGACCCGATGGACCGCTCTACGGACATAGGACCCATGATCCACGCCTCCGGCCGCGAGAAGGTCGAGCGGCACGTCGAGGAGGCGGTCATGGACGGCGCTACGCTCGTCACCGGCGGTGAGCGCTACGGTGAGCAGGGCTTCTTCTACAAGCCCACCGTCCTCACCGGCGTAACGCCGTCCATGACCGTGATGCGGGATGAGACCTTCGGGCCGGTGGTCCCTGTGGTAGAGGTCGGGAGCCTGGACGAAGCGATAGAGCAGGCCAACTCCGTGCCTTACGGGCTCGGGGCCAACGTGTACACGCAAGACTTCGAGAAGATGCTCAAGTGCATGCGCGAGATCCAGGCCGGTACCCTCTGGATCAACGACCCCCTCACCGACAACGACGCCGCCCCTTTCGGCGGCCAGAAGGGCAGCGGCATCGGCCGCGAACTCGGCCGCGAAGGCCTCGAAGCCTTCCAGGAGTCAAAGCACATCCACATCGATCCGAAGGTGGAGAAGAAGGAGTGGTGGTACCCCTACGGCCGCGACGATGATCCTGGCCAGAGGACTCTCTAAGTGGCCGCGCCTGACCTTGCGGAGATGAGTAGCGTGGGGCTCGGGCCGGATACCGTTGCCTGAGCGAAACAAGGAACGGTACGACGCGATCGTGGTCGGCTCGGGGCACAACGGCCTGATCTCGGCCGCATACCTGGCGAAGGCCGGCAGACGAGTCCTGGTCCTGGAGCGGCGCGACGTTATAGGGGGGGCCACGGTAACCGAGGAGCCCTGGCCCGGCTACAGGCTCTCGACCTGCTCCTACGTGTGCAACCTACTCTTGCCGGAGGTGGTACGAGATCTCGACCTGAACCGTCACAGCTACGACGTGAGACCGCTCGATCCGCAGTACTTCGTCCCCTTCCCTGATGGCGAGTACCTGATCTCCTACCTGGACGAAGCGAAGACGAAGGAGCAGATCCGCAAGTTCTCCGAGAAAGACGCCGCAGCCTACCAGGCCTACTGGGCGATGTGGGACCGCATAATCGCGAGGATGCGACCTTTGCTCGACCTCCAGGCACCGACACGCGAAGACATCGAGCGTGCCTTCGACGGTCCTGAGGGTGAAGTAGACTGGCACACGCTCACGATGAAGAGCATCGCGGAGGTCCTGGACGAGTATTTCGAATCAGAGCAGATCAAGGCTACACTCTGCGTAGGCGGCGTGATCGGGACGAACGCCGGCCCCCGGACTCCAGGCACGGCCTACGTCAAATACCACCACATCCTAGGCAAGATCGCCGGCCACCAGGGCGCCTGGGGCTACGTCCGCGGCGGGATGGGCACCGTGTCAAAGGCGATAGCCTCCTCGGCCCGCCAAGCGGGGGCAGAGATTCTCACGAACGCCGAGGTCGGCGAGATAGACATCCGGGACGGCGTGGCGAGGGGTGTTCACCTCCTCGACGGCCGCTCTTTCGAAGCCGGGGTGGTCCTCTCCAACGCCGACCCACAGCGGACCTACCTCGGCATGGTCGGCGAGAAGCATCTACCGGACGACCTCGTCGAAGGTGTAGAGGCGATGCGTGCGGAGGGGTCGGTGGTGAAGGTGCTCCTGGCCCTGCGCGAATTGCCGGACTTCATGGCCTTGCCAGGTAAAGAGATCGGGCCTCAGCACAGGGGCGGCATCGTCATAAACCCTTCCGTGGGCTCGCTGCAGGAGGCGTGGGAAGAGTGCGAGCGGGGCGAGCCCTCCACGCGACCCTTTATCGACGGCTACATCCAGAGCGCTACCGAAGATGGGCTAGCCCCGCCAGGCAAGCACACGCTGAGCCTGTTCTGCCAGTACGCGCCGTACGAGCTGGCAGAAGGGACGTGGATGGAGAGGAGGGAGGAGATCGGGCGCAACATCATCGATACGTTCGCGGAGTACGCACCCAACCTGCCCAGAGCCATCGAAGGGGTCGAGGTCCTCGGTCCACCGGACATAGAAGAGCGGATCGGGATCACGGGCGGCAATATCTTTCACGGCGAGATCCTGCCCGAGAAGATGTTCGCGAACCGCCCCGTCCCCGGCTACTCAGGCTACCGCACACCTATCGAGAACCTCTACCTCTGCGGGGCAGGTGCCTGGCCCGGGGGTGCCGTCTTCGGGGCGCCAGGCCGCAACGCCGCAAAACAGGTCCTCGCAGACCTCGAAGTGGGCGTACAGTGATGCCAGATCAGGTCGCCTCTTCATACCGTGCGGCGCGCTCTTTAGCGCTTGACACGTCGCCGGCGCTTGGCTAGCATACGGTTACTATAGGGGTGAAAGGACGCTAGAAAAGTGCTGCGGGTTTGGCGAAGAAGGGCAAGCGACGAGCGGCTCCAGGTAATGAACATCGCGCGCAACACGTAAACGAGGATCGAGACTTCCGAAAGGAGCGAGATGCAGACGGAGACCAAACGCATCAAGAACTTCGTGAACGGTGAGCACACAGAGTCCGCCGACGGGCAGACCTACGACCTCGTGAACCCGGCCACGGGCGAAGTGTTCGCCACGGCGCCGGCATCCAGGGAGACCGATGTCGATGCGGCGTTCGGGGCGGCGGAGAAGGCGTTCGAGTCGTGGCGCTATACGACGCCGTCGGAGAGGCAGCTGGCGCTGCTCAGGATCGCTGACGCGATAGAGGACCGGGCTGAGGAATTGGTCCGGGCGGAGTCGGAGAACACGGGAAAACCGTTCGGGCTCACCATGGAGGAGGAGATCCCGGCTGGGGTGGATCAGATCCGCTTCTTCGCCGGCGCCGCCCGCGTTCTGGAGGGCAAATCTGCCGGCGAATACCTCGAAGGGTACACGTCGTTCATCCGCCGCGAGCCGGTGGGTGTTATCGGCCAGGTTACGCCGTGGAACTACCCGATGATGATGGCGATCTGGAAGTTTGCTCCGGCCATAGCCGCGGGCAACACCATCGTGATCAAGCCTTCCGACACCACCCCCGTTTCCACGGTAATGATGGCCGAGATCGCGGCGGAGTTTTTGCCTGAGGGCGTCTTCAATGTGGTCTGCGGGGACAGGGATACGGGGCGGATGCTGGTCCAACACCCCACACCGCAGATGGTCGCGATCACCGGTTCCGTCAGGGCCGGCATGCAGGTGGCCGAGGCGGCGGCACACGACCTCAAGCGTACCCATCTGGAGCTCGGCGGCAAGGCTCCCGTCATCGTCTTCGACGACGCCGACATCGAAGCGGCGGCCGAGGAGATCGCCGGCGCCGGCTACTTCAACGCGGGCCAGGACTGCACCGCGGCCACCCGGGTGCTCGCCTCTCCGGGTATCCACGACGACTTCGTCGCCGCGATCACCGAACAGGCCAAGAATACCAGCACGGGCCACCCCCACGAGGAAGTGGATTACGGTCCACTCAACAACCCGACCCAGCTAGAGCACGTCTCAGGCATGGTCGAGAGGCTCCCCGACCACGCCGAGGTCACGACCGGCGGCAAGAAGGTCGACGGGTCAGGCTTCTTCTACGCCCCCACCGTAGTCTCGGGACTCAGGCATGAAGATGAGGCTTCGCAGACGGAGATCTTCGGCCCCGTCGTCACCGTGCAGTCCTTCTCGGATGAGGACGAGGCGGTCAGGTGGGCCAACGGCGTCAAGTACGGCCTCGCCTCCAGCGTGTTCACGAAGGACCACGGGCGGGCGATGCGGGTCAGCCGGAGGTTGGACTTCGGGTGCGTCTGGATCAACACCCACATCCCCCTCGTGGCGGAGATGCCCCACGGTGGCTTCAAGCACTCGGGACATGGCAAGGACCTCTCGATGTACGGCCTCGAAGACTACACCCGCATCAAGCACGTCATGACGAGCCTCGGGTAGCCGCAAGTTCGACGTGGGCGCTCTCCAACGGCGCCGGTTGGAGATCGGCAGCGAGGGAGATGGCCTCCTCCCCATCCCCGGCCTCGCCAACCACCTCCAGATCGGACTCCGATACTAGCAGGGCGCGCAACCCGTCGCGGAAGTGGGGATGATCGTCTGCGATGAGTATGCGAGTAGGCTCCATCTCTCTATGCCTCCTCCGCGCTTGATCCGACCGGTCTCTCCCTTTCTTCGGGTCCGCCGCGTCTCTCAACGAGTCGCACGTAGGCCCGGTAAACGAAATATGCGACGAGCACGCCGACGATCAGGAACCCTCTTTGTAAGCATTTCAGCTTTCTGTATTAGCTTGTGGCCGAATGCGAGATTCGCGGCAGAGCAGTATTTCTGCGATCCGCTCTTGAACTTGTCAGGCTACTTGACGACAGCCTCTTCGTAAGCGTGCCCGAAACGGTAGAGGGTCGCCTCATCGAAGTGTCCTCCGATAAGTTGCAACCCAACCGGAAGCCCGGAGGCGGTGGTCGCACACGGTATGGAGAGGCTCGGGTGTCCCGTCAGGTCGGTCGGGCCTGTAAAGCGGGTTAACGCAGAGCGGACGCTCTCCTCGTAATCTCCAATACTGACCTCGCGTTGTCCGATCTCCGTCGCCGCGATCGGCAGGGTCGGGGCGAGGAGCACGTCCACGCTTTCCAGGACGCGGTCGAACTCAGCTGTGGCGAGCATCCCACGCCT
>Ga0126312_10002949_pt1 | contig 11437 bp, 9 predicted proteins | sample Plot104A_FD_92537 | JGI IMG/M metagenome (GOLD analysis project Ga0126312, IMG submission 92537) | Serpentine soil microbial communities from UC McLaughlin Reserve, CA, USA - Plot104A | ecosystem: Environmental > Terrestrial > Soil > Grasslands | place: USA: UC McLaughlin Reserve, Lake County... | reverse complement strand
GGCCGTGCCCCCGGTGGTGAAGCGATCCATGCCGAAGTAGAGGAACGTGTCGCCGTTGAGCGCGTAGGCGGCCGCGTACGCGTCCGTGATCTCGTCCTTGTCCGGCGCTTCGTCCGTGGGAGTCCACTCCCATGCTGGTACGTCGTTGATGTCCTTGGATCCGCCTCCCGTGAAGTAGGTCGTGTCATTTGCCGGAGCCTCGACGGACGCGCCGATGAAGCTCGTCGAGAAGGCGGAGCTCGTGTGAGTGAAGACGCTGCTCCAGTCGTCTCCCGGCACCGCAGGCTCAGCCACGGCGTTCCCGTCTAGCTCGAACAGCCCTTCGGTGTGCACCGCCATCGCGCCCGGAACGAACACCATGAGCAGAGCGATCAGCGCGAGCAGCGTCACCGTGGAGCGCCGCCTTTCGCGTTTCCGCATTCCAACCCTCATCCCCTATCCCCTTTCGATATCCGGCCGCTGTGGCCGCATCAGTCCGTCTAAACGTCGCGCGGTCGCCGGCGACGCTCCTTGTTAAGTTTGCTCCACTTCCGCACTGCTCGGGTCCGTTTCGTGGGACGTTCAACCGCCGTTCGGTACGGACCGGATCCCCATCGCCCCTCCCGATTTAGACGACTCTACCTTGTTCTAATAGAACAGAGTTAGGGTTTTTGCAAGATATTTCGCTTCGGGAAGAACTGCCGCGTGGCCGCGGCCCTCCCCGACAAGCGCGTTCTGGCGCTTCGCGACCTAGTAAGCGCGAGGACGAGGATCATTACCGTCACCGCTGGCTGAAACGCATCGGGGCAGACCGCCGCCCCGCCTGGCCGCAGTTGCGCTTGACGGGCGTGGGGCCGCGACTCTGTACGCCGAGCTTCTCGAGCGTCCGATTGATCTGCGTTGCGACCGGTCTTGGCGCTGATGACGAGGTCTGCTCCGATCTCGTTCTGGTCGCGTCCCCCGCGCGAGGCGGGGCAACACCACGAGGTCCCCACTGGTCCGCGCGGCGGCGCCGTGTGATCTGCGGGTGGTCCCCGCGGAAGGCGGACAAGGGCGAAAACGAAGCTCTCGGTGACAGGAAGACAAAAATTTATGAATCCTGATATCCATAAAGGTGAGGGTGAGGGTTAGATACGTCCCGGCGCCCGCGCGCGGAGCCGACTCTTCAGGGCGAGCTCGAGCGGTCGCGCGAATCACGGCTCCCGGGCGCCGCAGGCGTGGACGCTGAAGCGACACGCGCCCCGCTTGCGTCCTCCTCGCGGTCAATCGCGGTCGGGCGACGTGCCGAAGAGGACATGCCACAACCCCAGAACGAGTGAGTCGTGGGAAGGTTCCACCCCGCGCCTCGTCCGCAACGCGCGCGGCCCCCAAGGTGTAAGCGGAACGTCAAGATACAGGGATACGCCGAAACCCTGGGCTACTATTGGCGCGGGCTGCTGTGGCCCACACTCCACTATTTCCGAGGAAGGATCTCTGGATGAAGCTGCGCACGTTCTCGCTCGCTCTGCTGGTGCTTGCGTTCGGCCTCGTGCTCGCCCCGGTGGCGACGTCGAAGCCGGCGGCGCCGACGGCGACGACGGTTCTCGTGACGGCGAAGGAGTTCAAGTTCACGGTCTCGAAGCGGTCGGTCGCCAAGGGCGCCGTCGTCTTCAAGGTCACGAACAAGGGCGCCCTCCCGCACGACTTCAAGATCGCGGGGAAGAAGACGCCGATGCTCAAGCCCGGCAAGAGCTACACGCTTCGGGCCACCCTCACGAAGGGTGCGAAGGTGTACATCTGCACCGTCTCCGGCCATGCGGCAGCGGGGATGAAGGGCTCCCTGCGCGTCACGTAGTTCTGGAACGCCGACCCGCCCGCCGGCCCTAGCGGCAAGGCGGGCGGGTCTTTCTCGAGGAACGGAGGAACACACATGCACCGCCCCCACATCGCCCGCCGGCGCTTCGTCCTGCTCGGCGCCGCCCTCGCGTGTCTGGCGGTGGCCGTGCCCGCCGCGACGCCGGCCCGGGAAGCGACGGCACGCAAGGTCCGGTTCACGCTGAGCGGCAGCGGAATCGCGAACTGGTCGATCCAGTGGCCGAAGGAGAACGGCCAGCAGGCGCTCCGCTACAACTGGCGCGGCACCTTCAACTTCAACGTGCCGACACGCGCTCTCAAGAACCCCGGCAAGGTCAAGTTCAAGACGCGCGCGACCGGCACGCTCCAGGGAAGCTGGGTCGGTGCCCTCTCGGGGACCGTCGTCGAAGGCTTCTCGGAGGGCCCGTACCGCTGCGAGTACAAGGGATCGAACGTCGCCACGCCGGTCAGTGCCGAGCTCTCGAACGGCAAGACCCGCGGCCGCCTGCTGATCACGCTGCGGGCACAGCGGGGGAGCTTCTTCGCGCCGAGCGGCTCGGGCGCCTCGATCAACTGCATCTCCGCCTACGGCCGGACAGCACCGCCGCACTTCGATCCCGGCTGGCTGTTCCGCGATACCTACAGCGATCGCGGGCGGCTGACCCGCGATACCGCCTTCATCGGCTTCGCGAGCAAGGCGCTCCCTCGCGGGACGGTCAAGACGACGTTCCCGAACGAGACCGGCGCCCGCGACTCGAGCTACACCGGCAACGTCCGCTGGAAGAACCGCGGCACGGTGACGGTGCGAGCCCGCTAGTCGAGCCCGAAGCCCACCAGCTCGGTCGTCCTCCCGCCTCCGGGCGGGAGGACGCCCGCGCCTACGAGTAGGAGATCGCCCGCGACTGCGGGGCAGGCGTTGATCCCGGCCCGCATCCGCGCGCGCCAGAGCTGCCTGCCGTCGTCGGCCGCGAACGCGAAGACCGTGCCGTCGAAGGTCGAGGTGAACACGACGTCGTTCGCGACCGTCGCGCAGCCGAAGTTCGGCGACGGCAGGCGGCGCTGCCACAGGATGCGGCCGGTGCCCGCGTCGAGTGCGACGAGCCGACCCTTGCCGCGGGAGACGTCAAGCTCGTCGACCTCGATGCGGTCGATCGCGCTCCCGGCTGCACACAGATCGACGACCGGCACGAAGACGCGACCGTCCGCGTACGCCATCGACGTCAGCACACCGCCGTAGAGCCCCGGGCAGACGGTCACCCAGTCCCGCGGCAGCCGGCCGGTGTCGTTCAGGTGCAGGCCGACGCGCGCCTCCCAGACTCGGCGCTGCGTCTCACGGTTCCACGCGAACACCCTGCCGGCCTTCCCCGCGCCGATCACGAGGTCGACGTCCTCGCCGTCGATCTCCTCGGTCGCCAGGACGGGGGTGACGTGGAAGTCGTAGTCGCGCACGTCGTGCGGCGTCACCTGGTCGTGCCAGACCAGCCGGCCGGTGCCCGCGTCGAGCACGAGCAGCGAGTCGGTGTAAAGCGCAGGTCCGGCGAAGACCCCACCGTTCGGCCGCTCGGGTGTGCCACCCCACGGCGCGGGGTTCGAGTTTCCCCCGTACACGCGTCCCTCGCCGTCGATCGAGACGGGGTTCCAGAACCCTCCGCCGCCTGCCTCGAGCGGGAAGCGCCACGGCTCCTTGATCGTCTCGAACTTCCAGCGGATCGCGCCGGTGCCCGCGTCGAGCGCGTACGCCGCGCCCCGGCCGAACGGCGCAAAGCCCACGGTGCTGAGATAGACGGTGTCGTCCTCGACGACCGGCGCGATCTCGACGTACTGCTCCTCGCGCGAGGTCAGGTGGCGGTGCCAGAACGCCGTGCCCGTCGCGGCGTCGAGCGCGAACGCATCGGTGTCGGTGGCGCCGTAGATGCGTCCGGCGTCATAGGCGATCCCGTTCGGCCCGTTGTTGCGGGCGCGGTAGATGCGCCGCCAGCGAAGGGCTCCCGTGTCGCGCGCCAGCGCATAGACGTTGCTCTGCAGGTCCTGGACGTAGACCGTGTCGCCGACGACGAGCGGCGTCGACGCGAACCGGCCCGCAAAGCTGGGAGGCGTGGTGAAGCGGAACCGCCAACGCGGACGAAGCTGCGCGACGGTCTCGGCGTCGATCGACGAGCCCGCCGCAGCACGCGTTCCTGCGAGGTCGCGCTGGGGGAGCCGCCAGTCGCTGCCGGCATCGTCCGCTCCGCCGCAGGCGCCGACCGCGAGAACGGCCGACGCGAGAGCTGCCGCCGCTCCGGCGGACCCGCGTGTCAGTGGATCGTGAGCTTGCCCTTCATCCCCGCGCGGTTCGCATCCGCCTTGATGGTGCTCTGGTACGGGAATGTCCCTCGGTAGTCGAGGAAGGCGAGAACGGTCTTCTTACCGTTGCGCTTGAGCGGCCCGCTCGTGACGTGCCCGGCGGGGCTCGAAGGATCGCCGAAGGTGAAGTCGTGTACGCGGGCACCGATGTTCCGGACGATGAAGCGTCCGACGACGCCGCGTTCGACGCTCGTCCTCGAGAGCCTGATCCTCGAGTCGGTGATCGTGACCCGGATGTCGATCCACTCGGTCGGCTCGGTCGTCCGGGGCGCAGTAGTGCGCGCAGATCCCGCGACGCCTGCCGCCGCCGGTACGAGCGCGAACGCCGAAATTGCAGCTACGACAGCGAGCAAACGAAGTGTCACCCTTGACTCCTCCTCCTTCTCGGCCGGCCGATGTGGCCGGCTCGACAGGCAGTACGGTAGCACGGCCCGAGCGGTTCAAGACCGCGCCCAAAACCTCTTACAAGACGAAGCGGCGCCCGCCGTGAGGCGGGCGCCGCTGACTGCTCGGATGGCTCCGCTCGAGGCGCGCTACGTAACCCGGAGCTTGCCCTTCATCCCGGCCTGCGGGTGGCCCGGAATGGAACACAGGTAGTTCTTCAGGCCCTTCGTCAGCGTGACGTTCAGCGTTGCCGACTTGCCGCGCTTCAGGATCGGCGTCGACTTCCCGCCGATCGCGAAGTTGTGCGAGATCTTGCCGCTGTTCTTGACCAGGAACCGCGTCAGCCCTCGCTTGATGCTCTTCACCGGCTTGCCGCTCGTGGTCCTGACCTTGATACGGAAGTCGGAGAGCGTGACGCGGAGGGTCGTCTTCGGCTTCGTCACCGTACCGCCGCCGCCACCGCCGCCGACGGTCACACCGACTCCGAGCGTGCCCTTCATGCCCGCGTCTGCATGTCCGGTGAGAGTGCAGATGAAGGGTTTGGCGCCCTGAGTTAACGTCACGTCGAACGTGTCCGTCTGAGTCGTGGTCAGGATCTTCGACTTCGCCCCCTGGATCTGGAAGTCGTGCGCGATCCGGCCGATGTTCTTGACGTTGAACCGGGTGAGGCCGGGCTCGATCCGCGTGACGGTCGCGCCGGCGGGGGTCTTGATCGCGATCTTGAACTCGGAGAGCTCGACGTTCAGCGTCGTGTTCGGGGTGACGCCGCCGCCACCGCCGCCACCGCCGCCACCGCCGCCGCCACCGCCACCGCCGCCACCGCCGGCGGGATCCTGGGTGACCTTGAAGAAGCCGCGCATGCCGTAGATGGCGTGCTCGCCGACCGTGCACTGGTACTCGAAGCCCTGGCCGGCCGCCGGTGAAGGCGTGTTGAAGGTCACCGTCAGGACCGTCGTCTGGCCCTTCTCGATGATCGGTGACTTGTTGCCGTCGATCAGGAAGTCGTGGCCGACGTCGCCGTCGTTGATGATCGTGAAGATCACCGTTCCCGTGAGGGCCTCTTCCTTGTCGAGGGTGTAATAGAACTCGCCCATATGGACGGTCACATTCGTGGTCGCGCGGGCGGCCTGACCGCCGTTCTTCGCGACCGGGCTCGCCAGCGCGAGCCCCGCAACGGCCATCGCGGCAATGGCGAGGACCGGCACAAGAAGCAGAATCAAGCGACGCATCAGGTGTGAATTCCTTCCTCTCGGGGGGAGTTGCTCCCCACTCGAAACCGCACTTTTTGAGTCCGCAACAAGGTAGCACCACTTCGGCGGACCGCCCGTCGCAGCGACGTCGCCGGACGTAAAAGGTTCGTGAAGCGACGAGGAGCGGCCCGAAGGCCGCTCCTCAGTCGTTCGATCCGTCGTCTGCTGCCTAGGGCAGCGAGTACACGTGGACGACGTCGCCCTTGACCGCCGGGTTCAGCGTCGTCGAGCGACCACACGCGTAGACGGCGACGTACTGCTTGCCGTCGACCTCGTAGCTCATCGGCGGGCAGTTGCCTGCCGACTCCATCGTGGACTGCCAGAGGATCGCACCCGAGCTCGCGTCGTACGCGCGGATGAACTTGCCCACGCTCGCGGGCGTCGGGTTGAACACCAGGCCGCCGGCCGTGGCCAGCGAGCCGCCCTGACAGGAGCCGCCGATGAGCACCTGCACGTTCGGCTGCGCCGCGGCGCCCTCGAACCGCTGGTTCCACGCAATGCGGTTGTTGGACATGTTCATCGCGGTGAGCTGACCGTGGATGACGTAGCCGGCCGTACCGCCACCGAACTGGACGCCCGTGAACGTGCGGCCGCCGACGTAGGTCGCCAGCGGGTTCGGGATCGTCTTCAGCGCCGTCGCCGAATTCCCCGAGCAGACGTACAGGTAACCCGTCTGCGGGCTGTAGCTCGACGGATGCCAGTTGGCGCCGCCGCCCGCACCAGGAGCGAACGCCGCGAACTGCTTGTCGTCGTGCGGCGTCCAGATGCACCCGACGATGATCGGGTTGTTGTCCGCGCCCGTGGCCGGGAAGCGGCCGGGCTGGACACACTGCTCTGCGAACGCGTCGCCGACCGGGATCGGCTGCGTGCCCGCGGTGTTGTTGAACGCGTTCTGGGGCACCGGCTTCTCGTCGATCTGGAGCACCGGGTTGCCGTCACGCCTGTTCACCGCGTAGACCCAGCCGGTCTTGCACGGCTCGGCCACCACCGGCGTCATCTTGCCGTTGATCACCTGGTCGAACATGACCGTCGGCGACGGGCAGTCGTAGTCCCAGATGTCGTGGTGCACCTGCTGGAAGTGCCACTGGTACTCGCCCGTGAGCGCGTTCAGGGCCACGATCGAGGCCGTGAACAGGTTGTCGCCGGCGCCACGACCCGCCCACGGGTCCGCGTTCGCGGTCGTGATGGTCATGATGTCGGTCTGCGTGTCGATGCTCGGCGCGTTCCAGATCGTCGCGCCGCCGACCTGCCACTCGCTGTTCGCAGGCCACGTGCCCGCTCCGATCTCGCCCGGCGTCGGCACCGTGAAGAACCGCCAGACGCGCTGGCCAGTCTTCGCGTTGTACGCCGTCATCGAGCCGCGGGCGCCGTACTCGGAGCCGGAGACGCCGACGATCACGAGGCCCTTGTAGTACTGAGGAGCCATCGTCATCGTGTAGCCGTCCTGCCACCGGGCGTTCGACGCCGCCCAGACGAGGTCGCCCGTCTGCTGGCTCAGCGCGACGAGCTTGCCGTCGAGCTGCGCCGCGAAGACGAGACCCTCACCGAGGCCGAGGCCGCGTGCGTCCCATCCACAGCAGATCGTGTTGATGTTCTGCGGGATGTTCGACGAGTGCTTCCAGATCCGCTCACCCGTCGCGGCGTCGTAGGCGAACACGTCGTTGTTGCCGGTCGTGATGTACATGATCCCGGCGTAGACGAGCGGCGTCGCCTCGTCGTTGTACTTCGACGCGGTACCCGAACCGTCGAGGTTCGTCTTCCACGCCTGTCTGAGCTGCGAGACGTTGCCCTTGTTGATCTGCGTCAGGGCCGAGTAGTGCTTCTGTCCGATGTCTCCGCCGACACTGATCCAGTCCCGTTCTGCGAGCGCGGACTGCTCGGCCGGCGTCCAAGCTGGAGCGCTCGTAACCGGACGTGCTGCGAGGGCCGCCGACGTGAACGCAAACCATGCGCACACCACGACCCCAAAAACCACTCTTCTTGCCATTCGCATGCAGCGGCCTCCCACGTAAGCGACGATTTGTCGCCGGAGACTCTGTCAGTAGCCGCTTGAGTCGTCAAGTTCGGTCTATCGCCGCCCACGCGCGCTCTATGCCACACCAAACCGAACCGGCGCGGCGACCGTATTGACTCTTTCATGCACAAGTCGAGGAGCGGGCTGCGGGCCGCTCCTCGGACGTGCTGAACACTCTTGCCCCGGCTTGCCGCAGGGAATAGACGTGGATCGCGTCGCCGCCGACGGCCGGTTCACCCGTTGACGCGATCGCCCGCGTACACGGCGAGGTACTGCTCGCGTTCGACCTCGTGCGTCATCGGCGGGCAGTTCCCGACGGCGTCCCATCTCGGCCTGCGTCGAGACGCATGAAGCGGCCCTCCCCGCATCAGCGAGTTCGTCGGGGGAACGTTTCCATTGCGCGTGCGAGACGCCCCGGGAACGGTCGCTGCGGCGGCAACAGCCGTCTGTCGCAGCCCGGCGGGCGCTGCCCCGGCCCGTACGATCCCCGGTGCGATGACCGCTGAGCGCGCCCCCTCTTCGACGCCTTCCGCGAACGCGATGGCGATCGCGGAGCGCCTGCTGGCGAACATCGAGACGGTGGTACACGGGAAGCGCGAGGAGATCCGCCTCGTGCTCGCCGCGCTCGCTTGCGGGGGCCACGTGCTGTTCGAGGACGTGCCCGGAACGGCGAAGACGGTGCTGGCGCGGGCGATCGCCGGCAGCATCGAGGGCGCGATCTCCTCGCGGATCCAGTGCACGCCGGACCTCCAGCCGACGGACGCGACCGGGCTCTCGGTCTACAACCAGCAGCTGCGCGACTTCGAGTTCCGGCCCGGACCGATCTTCGCGAACGTCGTCCTCGTCGACGAGATCAACCGCGCGATGCCGAAGACGCAGTCGGCGCTGCTCGAGGCGATGGCCGAGCGCCAGGTGACGGTCGACGGCGTGACGCGCCCGCTGCCCAGCCCGTTCCTCGTGCTCGCGACCGAGAACCCGATCGAGCAGGAGGGCACGTTCCCGCTCCCCGAGGCGCAGCTCGACCGCTTCTTCCTCAAGACCGCCCTCGGCTACCCGGACGCGGAGCAGGAGCTGCTGATCATGCGCGAGCAGCGGGACGGCCACCCGCTCGCCACGCTCGTGCCGGCGATCACGACGGGGGAGCTGGACGGGCTGCGCGAGGCGCTGCACGACGTGTACGTCGCCGAGGTCCTCGAGCGGTGGATCGTCGACCTCGTGCGCGCGACGCGAACGGTCGAAGGCGTCGAGATCGGCGCTTCCGTCCGCGGCAGCCTCGCGCTCGAGCAGACGTCGCGCGCGTGGGCGCTCCTGCACGGCCGCGACTACGTCACCTCCGACGACGTGGAGCACCTCTTCCTGCCCGTGCTCGGGCACCGGCTCGTCCTGACGCCGTTCTTCCTCGCGGAGACCCGCGAGCTGACGCGCGACGACGCGCTCCTCCGCATCCGCGACCGGTGCCTCGAGGCCGCGCCGCGGCCGCGGCCGGACTGGGACGGGCAGCGTCCGCCGGTCGCCGAGCGCGTCGCCGGCGCCGCCGGCGAGTGACCGGTCAGCCGCGGCCGTTCCCCCTCGTGCCGCGGTGGCGCGTCGCGGGAATTCCGTTCGGCGAGCAGCGCAGCATTCGGCGCGGGCCCGGCTCCGACGTCGCAGGGTCGCGCGCCTATCGCCCGGACGACCCCGTCGGCGCGATCGACTGGCGCGCGTCGGCCCGGTTGTCGTCCGCGCGCGGAAGCGACGAGTTCGTCGTCCGCGAGTACCAGGCGGAGGAGGCGCCACGCGTCGTCGTCGTCTGCGACCGAAGGCCGTCGATGGAGCTGTACCCACCTTCGCTGCCATGGCTCTCGAAGCCCGCAGCCGTGGCGGCCGTCGCCGACGCCGTCGCCGTGAGCGCGCTCGCCGCGCGCGGGGAGGTCGGCTACCTCGACCTCGCCGGGGGCGGCGCGCCCTTCTGGCTGCCGCCCCGGAGTCGTGGGACGCGCGCGGACATCGAGGCGCGCCTCGCCGAGGCGCCATTTGACGCGCCGCCCGACGGCCTCGAGCGGGCGCTGACGGATCTGGCGCGCCGCCGGTCGGACCTGCCCAGCGGCAGCTTCGTGTTCGTCATCTCGGACTTCATCGCGCCGATCGCCGCCGAGACGTGGCTGCGAGCGCGCTCGCTTCGGTGGGACATCGTGCCGGTCGTCGTCCAGGATCCGACCTGGGAGCAAAGCTTCCCCGAGATCGCCGGCGTCGTCGTTCCCGTTGTCGAAGCGGGCGGCGACGACGTGTCGCTCGTGCGCGTGGGCACACGAGACGCACGCGACCTGCGGCGCACGCACGAGGCGCGGCTTCGGGGACGTCTCGCCGAGCTCAGCAGCCTCGGTCTCGACTCCGTCCTCGTGGGCACGAACGAACCGCTCGAGATCGACCACGCGTTCCTCGTCTGGGCCGAGCAGCGGCGTCAGGGGCGTCGGAGGTCGCGGTGAGCCGGTCGCTGCTCGCGGCCGGGCTCGCCGGCGCGCTCGTCGTCGCCCTCGTGGTGGCTCTCGGCGTTGGCGTTTTCGACGACGGCGGCGGCTCGGCGCCGGCGCCGAGCCGTCCCGTTACGGCAACAGCGATGGTCGGCCCGACGACGGCGCTCTTCGGCGATCTCGTCACCGCGCGCGCCGACGTCGTCGTCGACGGGCGGCGCGTCGCGCCCGCCGGCGTGCGCGTCGATGGCGACTTCGCGCCGTTCACCCTCGTCGGGTCGCCCGTACGCCGCGTGACGGAGAGCGGCGACACGGTCTCGATCAGCTTCCGGTTCAAGCTCCTCTGCCTCGTCGACGAATGCGTGCCCGCGGGTGAATCGAAACGGTTCGAGCTTCCGGAGGCGAGCGTTCGCGCACGGCTTCGCGACGGCAGCCCAGGCGACGTGAAGCTCGCGTGGCCCGCAGTGAACATCGCGCGGCGGATTCCGGAGTCCGAGTTCTCGACGTCGTCGACGCCACGGTGGCGCCAGCAGACGGAGCTGCCGCCGGTCACGTACGCCACCGATTCGCAGCGGCTCGCGAACATCGTCACGCTCCTCTCGGCGCTGCTCGCCGCGGCCGCGGTCGGGCTCGCTGCGTTGGAGCTGGAGCGCCTTCGCCGGCTCCGCCGCCGGAGGGTGCAAGCCCGTAGCCTCCTCGCCCGCACGCTCGACCTCGTTCGCCAGTCGACCGCACGCAGCGCCGACGACCGGCGGAAGGCCCTCGCACAACTCGCGCGTGTGCTCTCTCGCGAGCCGGTCGACGCGCGGCTCGCAGGCGACGCGAAACGCCTTGCCTGGTCGCGGCCCGAGCCGTCGCCCGCAGGAGTAGAGGCGCTCGCGGACGAGGTCGAGCGGGAGTCGCTGCCGTGACCCGGCACCCGCACAACGTCGCCTTCGCGGACGCGCGCGCGCTCCGGCGCCTGGGGCGGCGCACCGCGATCGTGCGCTCCGCGCTCGCCGCGGCGCTGCTCGCGCTCGCCGTCGTGACGATCCTCCTGCTGCGGGACCCGCACGTTCGCGAGACCCGTTTCCTTCCGAACGGGACGAACGGGATCGTCGTGCTCGACCTGTCCGCGAGCATCTCGACAGAGACGTATTCGCGAATCGGCGCCACGCTCACCGACCTCGTCGCGACGCGCGGCC
>Ga0126312_10002948_pt1 | contig 11438 bp, 11 predicted proteins | sample Plot104A_FD_92537 | JGI IMG/M metagenome (GOLD analysis project Ga0126312, IMG submission 92537) | Serpentine soil microbial communities from UC McLaughlin Reserve, CA, USA - Plot104A | ecosystem: Environmental > Terrestrial > Soil > Grasslands | place: USA: UC McLaughlin Reserve, Lake County... | reverse complement strand
GCGCTTGAGAAATGCGGGGAGCGGCAGGAACGCCGCGATCTTCGCGCGCACCGGAGTGTGGGTGAGGACGCTCGAGTCGAGTCCCGCGAGGCGCGCCTGGCGCCGGCAGGGCTGGCAGTAGGACACGTGGCGCGCCATGCGGCGCTGGTCGCGCGTGCCGAGCGTCCCGGTCGCCGCGCTTGCGATGATCGCCTGGATCCGCCGGCAGCGCTCGCCGCTGATGAGCTCGGAGTACTCCTCGGTGAGCCGGCGGCGCGCCCGGAAGAGCGTGGACTCGACCGACGGCCGGCTCATGCCGAGCCGCTCGCCGATCTCGCGGTAGCTGAGGCCCTCGAGCTCGCGCATCACGAGGATCTCGTGGTGGGTTTCCGACAGGCCGCCGAAGGCGCCGCAGAGGTGGTCGAGCGACATCTTCTGGTCGACCGCGACGTCGGGCGTCGGCCCGGTCGTCACGAGCCGCCCGTAGTCGGCCGCCGCGAGCCCCTCCTCGGCGTCGTAGGAGACCTCCTCCGCGCGCCGCGCACGGCGGAACTGGTCGATGCACGCGTTCTTGGCGATCTCGTAGATCCAGGGCTTGAACGCGATCGGGCGCTCCGTCTCGCGCATGCGCCGCAGCGCCGACATGAACACGTCCTGCGCGATGTCCTCGGCGCGGGCGTAGTCGTTGACCATCCCGTAGATGTAGGCAGCGATCCGCCGGTGGTAGCGCTCGTACAGGCGCTCGAACGCCCGGTCGTCGCCGGCGCGTACGGCCGCCACCAACTGGTGGTCGGTCGGATCCCCTACCGTCCGCGTCGCCGAATTCGACGCGAGCGGGGGCGCGATCGTTGCCATGCTTCGCCTTCCCCTTGCCGCAACTGGTGTGGGCCGATCATCGATGACGATCGCCTCCGCCGACTGAACTGTAGCGTTCACTCAGCATTCGGCAAGCCGGAACCGAACCACTTTCTGGATCGATCCGATGAAAACCGCCCCCATCAATGACCTCATCGGTCACCTTGACGCCCTCCTGAACCCCTCGGCGTTCGACGACTATGGACCCAACGGGTTGCAGGTACCCGGAAAGGAGGCGATCAGCACGGTGGTGACCGGCGTCAGCGCGTCGGTCGAGCTGTTCGAGCAGGCGGCTGAACACGGCGCCGATCTCGTACTCGTGCATCACGGGCTGTTCTGGGGTGCCACCGGCCCGGTCGACGCGCAGCTCAAGCGCCGGCTGAAGCTGCTGTTCGACCACGACATGGCTCTTGCGGCCTATCACCTGCCGCTCGACGCCCACCTCGAGGTCGGCAACAACGCGCTGCTGGCGCGCGCGATCGGCGCCACGGACCCCGAGCCGTTCGTGGGGATCGGGGTCCGCGCCCAGCTGTCCGCCGTCCCGCCCGAGGAGCTTCGCGCGCGCGTGCGTGAAGCGACCGGTGGCCGCGAGCCGCTGGCGTTCCTCGCCGGCCCCGGCGAGGTCCGGACGATCGGGATCGTCTCCGGGGGCGCGGCCAAACATCTCGACGACGCGATCGCGGCGGGCCTGGACGCCTTCGTCACGGGCGAGCCCCGCGAGCCAGTGATGAACGACGCGCGCGAGGCGGGGATCCACTTCCTCGCCGCCGGCCACTACGCGACCGAGACCTTCGGGGTCCGCGCGCTCGGCGTGCGGCTGGCCGCGGAGTTCGGAATCCGCCACTTCTTTGCGGACGTTCCGAACCCCATTTAGCGACATTTAGTTGAGCCCGTCCGCCAAGAGCGGTACAACCCTGGGGCACGGCACACAACACAGGAGAGTCCGCCAATGGCCATCCACCTGACGCCCACCGAACTGGCACGCGAGTCCGGTCTGGAGCGTCGCGAAGTGATCGTCAAGTGCATGGAGCTCGGAGTACCAATCTTCCAGGGTCGCATCGACAAGACCCTCTTCCTCGCAAGCCTCGACGAGACCGTCCCCACCGAGGCCCCCGAGGTCAGCGCCGCGTAGCACCCTCGTAACACCAAGACGGCATACTTCTCCTTGTCCCGCGTCAAGGAGGAGAGTTGATGGAGGCTGCGGCCCCGCCGGTCACGACCGGCTCGAAGACGATGGCCGACCTCTTCGGTCGGGCTGCGGAGATTCACGGCGATCACGCCTTCGCACGCCACAAGGTCGGCGACGACTGGCAGGACATCAGCTACGCCGAGGCGTGGCAGGTCATCCGCGAGATCGGCCTCGGGCTGATCGACCTCGGCATCCAGAGCGGAGACCGCGTCTGCATCCTGGGCAACACGCGGCCCGAGTGGTCCCTGGCCGACTTCGGCGCGTCCAGCACCGGCGCCGTCGTGGTGCCGATCTACCAGACCAACTCGCCGAAGGAGTGCGAGTGGGTGGCCGGCAACTCGGAGGCCGTCGCGGTGATCGCCGAGGACGCGGCGCAGGTGGCGAAGATCGTGGAGGTTCGCGACAACCTGCCAAACCTGCGGCACATCGTCGTGATGGAGCCCGAGGGGGCCGACTCCAGCGCGATCGCGCTGGACGACCTGCGCGGGCGCGGCCGCGCCCGCGATGGGGCCGAGCTGCAGGCGCGCATCGACGCGGTCAAGCCTGACGACCCGTTCACGTTCATCTACACGTCGGGGACGACCGGGCCGCCCAAGGGCTGCGTGCTGACCCACGGCAACTACCGCTCGATGCTCGACATGTGCACGTCGCTGAGCGTGCTGCGCGGCGGCGACGAGTCCGACGTGATCTACCTGTTCCTGCCGCTGGCGCACTCGTTCGCGCTGCTGATCCAGCTGCTCGCGGTCGATCTCGGCGGCACGATCGCCTACTTCGGCGGCGACACGCGCCAGATCATCCCGGAGATCGCGCAGGTCAAGCCGACCTACCTGCCGTCGGTCCCGCGCATCTTCGAGAAGCTCTACACGCTGGCCCAGACCCAGCTGCCCGCCGAGGAGATCGAGCTGATCCGCACGGTCGGCGGCAAGATCCGCGACCTCGAGGTCGCCGGACAGGACGTGCCGCAGGAGCTGCGCGACCAGTTCGAGCCGGTCGCGGCGAAGGCCGAGTTCGTGCGCAACCTGTTCGGCGGGCGCCTGCGCCAGGCCGTCAGCGGCGCGGCGCCGATCGCGCGCGAGATCCTCGAGTTCTTCTGGGGCGCGGGCGTGCCGGTGCTCGAGGGCTACGGGATGACGGAGACCGCTACGGCGGCGACGTACTCGACGATCGACGAGCACAAGTTCGGCACCGTCGGGCGGCCGTTCCCCGGCTGTCAGATCCGCATCGCCGACGACGGCGAGATCCTCGTGAAGGGCCCGAACATCTTCGCCGGCTACTACAAGATGGAGGACGCGTCCTTCGGGGCGAAGGACTCCGAGGGCTGGATGCACACCGGCGACCTCGGGTCGATCGACTCCGACGGATACCTCTCGATCACGGGCCGCAAGAAGGACATCATCATCACGGCGGGCGGCAAGAACCTGACGCCGGCCAACATCGAGAACGACATGAAGCAGAGCCGCTGGGTCAGTCAGGCGGTCATGCACGGCGACCGGCGCCCGTTCCCGGTGATGCTCGTGACGCTCGACGAGGAGGAGGTCGTGCCCTGGGCGCAGGCCGAGGGCATCGAGGACACCTCGATCGCGGCGCTCGCGCGCAACGAGAAGGTCGTCGCCCTGATCCAGGCACAGCTCGACAAGGCCAACTCGCACTACGCCCAGGTCGAGCAGGTGAAGAAGTTCTTCATCCTCGACCACGATCTCTCGCAGGAGACGGGCGAGCTGACGCCGACGCTGAAGGTCAAGCGCAACGTCGTCAACGACAAGTACGCCGACCGCTTCGAAGCCCTCTACGGCGGTTCGGGCGGGTAGAACCCAGGCGTGCCCCGCACCGACCCGACCGACAACGGCGGCCTGTTCATCGGTCGTCGTCCCGGCACCGCGCCCGTCAAGTACCGCTCGCTGCCCGAGCGCGGCACGCGCCGCCGCCAGCAGCTCGACCGCGGCCTGGCGATCGCGATCCTCGTCGCCATGGTGGTCGTGTCCCTGCTGTTCTTCGGGCCGGTCCCGGTCGCGTGGCTGTGGATCGCGTCGCGCGTGCAGTACGCGCTCGACACCGTGACCGTCGCGATCTTCGTCGGCTTCCTCGGGATGCTGTTGACGCTGCTGCTCGGGCTGCGAGTGCTGCGCCGCCTGGATCTCACGTGGATCCTCGTCCGGCGGGCGGCGGGCGTCGACCAGCGCGAGGGTGTGATGACGCGCGTCTTCGCGTACACGGCCGCGCTGGCGGCCATCGTCTTCTTCGCCTGGCTGATGCTGTTCGCGGGCCCGGGCCCGACGCTGGCGCCCGGTCAGTAGCTGGTCTCGGTGGGCTTCCTCGACTACTACAAGCAGTTCGAGGGGATGCCGGAGGAGGAGGTCAACGCACGCCTGCGCGAGCAGGCGGCCGAGCGCAAGCGCCGCGCGCTGGCGGTCGTCGAGCCGATCGACCTGAGCGCCACGACCTGGCCCGAGTACCCGCACCCCGCGGTCGTCAACGCGATCACGTACACCGCGCGGCGCGGGCTGCACCGCTACCTGGACCGCAGCGCGGGCGCGCTGCGCTCCGAGCTGGCACATCGGCACGGGCTGCCGGAGGAGCGGGTCGTCGTCGGCGACGGCGCCGCGCAGCTGCTCAGCTCCGCCGCCTACGCGCTGATGGACCAGCCGCTCGACGAGCTCGTCACCCCGTGGCCGAGCTACGGGCTGTACCCGGTGATGGCCCATCGCGCCCGCGCCCACGCGGTGCCGATCCCCGGCTATGGCGTCGACGCCGTGCTCAGCGCGGTCAACGAGCACACCCGCGTCGTCGCGCTCTGCTCCCCGAACGACCCGACCGGCGAGGCCGTGGTGGCCGCCGAGCTGCGGCGGCTCCTCGAAGCGCTGCCGGATCGCGTGGTCGTCCTGCTCGACGAGGCACTCGCGGACTTCGCCGACGCCCAGCCGCTCGACGCCTCGCTCGACCTGCTCGAAGACTTCCCGCGGCTGCTGTGCTTCCGCTCGTTCTCGAAGGCGTGGGGACTGGCGGGCCTACGCGTCGGCTACGCGCTCGGTGGCCCCGAGTCCGAGCCGCTGCTCGAGCAGCTGGCGCCCGAGCTGGGCGTCAACGAGCTCGCTCAGGCGGGCGCGCTGGAGGCGCTGCGCTCGACCGAGCACATCGTGGCCCGCCGCGTCGAGCGCGTGCGCGGCGAGCGCGCCCGGCTGCTGCTGGAGCTGCGCTCGCGCGACCGCGCCGTGGCGACGCCGAGCCAGGCCAACTTCGTGTGGCTCGAGGCAGCCGGCGTCGACGGCGCCGAGCTGACCAGGCGCCTCGACCGGTCCGGCGTGCGCGTCGCCGGTGGCGGCGCGCTCGGCGACCCCCGCCGCATCCGCGTCACCGTGCAGGACGGTGCCGCCACGGAGCGGTTCCTGCGCGCGCTCGACGGCGCGTTAGCCTGACGGCATGGGCCTCGATCCCACAACGACCGCCGTCGGGACCTGGAGCGGCGGGCGTTTCATGCACTTCGGCGAGGCGCTCGACGACGAGCGCTTCCTGGCGCTGATCCGCCCCGGCGAGGGCGTCGACACGGTGCTGACCGCCGACACGTACGGACAGGGCGAGGCCGATCAGCTGTTGGGGCGCGCGCTCGCCGGCGTCGATCGGGGCTCGTTCTCGCTCGTCGGCGCGATCGGCCACGACTTCTACGAAGGCGAGCGCCAAGGCGCCAAGGGCTTCCCGCGCTTCACTGACCCGGTGCTGCGCGGCCCGAGCGAGTATGCGGGCTACCTGCGGATGGCCGCGGAGCGCTCGCTCGATCGCATCGGCGCCGACGCGTTCGACCTGCTGCTGTTGCACAACCCGGATCGCACGGGTTACACGTCGGACGCGGTCTGGGACGGCATGGCAGCGCTGCGCGACGCCGGCCTCACACGGCTGATCGGCGTCGCGCCGGGGCCGGCGAACGGCTTCACGCTCGACGTCATCGACTGCCTCGAGCGTTTCGGCGACCGGATCGACTGGGCGATGGTGATCCTCAACCCGCTCGAGCCATGGCCGGGCGAGCTCGTCCTGCCCGCCTGCGAGCGCCACGCCGTGAAGGTCATCACGCGCGTCGTGGACTACGGCGGCCTCTTCCACGGTGACCCGATCGGCCTCGGCGCGCGCGACCACCGCGCCTTCCGCCCGGAGGGATGGATCGAGGCCGGCCAGGAGAAGATCGCCCGCATGCGTCCGATCGCCGAGCGCCACGGCCTCACGACGCTTCAGCTCGCATGTGCGTGGAACCTCGGACACGCAGCCGTGCAGACCGTCGTCCCGACGCTCATCCAGGAGGCCGGCGGCCGCCCCGTCGAGGAGCAGCGCGCCGAGCTCGCCTCGCTGACCGCCGTCCCGCTGTCCGAGGCTGAGGTCGCGGAGATCCGAGCGATCGGCGACAACACCGGCTCGATGGCGCTCAAGGGCGCCGCACCCGACCACGAGGGCGAGCCCCAGCCGGACCGCTGGGCGCTCACCCCGGAGCTGGCCGAGGTGGGCGCCCGTTACGGGATCTCAGACGGCGCCCTGCGTCAGCAGGTGGCGACGAGGTTGAACGGCCGCTGAGCGGGGTCGCTCGGGCCGGTGCCGTCGGCGCCGCCGCCCTTGCGGGTCTTGACGTCGACCGTCTTGGCATCGACGCGCTGCACCGCAACCGCGCCGGCGTCGGTGATCGTCTGCTCGGTCGCCGTCAGCGCGCACTTGCTGATGTCGTCGGCGAAGACGACGCGGTACGTGCCGTCGGTCGGTGCGCCCTGCACGGCGACGCTCGTGATGCCGCGCCCACCGTTGAGCTTGCCGTCGGCGCCGACGTCGGCGAAGCGGCTGGCGGCGTTGACCGACTCGGTGACGATCTCGTCGGCGCTCTTGGAGTCGACGCGGTCGGCGTTCAGCCCGGTCGCGACGCCTGTGGCGTTGGTCGTGAACGGCTTGTTGGCGTCACCCCCGCCGCCGACCGTGATCGAGCCGGCGCTGGTGCCATGGGACGTGTTGAACTCGAATGCCAGTCCCGTCGAGAGGTTGTTGGCGCGGACGCACGGCTCGACGGCCGGGCCGTTCTGCGCCTTCGCCGCCGCGCGACAGCCGTAGAACGCGCCACCACCGGTGTCCGACAGGTTCGACTGGCGCGTCGTGTAGCCGCCGGTGTTGTTGTCCGTGCCGGCGATCCGCCCGACGATCTGGGTCTCGCTCCGTGCAGTGGGATTGCGTCCGTTCTCCCTCAGGACGGGTCCTGTTGCGGCGACCGCGAACGGCGAGACCGTCACGGCAAGCACGACGGTCGCAAGCAGGACCTGACGAGTGCGTGGCGACTTCATGCGACTACCTCCTGTTCGGGTTTGCAGGTCGCAACACGGACCCGGCGGTCCGGATGCGCTCGCATGTCAGATCGCGGTCGATCGAGCTACGCTCGGGAGCGATGAGCTACACCATCAAGAACCTGCGCGACGTCGAGGACGTCGCGCCAAAGTTCGGCTTCGACTCCGTCCACGAGGCGCGGTTCCCCTGGCGCGACCTGGACGCGCAGGAGACGGGAATGGCGTACTACCGGGTCAAGCCCGGGCAGCGCGGTTTCGGGCACCGGCACGATGCCGCCGAGGAGATCTACGTGGTCGTCGGCGGGAGCGGCCGGATCAAGCTCGGCGACGACGTGAAGGAGATCGGCCCACTCGATGCGATCCGGGTCGCGCCGCCCGTCGTGCGCGCGTTCGAGGCGGGGCCCGACGGCCTCGAGCTACTGGCCTTCGGCCCGCACCACGAGGGGGACGGGGAGGTCCTCAAGGAGGATGTCTGGGGGACCTGACGGCGCGGGTCCCGCCTCCGCCGCGACGTCCGCGGCTCCGGCACCCGCGGACGGCACGAACGTCATCGCGCGCTCGGCGAGCGCAGTGATCGTCAGCGACGGGTTGACGCCCACGTTCGCCGGGACCACCGAGCCGTCGACGACGAGCAGGTTCTCGTAGCCGAACACCCGCTGGCGATGATCGACGACGCCGGCCGAGGGATCGGGTGCGATGATCGCGCCGCCCAGGATGTGCGCGGTGGACGGGGCGTTGGCGATCGCCTCGGTCAGCGAGCTCTGCGCAATCCCGCCGATCCGCTCGGCGATCCACGCCGCCGCCTGATTGGCGACCGGGATGAACGTCGGATTCGGGCGCTCCGGATCCTGCTCGGTCTGCAGCCGCAGCCCGCCGAACGGCCCGCGCTTCGGACGCAGCGCGATGTGGTTGTCCAGCGACTGCATGACGAGCAGGATGATCGTGCGCCGTGACCAGTGCCGCGGCCACAGCAGCCTCAGCGACCGGATCGGGTGGCGCCAGAGCGCCGCGAGCCACTTGATCGGCCGCGTGACCTTCGTGCCGTCGCCGACGAGCGCCGTGTAGAGCATCGACATGCTGTCGCCGGCCTCGCCGTAGCTGACCGTCTCGATGTGCGTATCGGGGTCCGGGTAGATCGAGCCGCTGATCGCCACGCGCTTGGTCAGGTCGATCGAATCGTCCGGCGCGGTGACGGCGAGGATCGCCTCGGAGTTCGTCCGAACGACCTCGCCGAGGCGCTCCGAGATCCGCGGCAGCGATCCACCCAGGCGACAGCGCTGCAGCAGCTTGTTCGTGCCCAGCGCGCCCGCGCTCACGACGACGCCGCGTGCCCGATGGACCTGGCGGTCCTTGCGCAGCCACGCGCCGGAGCGCTCCGAGACGACCTCGTAGCCCTCGGAGCCGTCGGGGGCGCCGATCGGCCGGATGTCGACCACGGTGCGCTCAGGACGCACCCGGACGCCGAGCCGCTCGGCAAACCAGAGGTAGTTCTTGACCAGCGTGTTCTTCGCGCCGTGCGGACAGCCAACCATGCAGCGCGCGCACCCGATGCAGCCGGTTCGCGGCGGGCCCTCTCCGCCGAAGTACGGATCGTCGACCGTCACCCCCGGCTCGCCGAAGAACACGCCCACGCGGGTCTTGGCATAGGTCTCGGTCGCGCCGATATGGTCGCCGAACTCACGCAGCAGGTCGTCGGCGGCGTCGTCGGTGGTCACGTCCGTGACGCCCAGCATCCGCTCGGCCTCGTCGTAGTGCGGCGCCAGCGCGCGCTCCCAGTCGTCCAGGGCCGCCCAGCGCTCGTCCGTGTAGAAGGCCGGCCGGGCCCGGTAGAGCGTGTTGGCGTAGCCCAGCGAGCCGCCGCCCACCCCGCAGCCGCTGACCACGGACACGTCCTTGAAGATCGACAGCCGGAAGATGCCCTTCAGGCCGAACTTGGGCAGCCAGAAGTAGCGGCGCAGGTCCCACGTCGACGAGGCGAACTCGTCGTCGGCAAAGCGCCGGCCGCACTCGAGCAGCTCGACCGAATGGCCGCGCTCGGCCAGGCGCAGCGCGGAGACGCTGCCGCCAAAGCCCGACCCGATGACGACCCAGTCGGCGTCGTAGCCGTTCGACACGCCGTCAAGCTAGCAAAGTGACGGCAGCGTCATGTTTCTCGACGCGGCCGCGGATCAGGTCGGCGGCGCGCTCGGCCACGGCGATCGTCGGCGCGTTCGTGTTGCCGCGCGGCACCATCGGCATCACCGACGCGTCGACGACGCGCAGGGCCTCCACCCCTTTCACCCGCAGCTCTGCGTCCACGACCCCGCCCATGGCGCAGGTGCCAACCGGGTGGTACAGCGTGGTCGTGTGGCGGGCGATGTGCTCGCGCAGCGCGTCGTCCGTCTCGTCGGCGGGCACCGTGAACGGCGTGGAGTACGGCTTCATCGCCGGTTGGCGCATGATCTCGAGCAGCAACCGCATGCCCTCCATCTGCACCTGCATGTCGCGCTCCGCCGCGTAGTAGTTGTGGCGGATGACCGGCTTCGCGCTCGGGTCGTTGCTCGCCAGCGTCACGCTGCCGCGCGACTCGGGTTGCAGCAGGCAGGGACCGAGCCACATGCCGTGGTCGGTCGGGTCGGTCGTGCCCTCGTCGACGATCTGGACGGGCACCGCGTGGTACTGGATGTCCGGTGCGTCGCCGCCCATCACGCGCGCGAACGCGCCCGATTCGGCGAGGTTCGACGCGAACGGGCCGGTCTGGTCGGTCTGGAACTGCTCCAGCGCGGCCGGCTCCAGCGCCTGCAGCAGGGACACGGGCTCCGGCGTGGTGAAGACCGTCGACACGGCCGGGTGGTCGACCAGGTTCTCGCCCACGAGCGGCTGGTCGAGCAGCACCTCGATCTCGCGCATCGTCAGATGCTCGGCCGGGCCGATCCCGGACAGCATCAGCAGCTGCGGCGAGTTGTACGACCCGCCGCTGACGATGACCTCGCGCTCCGCGCGGAACTCCTTGAGCTCGCCGAGCTGCTCGGCCGCCACGCCGACGGCACGCGTTCCCTCGAACAGCACCTTGTGGGCCTGCATGTAGGGCATCACGGTCAGGTTCGAGCGCTCCATCGCCGGGTGCAGGAACGCGACGGCGGCGCTGCAGCGCATCCCGCCGCGCTGCGTGAGCTGGTACATGGCCGCGCCGTCCTGCTCGGCGCCGTTGAAGTCCTCGGTGCGCGGCAGGCCCGCCTCGACGGCGCCCTCGACGAACGCGAGCGCCATCGCGTTGTTCGAGCGCGAGTCCGACACGGTCAGCGGTCCGCCGGTGCCGTGGAACTCGTCGTGCAGGCGCTGGTTGTCCTCGGAGCGCTTGAAGTACGGCAGCAGCTCGTCGTAGGTCCAGCCGTCGATCCCCCAGCCGTCGTAGTCGCGGCGGTTGCCGCGGATGTAGACCATCGCGTTGATCGAGCTCGACCCGCCGAGCACCTTGCCGCGCGGCAGGTAGATCCGCCGGCCGCTGCAGAACGCCTCCGGCGCCGTCGAGTAGTCCCAGTCGACGTCTGTCTTCGCCAGGCTGAGATAGCCCAGCGGCACGTGGACGTTCTCCTTGACGTCCGGCGGCCCGGCCTCCAGCAGCAGCACCTTCACGTCCGGCTCCTCACTCAGACGCGCCGCCAGCACGCACCCGGCCGACCCGGCCCCGACAATGACGTAGTCGTACGTGGACATCGCGCGAGGCTACGCTGTGGGAACCATGTGCCGCAACATTCGCACCCTCCACAACTTCGACCCGCCGGCGACCGCCGAGGAGGTCCAGGCCTCCGCGCTCCAGTACGTCCGCAAGATCAGCGGCTCGACGAAGCCCTCGCACGCCAACGAGGAGGCCTTCAACCGCGCCGTCGAGGACGTTGCCGCGATCACGACCCGCCTGCTCTCCGAGCTCGTCACGAACGCTCCGCCGAAGAGCCGCGAGGACGAGGCCGCGAAGGCCCGCGCCCGGGCGGCGGAGCGGTACGGGACCGCTGCCTGATACTGCAGTTTCTGCCGCAGACGCTTTGCGGGCTGTGCGGGGATGTGGGGGCGCGCAGCGCGGTCGCTCGTTTGCCGCCGGCGTGGTTGCTGTCACCGAGGGAGAGGGTGAGCCG